>VFQQ010000036.1_pt1 | contig 366064 bp, 334 predicted proteins | sample 3512341 | NCBI WGS metagenome assembly VFQQ01 (sample SAMN10412373, study PRJNA504923) | tailings metagenome | isolation source: Relicate 2 Philex TSF1 revegetated site | place: Philippines: Tuba, Benguet | collected 2017-08-29
TCGAACAGGATCACATCGGCCGATTGCAGCGCGCGCATCGCTTTCAGCGTCAGCAATTCGGCATCGCCCGGCCCGGCCCCCACCAGCGTCACCTCGCCGCGCGGCGCCGCCTGGCTGGCTGCGGCTGCCAGCAATGCCGCCGCATCGGCAGCTTCAATCGGGCGGGTGAAGGCAGCCGCGGCGAAGCCTTCCCAGAATAGCCGCCGCGCGGCTTTATCCGGCAGCAATTCCATCAGGCGGCGACGCAGGCTTTTCGCCAGACCGGCCCAGGCGCCCAGCGCCAGCGGCAAGGCGGTTTCGATACGGCGCCGCACCGCCTGGCCCAGCACCGGTGCGGCACCAGCCGTGGAAATCCCCACCACCACCGGCGAGCGATTGACGATGGCGCCGAATTGCACATCGCTGAAAGCCGGCTTGTCGATGATGCAGCATAACGCGCGCACTTCATGGCAGGCGGCCTGCAACGCAGCGCATTCCGCCAGGCCATCAATATCCGCCACCACCAGCGCGGCGCCCGGCAAATCCGCCGCCTGCCAATCCTCCAGCCGGCATAACTCGGCCCCGGCGGCAGCCAGCAAGTCGGCTTTCCAATCGGCGGCCTCGCCTCGCCCGATCACCACGGCGCGGCGGCCATGCAGATCGATGAAGAGTGGCAGCACCGCCAGTGGTGCAATGCGCGGCGGCGCGGCTTCAGATGGCAGCCTGGCGGCTTCTATTGGCATCGATCAGCCTCCCGATTTCGCTGCGGCAGGAACCGCAATTGGTGCCGGCCTTGAGCGCTGCGCCCACTGCGGCCACATCGGCACAGCCGGCGGCGATGCTGGCGCGGATTTGATTGGCGCCAACTTCAAAACAGGCACAAACGATGGCGCCGCGATCCGGCTGCTCGGCGCCGGCCCGGCCGGCCAGCAGGCGCAGCCGCGCACCGGGTTCGATCGCCTCCGCTTCCAATTGCTCGGCGGCCCAGGCCCGCGACACCGCCACCGGTTCCGGCGCCACAAACAATGCGCCCAGCAGGCGGCCATGCCTGAAGGCGGCAAGGCGATAGCGGCCATTACCGGCATCGTGATAGGCGAGCAATTCGGTTTCGCCATCGATCCCGAACAAAGCGCGGGCATAGGCCGCCCAATCCGCCGGCAGATCGCTATCGGCCAGTTCCAGCCGCCAGCCGGCTTTGGCCGGCGCCAGCGCCCAGTATTCAGCTGCAACCGGCTGCTTTGGCCGCTGCGCCAGCACGGCAAAACCATACCACGCCGCCGCATAGGGCCGGGCCTGCACCGGGGTGAATTTCAATTCCGGCTGGCCGGATAACGCATCACGATGCGGCGCCACCAGCGCATCCACACGCCCGGCAGAAGCATATTGCCCGGTCCAGTGCAGCGGCACAAAAACCTGGCCCGGCTGCTGATCCGGCGAGAGCAACGCCCGCGCCAGCATCTCGCCACGCGCACTGCCCAAGCAGACCAGCGTGGCCGGCGCAATGCCGCAGGCCGCCGCATCCTGCGGATGGATTTCCACATAGGGTTCGGCGATATGGCTCATCAGCCGCGCCGTCTTGGCGGTGCGGGTCATGGTATGCCACTGGTCGCGCACCCGGCCGGTATTCAGCACCAGGGGATAGGCCGCATCCACGGCCGAAGCCGGCGCCGCCTGCCGCACCGGGATCAGCCGCGCCCGGCCATCCGGCGTATAGAAGCGCCCATCGGCAAAAAAACGGTCACCGCCCCATTGGAAGGGCGACAGCGCGTCATAAGCCATGGCCGAGATTGCGGCATGCTGGCTGATATCAAAATCGCGGCTGCCGGCATTGTCGCGGCCAGACAAAGCGGCATGTTCGGCAAAGATGCCGGCGGCATTGTCATGGGCAAAAGCCGCGCCCCAACCCATGCGCCGCGCCACTTCGGCGAATATCCACCAATCCGGCATCGCTTCACCCGGCGGCAGCAGAAAAGCGCGCTGGCGCGAGATGCGGCGTTCGGAATTGGTGACGGTGCCATCCTTCTCGCCCCAGGCCAAAGCCGGCAGCAGCAGATGCGCCAGCTCCGTGGTGTCGGTATGCCGCACCACATCCGATACCACCACAAACGGGCAGGCGCGCAAGGCCTCGCGCACACCATCCGCATCGGGCATGGAATCGACCGGATTGGTGCCAGCGATCCACACCGCCTTGATCTTGCCATCGCGCATGGCCTGGAACAGGTCGACCGCCTTCAGGCCCTGGCTGGCGGCGATGCCAGGCGATTGCCAGAAATCCTGCACGATGCGGCGATGCGCCGGGTTGTCGATCTCCATATGCGCGGCCAGCTGATTGGCCAGGCCGCCCACTTCGCGGCCACCCATGGCATTGGGCTGGCCGGTGATCGAGAATGGCCCCTGCCCCGGCCGGCCGATGCGGCCGGTGAATAGATGGCAATTCAGGATCGCATTCACCTTGTCGACGCCATGGCTCGATTGATTGACACCCTGGCTGAAGCCGGTGACGACCTTTTCACTAGCGGCGAACAGCGCATAGAATTCGCGCAATTGCGCCGCTGCCAGGCCGGTGGCGCGCGCCGCCTCGGCCAGGCCATCCTGCCGCGCCGCCGCCAAAGCCACTTCGGCGCCGCTGGCATGCCGAGCGAGAAAATCCGTATCCATGCAGCCGGCATCGGCGAGATGGCAAAGCAGGCCATTGAACAAAGCCACATCCGAACCAGGCCGGATCGCCAGATGCAGATCGGCGAATTGCGCCGTCATGGTGCGGCGCGGATCGATCACCACCACACGCATCTGCGGCCTGCCTTCACGCGCCGCCGCCAGACGCTGGAACAGCACCGGATGGCACCAGGCCAGATTGGAGCCGACCAGCACCACCAGATCGGCCCGTTCAAGATCCTGGTAATTCACCGGCACGGTATCGGCGCCGAAGGCACGCTTATGGCCCACCACCGCCGAGGCCATGCAGAGCCGCGAATTGGTGTCTATATTCGCCGCGCCGATATAGCCCTTCATCAGCTTGTTGGCGATGTAGTAATCCTCGGTGAGGATTTGCCCGGAAACATAGAAGGCCACGGCTTCAGGACCATGGGCATCGATCACTGCCCGGAAGCGCGCCGCCACGGTATCCAGCGCCACATCCCAGGATACGCGCTCGCCCTGTAATTCCGGATGCAGCAGGCGGTCATCCAGGCTCAGGGTTTCCAGCAAAGCCGAGCCTTTGGAACAGAGCCGGCCGAAATTTGCCGGATGCTGCGGATCGCCGCGCAGGCTGAGGTTGCCGGCCGCATCCCGTGCCACGATCACGCCACAGCCCACGCCACAATAGGGACAAGTGGTGCGGGTCTCGCCCGGCATCGGCTCAGGCCGCCCGCGCCATCAGGGCGGCAAGGCCAAGCAGCACACGGCCGCCTTGCAGTTTCACCGGCACAGTGCGGGTGCAGCCTTCATCGGCGCCCAGGGCGGCGCCGCTGGCCAGGCTGATCTGCCAGTTATGCAGCGGGCAATTCACCGCATGGCCCTGCACGATGCCCTGGCTCAGCGGGCCGCCCTTATGCGGACAGCGATCCTCCAGCGCAAAGACATGATCATCCAGGCTACGGAACACCGCGATATCGCCGACCGGTGATTTCACCACGCGGGCGCCCCGGCGCGGAATATCCTCGATCTGGCCGATATCCACCCATTCGTCCTGCATCATGGTCATTGCACCACCTCGCGCACCGAAAGATCGGCCAGCGGCCGGAATTCATGCGCATGCATGCCGGCCACACGCTCGGCCCAGGGATCGACCTGGGCGAAAGTCTGGGAAAATGCAAAGCGCCCATTGAGCTGGCGGCGGCGTTCGACATTCTCCACCACCTGGGCCTTCACGCTATCGAGGCCAACCCGCGCCAGCCATTTATGGATACGATCCAGGTAATGCGCCTGCTCGCGATAGAGCTGCATCAGTGCGCCGACGATCTCCAGCACCTCGCCTTCATTCTCCGCCTTGCAGAACAATACCGTGGCCTTCACTTCCAGCCCGGCAGCACCGCCGATATGCAGCTCATAGCCTGAATCGACGCAGATCACGCCGATATCCTTCACGGTCGCCTCGGAGCAATTGCGCGGGCAGCCGGAGACACCCATCTTCACCTTGTGCGGTGTCCAGCTGCCCCAGGTATATTGTTCCAGCTTGATGCCGAGCCCGGTGGAATCCTGGGTACCGAAGCGGCACCATTCGGTGCCGACGCAGGTTTTCACCGTGCGCAACCCCTTGGCATAGGCATGGCCGGAGACCATGCCGGCGGCATTGAGATCGGCCCAGACGGCGGGCAGGTCCTGCTTCTTCACGCCGAGCAGATCGATACGCTGGCCGCCGGTGACCTTCACCGTGGGGATGGCGAATTTTTCCACCACATCGGCGATGGCGCGCAATTCCTTGGCCGAGGTGACGCCGCCCCACATGCGCGGCACCACGGAATAGGTGCCATCCTTCTGGATATTGGCATGGGCGCGTTCGTTGATGAAACGCGACTGGTAGTCATCGACATATTCGCCGGGCCAGGTGGCAAGCAGATAAAAATTCAGCGCCGGCCGGCATTTTGTGCAGCCACAGGAAGTTTTCCATTCCAGTTCCTGCATCACCGCCGGCATGGTCATGAGCTGTTTGGCGACAATCAGGCGGCGCACATCATCATGCCCCAGCTCCGTGCAGCCGCACATCGCCTTCACCATGGCCGGCTGATAGCCATCGCCCAGGGTGACGGCCAGCAATTGCTCGACCAGCCCGGTGCAGGAGCCGCAGGAAGCCGACGCCTTGGTATGCGCCCGCACCGCATCCAGCGTGGCATGGCCGCCATCGCGGATCGCCGTAACGATCTTGCCCTTGCATACGCCGTTGCAGCCGCAGATTTCCGCATCATCCGGCAAGGCTGCAACGGCCGCCATAGGGTCCAGCGGGGCCCCTCCCGCGAAGCCCTGGCCGAAGATCAGTGTTTCACGCAGATCGGCGATATCGCGGCCTTCGCGCAGCAACTGGAAGAACCAGGCGCCATCGCCGGTATCGCCATAGAGCACCGCACCGATGATGCGGCCATCCTTCAGCACCAGCCGCTTATAGATGCCACGCGGGGCATCGCGCAGCACAATCTCCTCACGGTCCTTGGCTTCAGCGAAATCGCCGGCCGAAAACAGGTCGATGCCGGTGACTTTCAGCTTGGTGGCGGTGACCGAGCCGCCATAGGCCGCCGCCGCATCGCCGGCAAGCTGCGCCGCCACCACCTTGGCCATTTCATAAAGCGGTGCCACCAGGCCATAGCAGATGCCGCGATGTTCAACACATTCGCCGACGGCGAAAATATCCGGATCGTCGGTGATCATGTGGTCATTCACCAGCAGGCCACGCCCGACCGCCAGGCCGGCCTGTTTGGCCAGCATGGCATTGGGCCGGATGCCGACCGCCATCACCACGATATCGGCGGGCAATTCGCTGCCATCATCCAGCCGCACCCCGGTGACGTGATCCTCGCCGGTAATGGCATGGGTATTGGCCCGGGTGACCACCTCGATGCCGCGCGCCTCGATGGCCCGTTGCAGCAGATAGCCGGCGGCGGGATCGAGCTGGCGCTCCATCAGCGTCGGCATCAGATGCAGCACGGTCACCGCCATGCCGCGTTCGCGCAGGCCGGCCGCCGCTTCCAGACCGAGCAGGCCACCGCCTATCACCACGGCGCGCGCACCCGGCTTTGCCGCCGCCGCCAGCATCTTGTTGACATCATCCAGATCGCGATACGCCAGCACACCGGGCAGATCGCTGCCCGGGATCGGAATGATCACCGGCAGCGAGCCGGTTGCCACCAGCAGCTTGTCATAGCCCAGCACGGTGCCATCATGGGCATGCACCTGCCGCGCCGCCCGATCAATCTGCACCGCCTTGCGACCCTTATGCAGCGTGATGTCATGGCTGGCATACCAGGCATCGTCATGGATCAGGATGTCTTCATAGCCCTTTTCACCCGAGAGGACGGGCGACAGCATGATGCGGTTATAATTGACGCGCGGCTCCTCGCCGAGAATGGCGATCTCATATTGCCCGGGCGCCCGCTCCAGCAATTCCTCCAGCACCCGCCCGGCCGCCATGCCATTCCCGATCACCAGCAGCTTCTGTTTCATGGCCCGGATTCCTTACGCCGCCTGCACTGCCGGCGCGCGATGCCGGGCATAGAGGAATTCCAGAATCTGCTGGCGGCAGCGGTTATATTCAGGATGTGCCGCCAGGGCGAGCCGGTTGCGCGGACGCGGCAGATCCACCGCCAGCACCTCGCCGATCGTGGCGGCGGGACCATTGGTCATCATCACCACACGATCAGAGAGCAGCACCGCTTCATCCACATCATGGGTGATCATGATCACGGTGTTGTTCAGCTTGGCCTGCAACTCCATCACCGTGTCCTGCAAGGTGGCGCGGGTCAGCGCATCCAGCGCGCCGAAAGGCTCGTCCAGCAGCAGCACCTTCGGTTCCATCGCCAAAGCGCGGGCGATGCCAACACGCTGCTTCATGCCGCCGGAAATTTCCTGCGGCCGTTTTTCGAGTGCATGATCCATGCCGACCAGGGCCAGGTTATGCCGCGTCCAGGCATCGCGCTCGGTGCTGCTCTTGCTCTTGCCATGCACCTTGTCCACCGCCAGGCGCACATTGTCGTAGACGCTGAGCCAGGGCAGCAGCGAGTGGTTCTGAAACACCACGGCGCGATCCGGGCCAGGATCATTCACTTCCTTGCCCTGCAACAACACGCCGCCGCGCGTGGCACGCAGCAGGCCGGCCACGATGTTGAGCAAGGTGGATTTGCCACAGCCGGAATGGCCGATCAGCGCAACGAACTCACCCTGCTTGATCTGCAGATTGATTTCACGCAATGCCACGAAAGTGCCATTGGCACCGGTGAAGCTCATACCGACATCATCAATGGAGAGATAGGCAGTCATGGGGCGGGCTCCTTTGGCGCTGGGATCAGCGATTGGCCGGCAGGCGGCGCGGGTTGGATGAATCGGCGGCAGCCGCCTGGCGCAGGCTGCCTGGCACTTGCGGCCGGGCCGAGGAGACATAACTGCCATCGAAGAACAGGTCAGGGCCCATCGGGATCGGCGCGCTGGCCTGAGCCAGCAGCCAGGGGCCGGCATGCAGGCCTTCCGGCTTGCGGTCGATCAGCGGGAAAGGCCGATCCAGCGCCGCCGCCGCCTCGCGGTAGAGATCGGTGCGGTAGACCTGATCGGCCAGCGCGGCAAGATCGGTGCCGGGATCGATCAGCTTCCAGCGCCGCATTTCGCTGAGATACCATTCCGCCTGGCTGCGCCAGGGGAAATTCGCCGTGTAGCGGCTGAAGACGTGGAAATCCGGCATATGCTCCGGGCTGGTATCCAGGCCGTAGCGCACGATGCCGAGCATGCCGAGCCGGATCGCTTCGGCGGCATGGCTGCCGACATAGTCGGGCCGCGCCATGATCTCGACGCCTTCCAGGCGGTTTTCCGGCTTGTCGAGCCATTCGCCGGCCTCGATCAGCGCCATCAGCATCGCCTTATGCGCCACCGGATTGCGCTCGACCCAATCGCGGTTGGCGCCCACCACCTTTTCCATGCGGTTATTCCAGATTTCATAACCGGAAATCAGGATGCGGCCGACGCCGCGCAACACGGCGAGCGAATTCCATGGATCGCCGACGCAGAAACCGTCGATCTCGCCGGCAGCCAGCCGGTCGGTCATCTGCGGCGGCGGCACCACCACCAGATTGACATCGCGATCCGGATCGATGCCGGCAGCGGCGAGCCAGTAGCGCAATTGAATCTGGTGTGAGGAATAGGGCCACACGGTGGCGAAGGTAAGCGGCGGCCGGCCGGCCTTGCGATCCTGGTTGATCAGCCGGCGCAGCACATTGGCGCTTTCGGCGCGGGCATGTTGCAGACCCGGCTCGGCACTGACCAGGCGCTCCCACAATGCCGATGAGATAGTGATGGCATTGCCGTTCAGTGCCAGCACAAAACTGGTGATCTGCGGCTTCTTCCAGCCGCCGGCCCCCAGCGTGGCGGCCAGCGGCATCGGCGCCAGCATATGCGCCGCGTCCAATGCGCCGAGCGCCACCTTGTCGCGGATATTCGACCAGGAAGGTTCGCGCTGCAATTCCACCTTCAGGCCATGCTGGGCGAAAAAGCCCTTCTCCTGGGCGACGAACAGCACGGCGCTATCGGACAGGGCAATGAACCCGATGCGCATCGGCAGGGGAGCCGCATTGCTGGCGGCTCCCACACGCTTGGCCTTTTTCTGGCGTGGCGGCATGCCCGGCGCCTATTGCTGGGCGTAGCCGCCGACGCGGCTGCCGATGAAGCCGATCAGGCGATCCAGCATGAAACCGACCAGACCGACATAGACCAGCGCCAGGATGATCTCGCTGATCAGCGACGAGTTCCAGGCATCCCAGATGAAAAAGCCGATGCCGACGCCGCCGATCAGCATTTCCGCCGCCACGATGGCGAGCCAGCTCAGGCCGATGCCGATCTTGAGGCCGGTGAACATGAACGGCACCGTGGCCGGCAGCATGATCTTGAAGAAGAATTCAAAACCATTCAGCCGCAGCACCCGCGCCACATTGCGATAATCATCCGGGATGTTGCGGATGCCCACCGCCGTATTGAGGATGATCGGCCAGATCGCCGTGATGGTGATGACAAAAATCGCCGATGGATCGGCATTGCGGAAAGCCGCCAGCGACAGCGGCAGCCAGGCCAGCGGCGGCACGGTGCGCAACACCTGGAAGATCGGATCGAGACCACGATAGGCCAGGGTGGATTGCCCGATCAGCACGCCCAGCGCAATACCGACCACGGCGGCGATGGCAAAGCCGATGGCGACCCGCTTGAGGCTGGAGGCGAGATGCCAGAACAGGCCCTTGTCGAGATTGCCCTTGTCGAAAAACGGATCGCTGATCAGCATCCAGGTTTCTTCCACCACCCGGCTCGGCGGCGGCAAGGTGGCATCGGGCGCCATGCAGGCCAGTTCCCAGATGCCGATCAGCAGGGCCAGGAACAACAGCGGCGGCAGCACCCGCGCCGCCACCTGCCTGGCCGCTGCCGCTATTTTCGGCAGCAGAGTCGCGCGCAGGTCACGGCCCTCGTAAGTGAGGGCCGCCTTGTCGATTGTTTCCATCTTCATGCTCATGCCCTTTCGCTCAGGCGACGCGGCTGATGCCGAGGCTCTTGAGATAGGCCATCGGATCTTCCGGATCGAATACCTTGCCGTCGAAGAAGGTTTCCTTGCCGCGCGAAGTGGATTTCGGAATTTCAGCGTCGGAAGCGCCGATACCCTTGGCGGCCTCGCGCCAGATATCCTCGCGGTTGACCTGCTTGATCAGGCCCTTGGCATCGAGATCGGTGGGCAGGTAGCCCCAGCGCATATCCTCGGTGAGGAACCAAAGTTCATGGCTCTGGAACGGATAGGAGGCGAAGTCGCGCCAGAATTTCATCATCAGCGGGCTTTCCACACCCACCGTGGCCTTGCGATCACCATCGCCGTAATCGATCACGCCCTTGGCGCGGTCGAGGATGTCGTTGACCGGTACCTTGAACCAGTCGCGGCCACCAACGATGCGGCACATCTCATCCTTGTTGGCCATTTCATCGCACCATTTCTGGGCTTCCTGCACCGCCATCAGAATGGCCTTGGCCGCCTTCGGATTGGCATCGACCCAATCGGCACGCAGGCCGAGCGACTTCTCCGGATGGTCATTCCACAATTCGCCGGTCATCAGCGCGGTGAAGCCGATCTTCTGGTGGATGAGCTGCAGGTTCCACGGCTCGCAGACGCAGAAGGCCTCCATCGCATTCACCTTCATGTTGGCCACCATCTGCGGCGGCGGCACCACGATGGTGGCGATGTCCTTGTCCGGATCGATGCCGGCAGCCGAGAGCCAGTAGCGGATCCAGAGATCATGCGTGCCGCCCGGGAAGGTCATAGCGGCCTTGAGTTCCTTGCCTTCCGCCTTGCCTTTCTTGAAGGCGGCGGCCAGCGCCTTGGCATCCTTGGTCACGCCCATGCCGGCATAGCTCTTGGCCACCGAAATCGCCTGGCCGTTAGTGTTGAGACGGGCCAGGATATACATCGGCACCTTGACGTTGTTCTTCGTCACGCGGCCGGCGGAAATCAGATACGGCATCGGGGTCAGGATATGCGCGCCGGTGATGCCGCCACCGGCTTCGCCCAGTTCGATATTGTCGCGCGTGGCGCCCCAGGAAGCCTGCTTTTCGATGCTCATATCGGGCAGGCCATATTTGGCGAACAGGCCCTTTTCCTTGGCGATGATCAGCGGCGAAGCATCGGTGAGCGCGATATAGCCGAGACGCGCACCCTTCACTTCCGGCCCCGCGCCCTGCGCGAAGGCACCAGCCGGCAGCGCGAATTTGGCGGCGGCCAGCAAGGCTGCAACGCCCGCACTGCCCTGCATCACCTGACGCCGATTGATACCCTTGGCCACTTGAGCCACCCGACCCTGCTTGCTGCTGATCTCAGCCATATATTTCTTCGCCTCCTGCTGGTTGGTCCCCGCCGCCCGGTCCCCCAAACGGCAATAAAAAAAGCGCCCTCCGATGCAGCGCCTTGCCCAAAAGCAAAGCCGCATCGCGAGGACGCCATTGTCCGTCTACATGCCCACTGCGCCGTTGCAGCAGGCGGTCGCAACTCTACTAGCAGAAAGCATGCCAGTTATAGAGAAGGCCAATTATTGTTGATTTAGCAGGAAAAATTCCACCACCAGGAAACCCTGCCCACCCTGCTGCACTGCACACAAAACAGGCGCTGCCTGCTCGCTGGCTAAGCAACCGGTCGTTTTACTTCTTCAGCAGATCGGCAAAGGCGAGCAGGGTTTCGGCCACTTCGGCCAGCTTCTGCTGCCGGTCCATCGCCAGCTTGCGCAAGGCGGCATAGGCCTCGTCTTCGGAGATATTCTTCTCCCGCATCAGCATGCCCTTGGCGCGCTCGATCTGCTTGCGCTCATGCAGCGTCGCCTTGGTCTTTTTCAGTTCGGCACGCAGCGCCTGGAATTCACGGAAGCGGGCAATCGCCACATCCAGGATCGGCTTCACCCGCTTCACATGCAGGCCATCGATGATATAGGCGGAAACCCCGGCCTGCATGGCCTGTTCGATCATGCCGGCATCGGATTGATCGACAAACATCACGATGGGACGCGGCTGATCATCGTTGATCTGGCGCATGCTTTCCATCGTGTCGCGGCTGGGTGAATCCATATCGACGATCACCACATCGGGGCCGATCTCGGCCACCTTGCGCGCACTCAATTCACGCGGCGGCAGGCGGGCCACCAATTCATAACCCTGGGCGCGCAACGCCTCGTTCAGGATCGCGGCGCGTTCGGGATTCTCGTCGATCAACAGGATACGCAGGCCGCTCACGATCCATCACCTGGGGAAAGCTTCACGCTTCCGCACTAGCAATTCGCATACCAAGGCATAGCAATTCGCATACCAAAGCGGCAGAATTACCGGGCAATTGCCGACCATTTGAGCTAATTGCTTGATTGCCTTAGGAGAGCGGTTTGCCATCTGGCCTGATTTATGTGGATGCCGATGCCTGCCCGGTGAAGGCGGAGATTTACAGGGTGGCCGAGCGCCATGGCCTGCCGGTGCGTCTGGTGGCGAATAGTTTCATCCCGGCGCCGCGCCTGCCCTGGATCAGCCAGACCCAGGTCGGCGACGGGCTGAATGCTGCCGATGACTGGATCGCCGAACATGCCGGTCCGGCCGATATCGTGATCACCAACGACATTCCGCTGGCCGACCGCTGCGTCAAGGCCGGCGCCACCGTGCTGGCACCGAATGGCCGGCTGTTTGATGGCAACAGCATCGGCATGGCGCTGGCGACGCGCAACCTGATGACCGATCTGCGCGAAGCCGGCCAGACCACACGCGGCCCGAAAGCCTTCAGCCCGCGCGACCGCTCGGCCTTTCTTTCCGCCTTGCATGAAGCCATTCTACGCCTGAAACGGAGACAGCCAGCATGATGAAAACCGTGCCGATCCCGGTGGCGAAAATCTATGTGCCGCAGAAATTCAAAGGCACGCTGGACCCAGCCAAGATGGAAGCCCTGGCCGAGGATATCGTCAGCAACGGGCTGCAACACCCGATCCAGGTGCGGCCCGATACCGAGCGCTATGTGCTGGTGGCCGGGCTGCACCGGCTGGAAGCCTTCCGCTTCCTGGGCGAGGCCAATATCCCCTGCCTGGTGGTGGCAGCACGCAAATTCTGATGGCGCAAGGCCGGCTCAGTGCCGGCCGCCGAGGATCAGATCGGGCAGCCAGAGCGAAAAGCCCGGCACATAGGTGACCAGCAGCAGCGCGGCGATCAACGCGCCGTAGAATGGCCAGATCGTGCGCATGACATGGCCGATGCTGACACCGCCGATGGCACAGCCGACGAATTGCGTGGTGCCGACCGGCGGCGTGTTGAGGCCAAGCGCGCAGTTGATCAGCATCAGCATGCCGAACTGCACCGGACTCATGCCATATTGTACGCAGATCGGCAGGAAGATCGGCGTGCAGATCAGGATGGTGGCGGCCATATCCAGAAACGTGCCGAGCACGAAAAGGATCACGTTGACCAGCAGGAAGATCACCCACGGCGACGAGGTGAGGCTGCCCAGCGCCCGCCCGGTCAGATCGGCCACTTCATAGAGGCTGATCAGATAACCGAAGGTGTTCGACACGCCGATCAGCAGCAGCACGATGCCGGTGGTTTTCACCGCCTTTGCCGCCGCCTTGATGAATTGCGCCCAGGTCAGCGAGCGATACAGCAAGGTGGCGAGCAGGATCGAATAGATCACCGCGATGGCCGCCGATTCAGTGGCGGTGAAGACACCGGAGAGGATGCCGACAAGAATGATGGCAATGATGAACAGGCCCGGGATCGCCGCCGCCGCCGAACGCGCCACTGCCGGCCAGCCGGGAAACACCCCGGCGCCATAGCCGCGCCGGATCGCCACCAGATAGGCCGCCACCAGCATGCAGAGCGTGAGCAACGCCGCCGGGATCATGCCGGCCAGGATCAAAGCGGCGATGGAAACCTTGCCGCCTGCCGCCAGCGAATAGATGATCATGTTATGACTGGTGGGCATCAGCGCGCCGACCAGCGAGGCATGGGTGGTGACATTCACCGCATAATCGGCGTCATACCCTTCCTTCTTCATCATCGGGATCATCACCGCGCCCATGGCGGAAACATCGGCCACCGGCGAGCCGGAAACGCCGCCGAACAGCGTGCAGGCCACCACATTCGACATGCCGAGGCCGCCACGGATATGGCCGATCATGTCCTTGGCGAAACGCACGATGCGATCCGCCACGCCGCCATACAGCATCAATTCGCCGGCAAAGATGAAAAACGGTATGGCGAGAAACGAGAAGATGTTCATCCCCGCCGCCATGCGCTGGAACACCACCGCCAGTGGCAGGCCTTCATAAACAATGGTGGCGACCGCCGAGAGGCCGATGGCGAAGGCCACCGGCACGCCGAGCACCAGCAGGCCGAAAAAGCTGACGGCCAGAATGGTCAATGCCATGACGGACGCACCTTTTCGCCGGCCAGCACGGCCAGCACATGTTCCAGCGAAAACAGCACGATCAACAGACCGGCCAGGCTGAGCGCGACATGGTTGACGCCTTCCGGCAGGCCCAATGTGGGGATTTTGTAGGCCATCACCGATTCCGCCAGCAGCCCGGCATGCCAGGCCATGACGGCGCCGAAGGTCGCCACCAGCAGATGGATCAGGATTTCCACCCAGCGCCGCGCCGGCGGTGGCGACAGCAAAGCCACCACCGATTCCAGGCCGATATGGCCGGCATCACGCACCCCCACGGCGGCGCCGAACATGGTGACATAAAGCACCAGCACCAAAGCCAGGCTCTCGGCCCAGGTCGGCGTATCGTTGAGCACATACCGGCCAAAGACCTGCAGCGCCACCACGGCAACGATGGCGATCAGGCCGCCCACCGCCAGGATCATGCAGCAGCGCGAGATCATGGCGTTGAACGGCCCGATGAGACGCAGCAGGCCGTTGCTGGATATCGCCGTCATGCTCAGTCGATGGCCTGAATGCGTTTCACCAGTTCCTGCAATTTCGGTGTGCCGGCGAATTTGGCATAGACCGGCTGCATCGCGGCGGCAAAGGCTTTCTTGTCGACATCAGGAAGGATTTTGGCGCCGCCGGCGGTGACGGTCTTTTCCGCCGCCGCTTCGCGATCATCCCACAGTTTGCGCATCACCGGCACGGAATCCTTCGCCGCCTGGCGGATCACCGCCTGTTCAGCGGCCGGCAGGCCATCCCAGATGCGCTTGGAAAACACCAGCAATTCCGGCGCCATCGAATGTTCGGTGATGCTGTACATCTGCGCCACTTCGTAATGACGCGAAGATTCGTAGGACGGCCAGTTATTCTCGGCACCGTCCACCACGCCGGTGCGCAGCGCGGTGTAAACCTCGGCATAGGGCAAGGGCGTGGCATTGGCACCGAGCGCCTGCATCATCGCCACCCACATATCCGATTGCTGCACGCGGATTTTCATGCCCTTCATGTCATCCACGGATTTGATCGGCTTCTTGGTGGTGTAGAAGCTGCGCGAGCCGCTGTCGTAGAAAGCCAGGCCGACAAAACCCTGCGGCTCCAGCGATTTGAGGATTTCCTCACCCACATCGCCGTCCAGCACCTTGCGCATATGCGCCTTGGATTTGAACACGAAGGGCAAGGCCGGCACGATGGTTTCCGGCACGATGTTGTTGAATGGCGAGATATTGACCCGCACCAGGTCGAGCGCGCCGATCTTGGTCTGCTCGATCGTGTCCTTTTCCGAGCCGAGCACGCTCTGGCCGAACACCTTCACGCTATGTTTGTTGCCGGTGCGCTCGGCAATCAGCTTGCCCATATGCATCACCGCCTGCACCGTGGGGTAATCCGCCGGATGCACATCGGCCGAGCGGAATTCCTTCGCCGCCGCCGGCAGGGCGGCGAGCAGCAGAGCAGCCAACAGCGAGGGGGCGATGGCACCGGCCAGGCCGGTTGCGGTGTGACGAAGACGCATGATTTTCTCCCGGTTCGACCGCGCATTCTTTGCGACGCGTGTCGGCAGTCATCATACAACTGAATCAACCAGACGAGTCAATCGCGATTTATTTTTGATTTTATCACCGTATTCCGGCACAAACTCGGCGCAACTTATACACCATGTTTACACGACACCCACACCTGTCATACAAGTAGACTTGGCTTGGGCAAAACCAAGGGAGCAGCTTGGTGACGGCACGGCGCCGACGCGAAACCCTGACCGCGCAACTCACCCGGCGGCTTTCCAGCCGCATCGGTGGCGGCAATCTGCGCCCGGGCGACAAATTGCCGAGCGAGCAGGCACTGATCGAGGAATATGGCGTCAGCCGCACCGTGGTGCGCGAGGCGATCTCGTCACTGCGCGCCGCCGGGCTGGTGACGACGCAGCAGGGCGTGGGCGCCTTTGTGCGCGATGGCGCCCTGGCACAGCCATTCCGCATCGACGAAGCCGGCCTGGACCTGCTGAAGGAAGTGACCCGGGTGCTGGAACTGCGCATCGCGCTGGAAGCCGAGGCCTGCGCCCTGGCGGCACAGCGGCGCCAGGACAGCCATCTGGCGGCGATGCACACGGCGCTGACGGCAATGGAAACCGCCATTGACGCGGAAGAGGATGCCGTGGCGGCCGACCTGGATTTTCACCGCGCCATCGCCGAGGCCACCGGCAACCGGCATTTCACGCATCTGTTCGGCTATCTCGGCACATTGATGATTCCGCGCACGCGCTTGCAGACCTTCCGCTTCTTTGCCGATGACCGCCAGGACTACCTGCGCCGCGTCAACCGCGAGCATGAAGATATCTACCAGGCCATCCTGCGCCAGGACAGCGATGCGGCGCGCTCCGCCATGCGGCTGCATCTCAGCAACAGCCGCGAGCGGGTGCGCCGCGCGATGGAAGCTTGAAGGCGGCAACAAAAGCAGCGCATGCTGCGACACCATAAAATTATACCGAACGGGGGAAGCGACAGATGAAGCGGGTTTTGCTCACCGGTGCCAGCGGTGGCATCGGCACCAGGTTGCGCCAATTGCTCAAGCCGCTCTACCCGGAACTGATCCTGAGCGATCTCAAGCCGCCCGCCGATCTGGCGCCTGACGAAACCTTCCTGCCGGCCGATCTGGCCGATGCAGCGGCAGTGGAACGCATCTGCCAGGGCGTCGACGGCATCGTGCATCTGGGCGGTTTTTCGGTGGAAGGGCCATGGGAGACCATCCTGAGCGCCAATATCATCGGTTGCCATAATCTGTTTGAAGCGGCACGGCGCCAGGGCGTGCAGCGCGTGGTATTTGCCTCATCCAACCATGTGATGGGGTTTCATCCGCGTCAGCACAAGATCGGCGTCGAGGCGGTGCCGCTGCCCGATACGCGCTATGGCCTGTCCAAACTATTCGGCGAAGGCTTGGGCGCGCTTTATGCCCATAAGCATGGCCTGGGTGTGCTCAGCATCCGCATCGGCAATTTTGGCGACCAGCCGATTGACGAGCGCCGCCTGGCAATCTGGCTCAAGCCGGACGATCTGGTGCAACTGATCCGCATCGGCCTGGAAAAACCCGGCCTGATTTATGACGTGGTCTATGGCATGTCGGATAACCAGCGTGCCTGGTGGGACAATAGCCGTGCGCTGGCACTGGGCTACCAGCCGGAAGGCCGCTCGGAGGATTTCGCCGCCACGGCCCTGGCAGCGCAGCGCGCCCTGCCCGCCGATCCGATCGGCGACTACTTTCAGGGCGGCAGTCCGTTCTGCAGCCAGGAATTCAGTGGCGATCTGGCCCGGTTGAAATCGTAAAAAGTGGCTCCTGCCATGAGCTATACCCGCACGCTCACCGGGCCAGCGCCGAAATTGCGCATGCCGCCCGGCGCCACCGACTGCCATATCCATTTCTACGACAGCCGCCAGGCCGCGCTGCCTAACACGCCGACGCCACCCGATGCCACGGTGGCGGATTATATGCAGGTGATGGATTGGCTCGGCATTCAGCGCGTGGTGGTGGTGCAGTCCAATGCCTATGGGGATGACAACCGCCTGACGCTTGATGCCGTGGCGCAGCTCAACGCCAGGGCCGGTCGGCAGGCGCGCGCCGTGGTGGTGGTGAAGCCTGGCGTGGCCGAGGCTGAATTGCAGCGCCTGAGCGCTGCCGGGGCGCGTGGCCTGCGCGTAATGGCCTTGCTGGGCGGCACCTTGGGCCTGGATGTGGCAGAGGAAATGGCGGCACGCATCGCGCCGTTCGGCTGGCATATGCTGATCCAGCTTGATGGCCGCGACCTGCCGCAGCATGCCGCCATGATCCGCCGCCTGCCCTGCAAGCTGGTGATCGACCATATCGGCAAATTCCTCGAACCGGTGCCGCCCGAGCATGAAAGTTTCCGCTGCCTGCTCGATCTGGTGGCCGGCGGCAATGTCTGGGTCAAGCTGGCCGGCATCTATGAAACCTCGCGGAGCGGCGCGCCGCATTATGAGGATGTCGGCCGCCTCGCCCGTGCCTTGGTGCGCGCTGCGCCGGAGCGCATGCTCTGGGCCAGCAACTTCCCGCATGCCCAGGCGGCGAAATTCGGCTACCCGGACGACGCTGCCATGCTCGACCTGCTGCTCGACTGGGCGCCGGACGAAAGTGTGCGGTATAAAATCCTGGTCGAGAACCCCGCCGCACTCTACGGCTTCAAGGACTGAAATCAGCGCGTGGCGCGCGCCGTCAGGCCGCAACACAGGAAACCGGCACCGGTCAGCAGCCGCGCCAAGGCCGTGGGTGCCAGGCTGAGCGGCCCAAGCGTGATACGACCGACATAACCATGGCGCGCCAATTCGGCCGCCGCCAGCAGCAGCACCGCCAGCAGCAGCCAGCGCCCTGGCGCCGGCCGATAGCGCAGCGCCACCAGCACCGCCACCAGCAGCAAAGCCAGCACGATCAGTGGCAGCGGCAGGTTGAACAATGGCAGCCTTTCCGCCGCCACCGCGATCAGCAGCGCGATGCCGATGGCGGTCAGCAGCGGTGCGCGCCGATGCCCGGGCGGCAGCACCAGGCCGATCAGCGCCCCCAGCGCCAGCGCCAGGCCACCCAGGGTGGCATTGTGGAATCGCAGGAAGGGGGCATAGCCGGCGATTCCCGGCAGGCCGAGCCATTCCGCCAGTTCGACGGCCGCCAAGGCCGCCTGCAAACCGCAGGCGATGCCCCAGAACAACGCGGCCGGCAACGGGCTGCCGGCCGCGAGCAGAAAGCCCGCAGCAGCCCCCAGCAGATAGAGGCATTGAACGACTAGGCCCATATCGGGCAAGGGAAATTCGGCCATCGGCGCATAATGCAGGCAGCCGCCCCGCTTCGGCAAGGCCGCACATATCGCCAGGCCGGAACAGGCCCCCATACAGACCTTTCCCGCCCGACAGCGCCGGACTGTCATCATGGGGTTGACGGAGGGGGACGGCGGGGCTATAACGCGCGCCTCTGATTTCGCCGCAAGGCACTATCCAAGCAACTGGAATAACCTATCCATGGCTCAGCATAAGTCTGCGGAGAAGCGCGCCCGCCAAACCATCAAGCGCACCGATGTGAACCGTTCGCGCCGCACCAAGGTGCGTAATGCGGTGAAGCAGGTTGAGCTCGCCATTGCCAGCGGCGACAAGACCGCTGCCGGCTCGGCGCTGAAGCTGGCCCAGCCGGCGCTCGACAAGAGCGTCAACAAGGGCGTGGTCCGCAAGGGTACGGCCTCGCGCAAGCTGTCGCGGCTCAACGCCGCCGTGAAGGCAATGGCCTGATCCCGCCGCCGGCTTTGCCGGCCTGGCGACAATCCGTTTAAGACATCGCCGCGCCCGCCGGGCGTGGCGATGTTTTTTTATGCGTGCCGCTGGCTTTGCAAAGGCCTAAGCACGCTACAGATGGCGCATGCTCATTTCACCCTATCCGAAAGAACGAGGCCCGGTGAGAAAAAGCATGAGAAAGCGGCGCGGCACGACTCGTTGCAGCAGAATGTTCTCGCCTCTTTCCAATGATCGGCAACTAATCCGCTGAGCGGCACACAACGCGCGCCCTGACATGCAAAACAAGGCGCAAGTTCCATTGCTGCAACAGGGAAAAAAAATCTTGGAGAGTCTTCATCTGTCCGCTTGCACCGCCTCGGCGTTTTTGCCTTTAATGCAGCGCTGCCTCGCGATGAACGCGGACGTTTTGAACGCGGCGATGAGAGCGGAAGACGTGTTTTTCAACGGTGTTTTTTCTCGTTATCCCAACGGAAGAAGCCACAATGAAATAACAACGGCCGCTCTGATCGGATAGACGATAAGAGCGGACGCGCCGGCCTAGGTTGGTTGATCGGCCCGGATTTTTGATCGGCCCGGGATTTGCTGATCAAAAAAGTGTTGAGTGATCGGCATGTGCGGGGGTTTGAGTAAACTTGAGTAACCAATTTTGAGTAACAGAGTATGGCGGCGCCGGCAGCGCGTTACGTACGAGATAAACGAGTTAAACAAATCACGTGGCGCGAGGTTGGGGATGCAGGCGGCAGGGTCTGAGGGTGATAATTATGCTGGCGATGTTTCGCCGGAAGAAACCTGGGCCAGGCTGCAAAGCGATCCGGCTGCAGTTTTGATCGATGTACGAACCAAGCCGGAATGGGGCTATGTCGGCAAACCCGACTTGCAGGCCCTTTCCAAGTCTCCTCTTATGATTTCGTGGCAAGTGTATCCTGAAATGACCGTCAATCCGCATTTCGCTGACGAACTGCGCGCCAAGGATGTTGCGCCGGGTCAGCCGCTGTTTTTCCTGTGCCGCTCGGGCGTGCGTTCGCGCGCCGCCGCCACCGCCATGACCGCTGCCGGCTTCGGCCCCTGCTACAATATTGTGGGTGGCTTTGAGGGCGACATGGATGGCGCCAAGCAACGCGGCCATGTGAATGGCTGGAAGGTCGCCGGCCTCGCCTGGTCGCAGAGCTGAGGTCGCGTCATGGTGAAATCTTTGTTGCCGCAGCCCAAATCCGTCTCCACCAAGGCCGCTTCGCCGCTCGATGCCGGCCCGGACATGATCGAGATCACACCGCAGGACGAAACCACCGCTCAGCTTGAGCCGCAATGGCAGCGCGTGCGCAGCCGCCTGCGCGTCGCCTTTGGCGAAGCTGCGTTCAATTCCTGGCTCAAGCCGCTGGCCCTGGCCAAGAATATGCTGGGCGATGGCGATGTGCATCTTTCAGTGCCGACCCGCTTCATGCGCGACTGGGTGGCCAATCACTACAGCGAACGCCTGCGTGAAATCTGGCGCCTGGAAAATCCCGATGTGCGCCGCGTGCTGATCCATGTGCGCGTGGCTGCCACGCCGGCCCAGCAGGGCCAGGCTGGATCACATCAGGCCGGGGCAGCACAGGCGGGCGCCACGGCGCCGGCGCAGGTGGTTGCCGGCCTGCGCACCGCCACCTCGGCCCAGCGTCCAGCATTGGCCGCCACGCCTGCTGACGCCGCCCGTCTGGGCGATGCCGAGCGCGGCCTGTCGGCCCGCGACCTGGATGAAGTCGAGCGCGAATTGTCGGCGCCGCTCGATCCGCGTTTCACCTTTGACAGCTTCGTCACCGGCAAGGCCAATGAACTGGCCCGCGCCGCCGCGCTGCGCGTCGCCGAAAGCGCCCAGGTGACCTATAATCCGCTTTTCCTCTATGGCGGTGTCGGCCTCGGCAAGACCCATCTGATGCATGCCATCGGCTGGCATATCCGCCAGCTCTACCCGGAACGCCGCGTCGTCTACCTCTCGGCGGAAAAGTTCATGTATCAGTTCATCCGGGCCTTGCGCTTCAAGGACACGATGGCGTTCAAGGAACAGTTCCGCTCGGTTGACGTGCTGATGATCGACGACATCCAGTTCATCGCCGGCAAGGAAAGCACCCAGGAAGAGTTCTTCCACACCTTCAATGCGCTGTGCGACCAGAACCGCCAGATCATCGTTTCGGGCGACCGCTCGCCGTCCGATCTCGAAGGCATCGAGGAGCGCATGCGCTCGCGCCTCGGCTGGGGCCTGGTGGTGGATATCCACCCGACCGACTTCGAATTGCGGCTATCCATCCTGCAGGCCAAGGCGGAACGCAGCGGCCTGCGCGGCATCCCGACGGAAGTGCTGGATTTCCTCGCCCGCCGCATCACCTCGAATATCCGCGAGCTGGAAGGCGCGCTGAACCGCATCTCGGCCTATTCCAGCCTGGTCGGGCGCCCGATCACGGTGGCCTCGGCCCAGGAAGTGCTGGCCGACCTGCTGCGCGCCAATGACCGCAAGGTTACCATCGAGGAAATCCAGAAGCGTGTGGCGGAGCATTTCTCGATCCGCTTCGCCGACATGCATTCGCCGCGCCGCGCCCGCGCCGTGGCCCGCCCGCGCCAGGTGGCGATGTATCTGGCCAAGCAGCTCACCTCGCGCAGCCTGCCCGAAATCGGGCGCAAATTCGGCGGCCGCGACCACACCACGGTGATGCATGCGGTGCGCAAGATCGAGGAGTTGCGCGAGATCGACAGCGCCTTTGCCGAGGATATCGACTTGCTGCGCCGCAAACTGGAAAGCTGACACCAGGCTTTCCCGTTACAATTCAATGACTTAAAAGGGCCCCAGGGTTATCCCCAGCGGCCCTTTTTTGCGTTGCGTTTCAATAGCTTCCGGGAACTTGCTTTGCTATACTTGCCGGACTCGGCAGCTGGGTTGCCGAGGCAGGCAACATTCCCGGTTTTCAGCCATGAAACTCACTATCGAGCGCGCCGCCCTGTTGACCGCCCTGAGCCATGTGCAGAGCGTGGTGGAACGTCGCAACACCATCCCGATCCTCTCCAACGTGCTGCTGGATGCGCGCGGCGAGAAAGTGGCGCTGGCCGCCACCGATCTTGATATCGATGTGGCCGAGAATCTCAACGCCAGGATCGTGCGCCCCGGCGCCACCACGGTGGCCGCCCATACGGTGTATGACATCGTGCGCAAGCTGCCCGACGGCGCCGAGGTGGAGCTTACCTATTCCGCCGATGACCAGCGCCTGGAACTGCGCGCCGGCCGCTCCAGCTTCAAACTCTCCTGCCTGCCGCAGGAGGATTTCCCGGTGATGCGCGCCGGCGACATGCCGAACCGCTTTGTGCTGCCGGCGAGCCAGTTGCGCCGCCTGGTGGACAAGACCCGCTTCGCGATTTCCACCGAGGAAACCCGCTATTACCTGAACGGCATCTATCTGCATGCCGCCGCCACTGCCGGGGTGCCGATGCTGCGCGCCGTGGCCACCGATGGCCATCGCCTGGCGCGGGTGGAAATGCCGCTGCCCGAGGGCGCCACCGGCATGCCGGGCGTGATCGTGCCGCGCAAGACGGTGACCGAACTGCGCAAGCTGCTCGACAGCGTGGATGGCGAAGTGGCGGTGGAATTGAGCGACACCAAGATCCGCTTCAGCTTCGGCGATGTGGTGCTGACCTCGAAGCTGATCGATGGTTCCTTCCCGGAATATGAGCGCGTGATCCCGCGCGACAATGACAAGGTGATGGAAGTGGACAGCAAGGCGTTTGCCGCCGCTGTCGACCGCGTCGCCACCATCTCCACCGAGAAGAGCCGCGCCGTGAAGCTGGCACTGAAGCCGGAGGGTCTGGAGCTTTCCGCCACCAGCCCGGAAGCCGGCTCGGCCAGCGAGCAGCTTACCGTCGCCTACAGCGCCACACCCATCGAAGTGGGCTACAATTCGCGCTATCTGCTGGATATTGCCAGCCAGATCGAAGGCGAGAATGCCCGCTTCCTGCTGGCCGATGCGCTGGCGCCGACCATCGTGCGCGATCCTTCCGATGATGGCGCGCTGTATGTGCTGATGCCGATGCGGGTATGATGGGCAGCAGCGCCGCAGCATTGGCGGAGCAGCTGGACCGGCAATCAACAAGCCCCGACGCGCAGCGCGGTGGTTTGGTTGCCCAGAGTGATGTGGCGACAGGCGGCGCCATTTCCGCGCTGACTTTGCGCGACTTCCGCAACTATCCGTCGTTGAGCCTGCGCCCGGCCAGCGTTGCCCGCCCGGGGGCGATCGTGCTGACCGGGCCGAATGGTGCCGGCAAGACCAATATCCTGGAGGCTTTGTCTTTCCTCAGCCCCGGCCGGGGCCTGCGCCGCGCCCGCTTGGGCGAAGTGACCCGGCAGCACGCGCCGGAAGCCCGCTGGGCGGTGCATGCGGAACTGGCCAGCAGCATCGGCCCGGTCAGCATCGGCACCGGCCTGGTGCCTGGCGCGGAAGCCGATGAGGGCGAGCGCCGCCAGGTGCGCATCAATGGCGAGGCAGCCAGCAGCGCCAATGCGCTGGCGGAATATCTGGATATCGTGTGGCTGACGCCGCAGATGGACCGGCTGTTTGTCGAGGGCCTGTCAACCCGGCGCCGCTTCATGGATCGGCTGGTCTTTGGCCTGGATGGTGGCCATGCGCGCCGCGTCGCGGCCTATGAAAAGGCGATGCGTGAGCGCAACCGGCTGCTGAAACAGGGTGGCGGCGATGCCAGCTGGCTCGGCGCGCTGGAAAGCCAGATGGCCGAGCATGGTGTGGCCGTGGCCGCGGCGCGGCGCGATGGGCTGGCGCTGGTGGAAGCCGGCATGGCGCTGGCGATTTCAGGTGGCGAAAGCCCCTTCCCGCGCGCCCGCCTGCAAGCCCGTGGCCCGGTGGAGACCTGGCTGGCCGAGATGCCGGCGCTGGCCGCCGAGGAAAAGCTGCGCCGCCTGCTGCAGGAACGCCGCTTCATCGACCGCGATGCCGGCGCCGCCACCGAAGGCCCGCATCGCAGCGATTTTGCGGTATGGCATTGCGCCAAGGAACAGGCTGCCGAGCATTGCTCCACTGGCGAGCAGAAGGCATTGCTGATTGCCATCACGCTGGCCAATGCGCGGCTGATCCGCGAGCGCAAACATTTTGCGCCCCTGTTGCTGCTGGATGAAGTGTCGGCGCATCTCGATGGTTTGCGGCGCCAGGCGCTGTATCAGGAAATCCTGGCCCTGGGTGGTCAGGCCTGGCTCACCGGCACCGATGCCGAGCTGTTTGCCGGGCTGGCCGGGCTGGGCGAATTTTATGCGGTGGCCGATGGCGCGGTGATCCCGTGCGCGGCACCGAAACGAGGGTAAGAAGATGAGCGAAGAGCAGAATCGCAAGGACGCGGCGGCCCGCAATGGCGAGGGCTATGATTCCTCGGCGATCAAGGTGCTGAAGGGCCTGGATGCGGTGCGCAAGCGGCCTGGCATGTATATCGGCGACACCGACGATGGCTCGGGCCTGCATCACATGGTTTACGAAGTGGTCGACAACGCCGTCGACGAGGCCCTGGCCGGCTATTGCGATCAGGTGACGGTGGCGCTCAATCCCGATGGCTCCTGCACCGTGCGCGATAATGGCCGCGGCATTCCGGTGGATATCCACCCGGAAGAAGGCGTTTCAGCCGCCGAAGTGATCATGACGCAGTTGCATGCCGGCGGCAAATTCGACCAGAATTCCTACAAGGTGTCCGGCGGCCTGCATGGCGTTGGCGTGTCGGTGGTGAATGCCTTGTCGATCTGGCTCGACCTGCGCATCTGGCGCGAGGGCAAGGCACATTACATGCGCTTCCGCCATGGCGATGCCGAGGCACCGCTGGCCGTTGTGGGTGAAGCCGATGGCAAGCGCGGCACCGAAGTGACTTTCCTGCCCTCGCCGGAAACCTTCAGCAAGACCGAATTCGATTTCGCCACCCTGGAACGCCGCCTGCGCGAACTGGCTTTCCTGAATAGCGGCGTGAAGATCGTGTTGCAGGATTTGCGCGGCGTCGAGCCGAAGAGCATCGAACTGGTCTATGAAGGCGGCGTGGAGGCCTTTGTCGGCTATATCGACCGCAACAAGACCCCGCTGCACAAGCCGCCGGTCACCATCCGGGGCGAGCGCGACGGCATCAGCATCGATATCTCGCTGCAATGGAATGACGGCTACCATGAATCGGTGCTGTGCTTCACCAACAACATCCCGCAGCGCGATGGCGGCACCCATCTGGCCGGCTTCCGCGGCGCGCTGACCCGCTGCGTGAATAAATATGCCGAGGAGAGCGGCATCCTGAAAAAGGAGAAGGTGACGCTTTCCGGCGAGGATAGCCGCGAGGGCCTGACCTGCGTACTCAGCGTGAAGGTGCCGGATCCGAAATTCTCGTCCCAAACCAAGGACAAGCTGGTTTCATCCGAAGTGCGCCCGGCGGTGGAGAATATCGTCAACGAACAGCTTGCTGCCTGGTTCGAGGAACATCCCGCCGTTGCCCGCATCATCGTGGGCAAGGTGGTGGAAGCCGCCGCAGCGCGCGAGGCGGCGCGCAAGGCGCGCGAACTGACCCGGCGCAAGGGCGCGCTGGATGTTTCGTCGCTGCCCGGCAAGCTGGCCGATTGCCAGGAGCGCGATCCGGCGAAATCCGAACTTTTCCTGGTCGAGGGCGACAGCGCCGGCGGCTCGGCCAAACAGGGCCGCAACCGCGCCAATCAGGCCGTGCTGCCGCTGCGTGGCAAGATTCTGAATGTGGAACGTGCCCGCTTCGACAAGATGCTGAGCTCGGCCGAGATCGGCACGCTGATCACGGCTTTGGGCACCGGTATCGGGCATGATGATTTTGATCCCGCCAAGCTGCGCTATCACAAGATCATCATCATGACCGACGCCGACGTGGACGGCGCCCATATCCGCACCCTGCTGCTCACCTTCTTCTTCCGCCAGATGCGGCCGCTGATCGATGCCGGCCGGCTCTACATCGCGCAGCCGCCGCTCTACAAGGTGAAGCGCGGCCAGTCGGAGCGCTACCTCAAGGACGAGGCGGCGCTGGAGCAGTATCTGATCGGCGAAGGCCTGGAAAACGCCGTGCTGCATCTGCACGATGGCAGCCAGCGCGCCGCCGCCGATCTGCGCCGCATGGTGGATCAGGCGCGCCAGGCCCGTGCCATGCTGGATTCCGTCGGCAAGCGCTACAATGCCTGGCTGGTGGAACAGGCGGCGGTGCTCGGCCTGCTGCGCAATGATGTGCTGGACGATGCCGCATTGTCGGTGCCGGCCGGTGCGCAATTGGCCGAGCGCCTGAACGCGCTGGCCGGCGATCTGGAAAAGGGCTGGGAATGTGTGGCGCCGGGCGATGGCACGCTGGTGGCGCGCCGTTCGTTGCGCGGCTACACCGAAAGCTATCTGCTGGATGCGCCGCTCTTCCGCTCCGCCGAGGCGCGCAAGCTGAACGAACTGGCCGATGAATTGCGCAGCGCCTATCTGATGCCGGCGCAATTGAAGCGCAAGGATGACGCCCAGCCGGTGCGCGGCCCGTCGGAATTGCTCGACCGTGTGATGGCGGTCGGCCGGCGCGGCCTGACCATGCAGCGTTACAAGGGCCTGGGTGAAATGAATCCGGATCAGCTCTGGGAAACCACGCTGGACCCGAATGTGCGCAGCCTGTTGCAAGTCAAGGTCGGCGATGCCGCCGATGCCGACAACATCTTCGAAACGCTGATGGGCGATGTCGTCGAACCACGCCGCGATTTCATCCAGTCCAACGCCCTGGCCGTCGCCAACCTGGATATCTGAGCGGCGGCGCGGCGCTGGCATGCACCAGCAGCAGCATCGCCTCAGCATCAATGGCGCCGAGCTTGTTGCCAGCGTGATCGGCACCGGCTGCCCGGTGGTGTTCCTGCATGCGGCAGTGTGCGACAGCCGCATGTGGCAGCAGCAATTGCCGGTGATCGGCACGCAATACCAGGGCATCGCCTATGACCGGCGCGGCCATGGCAGCAGCCGCGCGGCGCCACAGGATCATTCGGCAGTGGCGGATTTGCTGGCAGTGCTTGATACGCTCACGGTCGGGCAACCGGCCGTCCTGGTGGCCTGCTCGCAAGGTGGCCGCATCGCGCTGGATGCCGCCGTGCTGCATCCGCAACGTTTCCGTGGCCTATGCCTGATCTCGCCCTCGCTGGCCGGAGCGCCGGAGCCAGTGCATGAACCCGCCATTGCCGCCGCCCTGGCGCAGCAGCAGGCGGCGCAGGCCAGTGGCGATCCGGACGCACTCAACGCGGTGAAGGCGCGGCTTTGGCTGGATGGCCCATTGCAGCCCGAAGGGCGCGTTGGCGGCACGACACGCGCGCTGTTCCTGGAGATGAACGGCGATGTGCTGCGCGCCGCGCCGAGCGGTACCAATACCGATGCCGTGGCCACCCATGCACGCCTGGCCGAGATCAACTGCCCGGCGCTGGTTCTCTGCGGCGACTACGATTTTCCCTATATCCAGGCGCGCTGCCGCCATATGGCAGAAACGATGCCTGAAGCCGTGTTTGAAGCGCTACCCGGCATGGCGCATCTGCCCAGCCTGGAGCAGCCCGAGGCGATCACCAGCCGCTTGCTGGCCTTCCTGCAACGGATCGACGCTGCATGCTGATTGCGCAGCTATCCGACCCGCATATCCGGCCCGAAGGCACGCTCTATCAGGATGTAGTCGATTCCAATGCGATGTTTGCCGCCGCCATCCAGCAGGTGAATGCCTTCCATCCCGCCATCGATCTGGTGCTGCTGAGCGGTGATATCGTGGATGAGGGCCTGCCGGCGGAATATGCCAAGGCCCGGGCATTGCTGGCGGCTTTGCGGCCGCCCTACCTGGTGATTCCCGGCAATCACGACCGCCATGCCGACTTTCGCAAGGCGTTTCAGGATCACACCTACCTGCCGCAAGCGCACCCGTTTCACTATCAATACGAGGCCGGGCCGCTGCGCATCCTGGCGCTGGATGTCACCCTGCCCGGCCTGCATCATGGCGCGATTGATGCGGCGCGGCTGGCCTGGCTGGAGCAGGCCCTGGCGCAGCAGCCGGCACGGCCCAGCCTGCTTATGCTGCACCAGCCGCCCTTCGCCTGCGGCATTCCCTATCTGGATGAGTATTGGTGCGCGGGCGGCGAGGCGCTGGCGGCTTTATTGACACGATATCCGGCGGTGCAGCGCGTGCTCTGCGGCCATGTACACCGCTTCATGCAGCTACGCTTCGGCGGCACTTTGCTCTGCACGGCGCCAAGCACGACCACGGCCATTGCGCTGCAACTCGATGCGGCAGCCCAGCCACGCTCCTTTATCGAACCGCCAGCTTTTCTGTTGCATCACTGGCGGCCGGAAACCGGCCTGATCACGCATTTCTGCCCGATCGGCACATTTCCCGGCCCCTACCCCTTCGCCTGACCATTACGGCGCCGGTGGGCGATCCTGGTAGCTCGACGTGACCGTGACCGGGCTGGCGCCGGTATTGCGCATCGTGACATAGCCACGGCTGCGCAACGGACCATAGAATTCTGCGCGCTGGCCGGGAGCGAGATCGTAGCTGCGGCTCAGTGGCGCCTCGAAGGTCACGCTGGTCGGCTGGTTGCCGCTATTGACGATGGTGATGGTGGTGTAGGCGCCTTGGGTGCTGACATCGATATTGCCTTGCGCGCCGGGGGCCAATTGATATTGCCCGGCATGGGCGGCATAGGCGGTGACGATCAGCGCCAAGGTCAGCGCACTGGCGAAAAGGGTGCTGCGGAGAGACATGACACAACAGGCTTTCTGCCCATTTACCCTGGGCCGGGGGATTCTGGAGTGGGATTTTGCGGGGCGGGTGATACGGCATGCCCTGTTCGGGCGCCTTGCCCTTGCCGGATGATTTGGACCGCTTGCGGCAGATGTAAATCCCGCCCCTTGGGCATTTCCCTGCCCCTGTAGCCACCATCACACAGCCCGGCCGGTCCCGTCCTCGCGGATTGATCCCGCATGCAAGAAATACGGATTGACTTACTGCCATTTTAACATGAAATAATGTTTACAAAACACCAATAGATTAATATATCGGGGTTGCAGTTCTTGTCTGAATCCTGCTCGTTTCCTCAAAATATCCGGCTTGGCGGCACCCGCCGGGCGGCCGCTTTGCCGCTGCTGACCTTGCTGGCAGCCTGTTCGGTGGATGGTACCGGGCTGAGCGCGGCCCGGGTCAGCCCGGCCGACGGCGCCGTGGTGGTGGAGCTTTATGCCCTGGGTGCGGCTTTGCGGCTGCAACCGGGCGACCAGGGCCTTAGCCTGGGCGGCAGCCGGCGCACCTATATATTCCCGTTGGCCGAGGCACCGGCGCTGCGCCCGGGCTGGCATTATTTCCTGATCGACCTGCCGGCGGTGCAGCCGGTGGCACTGCATGGCACCAGCTATGGCCTCGATCTCAGCGCCATGCCGCAGCAGACCGCGCTCAATCTGGGTTTCAGCGACATCGTGGTGCTGGCCGATGCGCCCGCCGATGCCGCCTTGCTGATGCAGCTCAGTTATCAACCCGACCGGCCGGAAACCACCCGGCTCAGCTACTGCCAGAGGGATATCACGCCATGCTGAACATCCGGCATCTAGGCCTGCTTGTGCTGGCCGGCGGCCTTGCCGCCTGCAGCGATACAGCGCCGCTCTATATCGCCAGCCATTCGGTGGTGGGCGTGAATGCGGCGGTGAGCCAGAATATGAGTTCCGGCCATCTCATCATCGGCTATGACCGCAAATTCAGCACCAATCCGCCGAGCAGCGTGGTGGACCCGCAGGCCAGGGACGAGAAGGAAGCCATGTCGGTGCTGAACTGCACCGAAGTGGTGGTGGATGGCATCTTCCTGTCCAGTTTCCGCGAGCATCTCGCCACCGGCAAGGCGGCCATCGAGCTCGCCGACGGGCTCAAGAGGGATACCGATGCCGCCAGCAAATTCTTCGAATGCAGCACCACCACCTCGAACAAGACCGGGGGCTGACCACGATGCGCAAGAACCGCCCATACCTGCCCATGCTGCTGCTGCCTTTGTTGCTGCCGGTATCGCTGGCCGGCTGCGAAAACAACCTGATTTTCATGGAGCGCAGCGGCTTCAATCTCTCCATCGGCGTCAACGACAATCCGATTACGCCGGTGCAGGTCAATGCCGGCATGATGCGCAGTATCGTCGCGGTAGTACCCGGGCGCGGCAAAGCCGAGAGCGGTCAGCCGAGCGGCGAAGCGGTGTCGCTGATCTCGGGCTATGACCTGCGTTATCAAGAGCAGGATAGCGGCTTTTTCAATGACAAGCTGACCATCCGCAGCCAGTTCGCGTCTGGTGCTGCGGCAAAGACCATCGCCACCGCACCCGAAATCGCCAAGAAAATTGCCAATCCCAAAGAAACCTTGCCGGTTGGCCCGGCCGTCAAAACACGCGGCTCCAATGCAGCCGCTAAAGTAGGAAAACTGCCGGACGACGAGGTGATTGCCTTGGCCAAACTGCTGAATGCAGAGGGCAAGGTGCGGCTCAAATTCTCCACCGATAATCCTGCCGCAGCGCGGGCCGGTATCAGCAGCTACGCTGCCGGCATCAATTCTGCCGATGAAGTGGAGCCAATCGAAAACGGCCTAGGCCGACTCTAACTGACGGGAGTGGCAATTATGTATTCAAACTGCTTCCTTCCCCGCCAAGGCACCGATCTGGCAACCCTGCAAACGATCATCAATGAACGCCAGAACATGTTTCTCGGCAAATTGATCGCCCTCTGCCCCGCACCCGAGCCTAATGAACAGCGCTGCCTGATCGTCTTGCAGAAAACCGGCAATGCTGCAGAGCCTGAGGTGACGCTGGTCATTCTGCCGGCGCCAGAGCCAGATACGTCCATCCCCGCCGGCAAGACGCTGGTCTGCATCGGCTTCATCTATATCGGCAACAAACAGGAATTCGTCGCCGCCTATACCGGCTGATCGACGCATCGGCCGCATGTACGTTCAATGTTCCTGAAAATGCGAAACACGCCATTCGCATGCATATAAGTTATTGCGACTCAGCCCCTGCATGGTTGAAGATGTCTCCATTGGTTGTGCCGTCAGAGCGAACCGACAGGACAGGCAGATAAAACTGGCAAAGGGGAATGAGAATGCAAGCGATGATTTGGCGCGCCGGCTTCACGGCGATGGTGGCGGTTGCAGCCATGGGCGGCCTGCTGGCCGCCAACCCCGCTTTGGCCGACAAGAAAAACAACACGCTGCGCTTCGTCTACGACCAGGTGCCGGAGAATGTCGATCCGTTCTTCAACAATGTGCGCATCGGTGTGATCATCGGCCAGCATGTGTGGGATACACTGGTCTACCGCGACCCCAACACCAATGAATATAAGGGCCAGCTTGCCAGCGGCTGGCGCCAGATCGACGAGCGCACCACCGAATTTGACCTGCGCCAGGGCATCAAGTTCCACAATGGTGAGGAATTCGACGCCGACGACGTGGTCTACACGCTGAATTTCATCGCCAAGCCGGAAAACAAGGTGGTGACCCAGTCCAATGTGAACTGGATCGAAAAGGCCGAGAAGGTCGACAAATACAAGGTGCGCGTCACCACCAAGGGCATTTTCCCGCCGATCCTGGAATATCTCTCCAGCCCGGTGGTGATCCATCCCGACAAGTATTACGCCGAAGTCGGCCCCAGAGGGCAGAATGAGAAGCCGGTCGGCACCGGCCCCTATCGCGTCACCCAGCATATCGCCGGCAAGTCGATCACGCTGGAGCGCAACAAGGACTATTTCCAGGCAAGCCCGAAGGGCCAGGCCAAGATCGACAAGATCGAAATCCGCTTCATCCCGGATCGTCAGACCCAGCTTGCCGAATTGATGAGCCGTGGCGCCGATTTCCTGATGCATGTGCCGAAGGACCAGGCCGAGCAGCTCAAGGGCCAACCCGGCCTGCAGGTGGTGAGCGGCGAGACCATGCGCATCGTGTTCATGCAGATGAACAGCCAGGCCGAAAGTGCCTTCCCGGCGCTGAAGGATATCCGGGTGCGCCAAGCCATCAATCATGCCATCGACAAGCAGGCCATGGTGAAGGCGCTGGTCGGCGAAGGTTCGCGCGTGCTGCACACGATCTGCTTCCCGAGCCAGTTCGGCTGCACCGATGAAGGTGCCAAACGCTATGACTACGATCCGGCCAAGGCCAAGAAGCTGCTGGCGGAAGCCGGTTTCGCCGATGGCCTGGAACTGCCCTTCGTGGCCTATCGTGAACGGCACCAGACCGAGGCGCTGATCGGCTATCTCAAGGCGGTGGGCATCAAGGCCAACCTGAATTTCCTGCAATATGCCGCCATGCGCGAGCAGATCCGCGGCAACAAGGCGGCGCTGACGCACCAGACCTGGGGTTCCTTCTCGGTCAATGACGTGTCGGCCTCGACGCCGAACTACTTCGCCTTCGAGGGCGAGGACATCACCCGCGACGAGAAGGTGCGCGACCTGCTGAAAAAGGGCAACACCACGGTGGACCCGACGGCGCGCAAGGCGGCCTATCGCGAGGCCCTGGCGGCGATTGCCGAGAATGCCTATGCGGTGCCGCTCTATTCGTTGCCGGTCTATTATGCCGCCACTTCGGAACTGGTGTTCAAGGCCTATCCGGATGAGTTGCCGCGCTTCTGGGAAATGACCTGGAAGTAAGCCGGCACAAGGCCAAGCCGCATGCTTTTTTTCATTGCCAAACGGCTTGGCCTGGCCGTGCTGGTGGCGCTCACCGTTTCGGTGGTGTGCTTCCTGCTGGTGCGCCTGTCCGGCGACGTGGCGGCCGCCTTGGCGGGCGAAGGCGCCCGCCAGGTGGATATCGAAACCGTCCGCCGCAATTACGGCCTGGATCGCCCGTTGATCGTGCAATATCTCGATTGGCTCTGGCGCATCCTGCAGGGCGATTTCGGCATGTCGCTGTATTTCAAGACCGAAGTCATCGATCTGGTGCTCGACAAATTACCCACCACGCTGAAGCTCGGCTTCTCGGCCTTGCTGTTTGCGCTCGCCCTCTCGATCCCGCTCGGCGTCTGCGCCGCCATCTTCGCCAATAGCTGGATCGATCGGTTGGCTCTCGGCATTGCCGTGCTGGGCCAGGCCTTGCCGAATTTTTTCTTCGCGCTGCTGCTGATCATGCTGTTTTCGATCCAGTTGCGCTGGCTGCCGGTTTCCGGCAGCGATAGCTGGCTGCATTTTGTCATGCCCACCATCGCCCTGGGCTATTACATCGCGCCGGCCTTCATGCGCCTGGTGCGCGCCGGCATGATCGAAGTGCTGTCGGCCGACTATATCCGCACCGCGCGCGCCAAGGGGCTGAACGAGGGCATGGTGGTGTTCAAGCATGGCCTGCGCAATGCCGCCATCCCGGTGGTGGCGCTGGCGGCGGTGCAGCTTGGTTTCCTGCTCGGCGGCTCGGTGGTGATCGAGGCGATCTTCGCCCTCGACGGCCTCGGCTATCTCGCCTATCAGAGCATCGTCTACAAGGATTTTCCGGTCACGCAATCGGTGGTCATGCTACTCTCGGTATTCTATGTGCTGCTGACCCTGCTGGCCGATCTGGCCAATGCCTGGCTCGATCCGCGCATCCGGGTATCGTGATGAGCAGCAGTCCCACCCTTGCCACCGCCCCGGTCGCCGCCGAACTCACCCCACGCCAGCGCCTGTTGCGCCGGCTGCGCGGCAATCACAGCCTGCTGTTTGGCGGCGGCCTCTTGCTGCTGATCGTGCTGGTGGCCTTGCTGGCGCCCGTGCTGGCGCCACATGATCCCTATGCCCAGGATCTGACCCGGCGTCTGATTCCGCCGATCTGGCATGAAAAAGGCCAATGGGCGCATCCGCTCGGCACCGACAACCTGGGCCGCGACTATCTCTCCCGCACCTTTTACGGCGCCCGCATCTCGCTGCTGATCGGCCTGTCGGTGGTGGCGATTTCCGGTGTGATCGGCACGGCGATGGGCATGTGCGCCGGCTATTTCGGCGGCCGTATCGACATGCTGATCACCTTCTTCACCACCACCCGGCTGGCCATGCCGGTGATCCTGTTCGCCCTGGCGGTGGTGGCTCTGCTCGGCTCGTCACTGCCGGTGGTGATCATCACCCTGGGCCTGCTGAAATGGGATCGCTTCGCCGTGGTGATGCGCAGCGCCACGCAGCAGACCCGGTCGCTGGATTATGTCGCTGCCGCCGAGGCGGCCGGCGCCTCCACGCCGCGCATCGTGCTGGGCGAAGTGCTGCCCAATGTGGCGCCGCATCTGATCGTGGTGGCGACGCTGGAAGCCGCCAGCGCCATCCTGCTGGAAGCGGCGCTGTCCTTCCTCGGCCTGGGTGTGCAGCCGCCTTTGCCTTCCTGGGGCCTGATGATTTCGGAAGCCAAGAATTACATGTTCTTCAGCTTCTGGCTGATTGCCATTCCCGGCACGGCGCTGGCGTTGCTGGTCTTCTCGATCAACCTGGCGGGCGATGGCCTGCGCGACCTGCTGGCGCCGGAGGGCCGTAGCTGATGAGCCTAGCGCCGCTGCTTGCCGTGGAAGACCTGCGCGTGACTTTGCCGACACCGGACGGCCCACTACAGGCCGTGCGCGGCATCAGCTTTGCCATCGGGCGCGGCGAAACCCTGTGCCTGGTGGGCGAAAGCGGCTGCGGCAAATCGATGACCGCTTTGTCGATCATGGGCCTGCTGCCGCGCCGTGCTCAGCGCGCAGCCAGCCGGCTCAGCTTCGATGGCACCGATCTGACACAGCGCGACGGCATGGCCGGCCTGCGTGGCAACCGCATCGCCATGATCTTCCAGGAACCGATGACGGCGCTGAACCCGGCCTATACCATCGGCGACCAATTGACCGAAGGTTATATCCGCCACAAGCAGGCCAGCCGGGCCGAAGCCCGCGAGCGCGCCATTTATCTGCTGGGCAAGGTCGGCATGGCATCGGCGGCCGAGCGCCTGGAACAATATCCGCACCAGCTTTCCGGTGGCCTGCGCCAGCGCGTGATGATCGCCATGGCGCTGATGTGCGGCCCTGATCTGCTGATTGCCGATGAACCGACCACGGCGCTGGACGTGACCATCCAGGCGCAAATCCTGCGCCTGCTGGCCGATTTGCAGCAGGAATTCGGCATTGCATTGCTGCTGATCACCCATGATCTGGGCGTGGTGGCGCGCGTGGCGCATCGTGTCGGCGTGATGTATGCCGGCGAGATCGTGGAAAGCGGCAGCACCGAGGCGATCCTGCGCCAGCCGCGCCATCCCTATACCGAGGGTCTGCTCAGCTGCATTCCGGTGCCGGGCCGCTCGCAGCCCGGCGAACGCCTGGGCGTGGTGCCGGGCGTGGTGCCCAATCTGGTCGGCGGCCTGAAAGGCTGCGGCTTCCGCAGCCGCTGCACCGAAGCCGAAGCCATCTGCGCCGAGCCACCGCCCTTGCGGCTGGATGCTGCCGGCCATGCCTGGCGCTGCATCCGGGGGGCGGCATGAGCGCGCTGCTCTCCGCCAGCGGCATCACCCGCAGCTTCACCGTCAGCCAGGGCATGTTCCGGCCGAAACGCAAGCTGCATGCCGTGAACGGCGTCGATCTTGCCATCGAGCGCGGCGATGTGCTGGGCATCGTTGGTGAAAGCGGCTGCGGCAAATCCACCCTGGCCCGCATCCTGCTGGGCCTGCTGCCGCCCGATAGCGGCGAGATTTTGCTCGCAGGCCAGTCGCTGACGGCAATGGGCCGCCGGGCCGTGGCGCGCCGGGTGCAGCCGATCTTCCAGGACCCCTATTCCTCGCTCAACCCGCGCCGCAGCCTGGCCTCGCTGGTGGCCCTGCCGCTGGAAGTGCATGGCATCGGCGATGCTGCCGAACGGCGCCGCAAGGCGATCGACATGCTGGAGCGGGTCGGCCTCGGCAGCCGCTTCGCGGATCGCTATGCACGTGAATTATCCGGCGGCCAGCGCCAGCGCGTGGCGATTGCCCGCGCCCTGGTGATGCAGCCGGATATCGTGGTCTGCGACGAGCCGACCTCGGCGCTCGATGTCTCGGTGCAATCGCAGATCATCAATCTGCTGCTCGATCTGCGGCGCGATTTCAATCTGACCTATGTCTTCATCAGCCATAACCTGGCGGTGGTGGAGCATATCGCCACCCGGGTGGCGGTGATGTATCTCGGCCGCGTGGTGGAACAGGCGGAAACCGCGCAGCTTTTTGCCCAGCCACGGCATCCCTACACCAAGGCGCTGCTGGCTTCGGTGCTGACGCCGGAACCCGGCCTTGGCATTCCCGATACCGGGCTGGGCCTGGCTTTCCCCGATCCGTTCAATCCGCCGCCCGGCTGCCCGTTCCATCCGCGCTGCGCCGATGCCATAAGTAGCTGTCGCGCCACCATGCCCCGGCTGGTCAATGGCGCCGCCTGTCATGTCTATGCCCCCGGAGTTTCGTCTCATGCGTGATCTGCATCTGCCCGGCCGTTCCGTTGCCATGGGCCGTAACGGCGCCGCCGCCACCTCGCATGCGCTGGCCACCCTGGCTGCGCTGGATATCCTGCGTGCCGGCGGCAATGCCACCGATGCGGCGATTGCTGCCTGCGCCGTGCAATGCATCGTCGAACCGGAATCGACCGGCATCGGCGGCGACAACTTCGTGCTCTATGCCCCGGCCGGCACCGATACCAACAAGGGCGGCAAGGTTTATGGCCTGAACGGCTCCGGCCGCGCCCCAGCCGGCCTCACGCATGAATTGCTGCAAGCCCAAGGCCTGAATGAGATCGGCCTGACCAGCGTGCATGCCGTCACCATCCCCGGCGCGGTGGATGCCTGGGCCAAGCTGAACCAGCGCTTCGGCAAACTGCCGCTGGCCGATCTGCTGCAGCCGGCAATCCGCTATGCCGAAGAGGGTTTTCCGGTCACCGAACGGGTGAGCGTGGATTTCAACCGCCCGATCAACGTGGCCAAGCTGAGCGCCGATGCCAATTCTGCCGCCGTCTACCTGCCCGGCGGCAAGCCGCCCCAGGCCGGCGATGTGATGCGCCTGGAAGCCTATGCCAAAGTGCTGCGCGAAATTGCCGCCAAGGGCCGCGACGGCTTCTACACCGGCTGGGTTGCCGAGGATATCGTGCAGTATCTGCGCGGCCTGGGCGGCACCCATACACTGGAGGATTTCGCCACCCAGGAAGCCTTCTGGGTCGAGCCGATCCAGACCCGCTATCGCGATGTCGACCTGCTGGAAATCCCGCCCAGCGGCCAGGGCATCACTACCCTGATCATGCTGAATATCCTGGCCGGCCTGGATATCGGCAAATATGCCCCGCATAGCGTGGAGCGCTATCATCTGGAAGCCGAGGCGACCCGCCTCGCATTCCAGGCGCGCGACACTTATGTGGCCGATCCGGCCTTCGCCGATGTGCCGGTGGAAAAGCTGCTATCGGCGGCCTTCGCCGATGATTTGCGCAGCCGTATCGACCTCAAGCGCGCCATGCCGGCGCCCGGCCCGGTCGGCAATGGCGCGGTCTACCGCGACACGGTGTATATCTCGGTGGTGGATGGCGAGGGCAATTGCTGCTCCTTCATCAACTCGCTGTTCTGGCCCTTCGGCACCGGCCTGAGCAGCCCGAAGACCGGGCTGTTGCTGCAAAATCGCGGCGCCGGTTTCCGCGTCGATCCCTGCCATCCGAATAATGTGGCACCCGGCAAGCGGCCGATGCACACCATCATCCCGGCCATGGCACTGAGAGATGGCAAGCCCTGGCTGTGTTATGGCGTGATGGGCGGCGGCTTCCAGCCGGTGGGCCAGAGCCATGTGCTGACCAATATCGTGGATTACGGCATGGATGTGCAGGAAGCCATCGACAGTCCGCGCGGCTTCCATGTCGCCGGCAAGTTCGAGGCCGAGCGCGGCATCCCGCAGGAAGTGCTGGCCGGCCTCGCCGCCCTGGGCCATGAGATCAAAATAGCCGAGATGCCGCATGGTGGTGGCCAGGCCATCATGCTGAACGCCAATGGCGTGCTGATGGCCGGCTCCGATCCGCGCAAGGATGGCTGCGCCCTAGCCTATTGATCTTTGTGGAAAGCGCGGCGCGCCCGGCTCCAGCGGGGTGCGCAGCGCATTCACGGTGAACGAAACCGTGTGATAGAAGCCGGCCAGGGCGAGGATTTCCACCAGTTGCGCCGGGCTGAATGTCTGGCTCGCCTGCTGCCATAGCGCATCATCCCAGCCATGCCGCTCGATCAGCGCATCCACCAGGAGTAGCAGCAGGGCATCCTCGGCGGCAGCAAAATCGGCCGCAAAGCCATGGCAGGTGGCGGCGATTTCCGCTGCCGTGAAACCGGCCTTGGCGGCAAAGAAGGCGACATGCACGCCCCATTCATATTCCGCGCCGAGCCGGGCGGTGACGCGCAGGATGACGATTTCGCGCTGCCGCAGGCTGATCGAGCCCTTGTCGAGCAAAGCCCCGCCGCGCCAACGTTCCAGCACACGCGGGTTATGCGCCACCTGGCGAAACAGCGCGATGGGCGGTACGCCCGGCGGCATCATCTGTTGCAATTGCACTGCCACCGCATCGGCAAAGGGGGCTGTCAGCGGCGGCAGTCGGGGTTCGGCAAGCGCGGTCTCGGCCATGGTCAGGGCGTCCTATGTTTGCTACGATTTCAGTAGCAAAACAATATCGCTACTATTTTAGTAGCACAAGGAGATAAGCCATGGCCGAGCCGAAAAAGCGCGTACGCGGCTCCAGCAGCGGCCGCCCGGTGATGCTGGCGCTGGACCTGCTGGGCCGGCGCTGGACATTGCGGATTTTGTGGGAATTGCGCGGCGAAGCGCTGAGTTTCCGGGCCTTGCAGCAGGCCTGCGGCGGGCTGTCACCCAGCGTACTGCAACAACGGCTGACCGAACTGCGCGAGGCCGGCCTGCTGCTGCATGATGGTGAAACCGGCTATGCGCCGACTGAGACGGCACGGCGCCTGCTGCCGATTCTGCTCAGCCTGAACGACTGGGCGGAGGCTTGGGCCGCCGAAACCGGAAAACAGGCTTAGAAACCGCGCTGCTTGCGGTTGAAGTCAAGCTGCTCGTTGTTGAGTTCCAGGCCGATCAGCACTTCCACATCGCGCGTGGTGCGGCTTACCGGCAACGGAATCCGCTGCTCCAGTTCCTCACCCACCGCCACGCGGCGGCGGCCTGGCGGCATCGGCACACGGGCGGCGAAAGCATCGCGCGACAGGATATTCTGCTGCTTGTCGACCACGGCAACAAAATACGGCACCCGCAATTCGCGCAGATCGCCCGCCGCCGGGCCGCGCGTGCCGGCCACCTGCAAGGTGAAGGTCACCACCACGGCGGCATTCTTGTCGACGAATTTGCAGCCGCCGTTGAAATCCAGCAATTCCAGCTCGAAGGCCACATCGGTCAGATCGCGGCCCGGTCCGGCACGGAATTGCACGGATTTCTGTGCGTCGCCCAGGATCCCGACACGCGGACAGGGCTGCGGCGGCTCGTCGCTTTTTTTGCTGAACATGCCGCAGCCACCGAGCAGCAGCAGGGCGGCCAGGCTGGCGCCGCGCCAGGCATGATGCAGGCTCGGCCGGGGTCTGGGCAGGCTCAGGCCGGGCCTGGCATGCATGTTCCGGTCAGCAGCCGAAGCGGACATGGCGCACTTTCCTTCCACCGTCAGGTACGATAGCTTGCCCGGCAGTCGGCGGGCCGTTTCTGTATAGAAGAGGCACCGCCCCCTTACAAGCGATAGCCCCCAGGCCGGAATGCATAGCCCGACCGATCATCCAAGCCCGACGCCGAAGCCCGACATGCAGATCGTGCTGGCCGCACCGCGCGGTTTCTGCGCCGGGGTGGACCGCGCTATCCAGATTGTGGAACGTGCCATCGAGAAATATGGCGCTCCGGTCTATGTGCGGCACGAAATTGTGCATAATCGCTTTGTGGTGGAGACGCTGGCCGCCAAAGGCGCGGTTTTTGTTGATGAACTGGATCAGGTGCCGGCTGGCGTGCCGGTGGTGTTTTCCGCCCATGGCGTGCCGAAATCGGTGCCTGCCGCTGCCAAGGCGCGCGAATTATTCTACCTCGACGCCACCTGCCCGCTGGTCAGCAAGGTGCATCGTGAGGCCGAGCGGCATCACCGCGAGGGCCATCACATCCTGCTGATCGGCCATGCCGGCCATCCCGAGGTGATCGGCACCATGGGGCAATTGCCCGAAGGCACCGTTACGCTAGTGGAAACCGTCGACGACGTGGCACAACTGGCCATTGCCGCCGATACGCCGCTGGCCTTCATCACCCAGACCACCCTATCGGTGGATGATACCGCCGAAATCATCGCGGCGTTGCAGGCGCGATTCCCGACCATCGAAGCACCGCGCAAGGAAGATATCTGCTACGCCACCACCAACCGCCAGGCAGCCGTGAAGGCGATTGCCGCCGAATGCGAGGCGATCCTGGTGATCGGTGCGCCGAATTCCTCCAATTCACTGCGGCTGGTGGAAGTGGCGCAGCGCAGCGGCTGCATGGTGGCGCAACTGGTGCAACGCGCCGGGGATATCGACTGGCCGGCGCTCGACGGCATCAGCCGGGTCGGCATCACTGCCGGCGCCAGCGCGCCCGAATTGCTGGTGGAGGAAGTGCTCGACGCCTTCCGCCAGCGCTACATTGTCACCCTGCGGGAAGTCACCACCGCCACCGAGGCGGTGCAGTTCAAGCTCCCCAGCGTTCTGGATTCCAACGCAGCCTGAAGCCATGGCGGTTTATACCGAAATCAGCGAGGACCAACTCTGCACCCTGCTGGCCGACTACGATATCGGCTCGCCATTGTCCTGCAAGGGCATCGCGGAAGGGGTGGAGAATTCCAACTACATGCTGGGGACCGAAACCGGCACCTATTTCCTCACGCTCTATGAACGCCGCGTGAAGCCGGAGGAATTGCCGTATTTCCTCGGCCTGATGGACCATCTGGCGCAGAAGGGCCTGCCCTGCCCGACACCGATCCAGGGCCGTGATGGCCGCGCCTTGCGCGAAGTGGCCGGGCGGCCCTGCGCCATCATCAGTTTTCTCAACGGCGTGTCGCCGAAACGGCTGACGCCGAAGCATTGCCATGAAGTGGGCGCCGCCATGGCGCGGCTGCATCTGGCCGGGCGCGATTTTGCCGGCCAGCGCCCGAATGCACTCAGCATCGATGGCTGGTTGCCGCTGATCCAGGCCTGCCGCAGCCGTGCCAGCGAAGTGCGCGCCGGGCTGGAACATGAACTGGCGCGGGAATATGACAGCCTGCGCGCCACCTGGCCGGAATTGCCCGGCCGGGTTGGCGACCGGCCGCTGCCGCATGGTGTGATCCATGCCGACCTGTTCCCCGACAATGTGCTGTTCATTGGCGAAAAGCTGAGCGGCCTGATCGACTTCTATTTCGCCTGCAACGACTATTTCGCCTATGACCTCGCTGTGCTGCTGAATTCCTGGTGCTTCGAGGCCGATGGCGCCTTCAATGTCACCAAGAGCCGCGCCCTGATCGGCGGCTATGAAAGTGTGCGGCCACTGACCGATGGCGAAGTACACAGCCTGCCGCTCTTTGCGCGTGGCTCGGCTCTGCGCTTCCTGCTCACCCGGCTGTATGACTGGCTCAATCAGGTACCCGGCGCGCTGGTGAAGCCGAAAGACCCGATGGAATACTGGCAGAAACTGAATTTCCATCGCCTGGTGCTGGGTGCCAGCGCCTATGGCATCGAACGCTGAGCATGACGGATAGCGAGCGTGTGGACGCTTTCACCGATGGTGCCTGCCTGGGCAATCCAGGCCCGGGCGGCTGGGCCGCCTTGCTGCGCTATCAGGGCCGCGAGAAGGAATTAAGCGGCGGCGATCCAGCCACCACGAATAACCGCATGGAATTGATGGGCGCCATTGCGGCGCTGGAGGCGCTGAAACGCCCCTGCGCGCTGACGCTGCATACCGATAGCCGCTATGTGATCGATGGCGTGACCAAGTGGCTGCGGCCCTGGAAGGCACGCGGCTGGAAAACCGCCGACCGCAAGCCGGTGAAGAATGTCGATTTATGGCAACGGCTGGAAGCGGCGATGGCGCCGCATAAAGTCGACTGGCAATGGGTGCGCGGCCATAGCGGCCATGCCGAGAATGAGCGTGTGGACCAACTGGCCCGTGCCGCCGCCACCGCGATCCGCAATGGCGGCGGGACCTGAAATCAGGCCTGGCCGAGCAGGGTGCCGGCGTCGGAAATCTCGAAAGCGCCCGGCTTTTCCAGATTGAGGCTCTTCACCACGCCATCCTCGATGATCATCGAATAGCGCTGCGACCGCACGCCGAGGCCGCGCGCGGTGAGATCGAATTCCATACCGATGGCCTTGGTGAAGTCGCCGCTGCCATCGGCCAGCATCATCACCTTCTCGCCGGTATTCTGCTGCTTGCCCCAGGCGCCCATGACGAAGGCATCATTCACCGACAGGCAGGCAATCAGGTCGAAACCCTTGCCCTTGAATTCATCGGCCTGCTCGATATAGCCGGGCAGATGCTTGGCCGAGCAGGTCGGGGTGAAGGCGCCCGGCAGCGCGAACAGCGCCACTTTCTTGCCCTTGAGCAGATCGCCGCTTTTCACCGCCTCGGGGCCATTGGCGCCATAGGTGAACAGGGTGACATCGGGAATGCTGTCGCCGACCTTGATGGTCATGATTATCCTCGCTGGCTTGTCGGTTCGCGTCGTTCATTGGCAGGTGCCGCGACAGGGACCCTCCCCAGGGCGGCACCGAAGCGCCCATAACATGGGTCGGCAGGCGCCGGGAAACAAGCCTTGAATGTTGCCAATGCGCGGTTTTCCGCCCTCGAAAGCCGCCGCCCCCTGACAAATCCACATTGCCTCACCATATGGACAATTACGGCCAGGATAGTAACATTGGCCGGTATCGGGATTTGAGGATGGCGGCATGACAGACATGGCCAGGGACAAGAAAATGTCCGGCTATCTCGAACGGCAGATGCTGGTGGCGATGCCCGGCATGAACGATCCGCGTTTTGCCCGTTCGGTGATTTATATGTGTTCGCATAACGCCGAAGGCGCCATGGGTCTGGTGATCAACAAACCCTATCCCGGCCTGACCTTCCCCAATCTGCTGCGCCAGCTCAATATCGAAACCAAGATTGACTCCGACATCATCGTGCGTTCCGGCGGCCCGGTGGAAACCGGGCGCGGCTTTGTGCTGCATTCCACCGATTACATGCAGCCCGGCAGCGTGCCGATTGACGAAGGGCGCGGCATCGGCCTCACCGCCACACTGGACGTGCTGCGCGCCATCGCCGCCGGCACCGGGCCGCAGCATCGCCTGTTCGCGCTGGGTTATGCCGGCTGGAATGCCGGCCAGCTTGATACCGAATTGCAGCAGAATGGCTGGCTCACCGTGCCGGCGGATTTTGAACTGATCTTCGATGCCGATATCGACACGCTGTGGGAACGCGCCCTCGGCTCGCTCGGCGTGCAGATCAGCCATCTTTCCGCCGTGGCCGGCCATGCCTGATCCTGCACGCAACCTGCGCTAAAACCAGCACTGCCCGATTTGTTTTTTGATTGTTGGCGGCAGGCAGGCCACACAACAAAGCCGTCGTGGTCGGCGCAGGCCGACCACCCACCTGTTCTTTTGTTCCAGTCAATGAGAGAAAAACACATGGATGGTACGCCTTCGCGTACCATGACGATCTTTGTTACGGGACGCATGAAGCTCCTCCTGCGCCAACCGCATTCCCAGGCCAGCCCTGTTATTTATGCTCTAGGATTGGCCGAAGCAGCCCGCCGGCTAGAATTTCCGCTTCATATTGAACCGCGCTAAAAGCGGAAATACGCCACCAATTCGCTCAACTGATCGGCCTGCGCCGCCATGGCCTGGGCCGAGGCGGTGGTCTGCTCGACCAACGCACCGTTGCGCTGGGTCATTTCGTCCATATTGGCGACGGCGGTATTCACTTCATCAAGGCCGGTCGCCTGTTCGCGGCTGGCGGCGGCGATTTCCGCCACGATATCGGCGACCTTCTTCACCGAGCCGACAATCTCGGTCAATGCCGCACCGGCGCGATTGACCAGTTCGGCGCCCTGGCGCACCTGATTGTTGGAAACCGAAATCAGTTCCTTGATCTCCTTCGAGGCATTGGCGCTGCGCTGGGCCAAGGCGCGCACTTCCTGGGCCACCACGGCAAAGCCCTTGCCGGCCTCACCCGCCCGCGCTGCCTCGACGCTGGCATTCAGCGCCAGCAGGTTGGTCTGGAAGGCGATCTCGTCAATCAGCCCGACGATATCGACAATCTTGCGCGCACTATCCTCGATGCCGTTCATCGCCGTCACCGCCTGGCTCACCACCTGGCCGCCGGTATCGGCGGTGCCACGCGCCCCAGCCGCCAGCTGATTGGCGGCGGCGGCGTTATCGGCATTCTGTTTCACCGTGGCGGTGATCTCATGCATCGACGCGGCGGTTTCCTCCAGACTGGCGGCCTGTTGCTCGGTGCGGCCAGCCAGATCGCTGCTGCCGGCAGAGATTTCGGACGCCGCATCACGCACCGCCTGGGCGCCCAGGGCGATGCGCCGCACCACATCGGATAGCTGCGTCGCGGTTTCGTTGACATTACGCTGCAAGGCGGCGAACACACCCTGGAACTCACCTTCCACACGCTGGGTCATGTCGCCATGCGCCATACGGTCCAGTGTCTGGTTCACCGCCGCCAGCGCCCCGGCGAAACTGTCCAGCAGGCTGTTCACGCCTTCGGCCAGACGGCGCATCACACCATCCAGCGCGCCAGCATCGATACGCTGCGCCAGATCGCCGGCCGCAGCAGCACTGACAATCTGCCCCACCGAACGGTCGATCAGAGCTTCCTGGGCCTGGCGCTCCTGCTCGAAACGCTGCCGCCCCTCCTCCACCTCGGCCTGCAGGCGCTCATTCTCCAGGCCGTTATTCTTGAAGATCTGCACGGCACGCGCCATGTCGCCGATTTCATCGGGCCGGTTGCGCTCCGGTACTTCGGTACTCCAGTCACGCTGGGTCAGCCGTTCCATGGCCTGGGTGAGGCGCCCCAGCGTATCGACCACGCGGCGGCCGACATAAAGCCAGCCGATCAGTGCCGCCACGATCAGGCTGAGCACCGCCAGTGATACCAGCACGATCAGGCCGGTGCGCACCATGGCAAAGGATTGCTGGGTGGCGCTTTCCGCGCCGGCATTGGCGGCAGCGACGATGATGGCAGCTTCCTGCGACAGGGTTTCGGCAGCCCGGCGCGCATTGGCCAAAGCAGTTTCGACCTGGGTCAATGCGGTCAATTCACGGCGCCGCAGCGCAATGATGCCACTGCTGCCACCGCCATAGCCGATCATGGTTTCGGTGGCCGCCTTGATCGCATCGTCGTTATAGGCATCCGATACCCGCTTGAGCGCGCCGCGCATGCGTGTCTCGGTGCCCTGGAAACGATCCACCAGACTGTTCAGCGCCGCTTCGCTGGGCGCGTTGCTCATTGCCTCCAGCAGGCTGGCGGCCTGGTTCATGCCGGCGGTCAGTTCCGACAGGCCATCCACCAGGGCGAATTCAAATTCCGCCACGCCCTTCATGTACTCAGCCACATCCTTCAGGCTGCGGCCGCCCTGTTCCACGCTTTCCAGCGTAGTGATGATGGAAAATGCCGTATCGTCGGATAGTTTGGCCGTGGCACCGGTATAGGCATCCAGCGTGGCGGTGATCCTGCTGGCGATCTCGGCGCGCTGCGCAGAGAGCCGCAACCGCAACGCCGTGCGCTCGCCGATGGTGTTGATCTGCCGATCCAGGCTCGACATCGCCGCATCGATGCGGGTGAAGTCGCCGGCCGGATTCCTGGCCTTGATCGCTGCCAGATTGGTCGCGGTCTCGTCGATCAGCCTATGCACCTGCTGCTCGAACTGGCCGCGCTCCTCCTCGCTGCGCACCGCGCCCAGCGCCGGTGCCGCCGCCGCCAGCCGCGCCGCCTCGGCGGAGAGATTGAGCGATGCCGTCACCTCCGGCAGGCTCTGCCCCATCACCAGATCAAGCGAGGCATTGATGCGGTTCATGAACAGGCCGGCACTCAGCGAGCAGACCAGGGTAAGCGAGGCAATGGCACCAAAAGCGAGGTAGAGTTTCTGGCGGATGCCGAAGCGGCGGGCGGCGGATTTCGGCATGGCGGCATCGGGCAGGGTCGCGGCGAGAGCGGTCATTGCAGGCTCCTGATCGACTGGAAACGGCCTTCGGCATCGATGCGGGTGAGAAACACCGCATCCGAGCCCTGATTGTCTTCAGGACCAAAACCGAGTGTGACACCACCCAGATCGTAATTGCCGCTGCTCAATGCCTTGAGCAGAGTGGCGCGGGTCGGTTCCCCCTCCAGTTTCTGCAACGCCAGCACCGCCAGCCTGCCGACCATGTAGCCTTCCAGCGAGATGAAACCCGGCCAGGCTTTCGGCATATGGGTTTCCAATGCCTTCTGATAGGCGGCCACCAGCGGAATATCGGTGTCGCGCGGGAACGGCACCACCTGCGTCACCACCACACCGGCGCCATCCGGGCCGAGATTGGCCGCCAAGGCATCGGAGCCGACGAAGGAGATATTCACATAGACCGATTTCAGGCCCAGCTTGCGCGCCGCGCGGATGAATTCGCCGGCCGGCGCATAAGGCCCGATAATGATGATCGCCTGTGGCTCGCCCTTGCGCAATTCAATCAGCGCCCGCTTCACCGCCGTGGTGTTGCGCTCGAAGATCGCTTCGCCGGCCAGTGCCATCTTGCGTTTGTCGAGCGCACGTTTCACACCGGCCAGGCCGGCGCGACCGAAGGAATCATTCTGGTAGAGAATGGCGATGCGCTCGTGTTTCAGATCGGTGGTCAGGCGCGCCACCATCTCCTCGGTTTCCTGGAAATACGAAGCGCGCACATTGACCACATGCGGCTTGTAGGGATTACGCAGGAATTCCGCGCCGGTGAACGGGCCGATGAACGGCACCTGGGCCGCCGCCACAATCGGCTCCATCGCCGCCGAGGTCGGTGTGCCGACCGGGCCGATCAGCGCAAATACCTTGTCCTGATCCAGCAATTGTCGCGCGGCTGCCGCAGCCTTGACCGGCTCGTAGCCATCGTCGCGCACCACCAGTTCCAGCTTGCGGCCCTTCACGCCACCGGCTGCATTGGCTTCGGCAAAAGCCGCCAGAATGCCATCACGCATGCCGGTGCCGAGCGCCGAGGCCGGTCCCTCCAGCACCGCCGCCTGACCGAACACGATGCGATCCGGATAGACACCCGGATCCGCCGCCCATGCCGCCGGCAGATTGCCGGCCATCATCACGACCATCGCAGCGGCGGCGCGGCGCCAGCCGCTTGTGCTGTTGCCTGCCATCCCTACCTCCCTGTACCGCCCCGCTCTACGGCCGGGTCGCCACAACTTTAGAAGATATCCGCCGGCTATTGGAAGCTGTCATGCGCAGATAAGGGTGGTTAACGGCCCAAGAAAAGCTGCCGTCTTTTAGTTGCAGCAGGAGAGAAAAAGACAATCAATCAGTCATCAGCCGGGCATAAAGCCGGTGGTCGCGCCAGGTGCCATTGATCTTGAGATAACCGCGCAACACCCCTTCGGCGCGGAAGCCGGCGCGCAGCAGCAGGCGCTGGCTCGGCGTATTCTCCGGCAGCGTGGCAGCTTCCAGCCGATGCAGCCCCATCGCGGAAAAACTCCAATCGGCACAGCTTTGCAGCGCCTGGGTCATATACCCCTTGCCGGCATAAGGCCGCCCCATCCAATAGCCGAATTCGCCACATTGCGAGGCGCCGCGGCGGATATTGGACAAGGTGATGCCGCCGAGCAGCGTGTTGCTGCCATGAGCAAAAATGAAAAAGCCGCAGCCCAGATCCTGGCGGCGCATGCGCTCGAACCAGGCCAGGCGGCGGCGATACCCATCCCGGGTCAGGGCATCCTCGGCCCAGCTTGGCTCCCAGGGTTGCAGATGCGCGCGGCTGACCGCACGCAACGCTGCCCAGGCTTCATAATCGCTATTCTCGGGCAGCCGCAGATAGACGCTTTCAGCGGTGATGACGGGCGCCGGCTGGCTCAGGAAGCGCCCGAACAACATGCCATCGCCTCAGCCGAAGCGTGCCGCGAAACGGTCGTAGCTTTCCAGCCGACCAACCGGACCCAATGCCGCCAAAGCCGGCTGGCCGCCGCGCATGATGCGTTCGGCGACACGGCGCAAAGCCGCCTCGTCGACCTGCTCGACCGCTGCCAGGATTTCATCGATATCCAGCATGCGGCCATAAACCAGCATCTGGCGGCCAAGCTGTTCCAGCCGCGCGCCCGAGCTTTCCAGCGACATCACCAGGCCGACCTTCAACTGATTGCGCGCCCGCATCGCTTCATCGGCATCGATGTGATGGCACAGCTTCTCCATCTCATCGGCCAGCACCGGCATCAATTCAGGCAGCTTCTCGCCGCCTGTGCCGGCATAGACGGTCAGCAAACCGGTATCGCGGTAGCTGGTGGGATAGGCATAGACCGAATAGGCCAGGCCGCGCTTCTCGCGCACTTCCTGAAACAGCCGCGACGACATGCCGCCGCCCAGTACGGTGGCGTAGACCTGCAAGGCATAAAAATCCGGATCGCCGAAAGCCAGCGCCGGCAGTGCAAAAGCCACATGGGCCTGTTCCAGGTCGCGCTCCTCGCGCGCCTCGCCGCCGGCATAGCTGGCACTGTCATTGGCGCGGCGCGGCGTGGTCGGCAGGCCGCCGAATTGCTCGGCCGCCAATGCCACCAGCGCATCATGCTCTACAGCACCCGCAGCGGCCACCACCAGATTGGGCGCGTGATAATGGCGATCCAGGAAACCCTGCAAATCCTCGCGACGCATGCCTTCCACGCGCTCGACACTGCCCAGGATGGCGCGGCCCAGGGCCTGGCCGGGATAGGCGCGTTCCTGCAAATGATCGAAGATGATATCGTCCGGGGTATCTTCGGCCTGGCCGATTTCCTGGATGATGACTTCGCGCTCGCGCTCCAGTTCCTCGGGATCGAAGGTCGAGTGCTGCAGAATATCCGCCAGCATATCCAGCGCCAGCGGCATGTCATTCTGCATCACACGGGCATAGTAGGCAGTCTGCTCGCGCGAGGTGAAGGCATTGAGATGGCCGCCCACCGCCTCGATCTCCTCGGCGATGGCGCGGGCATTGCGTCGCTCGGTACCCTTGAAGGCCATATGCTCCAGCATATGCGCCACGCCATTGATCTCCGGCGTTTCGTCACGCGCGCCGGCATCAACCCAGACGCCGACGGACACGGTCTTGACCTGCGGCATGGTTTCGCTGACCACACGCAGGCCATTGGGCAGGGTAGTGAGACGCGGGCTCATGCCTGACCTCCGATGATGCCGTCAATGAAACCACGTACTGCGTTCACGTCATTGGGCAATATGGTCATACGTTCGGGTCGTTCAAACAGATCGGCCATCCGCGCCGGCAAGGCTGGATGCTGACCGGTGGCGGCCTGCACCGCAGCGGGGAATTTCGCCGCATCGGCGGTGGCCAGCGTCACCAGCGGCACATCCGCCGGCACGATGTGCCTGGCGCGTGCGTCGGCCGCCACATGCAGGCCCACGGCGGTATGCGGATCGATCAATCGCCCGGTCTGGCGGAAACCGGCGGCAATGGCCGCATGGGTGGCGGCTTCATCGGCACGGCCGGCGGCAAACAGATGCTGCGTCTCGGCCAGCGCATTGGCGGAAACGCTGAAGCCGCCGTCACGATCCAGCATCGTCATCATGGCGCGGATTTCGCCGCCATCGCGGCCATGCAGGTCGAACAGCAGGCGTTCAAAATTGCTCGCCACCTGGATATCCATGCTGGGGCTGATGGTGGGGGCCACACCGCCCTTGCGGTAATCGCCGCTCTCGAAGAAGCGAGTGAGAATGTCGTTGCGGTTGGTGGCCACGATCAGTTTATGCACCGGCAGGCCCATACGGGCAGCGCAATAGCCGGCGAAGATATCGCCGAAATTGCCGGTCGGCACGCAGAAGGCGACCGGGCGATCCGGCGCCCCCAGGCTGAGCGCGGCAGCGGCGTAATACACGATCTGCGCCATGACGCGAGCCCAGTTGATCGAATTCACCGCCGTCAGCCCGGCGCGCTGGCGGAAATCCGCTTCGCCGAACAGTGCCTTCACCATGGCCTGGGCATCGTCGAACGTGCCTTCCAGCGCGATGGCATGCACATTGGCATCCGGCACCGTGGTCATCTGCCGGCGCTGCACCTCGGAAACCCGGCCATGCGGGAACATGATGAAGATTTCCAGCGCTTGGCGGCCACGGCAGCCTTCGATGGCGGCCGAGCCGGTATCGCCCGAAGTAGCCCCCAGAATGGTGGCGCGTTTGCCGGAGCGCGCCAGCGCCCAGTCGAACAGGCGGCCGAGCAATTGCAGCGCCACATCCTTAAAGGCGATGGTGGGGCCGTGATACAGTTCCAGCAGCCAGTCATTGGCAGCAAGCTGACTCAGCGGCGTCACCGCCTTATGGCCGAAAGTGCCATAGGCTTCTTCGATCATGCGGCGGAAATCGGCATCCGGGATCAGACCGCCGAGATAGGGCTGCATGATACGGAAGGCCAGTTCAGTGTAGGACAGGCCCCGCATGGCACGCCATTCGGCGGCGCTGAAAACCGGCCAGCTTTCCGGCAGATAGAGGCCGCCATCGTCGGCCAGGCCGGCCAGCAGCACACCTTCAAAATCGAGGATCGGGGCCTGGCCCCGGGTGGAGACATATCGCATGGGTCTACTCAATTCAGGTAACGCGCCTTGAGATGCGCCTTGAACGCGGCAGTGCCGAGCGGCTTGCCGGTGGCCTGGCGCAACAGGTCGTCGGTGGATAGCAGGGAACCCTGGCCATGCACATGCTGGCGCAGCCAGCGCAGCAGCGGGCGGAAATCACCCCGGGCAATGCCGGGTTCGATGGTGGCATCGGCGGCACGGGCAGCGGCATAAAGCTGCGCCGCCGCCAGCGCGCCGAGGGTATAGGTGGGGAAATAGCCGATCGAGCCGGTCGGCCAGTGGATATCCTGCAAACAGCCCTGGGCATGATCCGGCACATCCACGCCCAGCAGGCTGCGCATGCCATCATGCCAGGCATCGGGCAGGTCGTTAATGGCGAGATCGCCGGCCAGCATCGCCTGTTCCAGCCGGTAGCGCAGAATGACATGGGCCGGATAGGTGGCCTCATCGGCATCGACCCGGATCAGGCTGGGCTGCACCCGGGCATAGAGCCGGCGCAGATTGTCCAATTCCCAGGCCGGCCCGCTGCCACCGAAAATGCGGCGCAGCAGCGGCGCGGCAAAGGTGAGGAAGGCTTCGCCCCGGCAGACCTGCATCTCGATCAGCAGGCTCTGGCTTTCATGCATCGCCATGCCGCGTGCCTCGCCCACCGGCTGACCGGCCCAGCGGCGCGGCAGGCCGAGTTCATAGAGTGCATGGCCGGTTTCATGCAGCACGCCCATCAGCGCCTTGGTGAAATCGGCCTCGGCATACCGCGTGGTGATACGCACATCCTGCGGCACGCCACCGGTGAAAGGATGCGCCGAGACATCCAGCCGGCCATGGCGGAAATCGAAACCCAGCGCCTTCATCAGCGCCAGACCGGCCTGGCGCTGCTTTTCCACCGGGAACGGCCCCTGCAACGGCAGCGGCGCCGGCCGCTTGTCCTGGCGGGCCAGCGCCTTGTCGATGAAACCGGGCAGGAATTTGCCCAGATCGGCGAAGAGCGTATCGATCCGCTGCGACGAGCCACCGGGTTCGTATTCATCCAGCAAGGCATCATAGGGCGCGCAGCCAAAGGCCTCGGCCTTGGCCGCCGCCACTTCGCGGGTCAGCGCCAGCACCGGGCCGAAGGCTTTGGCGAAGGCCTTGAAATCATTCGCCGGCTTGGCTTTGCGCCACACCATTTCACAGGCATTGGTGGCTTTTGAGCGTGCTTCCACCAGCTTCGGGTTCAGCGCCGTGGCATGGCGCCACTGGCGCGCTATTTCGCGCAGATTAGCCTGCTGCCAGGGATTGAGGCCGGCCGCCTTGGCATCGGCAGCCGCGATCAGATCGCCCAACGCCGGATCGGTGAGCCATTCATGATGGATCACACTGAGGGTGGCCATCTGCTCGTCGCGCGCCGCCGCGCCGCCTTCCGGCATCATCGCCGAACGGTCCCAGCCCAGCATCGCCAGGGCGCCATTCAGCGCCGACAGGCGGCGAAAACGCTGTTCCAGGGCGGCATAGGGCTTCATCAGGCAGGCATCCTGGCGCAGGCAGCGGGTGAACGGCGTGTGGCAGCGTTACGCCGCCTCAGACAGCGCCGCGCTGCCGCCGACGATGCCACAACACGTAGATGACAACCAGCACCACGGCGCCACTATACCAGGTGAAGGCATAGGCCAGATGGTTATTCGGAATCTCCATCCGGGCATGGCCGCCACGCGGCCAGCCGCCGGGATTGGGCGTGGCATCGGCATCGATGAAGAAAAGCGGCGCATCCTGGATGCCGGCCTGGGCCAGCATGGCCTGGGCATCGGCATAATACCACAGATTACCCTTAGTATCCGGATCGGGGATCATCCAGCCGCGAATGCCAGGGGCATGCACGGTGCCGGTAATACTCACCTCGCCTGCCACCTGGCCGGCAAGCCGCTTATCCACCGCCTTGAGTTCCGGCGGCACCCAGCCGCGCCGTACCAGCACATAACCCTGGCCATCGGCCCGCTTCAGCGGCACCACCACCAGATAGCCGAAATTGCCGCGTTCCGAATGCGCCAGCATATGGAATTCGTTGCTGTAATCGAAGGTGCCGCGCACCGTGACACGGCGATAGCCCCATTCATGCGGATCGAGCTTGCCGGGCGGCAAAGCCACCGGCGCGGCGGCCTGGCCGCGCTCCATATGCCCGATCAGGTCCAGTTTCCAGAACAGGCGCTGCACCTGCCAGGTGCCCAGGCAGAGCAACAGCACCAGGGCCGGCACCGTGATCAGGGTGGGCCAGAGGGCGGGACGGAAACCGAGAAACTTCATGGCAGCATATCCGGCCCCGGCGACAGGGCGCAAAATGGTGGGTCTGGTGACTGTATATGGGTCAGTCGGACAATAATTCGATATCCGAACTGGCCTTATGGCGGAATTGCAGCGCGATCAACGTGGCCTTGAATGGCCGTAACATGCCGATGGAGCCGCCCAGGATCAGCGGAGTCCACAACAGCATATGCAACCAGAAGGGCGGTTCGTATTTCAGCTCCAGCCACAAAGCCAGGCCGACCACGATGAAACCAAGGATCAGGATGACAAAAACCGCCGGGCCATCGCCGGAATCAACCTTGGCATAATCCAGCCCGCAGGCCGGACAACTCGGCCGCACCGTCAGCAGGCCGGTAAATAACGGGGCTTCGCCGCAGCGGGGGCAGCGGCAGCGAAGCCCCGTGGAAAATGGCGATAGCGGCGGATACATGCCGCTATCGCACCAGCTTGGTCATTAGTGGGCCACCGACGGGGCCGAACCCCACCAGTAGATGCAGGCGAACAGGAACAGCCACACCACGTCGACGAAATGCCAGTACCAGGCAGCCGCCTCGAAGCCGAAATGGTGATCCGGCTTGAAATGGCCCTTGAGCGCACGGCCCAGGCAGACGGCCAGGAAGATGGTGCCGACCAGCACGTGGAAACCGTGGAAACCGGTGGCCATGTAGAAGGTGGAGGCATAGATGCCATCCTTGAAGCCGAAAGCCGCATGGCTGTATTCGAAGCCCTGCAGGATCGAGAACAGCACGCCCAGGATCACGGTCAGGATCAGGCCCTGCACCAGGCCCTTGCGGTCGCCATGCACCAGCGCGTGATGCGCCCAGGTCACGGTGGTGCCGGAAAGCAGCAAGACCAGGGTGTTGATGAACGGCAATTCCCAGGGATTGAAAGTCTCGATCGAAGCCGGCGGCCACTGATGGCCAATCGCCTCGGTGGGGTAGAAGGCGGCGTTGAAATAGGCCCAGAACCAGGCGACGAAGAACATCACCTCAGAGGCGATGAACATCACCATGCCGTAGCGCAGATGCAGCTGCACCACCGGGGTATGATGGCCGTCATGTTCGCCTTCGCGCACCACATCCGACCACCAGGCGATCATGGTGTAAAGCACGATCAGGAAACCCGGCGCCATCCACCAGGCACTGGCGCCATGGAAATAAGACACCGCGCCGATCGCCCACATGAAGGCGCCCATCGAGCCGATGAAGGGCCACGGGCTCGGATCGACAAGATGATAATCGTGGTTGCGTACACTGCCGGCTGACATGGCTTTACCCCCTAATGACTCGCCGAGGTTGACATCTTAATTGACGGACCGCGCCGCCGGCGCTGGGCTGGCGGTGCGGTCCGAAACCCGGGTTTCGCCGGGCTTGCGGAAAAACGTGTAGCTGAGCGTGATGGTTTTCACATCGCGCGTCTTGGCATCCTTCAGGATATCCGGATCGACAAAGAACGAGACCGGCATATCGACACTCTGGCCCGGTTCCAGCACCTGCTCGGAGAAGCAGAAGCAGGCGATCTTGTCGAAATACTTGCCCACCTTTTCCGGCGTTACGTTGAAAGTGGCCGTGCCGGTGATCGGCTGACTGGTCGGATTGATCGCCCGGTAGAAGATCAGCGTCTCCTCGCCCGGCACCACCCTCACCTCACGCTGCACCGGCTGAAAACGCCAGGGCATGTCCGGCGCCACATCGGAATTGAAGCGGACCGTGATCATCTGGCCCGGCATCGGCTTGCGCGTGACGGCGCCCGGCGCCTCGGCCGAACGCTGTGGCGTGCCGGCAAAGCCGGTGACACGGCAGAACAGGTCATAGAGCGGCGCCGAAGCGAAGGCCAGGCCGGTCATGCCCGCCACCACGGCAACGCAGATCAGCGCCACGCGCTTGTTCGGATCACGCGGCTTGCGGCTTTCCGGCTGCGTCTGGTTCATTGCACGGTTCCCTTCAGCATCGGCCCACTCATCTTGGCAATGGTGATGAGATAGAACAGGATCGCCAGGCCACCCAGCACCAAAGCCAGGGCGACATTGCGGCCACGACGCGGCTTTTGCTGCTTGCTCATGCTGCCCCTCCGAACATGGTCAGGCCGGGAAAGCCGGCGGTGATATCCAGGCCACGCTCCGCCAGCAGCAGAGCAAACAGCAGGAACAGATACAGGATCGAATAGGCGAACATCCGCTTCGGTGCGCGCAGGTCGCTGCCGCGCCAGATGTTGACGGCCAGCAGCAACAAGCCGGCGCCAAGCAGCGCAGCCCCCAGACCATAAAGCGGCCCGACCAGGCCGAGCAGCCAGGGCGTCAGGGTGAGCGGCACCAGCAGCAGGCTGTAGATCAGAATCTGGCGCCGGGTTTCGACCTGACCGGCCACCACCGGCAGCATCGGCACCCCGGCACGGGCATAATCATCCGAGCGATAGAGCGCCAGAGCCCAGAAATGCGGCGGCGTCCACATGAAGATGATGCCGAACAGCAAGGCCGGCAGCAGGCCGATATCACCGGTGACAGCGGCCCAGCCGATCATCGGCGGGAAAGCGCCGGCGGCACCGCCGATCACGATATTCTGCGGCGTGCGGCGCTTCAGCCACATCGTGTAGATAAAAACATAGAAGCCGATGGTCAGCGCCAGCAGGGCAGCGGCCGACCAGTTCAGCGCCAGCCCCATCACCGCCACCGAGGCGACCGACAGCACCACACCGAAACCGAGCGCTTCCTGGGCACCGATCCGCCCTTGAGGAATCGGACGGCCCTGGGTGCGCGCCATCACCGCATCGATATCGGCGTCGTACCACATATTGATCGCACCGGAGGCACCGGCACCGATGGCGATGCAGAGCAAAGCCGTGAAAGCCAGCACCGGATGCAGATTGCCCGGCGCCAAGACCAGACCGACCAGGCCGGTAAACACCACCAGCGACATCACCCGCGGCTTGAGCAGGGCGAAATAATCGGCGGCGCGCGCATCAGCAGCTTCCACCGTCACGGCACCGAAATCGGCGCCGTAAGCGCGAGCGAGGCCGGTATTGCCGGCCTCGGGGCTTTTGCTGCTGTAACTGGCGTCGGTCATGATGCTGGCATCGTACTCGTAAAGGATTGGGGCGGAACGGGCCGGGCGGCGGCCCGGCTAACCGGACCGCCGCAACCGGATTACTTGATCACCGGCAGCTTTTCATACTGGTGGAACGGCGGCGGCGAAGACAGCGTCCATTCCAGCGTGGTGGCACCCTCGCCCCATGGATTGTCAGCCACCTGCTTCTTGCGGATGAAGGCATGGATCACCGCGCCGATGAAGAACAGGGTCGAGGCGAAGGCGATATACGAGCCGATCGACGCGACATAGTTCCAGCCATGGAAAGCATCCGGGTAATCCGGGATGCGGCGCGGCATGCCCTGCAGGCCGAGGAAGTGCATCGGGAAGAACAGCAGGTTGACGCCGATGAAGGTGGTCCAGAAATGGATCTTGCCGGCGGTTTCGCTGATCTCGTAGCCCGACATCTTGCCGAACCAGTAGTAGAAGCCGGCGAAGATGGCGAACACGGCACCCAGGCTGAGCACGTAGTGGAAATGCGCCACCACGTAATAGGTGTCATGCAGCGACATGTCGATGCCGGCATTGGCCAGCACCACACCGGTGACGCCGCCCACGGTGAACAGGAAGATGAAGCCGATGGCGAACAGCATCGGCACCTTGAACTCGATGGAGCCGCCCCACATGGTGGCGATCCAGGAGAAAATCTTCACACCAGTAGGCACCGCGATCACCATGGTGGCAGCGGTGAAATAGGCCCGGGTATCGACATCCAGGCCCACCGTATACATGTGGTGCGCCCAGACGACGAAGCCGACAAAGCCGATGGCGACCATGGCATAAGCCATGCCCAGGTAGCCGAAGACCGGCTTGCGCGAGAAGGTGGACACGATCTGGCTGACAATGCCGAAGCCGGGCAGGATCAGGATGTACACTTCCGGATGGCCGAAGAACCAGAACAGATGCTGGAACAGGATCGGGTCGCCGCCACCTTCCGGCTTGAAGAAGGCAGTGCCGAAATAGCGGTCGGTCAGCAGCATGGTGATGCCGCCGGCCAGCACCGGCAGCGACAGCAGCAGCAGGAAGGCGGTGATCAGCACCGACCACACGAACAGCGGCATCTTGTGCAGGGTCATGCCCGGCGCGCGCATGTTGAAGATGGTGGTGATGAAGTTGATGGCGCCGAGGATCGAGGAGGCGCCGGCGATATGCAGGCTGAGGATGGCGAAGCCGACGGCCGGGCCGGGATGGCCGACATCCGACGATAGCGGCGGATAGATCGTCCAGCCGCCACCCATGCCGTTATAGCCCGCCGGACCCGGCACGAAGATCGAGATCACCAGCAGACCAAAAGCCGGGATCAGCAGCCAGAACGAGATGTTGTTCATGCGCGGGAAGGCCATGTCCGGCGCACCCACCATCAGCGGCACGAACCAGTTGCCGAAACCGCCGATCATCGCCGGCATCACCATGAAGAAGATCATGATCAGGCCGTGGCCGGTCACCAGCACGTTGAACAGGTGGTGATTCTCGCCCAGGATGCCGTTGCCGGGATTCATCAGCTCGGCGCGCATCAGCACCGACATCAGGCCGCCGATCAGACCCGCGCAGACCGCGAAGATCAGATAGAGCGTGCCGATATCCTTGTGATTGGTGGAATACACCCAGCGGCGGAAGCCGGTCGGATGATCATGGTGATCGTGATGATCGTGGGCGGCGTTAGCGTGAGCCTGGGCCATGTCGTTCCCCTTGACGCGATAATGGGTCGATTACTGGGCGGCCGGGCCGGCGGCGAGCCGCGGCGACGGGCCATCGACGGAAGCGAATTTCTGCTTGGCTTCCTCCGCCCATTTGGCGAAGGCTTCCTTCGACACCACCTGCAGCTTGATCGGCATGAAGCCATGATAGGCGCCACAGATTTCCGAGCATTGGCCGTAGAACAGACCCTCGCGATCAGCGCGGAACCAGGTCTCGTTCAGGCGGCCAGGCACGCCATCCTTCTTCACGCCGAAGGCCGGCATGGCCCAGGCATGAATCACGTCGGCGGCGGTCACCAGCAGGCGGATATTGGTATCCACCGGCACCACCACGGTGTTGTCGGTTTCCAGCAGGCGCGGCTGGCCGGGCTTCAGATCCTTGTCGGCCACCATGATGGCGTCGAAGGTGAAATTGCCGTTATCGGGATATTCGTAGGACCAGAACCACTGCTTGCCGATCGCCTTGATGGTCAGGCCGGCTTCCTTGGTCTTGTCGCCGTAGTAGAGCAGCTTGAAGGACGGCACCGCGATCACCACCAGGATCAGAATCGGCACCACGGTCCACACCACTTCCACCAGGGTGTGATGCGAGGTCTTCGACGGCACCGGATTCGCCGAGGCGCGGAAACGCACCATGACGTAGACCAGCAAAGCCAGCACGAAGATGGTGATCAGCGTGATCACCCAGAGCAGCAGGTTGTGGAAGCGATGCACCTCGGTCATCACCGGGCTGGCAGAATCCTGGAAATTGAGCGCCCAGGCCTTCGGCAATTGCTGCGGCACATCGGCCAGGGCATCGCCCATGCCGGTGAACAGAGCCACCACCGCGCCCACCAGGGCCGCCATCACCATAATAATCCGGGGCGCAGCGCCCGCCGGGCGCCGATCAACAATCCGCCGCATCGTCCAATTCCTCGCTACTGCTCGGGCAGGGTTCTAGTTTTCAAGGCCGGAACATACACCGAGAGGGCATCCGCAGCACAGTCCCGGCCGTTTGTGCGACGATTTGTCGCTATGCCGCTTTGTCCTAGTTTATTCCTCTTAAGCTTTGATTTTACTCACCCTTGCGCCCAACCCGGGCAGCTTCTAAGCTACGTGTACAGAGGGGGCCGCGCATGCTCGATCCGGCGCAGAAAAAGCTGACGCAAGAGGTGCTGGAATGGCTCGACCGGCCAGCCTTCGCGCTGGAATGCCGTGGCGAGGCCCTGTTCAGCTTCCTGGGCTGCAACAACGCCTATGCCGCCATCGCCGCCCTGCCGGCTACCGGCTTGGCCGGACAGGATTTTTCCATCGGATTCGCGCTCGGTGAAGCCGAAAAGCTGCGTCCGCACCTGACCATTGTGCGGAATTCCGGCAGCCGGCAGGTTTTCAACCAGTTGTTGCGCTGGGCCAGCGGCTGGCTCTGCCAGAGCCTCACCATCGCCCCGTTGCGGCAACCGGATGGCAGTATCGGCGCGCTGATCCTGATTGCAGAGGCGAATGACCCCGCCCAGTTGCATCAGGCCGCCTTGCAGGTCGCCGAGCATAAGGTGCGGGATTTCGCCGAACTGGCCTCCGACTGGTTCTGGGAAACCGATAGCGACCATCGTTTTTCCTGGATTTCCGACAACAGCCTGGCATTCCAGAATGACCAGCGGGCGCGCATGCTGGGCATGCGGCGCTGGGAGATGGCCGGCACCCTGGATGGCGCCGAGGAAGCCTTCTGGGACGAGCACCGGCGCCAGCTAGAGCGCCGCGAACCCTTTCGCGGCTTTCGCTACTGCACCCTGAACAACAATCAGGAGATGTGGATTGAGATCAATGGCAAGCCGGTTTTTGATGCCGGCGGCCATTTCATGGGCTATCGCGGCTCGGGCCGCGACATCACCGAGCAATACCGCCAGCAGCGCCGCATCGAGGCGGCATTGCGCCGCGCCGAGGAAGCGAGTCGGGCCAAGAGCCAGTTCCTGGCCAATATGAGCCATGAGCTGCGCACGCCGCTGAATGCCATCATCGGCTTCTCGGAAATCATCCGTGACCAGATGTTCGGCTCGGTCGGCGTGCCGCGTTATGTCGATTATGCCCGCGATATCAATGCCTCCGGCACCCATCTGCTGGCGGTGATCGGCGACATTCTTGATATGTCGCGGATCGAGGCCGGCTATTACGCGCTGGACGAAAAGCCGGTGGAATTGTCGGCGGTGATCACCTCGGCGCTGACCATGGTGCGGCCGCAGGCGGAACGGGCCGGCGCATTGCTGCGCAACCTGTGCCCGGAAAGCCTGCCGCAGATTCGCGCCGACGAGCGGGTGCTGAAGCAGGTATTGATCAACCTGCTGGGCAATGCGGTGAAATTCACCCCGGCCGGCGGCACCATCGATGTGATCTACCGCGCGGCGGAAGATGGTGGCTTGGTGCTCGGCGTGGTGGATAGCGGCATCGGCATCCCGCCCGACCGGCTGGAGCATATCTTCGAGCCGTTCCAGCTCGCCAAGGCCGAAGTGGCGCGTCAGCATGGCGGCACCGGCCTCGGCCTCAGCATTTCCAAGCGCCTGATGGAACTGCATGGTGGTTCGCTCGGCCTGTCCAGCACGGTGGGTGTCGGTACCCATGCCACGCTCAGTTTCCCGGCCTGGCGCCTGCTCGGCGAGGTGGACGACAATTGGGTGGCCCCGGTGGAGCCGCCGCCGGTTCAGCCCGCCCCGGCCCGGACGCAGCAGGCCAAGACGGCCAGCCAGGAAGCCGAAAACAGCCGGCGCGGCCAGCTTGATGCCTCGGCCGGTGAAACCCTGCGCGTGCTGCTCGATACCATGGGCGAAGGCGTGATCGTGATCGACCGCCACGGCATGATCGTTTCGATGAGTGCCGTGGGCGCTGCGCTGTTCGGCTATGACCCGATCGACCTGGTGGGCCAGAATGTGCGCATCCTGATGCCGGAACCGTTCCGCACCGGGCATGACAGCTATATCCGCAACTATCTCAACACCCATCGCGCCAAGATTCTCGGCATGGGGCGCGACACGCTGGGACGCAAGAAAAGCGGCGAGATTTTCCCGATTCATCTCAGTGTCGGCGAATTCGACAATGATGGCGAGCCCGGCTTCATCGGCGTGATGCGCGATATCTCGGATCGCCGCGATGTGGAATTGCGCGCCGAATTCGCCAGCCGCAACGATCCACTGACCGGCGTGCTGAACCGCGCCAGCTTCATCGCCGAGGCCGAGCGCATGCTGGGCGCGCAGCACCGCGTGGAACCCGGCCTGTGGGTGCTGTTCGATCTCGATGTCGATTCCTTCCGTGACATCAACGAGGGTTTCGGCTTCCATATCGGCGATACCGTGCTCAAGACAGTGGCCGAGCGGCTCGGCGAAGGCCTGCCGCGCGAAGCCCTGGTCGGCCGCATCGCCGCCGACCAATATGCCGCCCTGGCCGCTGCGCATGACCTGAATAACGCGCTCAATCTGGCGCAATCGCTGCACGCCCATCTCACCCGCCCGGTGGCGGCGGAGGGCCGTATCCTGTCGCTCAAGGTTTCGATGGGCGCCGCGATCCTGGACGATCCGGGCGAAAAGATCAGCGAGGCGCTGGCCAAGGCCGAACTGGCGCAGAAACTGGTGCGCTCGGCCGGCGGCGATTCCACCCGTTTCTACAGCCCGGAAATGACCCGCGCCGCCGAGCGCCGCCTGCGCCTGACGCTGAACCTTGATTCCGCCGTGCAGAATAATGAATTCCACGTCGTCTATCAGCCGGTGGTGGAGGCCTGCAACAGCGAAGTGGCGGCGCTGGAAGCCCTGCTGCGCTGGCAGCATCCCGAACTAGGCTCGGTTTCGCCGGCCGAATTCATCCCGCTGGCGGAAGAAAGCGGCGCCATCGTGCCGATCACCCGCTGGGTGATCGAACATGTCGCCGATCAGGTGCGGCAATGGCGCAAAGCCGGCCTGATGGCGCGCCGCGTCTTCATCAATGTTTCCGGCCAGCAATTTGTGCGCGACGATCTGCCCGGCTATTTCCGCGCCCTGGCGGCACGTGAACCCGATCTGATCCCGTTCCTGGGCATCGAACTGACCGAGCAGGCAGCGATCCAGAATATGGAAGAAACCGTGCGCGCGATCCGCGAATTGGCGGAAATCGGCATCGATGCCGCGCTGGATGATTTCGGCACCGGCTATTCCTCGCTGAGCTACATCCAGCGCCTGCCGATCCGCAAGATCAAGCTGGACCGCGCCTTCATCAACGACCTGCCGACCAATGAAAAGGATGTCGCCCTGGTGCGCGCCATGGTCGGTATGGCCAAGGGCCTCGACCTGCCGGTGGTGGCCGAAGGCGTGGAAACCGATGCCCAGCGCGATTTCCTGCGCGGCGTCGGCTGTAGCGAATTGCAGGGCTATCTGATCAGCCGTCCGCTGCTCGCGCCGGCCATGGCGGAAATGCTCCGCCCTGCACCGCAGGCCGATTAGGGTCCAGACCCGCCGCCGGCCCGGGACTGTATTTCCCGCCCCGCTGCGCCATATACTGACCTGAAACAGATCTCCAGAGGATAATGCCATGAGTGGCGTCGATACCGCGCAGCAGCTTTTTTTCACCCGCGCCGGGCTGGACCGCAGCCGCCTGGAAAGCCTGGTGGGCGACGCCCTGCATGGCGCCGATGATGGTGAGTTATTCCTGGAATACAGCCAGTCGGAAGCACTCAGCTTCGATGACGGGCGGCTCAAATCGGCCAGCTACGATACCAGCCAGGGTTTTGGCCTGCGCGCCGTCTCGGGTGAGCAGACCGGCTATGCCCATGCTTCCGACCTGAGCGAGGCGGCGATGCGGCGCGCCGCCACCACCGTGCGCGCGGTGCGGGCCGGCCATGACGGCGAGATGACCCTGCCGCCGCCGGCCACCAACCGGCATCTTTACGGCGACGACAATCCGCTGGCCGAAATCGACTTCGAGCGCAAGGTGAAGCTGCTGCAGGATATCGATGCCTATGCCCGCGCCAAGGACAGCCGGGTGCGGCAGGTCAGCGCGTCGCTCGCCGGTTCCTGGCAGGCGGTGGCGATCCTGCGCGCCGATGGCACGCTGGTGGAGGATATCCGCCCGCTGGTGCGGCTGAATGTTTCCATCGTCGCCGGCCAGGGTGACCGCCAGGAAAGCGGCTCGCGCGGTGCCGGCGGCCGGGTCGGCTTTGCCACCTATTTTGATCCGAGCCACTGGCAGGCGGAAGTGGACGAAGCCCTGCGCATGGCGCTGACCAATCTGGAATCGGTGCCGGCACCGGCCGGTGAGATGCCGGTGGTGCTGGGGCCGGGCTGGCCCGGCATCCTGCTGCATGAAGCCATCGGCCATGGCCTGGAAGGTGATTTCAACCGCAAGAAAACCTCGGTTTTCGCCGGCCTGCTGGGCCAGCGCGTGGCGGCACCGGGCGTCACCATCGTGGATGATGGCACCATCGACCGCCGCCGCGGCTCGTTGACCGTGGATGACGAGGGTACGCCGACCGAGAATACCGTGCTGATCGAGGACGGCATCCTCAAAGGTTATATGCAGGACCGGCTCAATGCGCGCCTGATGGGCATGCGGGCGACCGGCAATGGCCGGCGCGAATCCTTTGCCCATAGCCCGATGCCGCGCATGACCAACACCTACATGCTGGCCGGCGACCGCGATCCGGCGGAAATCCTGGCCGGGGTGCCGAAAGGCATCTATGCGGTGAATTTCGGCGGTGGCCAGGTCGATATCACCTCGGGCAAGTTTGTCTTTTCCTGTACCGAGGCCTACCTGATCGAGAATGGCAAGGTGGGGGCGCCGATCAAGGGCGCCACACTGATCGGGGCCGGTGCCGACGTGCTGACCAAGGTGCGCGCGGTGGGCAACGATCTGACGCTGGATGCCGGTATCGGCACCTGTGGCAAGAATGGCCAGGGTGTGCCGGTGGGTGTCGGCCAGCCGACCTTGCTGATCGAAGGCTTGACCGTGGGCGGCACCGCCGCCTGAGCGTATATAATACCGGCCTGGTGCCGAACCCTGGTGGGGGGAGAATGTCATGACCGCGACCGCGAACAAGATTGTCAGCCATGATCCGGTCTGGAGCCGCATCCGTGTCGAAGCCGCCGAGGCGGTGACACAGGAGCCGCTGCTGGCCAGCCTGGTGCATGCCTCGGTGCTGCATCACCAGCGGCTGGAAGATGCGCTGAGCTACCAACTGGCGCAGCGTCTGGGCAATTCCGATGTCTCGCCGCTGATGATGCGCGAAATGATCAATCAGGCGCTGGCCGCCGATCCCGATATCGGCCTTGCCGTGCGCGCCGATCTGGTGGCGGTGAACGAGCGCGATCCGGCCTGCCGCAGCTACATGAAGCCTTTGCTGTTCTTCAAGGGCTTCCTGGCGATCCAGAGCCATCGCATCGCGCATTGGCTGTGGCATCAGGGCCGCGAGACCATGGCCTTCCTGATCCAGAGCCGCTGCTCGGAAGTGTTTCAGGTCGATATTCACCCTGCGACGCGCTTTGGCCGCGGCATCCTGATCGACCATGGCACCGGCGTGGTGATCGGCGAAACCGCCGTGATCGACGATAACGTGTCGCTGCTGCAGAATGTCACCCTGGGCGGTACCGGCAAGGAAACCGGCGATCGCCACCCGAAGATCCGGCGCGGCGTGCTGATCGGTGCCGGCGCCAATATCCTGGGCAATATCGAGATCGGCGAAGGCGCCAAGATCGGCGCCGGCAGCGTGGTGCTGATCCCGGTGCCGCCGCATTGCACGGCGGCGGGCGTGCCGGCCAAGCTGCTCGGCGATTGCGAATGCGAACAGCCGGCGCGCGAGATGAATCACCAATTGCCGGATGCGGCGGGCTAACCTTGCCCGGCTTGCCGCTCTGCTGCTGGCGGCCCTGCTGCCGGCAGCAACAGCGGCGCAATCGCTGCGCGGTGCGCTGGAATGGCTGCCGCCCGGCTCGCTCAACCTGCCGGAAATGACCAGCCGGCCGGCCGAGCATCTGGCCGGCGGCATGCAGCAATCCTTCTATGTCGAATATGGCCGGCTCGCCTTCCGCAGCCCGGATGTGCTGGGCGGCAATGCGCGCAAGGCCGGCCTGTCCTGCCAGGCCTGCCATCCCGGCGGCCATGCCAACCGGCATTTTTTTGTGCCTGGTCTATCGGATCGGCCGGGCCGCATCGATGTCAGTCACAGCTTGTGGTCGGCGCGTGGCGATGATCACCGCGCCAATCCGCTGACCATCCCGTCGCTGCGCGGCGTCGGTGCCAAGCCGCGCCTGGGGCATGACCAGCGCGGCGCCAGCCTGCGCGAATTCACCCGCAATGTGATCGTGCTGGAATTTGATGGCGCCGAGCCGGATGCCCTGCTGCTGGATGCGCTGGTGGCCTATCAGCAGGCCTTGCGCCCGACCCAGGCGCCGGACCAGGCGCTGACGCTGCAAACCGACCTGGCGGATTTTGTCCGCGCCCTCGGCGTGCTGCGGCTGCCGCTGGCAGAAGAAAATGCCGCGCTGAGCGAGCGGATCGTGACCATGCTGCGCGGCCAGATCGGCTTCATGCATGAGCGTTTTGAGGCCGCGCCGCCACGCCAGGTGCTGGAAAGCTGGTCGCGTGACCTGCGCAGCCTGGCCGGCCAGGCTTTGCAAGGGCAATGGCCGGCGGCGCGGCAGGCCTTGCAGCAATTGACCCAGGCGGCAAAAACGCCGCCGCGCGCCCTGCTCGATGCGGCGCCCGGCTCGCTCTACGATCCTGGCCGGCTGCAAGCCTGGCTGCGCAATCCGCCGCCGGCCCAGCGCCCGCTTCAATAGGCCAGTTCGGTGAAAACCGGATCGACCGAGCGGTTCCAGCGACCGTTATAGAGCTTGAGCAGAGCCTCGGCCGGCGTCTCGCCGCTTTCAACGATCTGCTGCAAGGGCGCGAGGAAATGCGTTTCATCCTCGCCGGCCGGCGACAGGCATTGCCGCGCCCGCAGGCCGGCCTGGGCAATCTTCACCATCTCGCGCGCCAGGTTTTGCAGCGTGCCATTGCGGAACGGCGTGTGCAGGCCATATATCGGCGCCTCGACGCGCAGCCGGGCGCGTTCCTCATGGCTCCAGTCCTTACACAGATCCCAGGCCGCATCCAGCGCCGCCTGATCATAGAGCAGCCCGACCCACAAAGCCGGCAAAGCGCAAAGCCGCGACCACGGCCCACCATCGGCGCCCCGCATTTCCAGGAAACGCTTCATGCGCACTTCCGGGAACAGCGTGGTCAGGTGATCGGCCCAATGGCGCAGGGTGGGCAATTCGCCCGGCAAAGCCGGCAGCTTGCCGGCCATGAAATCCCGGAAACTCTGGCCCGAGGCATCGATATAGCCGCCATCCTTGTAGACAAAATACATCGGCACATCGAGCGCATGGCGCGCATAACGCTCAAAGCCCATGCCGTCCTCGAACACAAACGGCAGCATGCCGCTGCGGTCGGGATCGGTGTCGGTCCAGATATGGCTGCGGAAGCTGAGGAAGCCGTTCGGCTTGCCTTCGGTGAACGGTGAATTGGCGAACATCGCCGTGGCCAGTGGCTGCAACGCCAGGCCGACGCGGAATTTCTGCACCATATCGGCTTCGGAGGCGAAATCGAGATTCACCTGCACGGTACAGGTGCGATACATCATGTCGAGACCGAGATTGCCCTTCTTGGGCATGTATTCGGTCATGATCTTGTAGCGCCCCTTGGGCATCATCGGGATATCGGCGCGGCGCCATTTCGGCTGCATGCCGAGGCCGGCCATGGCGATGCCCATTTCCTGTCCCACCTCGCGCACCTGGCGCAGATGGGTGCTGACCTCGATACAGGTCTGATGCAGTGTCTCCAGCGGCGCGCCGGAAAGCTCGAACTGGCCGCCCGGCTCCAGGGTGATCGACTGGCCATCCATGGTCAGCGCGATGGCGTTGCCATTCTCCTCCACCGGCTGCCAGCCAAACCGCTGCAATTCAGCCAGCAGGCGGCCGATGCCGGCCGGGCCGTCATAAGGCAAAGGCCGGAAATCATTGGTGGTATAAGCCAGCTTTTCGTGTTCGGTGCCGATGCGCCAATCTTCCTTCGGCTTACAGCCCTCGGCAATATACGCAACAAGCTGGCTGAAATCGCTAACCGGGGTTTCTGGAGCTTGTGCCGGGCCGGACATAAAAACCTCGTTGCTTCTTGTTTTCGTTACAAAAAATCGGCCGCGGCAGTAGGCATCCCGCACGGACTGAGCGGCATATGGCGCAGAACCCCGCCATTGTCTAGGCCCGGCCTATACTGCCCGGGCGAGTGCCAGGGCCGCCAGGGCCGCCGTTTCGGCGCGCAGGATAGTGTCCCCCAGCGACACCGGCGTGACAAAATCCCGCGACGCGATACCGGCCGCCTCGTCTGGCGTAAAGCCGCCTTCCGGGCCGATCAATATCGCCAGCGGTGCGCCGGATGGTATCCCGCCGGCCTGCAAAACACTGAGCAAACCCGGCGCCGCCTGGCGTTCCAGACCGGCCAGCAGCCGCCGCTCGGCCGGCCAATCGGCCAGCAATGCCTCCAGCGGCGTCAGCGCTGCCAGAGCCGGCAAATCCAGCCTTTCACATTGTTCGGCAGCTTCCTTTATATGCGCTTCCAGCCGCGACGCGTTGATCTGGCGCAATTGTGTGCGCTGCGTCAGCACCGGCACCAGCCGCGCCGCCCCCAGCTCGGTGGCCTTTTCGATCAGGAATTCGATGCGGCCCTGGCGGATCGGGGCGAAGCAGAGCCAGAGGTCGCGCGGCGCCTGATAGGGCCGGGTCAGGCGTTCCAGCCGCGCCACCGCGCCACGTTTGCCGGCCAAACCGAGCCGGGCGGCAAATTCGCCGTCGCGGCCATTAAATACCAGGAATTCCGCGCCCTCGCCCAGGCGCAGCACATGGCGCAGGTAATGGGCGGCAGCCTCATCCAGCACCAGGTCGGCGCCGGGGGCCATATCGTTCGCCAGGTAAAGTCGGGCCAGGCTGGCCATGATGCTTGTGCCGCTCCACGCTTCGGATTATCCGGGAAAGCGTTATGGCAAAGCCCGAACCGGAAGTCACCCCCGAGGATATCGCCCCGGATATCGCCCCGGCCGATGCGCTGGACCGCCATTGGGTCGGGCGCTGGCTGCCGCCGGCCTGGCGCCCCTATGCGCGGCTGTCGCGGCTGGACCGGCCGATCGGCACCTGGCTGCTGCTGCTGCCCGGCTGGTGGTCCATCGCCCTGGCGCGCCCGGCCGGCCAGGCGCTACCCGATTTGTGGCTGATCCTGCTATTCGGCATCGGCGCCCTGGTGATGCGCGGCGCCGGCTGCACCTTCAACGATATTGCCGACCGCGACTTTGATGCCCGGGTGGAACGCACCCGCCAGCGCCCGCTGCCGGCCGGGCAGGTCAGCCTGCTGCAGGCCTGGCTCTGGCTGGCGGCGCAATGCCTGGTGGGTCTGCTCATCCTGCTTACCATGAACCCGCTGGCGATCTGGCTCGGGGCCGGCTCGCTGGCCTTGGTGGCGATCTATCCGTTCATGAAACGCATCACCTGGTGGCCGCAGTTTTTCCTTGGCCTGGCCTTCAACTGGGGTGCCGTGCTGGGCTATGCCGCTGCCGCCGGCCGGCTGGATGCAGCGCCGCTGGTGCTTTATGCCGCCGGCATTCTCTGGACCCTGGGCTATGACACAATATATGCCCTGCAGGATAAGGAAGATGATGCGCTGGTGGGGGTGAAATCCACCGCGCGGCTGTTCGGCACGGGCGCGCGGCGCTGGATCGGCGGCTTTTTCCAGGCTGCCTGGCTTGGCATCGCGCTCTGCGGCTGGCTGGCCGGGCTCGGCATCGGCTTCTGGCTCTGCCTGGCGGCTTTGGCCGGGCATTTCGCCTGGCAGGTGGCGACCCTACGGCCGGACGATCCGGCGGATTGCCTGATCAAGTTCCGCGCCAACCGCGATGCCGGCCTGATCGTGTTTCTCGGTTTCCTGATCGGCTGAAACCCTTCTATAGTCGCGCCATGAGCAAGCCCCGAATCACGCCCGAGCATTTCGATGCGGTCTACCGGCAATTCAATGCCTCGATCTCGAAATATGATTGCGGGCGGAAATGTGCGCCGCTGAATGGCGGCCAGCCGGTCTGCTGCACCACCGGCCATGCCATTCCGGTGGTCAACAAGGCGGAATTCGCCCTGCTCAAATCGCGCACCGATCTCTGGTATGGCTACAAGCCGAATGACGCCACCTCGCGCAAGATCGTGCGCGAATTGCCGAATAATTCCTGCGCCATCGAATGCAAGGGCGCGGCCTTCTGCGAACGCGACAACCGCACCATCGCCTGCCGCGCCTTTCCGTTCTTTCCGTATTTCAACCGCCAGGGCGAGATGCTCGGTCTTTCGGTCTACTGGACCTTCACCGACCGCTGCTGGATGATCTATCGTCTCGACCTCGCCGAAGCCGCCTTCGTGCGTGAAATGGTCGCCGCCTTCGAGAAGGTATTCGCCTTCGATCCGGAAGAGCTGGAAGCCATGCAGGGCCACAGCGCCATCGCGCGCCGGGTGCATTCGCGCCAGAACAAGCCGATCCCGATCATCGGCCGGGATGATGCGAAGCTCTACAAGGTGATGCCCTACACGCATGAACTGCGCCCGGCCAAGGCGAGCGATTTCAAGCCGGAAGGTGCCTATAAATCCGAAGCGGCCTACAAGCGCGCGGTGAAGGAAGCCGGCGGCATATTGGGGCCGGCGCCCAAGGGCGGCTATCTGGCGCCCTAGACCGGTTCATATTCATATGGAACCGGTCTAAACCGCGCCAGACACCGCATCAGCCAATATGCTTGGCGGCTAGTTCCGGCCGCACGCAGAAACGCAGCACCATCTCTTCGACATGGGCGATACGCACGGCGAAATTCTGCTTCGACAGCAGATTCTGCCGCAGCACCACCGACAGGGTATGGCCATTGGAAAGATAATGGTAGACTAGCGAGGAGAGCGAGATATAGAGCTGCAACGGCTCGATATCGGCGCGAAACACGCCTTCCTTCTGGCCCTTTTCCAGCACCCGGTTGAGATCGCCGAAGAGCGGATCGTAGATGGTGCGGATTTTCTTCGAGCTTTTGATATGCGCCGCCTTGTAGAGATTCTCGGTATTGAGGATCGAGATGATCTCCGGCGTCTGGCTCAGCGCCTTGGCGGTTTCCGCCACCAGCTGACGCAACGCTTCCACCGGTGCCAGATCGGCAATGGCGATTTCGCCATGGCGGCCACGGAAACGCTCGTAGATGGTTTCCAGCACCGCAACGAACAAGTCCTCCTTGCTGCCGAAATAGTGATACAGCATGTTCTTGCTGAGATGCGTTTCGGCCACGATGTCGTCGACCCGGGCGCCGTCATAGCCCTTGGCGGCGAAATGGCGCAACGCGGTTTCCAGGATCAGTTGCCGGCTCTGCTCGGCATCGCGCTTGCGCGGCTTGGGCGCCGCTGCCGCGGCGGCCACATCGTTGCGGGTGGCGCGCGTCTTCTTCACCATGCTCATTGGTCCGCTCTTCTCTTGATCAAATCATGATCAGCACTGTGTATTGTATCAGCGCTGTGTACTGTCAGCATCGGCATCGCTGCCGCAGGTCCTGTCGGCTACGATATCGAAGCCGCGGGTGAGGATGTGGGGCGGCCCGCTTTCCGCATGACTGTCCGGATAGCGTCTCATTCGCAATTATACTATAGACTGACTGGCCTGTCCTCTATTCCAACAGTTTAAGCCCAGACAATGACGCAGATTTCCAGCACTTCCATGCCCGCCGCTCCTGCCGCCCTGCCCGCCATTCCTGAAGCGCTGTGGGCGCTGATGGCCGAGATCGGGCCACGCTGGGGCGCCGATACCGGCGGCAATGTGCGCCGCATGATCGAGGCTTTTTCGGCCGTGCTGGCCGAGGCCCCAAAAGATGCCGCCGAGGTGGAAATGGATGTGGTCTACGGCCCGCATCCGCGCCAGCGTTTTGACATCTTCCGGCCACGCCCGGCCTATAGCGGCGGCCCGGTCGGCTCTGGCCGCCCGGCCTTGCTGTTTGTGCATGGCGGCGCCTTCGTGGAGGGCCATCGCAATCGCAGCAACGAGATTTACGCCAATGTGCTGCATTGCTTCGCCCGCCATGGCGTGCTCGGCATCAATATCGGCTATCGCCTGGCTGACGATTCCGCCTATCCGGCGGCCAGCCAGGATGTTGCCAACGTGGTGGCCTGGACCCAGGCCAATGCCGACAAGTTGGGCATCGATCCGGCGCGTATCTTCCTGATGGGACATTCGGCCGGCGGCGCCCATGTTGCCAGCTATGCCTATGACAAGCGCCTGCATCCTGCCGAGGGACCAGGCCTGGCCGGGCTGATCGTGGTGAGCGGCCGGGTGCGCGCCGATGCGCTGCCGGAAAACCCCAATGCACGCAAGGTGGAAGCCTATTATGGCGCCAATACCGAGCAGTTTGAGGATGTCTCACCGGTCAGCCATATCGGCCCGGGCAGCCCGCCCACTTTCGTCGCCTTCGCCGAATTCGAGAATCCGCTGATCGATCTCTATTGCCTGGAACTGGCGCATAAACTGGCTTTGTTGCGCCGCAAGGCGCCGCCGGTAATGCGGCTGAAGCGGCATAACCACACCTCGATCATCGGCCATTTCAACACCGCCGAGACGGCATTGGCCGATGCGATCCTGGATTTCATCCGCGACCCTGAGCGCGCCTGAAACAGTCAGGCGGTCAGGCCACGATTGATATCGCGCGCAATAGTCCAGCCTTCATAGATGAAGGCGGAATAAAGATCGATGCAGGCCGCGCCGGCCCCCAGCATCGCCTGGGCCTGTGCAGCGGTGAACACGCCGCCATTGCCCTTCACATCCAGCCGCCCGCCGGCAAAAGCCACCGCGCGGCGCAGATTGCTCAGCGCGCCAGCATGGATCGGCGCGCCATGCAGCGTGCCGCGCCCGGTGCCCAGGCCAGGCTCCGCTACCGGTCGGCCACCGCCAATCTTGATGCCGGCCACGCCACCGGCCACACAGGCCTCGATCAGCGCTGACAGCAATTCATCCGACGGCGCCACGTCATTCGGTACCCGCACGGTGAGCGGCTTGCGGCGCTTGTCGAGCAGCGCCAGCACCTGGCGCAGCAGCCCCACCGCATCAAACTGCTCGCCGGGTTTCAGCACATTCGGACACATCAGGCTGAGTTCAACTGCATCGACATAGGGCTCCACATCAAGGAAGCCTTGGGCAATTTCATCGGCGGAGAAACCACCGATATTGCAGAAAATCGGCACCTGACGCTGGCGATCAAAGGCGCGCAGCCGTTCCACTGCATAAGCCCGCCCTTTGCTGGGCACACCCATGGAATCGGCCAGCGCGCGCTGATCGGCATGGCGCACCAGGCGCGGAAACGGATTGCCGAAACGCGGTGCCGGCATCACCGACCCGACAGTGATGAAACCAAAGCCAAGCTGCGACAGTGACGCCAGCAGATCACAATTCTTGTCGAAGCCGGCCGCCAGCCCGATCGGATTGGGCAGATCGACGCCGGCATAACGCGCCGGCCGCTGCGGCGCGCTGCGCAGGCCACTCGCGGCACTGAGCAGCCGCCAGGGCAGCGGCCATTGCATGGCGAACTGGGCCAGATCATGCGCGCGGTCCGGAGACAACTGAAACAGCAGCGGACGCAGCAAACCATAAAGCGACATGATCAGGCCCTTTCCCGTACGCTTGGCTTACATGGACTCGCGGCTGCCGCCGGCACCCGCGCCGATCATGTGGCTTGGCACCACCAATCGTTCCAGCAATTCGACCAGGAAGAACATGCCGATGCCGAGTACGGTGAGGCCGAACAGCACGGCAAACAGCAGCGGCGTATCCATGCTGCCATTGGCCACCATGAGCTGATAGCCCAGACCGGCATTGCCGCCGACAAATTCACCCACCACGGCGCCCACCACCGCCAGGGTGATGGAAATCTTGAGGCCGCCGAAGATCGAGGGCAGCGCATTGGGCAGGCGAATCTTGAAGAAGGTATCCACCACGCCAAGCCCCATGGAGCGGGCGAGATAAATCTTTTCCTTCTCAATCGAGGTGAGGCCCATCACCGTGTTGATCACGATCGGGAAGAAGGCGATCAGGAAGGCGATCAGCACCTTGGGCATCAGGCCGAAACCGAACCAGACGATCAGCAATGGCGCCACCGCCACTTTCGGCATTGCCTGCGAGGCGACCAGGATCGGATAGATCGAGCGCGAGAAGATCGGCCAGAGGAAGATCGCCATCGCCAGCGGCACACCAACGGCGATGCTGAGCAGATAACCCAGCACGATTTCCACGCCGGTGACGATGCCTTCGCGCAGAATAAGCTGCGCATTGTCATGCAGTGCATCCAGCACCACGGTCGGCTTCGGCAACAGGAAAACCGGGATATCGAAAGCCAGCGTCAGCACTTCCCAGATCACCAGGAGAATGACGATCACTGCTGTCGGATAAAAAATCGACGATATGCGCTCGCGGCGCTCAAAGGCCTTACGCCGGCGAAGCACTTCCGCTTCCACATCCTGCGTCATGATACCACCCCTTCCAAAGTCTCAACACAGCGCCGGCAGAGCAGCGCCAATTACATCACTCGCGCAGCACGCCGCGGGCCAGGAACATTTCCAGGATTTCGCGGCTATACTGGCTGAATTCCTTGCTTTCGCGATGCGCCAGGCGGCGCGGGCGCGGCATATCGATATCGATCACACGATCGATCTTGCCCGGGCGCGGCGTCATCACGATCACGCGGTCGGAAAGGAACACCGCCTCTGCCACGCTATGCGTGATCAGCAGCACCGACATCTGATGCTCCAGGCACAGCTTCTGCATGTCCAGAATCATCTGGTCGCGGGTCAGCGCATCCAGGGCGCCGAAAGGCTCATCCATCAGCAGATGCTTCGGCCGATGTACCAGGGCGCGGCAGATCGAGACGCGCTGCCGCATGCCGCCGGAAAGCTCATGCGGATATTTCTTCTCGAAACCATCCAAGCCGACCGATTTCAGCAACTCGATCGCGTTATGCTCGGCCTCATGCTTGTCGATCTTATGCGCTTCCGCCTGCAACATGATATTGCCCAGCACGGTGCGCCATTCCAGCAGCACATGGCTTTGAAACACGATGCCGATATCGGTGCGCGGCGCCGTCACCGTCTTGCCCTCGGCAATAATGGCGCCGGTGGAAGGGGCCGACAGGCCGGCAGCGATCATCAGCAAGGTGCTCTTGCCGCAACCGCTGGGACCGACAATGGAGAGAAACTCGCCCCTCGCCTGCTTGATCGTCACCTCATCAAGCGCGCGGACAGTTCCGGTCGGCGTGTTGTAGACCTTGGTGACATGATCCACATAGAGGCACGGGACATCACCTGCATCCTGCGCCGTTCCGCTCTGATTCATCCTAAACTCCGAAAGGCTGGGGCCGTGGCCCGCTCGCCGCAAGAGCGCGGCGGGCGGGCGGGTCGGCATGATAACGGATTTCCGTTACTTCTGCGGCGGAACGAATTCGGCCCCGGTGGGCACAAACTCATTGGTGTAGATCTGCGCCGGCGTCAGGTTGCCGGTCATGCCGCCATAATTCTTGGCGGTTTCGATCGTGGCGGCCCAGTCGTCTTCCGACATCCAGCCAAGCGGCTTGTTGGCGGTATTCGGCGTCACCCAGGTGGTCCAGGAGATGCCCATTTCGCGCTTCGAGATCGCCGGCACCGCATTGGGCTGGAACTTCTTGATGATATCGGTGGCCTCATCCGGATTGGCGCGGGCATAGAGGAAGCCCTTCAGGCTGGCGGCGACAAAATCCTTCACCAGCTTCGGGTTCGACTTCACCAGATCGTTATGCGCGATGATGCCGTTGCTGACGGCGGTGATGCCGCAATCAGCATACCAGAAGATGCGCGCTTCCTTGCTGGAGCGCACTTCGATGGTGGGCACCATGCCCTGGGCGAAACCACCGACGCCGTTGAGCTGGCCGGCGAGCAACGAGGCGACATAACCGGCCGGATCGATATTCACCACCTTGATCTTGCTGCCATCCAGCTTGCAGCCGCCGACAAAGGCCGGCCATTGCTGGAACTGCGCCGCACCGGTGGCGATACCGATGGTCTTGCCTTCCAGATCCTTCGGCGTCTTGATATCGGAATCGGCCAGCACGATCACCGCCGTGGGATTGCGGCGGAAGATGCCGCCCACCACCTTGATATCCATGCCCTTGGAAATGCCGTTGGTAACGACAAAACCATCCGAGAAGCCGAAATCGGCCACCTTGCTGGCGATGAGCTGCGCCGTGCTGCCCGAGCCCTTGCCCTGTTCAATGGTCACATCGATGCCGGCTTCCTTGTAGAAGCCTTTCTCGCGCGCCACCACAAAGCCGCTATTCGGACCATTCAGGATCCAATCGAGCAGCATCTTCACCGAACGCTGCTCATTGGCCTGCGCCGGCTGTGCCACGATGCCGGCCATCAATGCGATCGCCGCCGCAGCCAGCAGGCTGCGCCGTGTCTTGTGCTTGGAGAGTCGTTCCATTTGTTTGTCCTTCCGTTCAATCCGAGCCTGGCTTTGCAAGATGCGGACCAGTGCCGCATTGCTCCACCTTCAGTCAATTGCCACCCCAACGGAGATACGCCGGATTTCCTTGTCGCGGCGGATCGCTCACTCAATCCTACTGACTTGTCAGTCTTACAGCACTCAAAATCATGCAGGCCGATTACTCGCAAAACACAAGATTTACGCCACTCGCTCAACCGACGCGCTTCAATGATATTTGCATACCAACGATATCACGCCCGATCTGGTACTGAATTGGCTGCCTGCCAGCCCTGTATCGTCAATGACTGCCGGATGCATCGTCGGGGCCCGCAGGCATCCGGCAGCCAGACACTCAATCCGTGGCGGACAGATGATCGCCGCGACGTTCGTAAAGTTCGCTATCGGCATAGCCCATGGTTTCGGGCTTGGCGCGACCGAGCATGACCTGGAAATACACGCGTTCCAGGCTGTTATTCTCATAGCCATGGATCACGCCCGGCGGGCAGGAGATGCAATCCCATTTGCCGAGCCGCTTGGTCAGACGACGGCCCTCTTCATCTTCGATGAACACATCGAGATGGCCATCCAGCACGAAGAAGACTTCCTCCACTTCATGCGTATGCGCCGCATTGCCCTGGCCGGGTTCCACATACATGATCGACAGCGTCATGTTGCGCGCCGGAATGACGCTCGGGTCGTTATGCTTGCCGGAACCGCCGGCACCGATGAAGCGATGCTGCGCCCGCTTGAAGCCTTCGATCTTGGCATCCTCGAAAGCCGCCCAATCGGCCCGCTTGTTGCGGTATTCGCCGACATACCGGGCCATGATCTCTTCCAGCGACAGACCGTCAACTTCCGGCGGACGCTTGTGACGAGCAACACCCATGAACTTCTCCTTTTCACTCCATTCGACGTGAACTACCGGCAGCGGATCATCAGAACCGCCGCCTCGCCTTCTCAAGGCAGCGACGCCAGTGCCGCTGCGTAGAAACTGTTATCGATGTAATTTTCGGCTGGTGGCGCCTTGCCGCCCCACTGCCCTTCCACTTCGGCACGCAGGGCCAGCACATTGCTCAACCCGGCCATGTCGATGGCGGCATCCGGTGCCAGGCCACCCGGCGCGCTGGCGATGGCAAAAGCCTCGGCGGCCACGTCATCGGCCAGACGCAGCCGTGTTGCCAGCAAGGCTATTGCAGCGGCGCGATTCTCCGGCGCCAGCGCCCAGCGCAAGCCCCGGATATAGGCGCGGATATAGGCGGTGAGCGTGGCCTGATTCCGGGCCGCCCAGGGGCGCATCACAAAACCCGCCGTGGACAGATAGGGTCCGATCTCGTCGGTGGCCTCGCAGATCAGCCGCAGGCCGGCCCGCTGCGCCAGAATGCGGAATGGCAGATTCATGATCGAGGCTTTGGCCGCTTTGTCTTCACGCATGCGGGCAAGGCGGAATGGCGTGGCGCCCACCGGCTGCGCCTTGTAGTCGCCGCGCGCCAGGCCATGCAGCGCCATGATCTTGTACAGCACCAGGGCAAAGGCGGTATTCGGTGCATCGACCAGCACGGTCTGCTGCTGCAAAGCCTCGAAATCCGCGATATCGGGCTGAAACAGCAACGCGTTGAAGCCACTATCGCCGCCCAGCACCACGGCCACATCCGCCTTGGCCAGTTCAACCATGGCAATCGCGTTATCCACGGCCGTATGCGCGATATCGTAGCGGCCGGCCGCCAGGCCATCGCGCAGAATGGTGGAATCCGGCGTGAAGGTCAGATCGATGGCAAGCTGCTCGGCCTCGAAATAGCCCTGCTCCTGGGCGGCAAAAATCGCCAGATTCTGTACGCCCTCAAAAACAATCAGCTTGAGCGGAGTCATCGACTGCCCTCCATCAGGCGGATACCGGTGAATTTGATCTGCGACAATTCCTCGATGGCATAGCGCACGCCTTCGCGGCCGATGCCGCTCTGCTTCACGCCGCCAAACGGATACATATCCAGGCGGAAACGGCTGGCTTCATTGACCCAGAGCGAGCCGACCTCGAATTCATCGGAGAAGCGGAAGGCGTGGCTCAGATTGTTGGTGAACAGGGCGCCCTGCAGGCCGAAAGGCGAATCATTGGCCAGTGCCAGCGCCTCGTCGACGCCATCAAACGCCACCAGCGCCACTACCGGGCCGAAAGCTTCCTCACGCCAGAGCCGGGCGGCAGCCGGCACATCCTGCAGGATCGCCGGTGACAGCAATGCTCCCTGCTGCGTCGGCGCCAGCAGCAGCCGCGCGCCCTGGGCCTCGGCATCCTGCACCATCGCCATCACCCGGTTCGCCGCCGCCAGACTGACCATCGGGCCAATATCCGTTGCCACATCCGCCACCTTGCCGACACGCAATTCCTGCACAGCGGCGATGAAAAGCGGCACGAAACGCTCCAGCACGGCGCGATCCACCAGCACACGCTGGGCCGAAATACATTGCTGGCCACTGGCTTCGAAGGCGGCCCGCGCAATCTTGCTCGCTGCCGCCACCAGATCGGCATCGGCCAGCACGATATTCGCCGCATTGGAGCCAAGTTCGGCCAGAAATTTCTTGGCCCCGGCGGCGCGTGCCAAAGCTTCACCGGCGGCTGTGCCACCAGTAAAAGATACCGCCCGCACATCCGGATGCGCCGCCAGGGCGGCAGCACTGATGCGGTCGCCGGTCACCACATTGAACAAACCTTCCGGCCAGCCGGCCGCCAGCAGGATTTCCGCCAACCGCAGCGCGGTGCGGGTGCCGGCCGGCGCCGGCTTTGCCACCACCGTATTACCGGCGGCAATGGCTGGCGCCAGTTTCTGCACCAACAGGTTGACCGGCGCGTTAAACGGCGTGATGGCTGCCACCACGCCATAAGGTACGCGGCGGGCAAAACCCAGCAGGCCATTGCCGGCGGCAGCGGCATCCAGCGGCGGCATCTCGCCCGCCGGCAGGGTTTCCGCCGCCGCAGCACAGGCCAGCATGAAATCGACGCCACGCTGGGTCTCGAAGCGCGCCGGGCGCAACGGCTTGCCGACATCTTCCGAGATCAGCGCCGCCACTTCTTCGGCATGGGCTGCCAGCGCCGCCGCGCCATCGCGCAACCATTGGATGCGTTTGTGCAGCGGCTGGCTGCGCTGCTGCGTGAAAGTCGCACGCGCCGAGGCTACGGCAACCGCCACACCAGCTTCGCCGGCCTCGGCGATCTGACCGATCACGGCGCCATCTTCCGGACGCACCAGATCGAAGCGGCCCTGATCCGGAACCCGCTGCCCAGGCACGAAGGAATTGATCAGCGTCGCCATGTCACCCCACCATTAATAACTGACTATTCAGTCTACATATTGCGCGAAAATCAGGCAGACCAAAGCCCAATGGACGGGCATCGGCCTGCCTGGATGATGTCAGGCCGATGCCACCTGCCTGGCCGCCTTGGCATCCTCGATCAAGGCCCAGACGCGCGGCGGCGACAGCGGCAGATCATGCGGCTCGACGCCGAAGCTGGCCAACGCATTCGCCACCGCATTGGCGATGATGCCGCCCACCGGAATGGTGCCGCCTTCGCCAGCGCCCTTGGCGCCCAGCGGATTGAACGGCGACGGCCGCAGCCCGAGCGAAGTGACATGGATATTCGGATAATCCGTCGCCAGCGGCATCAGGTAATCGGCAAAGGTAGCGCTCAGCATCTGGCCGTTTTCATCATAGACCAGATGTTCCAGCAGCGTGCCGCCCAGCCCCTGCACAATCGAGCCCAGCGCCTGGCCATGCAGGGTAAGCGGATTGATGATGCGCCCGGCATCTTCCACAGTGTGATAGCTCACCACTTCAACATGGCCGGTGCGCGGATCGACCGCCACATGCGCCACATGGCTGCCATTGGAATAGGTGTGGCGGTGATTGGCGAAACCGGCCTCTGCCGACAGATCCTGGCCGGCGAGATCGGCCAGGCTGAGTTGGCGGCCATCGGCGGCAGAGGCGATGCCGCGCGCCAGCACAACCTCTTCCGGCGCACAATTGAAGCGCTTGGCAGCGGCTTCGCGGATTTTCTGCTTCACTTCCTCGGCGGTGTTCAAAATCGCCGAGCCGCCCATGACCGTGGAGCGGGAGTGATAGGAACCCCAACCCTCTTTCACATAGGTGGTGGAGCCGAGGAACATGCGCACGCGTTCATAGGGGATATCGAGCGCATCGGCGGCAATCTGGCCGAGGATGGTTTCCGCCCCCTGCCCGACCGCCGACGAACCGACATAGACCGAGGCCATACCATCCGGCTCGATCACGATGCGGGCATTTTCCTTCGGGCCGGCGGCACCGCCCTCGATGAAACAGGCCACCGCCAGGCCATGATAGCGGCCATCGATCAGTTTGCCTTGCAGATGCTGCTTGTCATGCCAGCCGGATTCCTGCAACACGCGATCCAGCAGCAATTCATAGGCGCCGCTATCCAAAGCCGTCGGGTTCGGCACCGGCAGGGTATTCGGCAGCGGATAGGGCATATCGGCTTCCGGCACCAGATTGCGGCGGCGGAATTCCACCGGATCGATCTTCAGATCCTTGGCCGCCAGATCAAACAGCCGCTCGCGGAAAAAATCCGCCTCATAGCGCCCCGGGCCACGATAGGTGCCGGAGGGAGATTTGTTGGAAACCTGCATCGCCACATCGACATGCAGGTTTTCCACCTTGTAGGGCCCCGGCAGGAACTGGCCGGCATTGCGCGGGCTGATCACCGCCGCCGTGCGCATATAGGCGCCGATATTGCCCCACACCTTGCCGCGCAGCGCCAACACGCGCCCATCTCGGCTGCAGGCAATTTCCAGATCGCAGGAAAAATCGCGGGCATGGCTGATTGCCAGCAGATGCTCGCGGCGATCCTCGGTCCATTTCATCGGCCGGTTCATCAGCTTGGCGGCGAACGGCACCAGGAAATCTTCCGGGAAGAATTCACCCTTCACGCCATAGGAGCCGCCGCTATCGCCTTCGATCATGTCCACGGCCCGCTCCGGCAGGCCCATCGTGGTTGCCAGGATACGCCGGTTGGCGAACGGCACCTTATGCGCGCCCCACACCGTCATATGCTGCGCTGCCGCATCCCATTGTGCCAGCACACCGCGCAATTCCATAGTCACGCCGGTATGGCGATGCACATAGAATTGTTCGCGCCTCGTATAGTCGGCGGTGGCAAAGGCGGCATCGGCATCGCCTTTGCTGGCAATGAAATAATGCGCCTTGTTGGAACCGGTTTCCTCAAACAGCAGCGCCTGATCGGCGCAGGAGTTCGGGATATCGGCCACCGGATCGAGACTGTCGATATCGACCTCGATCAGTTCCAGCGCATCCTCGCCCAAGGCCACACTATCGGCGATGATCACCGCAATCGGCTCGCCGACATAGCGCACCTTGCCATCGGCAATCACCGGCTGCTGGAATGGCTCATATTCCGGGATCGGAAACAGCCGCACCGGAATACGCGGTACCGGGCTGCCGATATCCTGCGCTGTCAGCACGGCATGCACGCCGGGTAGTTCCAGCGCCGCCGCGGCATCAATGCGCCGAATGATGCCATGTGCCACATTGCTGCGCAGCATCACCGCGAAGAGCTGATCGGGCAGCGAAAGATCGTCGATATAGCGCCCTTTGCCGCGCAACAGGCGGAAATCCTCGACGCGCTCCAGCGGCTGACCGATGGCCGGGATGCCTTGTGTGATGGTCGGCGCCAGGCTGGTCATGCCGCATTTCCTTCGGCGCTGCTTGCAGCCGGGCCGCCATAGGCCGCACGGGCTTCCAGGATCGCGTCCACGATAGGCAGATAGCCGGTACAGCGGCAGATATTGCCTGACAAAACATGCCGGATACGCGCTTCATCGGCATGCGGCTCCTGGCTCAGCAGGGCATGCGCCGTGGTGATGATGCCGGGGGTGCAAAAGCCGCATTGTAGCGCATGATGCTTGCGGAAGGCCTTTTGCAGCGGCGTCAGATCGTCGTCATTCGACAACCCTTCCACGGTCACTACCTCGCGCCCCTCCACCTGCACCGCCAGCATCAGGCAGGAACGCACCGCCTCGCCATCCACCAGCAATGTACACGCACCGCAAACGCCATGTTCACAGCCGACATGGGTGCCGGTCTGGCCAAAATGATGCCGCACACAATCCGACAGCGTGGTGCGCGCCTCGCCGGTGAATTCCACCGTCTTGTCATTGAGCTTGAATTGCACAGACATGACCCCGCCCCTTACTGCACCTGGCCGGCGCGCTGCAACACGCGCTCCAGCAACGTCGCCACCAGAGCCTTGCGATAGCGCGCATCGGCATGCAGGTCGCTCATCGGATTGACACTTGCCGCCGCAGCCGCGCCCGCCCGGCTTATCAGATCGGCATCGATCGCCTGGCCTTCCAGCACCGCCTCAGCCTCGGCCAGACGGCGCGGCGTCAGATCGGCGCCGATCACGCCGACATGCACGCTGCAGGCACGGCCGGCGGCATCCAGATCGTAGAAAGCCGCCACCCCGGCCAGCGCAAAATCGCCCTGGCGCCGCGCGAATTCCTCAAAGCCCCAGCGCCGGCCAGCCGGCCAGGCCGGCAGGGTCACACTGACGATGATCTCCTCATCGGCCAGCACGGTTTGCAGCGGCCCCTCGAAAAAATCCGCCGCCGCAACCTCGCGCAGGCCAGCCGGCCCGGCCACCTGCAACACGGCATCACAAACCACGGCAGCACCCGGCATCTCGGCGGCCGGATCGGCATGCGCCAGGCTGCCACCTACCGTGCCGCGATTGCGGATCTGGTAATGCGCCACCTGATCGATCATCGCCACCATCAGCGGCTGGGCCACACGCAATTCGGCATGGCGCTCGATATCGCACCAGCGCACGCGCGCGCCGAGCCGGGTATTTTCGGCATTGATCGACACATGGCGCAGTTCATCCAGGCCGCCGATATCAACCAGCAAGGGCGGCGCCGCCAAGCGGAAAGCCAGCACCGGCATCAGGCTCTGCCCGCCGGAAATGATCTTGGCGCCTTCATTGGCCTGCAGCAGCGCAATGGCTTCGTTCACGCTGGCTGGCCGGGCATAGTCAAGCTTGGACAATTTCATGCAGCACCATTCAGCCCGGAATGCGGGGCAGCAGCAGATAGGATGGATGTTGCGGACCGGTGAGGATGGTACACAGGCCACCGAATTCGGCGCGCGGACGATCCACCTCGCTGTCATGCAGGATACGGCCCGGAATGTCGCGCGCTTCAAAATCGCGGCCCTGGATGGTCAGCACCAGGCGATGCCCGGGCGGGCATACGATACTGGTCGGCCAGATTTCCACATCCAGTTCATAAGCCTCGCCGGGCGTGAGTTTCTGCACTTCATCATGGCTGTGATAAGGCCGGTGCGGCAGCGTCATCGCCGCATCCTGCTTGCGATGCGAGGCGCGCAACCAGCCGCGCGCCACCGGCGTAAGATCGCTGGCGCCGGTGAACACCACTTCCTCGCCAGCCGGATCAAACAGCCGCAATGTCACGAACAGGTCCATATCCGTGGTGCTGGACGATACCCAGAGATGCGCCTTGAGCGGCCCGGTGAATTCCGTTTCCTGTTCAAAGGCCGGCGTGCTGAAACTGACGCCATCGCCCAAGGCGCGATAGCGTATCTGCGCCGCCTGCTGCGGCACGTCGCCCTGTAAAGCCAGATTGGCGGCATCCAGATACAGCCTGGTCCAATCGGTGCGCGCCAAGGGCCATTCCTGCTCGGCGCGGAAAGCGCCACCATCCGGCCGGCGCACAAATACATTGATCTTCGGCTCACTCAGCCAGCCGCTATCCTCACCCTTGAGGAAATGATCAAAGAAACGCTGCTGGCGCGCGACGAATTGCGGCAGATAGAAACTTTCGAAATGCGTGCCGATATGCATCTGCAACCATTTCTGCGCTGAACCGGCGCGCAGATAACCCTCGATATTGCCGCGCAGATGCAGGCCGGCGCCACCCCAGTTGGCAGCCGAAAGCAGCGGCACGTCGATGCGGCCGAGATCGGGCGAACGCGCCTTGTACCAGGCATCATCCAGTGGATGCTCCAGCAAATCCTGCGGATGATTGGCGCGATTGCCTGCCAGCATGGCCGGGCTCAGCGGCGCGCCGGTATTGGGCTGGCCGGTATCGCGCTCGCGGTAATGCGTGTTGGCATTGCCATGCTGATTGGGCAGCACCTGGCGCGGATACCAGGCAGTGGGGAATAGATGGCTGAAAATGCCGCCATGATGGCTCCAGTCGCGATACAGATCGGAGCCGCCTTCCCAGACACAGATCGCCGCCAGATGCGGCGGCCGCAATGCCGCCACCTGCCATTGTTTGATGCCGTAATAGGAAATGCCGATGGTACCGACCTTGCCATTCGACCAGGATTGCACCCCGGCCCATTCGATGGCGTCGTAGTAATCCTGGGTCTCACGCGGCGAAAACGGATCGAGATAGCCTGGGGATTTGCCGCTGCCGCGCGAATCGACCGCCACCACCACATAGCCCTTCGGCACCCAGCGCTCCGGATCGACCAACTCCCAGCGCAGATGCTGACCCGACGAGCCATCGGCATCAATGTCGGGATAGATTTTCTTCAGCACGTCCCATTGCAGCTTGTAGCCATCGGCGAAGTGGATGTCCTTGCCGTAGATGCCCAGCGCCATCACCACCGGATAGCGCCCCGGCGCTTCCGGGCGATAGACATTGGCGCGCAGCACATTGCCATCGCCGACCTGGATCGGCACATCTTTTTCGAAGATCATTGCCGCACCGGCCATAGCCGGCGGCACCACTGCCACATTCATTCCACCACCCCTGGCCTGCAATCCGCAGCGCACCGGTGAACCGGCATTCGCGCTAATAGACTGTCTGGTTAGTTTAGTTGGAATCTGCGCAAGCGGTCAAGCAAATGTCGCAAACTGCCACAGGGCATTGCGCCGTGATCGGATCAATATCAAATGATAGCGGTGTTTTCACGCAGGCTGCAAAACAAATCGGCACATAATGCCCATGCTTCAGGCATCGCGCAGCATGGCGGCCATCAAGCGCTCGCGGCTGAGTGGCAAATCGCGCAGGCGCAACCCCAGCGCGCGGCTTGCTGCATTGCCCAATGCAGCGGCCATCGGCCCTTGCGATACCTCACCCAGGCCAAGCGGTGGCGCATCCGGTCGCGAGAAAAGATGAGTCGTAATTTCCGGCACATCAGTGAAACGCAGAATCGGATAGCCCTGCCAGTCCAGGCTGGCGGATTGGCCGTTTTCGCTGCGCACGGCTTCCAGCAGGCTCCAGCTCAACGATTGCAGAATGCCGCCTTCGATCTGGTTGCACGCGCCATCGGGATTGATGATCTCACCGCCATCCACCGCACACCAAATGCGCGTCACCCGCACCGCCTCTGCCACCTCCACCTCGGCAACAATGGCGCAATAGCCGGATTTGTTTTTGTAACGTGCCAGGCCGATCCCCATGGCGCTGCCGCTGCCGGTTTCCGCATGCGGCTGCCAACCCGCCATCGCTGCCGCCTGATTCAGCACGGCCAACGCGCGCGGATCGTTGAGATGCCGGCGGCGGAATTCCAGCGCATCGCAGCCGGCGGTTTCCGCCAGCTCATCCATGAAACCTTCAATGGCGAACACATTGGCATGGGCGCCCAGGCCGCGCAGCGACGAGGTGCGTAGCGGCAATTCGGTGAGCAGCCGATGCCGCAAAGCCGGTGCCGGCAGATCATATAGCGGCACGGCATTGCGCAAGGCGCCGCTGCCCACCGCATCCGGCACATCGGCAATCTGCTGTGGCATAAAGGCCGGATCGCAGGCGGCGGCGGCCAGCAGATTGACCTCGCCGGCAGCGCCGGGCCGGCTGGTATGGCTGCCGCTGGCGATGGTCGCCTGCCAAGCGGCAATCTGTCCGGCGTCATCCAGGCTGGCAGCGAGATCGATGCGCATCGCCGAGCCGCAGGTGGCGCTCATCTCGGCGGCGCGGCTCCACAGCACACGCACATGCCGGCCCGGAAATGCCTGGGCCAGCAGAGCGGCCTCCAGCGCCACATCATCGGCACCGTTATGGCCATAGCAGCCGGCCCCGGGGCGATGCTCGATCTCCACTGCTTCAGCGGCCAGGTTCAGCACACGCGCAATCTGGGCGCGCAGGATGAACACACCCTGGCTATGGCTCCAGATTTTCAGCTGGCTATCCCGCCACAAAGCCACGGCACAGCTTGGCCCGATGGCGCCATGCAGCAGGAAACCCCGGCTATAGCTGGCGCGCTGTGGCTTGGCCGCTGCCGGCGGCGCCGCATCGTCACGCAGCAGCCGCGCCGGTGCCGCCGCCAGCCAGGGCGCGATATCTTCCGGGATAAACAATTCCGGCGCCGACCATAGCAGCCTCGGTGCCAGATATTCGGCCGCCTGACGCACACAACTTTCGCTGGCCGCCACCAGGGCCAGGAAATCGCCGCGCCGCAACAGTCGGCAATCATCGCCGAAACGGCGCTGGAATTCCGCCACCGGCACATCCGATAGCTTGGCCCGCCAGACCGGTGGATGCAGCACCCGGCCATGCAGCATGCCGGGCCAGGACATATCATGCAGAAAGCCACCACCGGCCAGGATTTGCGGCAAGTCCTGACGTGGCATTGCCTGCCCCACCAGGCGATGCGTGGCGCGCGGCTTCAGCGCCACATCGGCGCGTACCGGTTGCGCCCAATCGATATGCGGCACCAGATTCCACAGATCATGCCCGGTTAGTGCGGCATCGTGCAGGATGCTGCCAGCCTGCCAGGACAAGCCATCAAGCGGCTGATTGCTGATCCGTGCCGCCGTTTCCAGCGCCACCGCGCGCAATGTGGCCGCCGCCAGCCGCAACGCCATGCCGCCGCTTTCAATCGACTGGCTGCTGGCAGTGAGCCATTCATTCGGCCCCTGGGCGGTATTCAATGGCGCGATCACAAGCTGGGCCGGATCGAGCTCCAACTCCTCCGCCGCGATTTGCAGCAGAGCAGTGCGGATGCCCTGGCCCAGTTCCACCTTGCCGCTCAGCAATGTCAGCCGGCCCGGTGTTTCAATGCGGAACCAGGCGCCGAGTTGCGGATTATCCTGCAGGCTTTTGGGTAGCGGGCGCGTCATGCCGGGAAACGCTCATCCGCCGCCGCCTGCACCGCCGCCAGGATGCGCGGATGCGCACCGCAGCGGCAGAGATTGTCGGCCAAAGCCGCTGCGATCTCTGCCCGCGCCGGCCGCTGCGTCAGCGTCGCCAGCCAGGCATGGGCCTGGATCACGATGCCGCTGAGGCAATAGCCGCATTGCCCGGCCTGATGCGCCAGAAACTGCGCGATCAGCCGCTGCCCGGCGGCATCTTCATGCAGCCCTTCAATGGTGGTGATGGTGCGCCCGGCCATATCGGCGGCGGCCATCTGGCAGGCATGGCGCGGCCGGCCATCCAGCAACACCAGACAGGCGCCGCATTGCTCCAGGCCACAGCCGAAACGGCTGCCGGTCAGGCCAAGATCGTTACGCAGCATTTCCAGCAGGGTGACGCCCGGCTCCAGCGCCACCTGGCATGGCCGGCCATTCACGGTGCAGCATAGCTCTGCCGCCGCCGCCACGGGCTGTGGCGGCGGCAGCGGATCAAACATCGCCATGGAACTCAGCCGGCCACTGTTGCACCAGGCACTGTTGCACCAGGCACGGTCGCACCGGCCACGCCGCTGCGTTCCAGATACTGCGCCACCCGCAGCGCCAGATCCTCGCGCCACGGCGCCGCGATCACCTGCACGCCCATCGGCATCGGCGCCGCTGCCGCATAGGGTACCGCCGCCACCGGCAGGCCGGCGAAGGAAATCGGCTGCGTGTAGATGCCCATATTCGGCCGCACCGGCAGGTCCACACCATCCAGCATGATGCGCATCTGGCCGATCTTCGGCGCAAAGCACGGCGCCGATGGCGCCAGCACAATATCCACCTCGCGAAACACCTCCTGCCAGCGCGCCTGATACCAGCGCCGGAAGCGGCTGGCACGCAGATGCCATTCTGCCGGCAGCAAGGCGCCGGCCAGGAACCGATCCCGGGTCTCCGGATCAAAATCATCGGCGCGCTGGCGCAGCCGGTCGGCATGCAGGGCCGAGCCTTCCAGCGCCGTCATGGTATAGGCCGCCGCACGGGCGCGGCGGGCTTCGGGAATGGTGATGCGCCGGTCGCTGCCCAGCGCCTTGGCAAAAGCCGCCACCGCTTCATAGGCCAGCGATTCGCCGCCCTGAGCGAAATAGTCATCCGCCACCGCAATACGCAGGCCATCAATGCCCTGCTCCAGCAGCGGCAGCACCGGTTCCGGCGCGCGCTGGGCGCAAACCGGATCATCCGCATCCGGCCCCTGCATGGCATCATAGGCCAGCGCCAGATCGCGGCTACTGCGCGCCATCGGGCCAAGGTGATCCAGGCTGGCAACAAACGGAAAGCTGCGATTGCGCGGCAGGCGGCCAAAAGTCGGCTTCAGGCCGAACAGGCCGCAGAAGGATGACGGCACGCGGATCGAGCCATTGGTATCCGAACCGAGCGCCAGCGGCACCATGCCACTGGCTGCCGCCACACCGGAACCACTGGAGGAACCACCCGGCATGCGGCTGGGATCATGCGGATTGCAGGCATTGCCGTAATGGCAATTCTCGCCGGTGAAATCATAGGCATATTCGCCCATGTTGAGCGCCCCGACCAGCACCGCACCAGCGGCTTCCAGCCGCTCGATCATCGGCGAATCCTGCTGCGCCGGCGCATGCTCGCGATTGATCTTCGATCCCGCCACGGTGGCCAGGCCGGCGATATCGTAGAGATTCTTCACCGCGAATGGCACGCCGGCCAGCGGCCCCAGCGGCTGCCCGGCAGCGCGTGCCGCATCCAGCCGGTGCGCCGTGGCGCGGGCGCGCTCCGGCAACACGGTGGTGAAGCCATTCAGCTTGCCGTTCACGGCGGCAATGCGCGCCAGCGAAACTTCCGTGGCTTCCAGCGCGCTGATCTGCCCATCGCGGACGGCCGCAGCGATATCCGCCGCCTTGCTGGTGTAATCGATCATGGCTTGAACACCGAAGCGAGTTCGACATCATCCGTAAGTGGGAATTCCAGCACCAGCTTGGCCGCGCCCATGATGCGCAGCACATTCTCCTGCACGCCTGGCAGCTGCGCTGCCGTGATGCTGTAGCCGCCAATGGCCGCCGCCTGTTTCACATAGGCCGCCACATCGAATTCGCTGTCGCTCATGCTTCCCTCATATTCTGACTAGTCAGTCTGTTATACAGCAAGCCGGCGGCAAGGCCAGCCAGGATTTCATCCGACCGGCCGGCCAATGCCGGATTTGGCGGCGGCATCACTGTCGGCATGACGGCCGATCGCCAGATATGGTGGCTGCAAACCGAAGGAAACCACAAAATAGATGAAAATTTGTGATCATAAAAAGAACAATTTGCGATTTTATCAGTCCAATAGTAGAACAAAACCCATTCAATGGAGGCCGTGATGGATCGCCGCAACACGATTGAGCAATTGCGCAGCCACCTTTCCCGCCTGGCCGGTGGTGGTTTGATCGGCGGCGCCGGGCTGCTGCCACTGCATCTGCCGGAGATTGAACGCTGCCTGCCCTGGCGCGGCCTGGCGCGCGGCGCGGTGCATGAGCTGACCGGCGAGCGCAGCGCCTGCATCGGTTTTCTGGCTGCCCTGCTCGGCCGCGACACCCGGACGGAGGACGTGCTGTGGATCACGGCGGAACCCAGCCTCTATGTGCATGGCCTGGCACAGCTGGGGCTGGATCACCGCCGCCTCACCGTGGTTTCCGCCCGCCGCGCCGATGATCGCCTGTGGTCCTGCGAAGAAGGCTTGCGCGAACTGGGGTATGGCGCCGTGGTGGCCGAGGTGGCAACGGCCGACCTGACCGAAACCCGGCGCCTGCAACTGGCCGCAGAGAAAAGCGGCGCCATCGGTTTTCTGCTGCGGCATGAGGGGAATCACGCTTCGGCACCGCCTTCTGCCGCCCTGACGCGCTGGCATATCGCGCCAACCCGCAGCGATGGCTACCGGCCGTGCTGGCGCATCACGCTGCAACGCTGCCGGGGCGCCGAAGCCGGTTTCTCCTGGGATGTGGAATGGGATTATGCGACGCTTTCTTTCCGTCTGGTTGCCGCATTGGCCGACGGATCGCTGGCGGCGGCACAATAACGGCCAGCCCGGCGCCCGACCGGATCGACCGCTGGCGCTGATCCAGAGCAATGGCAATCGTGTGCAGCTTGCCGCCGTGGATCACCTGGCCCAGGGCCTGGGGCTGCGGGCCGGCATGAACCTGGCCGATGCCCGCGCCCTGGTGCCGGAGCTGGCCAGCGCCACCAGCGATCCGGCCGGCGATGCCGCTGCCTTGAACCGGTTGGCCGATTGGTGTGGCCGCTTTTCCCCCTGGGTGGCAAGCGATGGCGATGATGGCCTGATGCTGGATATCACCGGCGTGGCGCATCTGTTTGGTGGCGAAAATGGCCTGCTGCACCAGCTGCACCAGGCCCTGGCCAGACTGCGGCTGCAATGCCGCAGCGCTATTGCCGACACACCGGCAGCGGCCTGGGCCTGGGCGCGTTATAGCCGCCAGCAGGATAAAGCCATCCTGTCGGCGGGCGCTGGCCTGGAGCAACTCGGCGCCCTGCCGGTAGCGGCGTTGCAACTTGATCCAGCCTTGCTGCCGGCCCTGGCGGCGCTTGGGCTGCATGATATCACCGTCCTGGCGGCCCTGCCGCGCGCCCCATTGGCGCGGCGCTTCGGTCCGGCACCGGGCGAGCGGCTGGATGCCCTGCTGGGGCGGCAGCCAGCGCCGATCTCACCGCGTACTGCGCCGTTGCCCTGGCGTAGCCGGCTCGATCTGGCCGAACCACTGCTGACCCGCGATGCCATCGACCTCGCCCTGCGCCATCTGCTCGACCGGCTCTGCGCGCGGCTGGAACAGGCCGGTCTGGGGGCGCGGCAACTACACCTGCATGCCTATCGTGTGGATGGCGAAAGCCAGAGCCTGAGCATTGGCACTGCCCAGGCCAATAGAGATGCCGCGCATCTTTTCCGTCTGTTCCGCGATCGGCTGGATCAACTCGATCCCGGCTTTGGCATCGATTGTTTCATCCTGGAAGCCGGCGCCACCGATCCGTTCAGCACTGCCCAGGCCATGCTGGAGCATAATCGGCAAGCCAGTGGCGCCGGTTTCGCCCAATTGGTCGACCGGCTGCGCGCCCGGCTCGGGCCGCAGGCAGTGTTCCGCCTGCAACCGCGCGACAGCCACTGGCCGGAACAGGCCATGCAGCGCGCCGCGCCCTTTGGCAGCCGCATCGCGGCAGAAGTCGAGCGCTACCGCCCTCGCCCTGCCCTGCTGCTGGCGCGGCCCGAACCGGTGGAATTCAGCCCGGATGGCACAGCTTTCCGCTGGCACCGGGTGTTGCGCCGGCTGCGTCAGCAAAGCGGGCCGGAACGCCTGAGCGCCGAATGGTGGCGTCACGAGCCGCAAGCCGGCGAACGCGACTATTTCCGCATGGAAGATGAACAAGGCCGGCGCTACTGGCTGTTTCGCAGCGCCGAAGGCTGGTTCCTGCACGGCCTGTTTCCATGACCGGCTATGCCGAATTGCAGGTGATGACCAATTTCAGTTTCCTGGAAGGCGCCAGCCATGCCGAGGAACTGGTGCAGCAGGCCATCGCACTCGGCCTCAAGGCCCTGGCCATCACGGATCGCAACACGCTGGCCGGCGTGGTGCGCGCCCATGTGGCGGCTCGCGATACCGGCCTGCAGGTGATCCCGGGGGCGCGGCTGGATTTCCGCGATGGCCCAAGCGCGCTCTGCCTGCCGATGGATCGCGCCGCCTATGGCCGCTTATCACAATTGATCACCCTGGGCCGGCGCCGCGCCCCCAAGGGGCAATGCTGGCTCGATTGGGCGGATTTCATCGCGCGGATCGAGGGCCAGCAGGTCATCCTGCTGCCACCGGCCACGCCCGATGCAGCGTTTCAGGCCCGGCTGCACAGCCTGGCAGAACAACTTGGCGATGCCGTGTCGCTTGCCTTGACCTGTCCGCAGGATGGCCTGGATGCCGGCCGGCTCAGCCTGCTGGCCGGCCTGGCACAGGCGGCCGGCTGCGCCCTGCTGGCCACCAATGATGTGCTGTATCACGACCCGGCACGCCGCATGTTGCAGGATGTGCTGACCTGCATCCGCCATGGCTGCACCATCGATGAAGCCGGCCGCCGGCTGCAACCCAATGCCGAACGCCATCTCAAGGCGCCAGCGGAAATGGCAGCATTATTCGCCGCCTATCCGGCCGCCATTACGCGCAGCCTGGAGATCGCCAGCCGCTGCCACTTTTCATTGGATGAGCTGCGCTATGAATATCCCGAGGAAACCAGGGGCGAGAGCGCCACCACCCAGGCGGAACTGGAGCGGCTGACCTGGCGCGGCGCCGCCGAGCGTTATCCCGCCGGCATTCCCGACAAGGTGCAGGGCCTGCTCAGGCATGAACTGGCGCTGGTCGGCCAGCTTGGCTATGCGCCCTATTTTCTCACCGTGCATGACATCGTGCGCTTCGCACGCGCGCAAAACATCCTGGCCCAGGGGCGCGGCTCGGCGGCCAATTCCGCCATCTGCTATTGCCTCCAGATCACCGCCGTCGACCCGGCCCAGGTGGAATTGCTGTTTGAACGCTTCATCTCGCCGGAGCGGCGCGAACCGCCGGATATCGATGTGGATTTTGAGCATGAGCGGCGCGAGGAGGTGATCCAGTATATCTATCGCCGTTTTGGCCGCGACCGCGCCGGGCTGGCCGCCACCGTGATCCATTACCAGCCGAAAAGCGCCCTGCGTGAAGTGGGCAAGGCGCTCGGCCTGTCTGCCGATACGGTGGACCGCATGCGCCGCAGCATCTGGGGCTGGGGCCGCGATGGCCTGAAACCAGCCGACCTGCTGGAAGCCGGCCTCGATCCGGATCATCCGCGCACCGCGCTGACCCTGCGCCTGGCGCGCGAACTGGTCGGCTTTCCGCGCCATCTGTCGCAGCATGTCGGCGGCTTTGTGATCACACGCGGTCCCCTGGCGGAATTGGTGCCGATCGAAAACGCTGCCATGGCCGACCGCACCGTGATCCAGTGGGACAAGGATGATATCGACGCGCTCGGCATCCTGAAGGTGGATGTGCTGGCGCTCGGCATGCTGACCGCGATCCGCAAGGCCTTTGACCTGATCGCCCAGCATCATGGCCGCAGCCTCAGCCTGGCCGGTGTGCCACAGGATGATGCCAAGGTGTATGACATGCTCGGCAATGCCGACAGCATCGGCGTATTCCAGGTGGAAAGCCGTGCCCAAATGAGCATGCTGCCACGCCTGAAGCCGCGTAATTACTACGATCTGGTGATCGAGGTAGCGATTGTGCGACCCGGCCCGATCCAGGGCGACATGGTGCATCCCTATCTGCGCCGCCGCGATGGCAAAGAGAAGGTGGATTATCCCAGCGCCGCCTTGCGCGCGGTGCTGCAACGCACCCTGGGGGTGCCGCTATTCCAGGAACAGGCGATGCAGATCGCCATCGTGGCCGCCGGGTTCACCCCGGCGGAAGCAGATAAGCTGCGCCGCGCCATGGCCACCTTCCGCCATACCGGCAGCGTGGGCAATTTCCGCGATAAATTCATCAGCGGCATGATGGCGAATGGCTATCAGCAGGATTTTGCCGAACGCTGCTTCCGCCAGATCGAAGGCTTCGGCGAATACGGCTTTCCGGAAAGCCACGCCGCCAGCTTCGCGCTGCTGGTCTATGTCTCGGCCTGGATCAAATATCATTATCCTGCCGCTTTTGCCGCCGCCCTGCTGAACAGCCAGCCGATGGGCTTTTATGCACCGGCGCAATTGGTGCGCGATGCGCGCGAGCATATGGTGGAGGTGCGCCCACCCGATCTGAATGCCAGCGATTGGGATAACACGCTGGAAAACCTGCCGCGCGGCGTGGCGTTGCGCCTGGGGCTGCGCCAGATCAAGGGCTGGCGCGAAGCCGAAGCCCGGCGGCTGATGGCGGCGCGCGGCAGTGGCTATGGCTCGATCCGCGAATTATGGCGCCGCGCCGGCCTGGAATTATCGCAACTCGAACTGCTCGCCCGCGCCGATGCTTTCGGCTCGCTCGGCCTCAACCGCCGGGCGGCACTGTGGCAGATCAAGGCCCTGGGCGAAGCGCCCCTGCCGCTGTTCAGCTATGCCGAACAGCATGCCGCAGCGGGCGACAACCGGCCGCCGCCCGATGCCGGCAGCGAACCCGAGGTGGTCCTGCCGAGCCAGACCCTGGGCGAACATGTGATTGCCGATTACCGTGAATTGCGCCTCAGCCTGCGGCGCCATCCGCTGGCCCTGCTGCGCCCGCATCTGCGCACCATGGGCCTGGCACAGGCGGCACAACTGGCCGACTGGCCGGTGCAGAAACGGATCGAACTGGCCGGCCTGGTGCTGATCCGCCAGCGCCCCGGCACCGCCAGCGGCGTGATTTTCGCCACCCTGGAAGATGAAACCGGCATCGGCAATATCGTGGTCTGGCCGCGTGTGTTCGAGCGCCATCGCCGCATCCTGCTCGGCGCCCGGCTGCTCGGCGTCGCCGGGCGGGTACAGCGCGAGGACAAGGTGGTGCATGTGGTGGCCGAGCGGCTCGACGATCTGACGCCGCTGCTCAATCATCTCGGCGGCCTGGATGATGAAACCGAGGTATTTGCCGAAGCCCTGGCCCGTGCTGATGATGTGCCGCGTGTGCCACCGGAGGCGCGCATCATCCTGCCGCCGAGCCGCGATTTCAAATAAGCTCAGCCACCGGCCAGGATGCGCCTTGCCTGGGCCAGATGCGGCAGATCGACCATCTGCCCGTCCAGTTGCGCCGCACCGATGGCGCCATCCTGCAAGGCCGCCACCACGCGCCGCGCCCAGTCGCGTTCCGCATCGGTATAGCTGAAGGCCTGATTGATGATCTCGACCTGCGCCGGGTGAATCGCCGCCTTGGCGCTGAAGCCATCGCGCCGTGCCGCCGCCGCTTCCTGCGCCAGGCCATCGGGATTGCGAAAATCGGTGTAGACCGCATCAATCGGCGCCACCCCGGCAGCGCGCGCCGCCAGCAGGCAGAGATTACGCGCCATCTGGAATGGCCCGGTATAGCGGCCATCGGCATCACGATTGGCCGAGGCGCCGATCACCGCCGCCAAATCCTCGCCGCCCCAGAGCAGGCCGGCCAGGCGCGGGTGGCGCCAGGAGCGACCGGCCAGCGACAAGGTGCCGGCTGCGGTTTCCGTGCAGATGGCAATGATGCGCGTCGATCCGGCATGGCCGGCAACCTCGCCGGCTTCCAGCAGGGCAGCGAGCCGCGCCACATCCTCCGGCCCGTCCGGCTTCGGCAACATGATGCCATCCGGCTGCGCCGGCAGGATGGCGGCCAGGTCGGCCGCGCTCCACGGGCCATCCAGCGGATTGATCCGCACGTAAAGCTGCTTGCTGCTGCCTGCCGCCCGCGCCACCGCCAGTGTAGCAGCCACGGCCTGACGCGCCGCCGCCTTGCCAGCCGGCGGCACCGAATCTTCCAGATCCAGCACCACCAGATCGGCCGGCCCGGCCAGCGCTTTCTGCATCATGCGGTCGGCAATGCCAGGGGCAAACAGCAGCGAGCGCATGATCAGGCCGCCTGGTCCACCGGCCGCTTGCGCATCAATGCCTGGCGCTCGCAACTCGCCACCATGTCGCCATGCTGGTTGAAGGTCTCGTGCATCAGGGTGACGATGCCTTCGCGCGGCCGCGACTTGCTTTCGCGCTTGTTCAGCACCGTGGTGCGTACCCGCACGGTATCGCCCTGAAACAGCGGTTTGGGGAAACGCACATTGGTCATGCCCAGATTGGCCAAAGTAGTGCAGAAGGTGGTGTCGTTCACCGACATGCCCACCATCAGGCCCAGGGTGAGCAGGCTGTTCACCAGCGGCTTGCCCCATTCCGACTTGGCGGAATAATGCGCGTCGATATGCAGCGGCTGCGTATTCATGGTCAGCAGCGAGAACCACATATTATCGGCTTCGGTGATGGTGCGCGTCCATTCATGGTTGAACACCATACCATCCTCAAATTCCTCGAACCACAGGCCAGCCATCAGGGCGTCTCCTTCTCTTCCAGTAAATCAATTTCGATCAGCGTGGCGCCGGCCGGTACGATATCGCCGACGGCATGGCGGATCTGCGCCACCCGGCCGGCACTCGGCGCCGCCAGCGAATGCACCAGCTTCATGGCTTCCATCTGCACCAGTGCCATGCCGGCTTCCACCGCATCGCCCACCGCCACATGAATCTGCGTGATCAGGCCATGCAGCGGCGCATCGATGCGATTGCCGTTCGGCTTGTCCTGCTCGCTGGCCCGTATTGCCGCCACCTTCAGCCCCAGCCGGGCGACAATCGCCAGGCCGGCATGGGCAATCCGGATAATGTCGCCCTCCCGATGCAGCGGCAGGCAGATTTCGCCATCCGGACCAGCCAGTTGCAGCCTGTCCGGCGCATAAACCGCACGGCCCAGGGCCACCTCCGCATCGCCCAGGGTGGCGACAATGCCATCCCGACCATAGCGCAGCAGAATCTCGCTGCTGCCATACTCATCTTCCAGCATCACCGCCACCTGGGCCGGCCGCGCCGCCGCCGTCACCCGCAACGGCCGCTGCCCAAGCCAGGGATTACGCCAGGTTTCTGATGCCGCCGCTGGCGCGGCGAGCCAGGCCACGGCTGCCGCAGCGCGCAGATGGCGCAGCCGCGCCGCATCCACCTGCCAGCCACCGGGAAACGCGGTTTCGATGAAGCGCGTGGTGGCACGGCCTTCGGCAAAAATCGGATGCCGGATGGCATCGCGCAAGAACGGCTGGTTGCTGGGCAGACCGAGCAAGGCCAACGATTGCAGCCCGGCATCCAGTTTTGCCAGGCAGCTTTCCCGGCTGCGCCCGGCAGCAATCAGCTTGGCCAGCATGGAATCGTAATACAGGCCAATTTCCGAGCCATCGCCTATGCCATTGTCGAACCGGATATCGGCCGGCAGCACCAGGCGCGCGATCCGGCCAGTCACCGACTGGAAACCAAGATCGGCACGTTCGGCAGTGAGGCGGGCTTCAATGGCATGGCCATGTTGGCGGATTTGTGCCTGCTGCAACGGCAAGGCTTCGCCTGCCGCCGCGCGCAATTGCCATTCCACCAGATCAATGCCGGTGATGGCTTCGGTCACCGGATGCTCGACCTGCAAACGGGTGTTCATTTCCAGGAAATACGGCTGGTCGTCACCGGCTTCCATGATGAATTCCACCGTGCCGGCGGAATCATAGCCAATGGCACGGCCCAGCTTCAGCGCTGCCTCAAACAACCGCTGGCGCGCAATCTCCGGCAGGTTCGGTGCCGGCGCTTCCTCCAGCACTTTCTGGTTATTGCGCTGCACGCTGCAATCACGCTCGAACAGATGCACCAGATTGCCCAGTCGGTCGCCGACCAGCTGCACTTCCAGATGGCGTGGATTGCGGATGAATTTCTCCAGCAGCACACTGGCATCGCCAAAGGCGGAGAGCGCTTCGCTGCGCGCCGCTTCCAGCGCGGCGGGAAAATCCGCCGCCTGCTCCACCAGCCGCATGCCGCGCCCACCACCACCGGCGGAAGCCTTGATCAGCACCGGATAACCAATCCGCCCGGCCTCGGCCTGCAACGTTGCCACATCCTGCGCCGTGCCATGATACCCTGGCACAGTGGGCACGGCCGCCGCCTCGGCGATACGCTTGGCATTGATCTTCGAGCCCATCTGCGCCACGGCCTGTGGCGACGGACCGATGAAGATCAGCCCGGCGGCTTCGCAAGCCTCGGCAAAGGTGGCATTCTCCGACAGGAAACCATAGCCGGGATGGATCGCATCGGCCTCCAGCCGCTGCGCCGCCGCGATGATGGCAGGAATACTGAGATAACTTTCACGCGCCGGCCCGGGGCCGATCAGTGTGGCGGCATCGGCGGCCAGAACATGCGGCGCGCCGGCATCGGCTTCAGAATAGACCGCCAGGCCACGCAGGCCCAGGCGCCGGCAGCTGCGCAGCACCCGCACGGCGATTTCGCCGCGATTGGCCACCAGCACGGAACGGATCGGACGGGGGGATTGAGCAAACATCTGGCCGCCTCCTTACATACGATAGACCGGGCGGGTGCCGGTCTCGGGCGGCTGCATCGCGCCAATGGCCAGGCAGAGGCCGAGCACATCGCGGGTATCCTGCGGCTCGATCAGGCCATCATCCCAGATGCGCGCCGTGCAGTAATAAGGATTGGATTGTTCATCGAACATCTGCCGCAACTTGGCTTCATAGGCGGCCAGTTCACCGTCGCCGGCCGGATTGCGCGAAATGCTGGAGCGACGCAAATCCATCAGCACCGAACTGCCGACATCGGGACTCATCGTGCCGAGGCGGGCATTCGGCCACATGAACATGAAACGCGGCCGGAAGCCGCGCCCGCTCATGCCGTAATTGCCGGCACCGTAGGAGCCGCCGGTCACCAGCGTATAGCGCGGCACGCGGGCATTCGACACGGCATAGACCAGCTTGGCGGAATTCTTGGCGATGCCGCCACGTTCGGCTTCCGAGCCGACCATGAAGCCGGTGATGTTCTGCAAAAACAGGATCGGCGTCTGACGCTGGTCGCATAATTCGATGAAATGCGCGCCTTTGAGCGCTGAATCGGAAAACAGCACGCCATTATTGGCCAGGATACCCACCGGCGCACCATGGATATGGGCAAAGCCGCAGACCAGCGTATTGCCGTAGAGCGGCTTGAATTCATGGAATTCGCTGCCATCCACCAGGCGGGCGATGATTTCGCGCTGGTCAAACGGACGCGTCAGGTCGGCGCCGACGATGCCCGGAATCTCGGCGGCATCATAGAGCGGCGCCCGCGCCGGCCGCAGCGCGCCATAACCCTGCTGCACCCGCTGCAACGCGCCGACGATATCGCGCGTCTTGGCGATGGCTTCCAGTTCATCACGCGCGAAATGATCCGAGATGCCGGAAATGGTGGAATGCATCTCGGCGCCGCCCAGCGTATCACGATCCACGATCTCCTTGATCGCGGCCTTGACGATCTGCGGCCCGCCCAGATGCACGCTGCTATTGCCGGCCGTCATCACCACTTCATCCGACAGGGCCGGGATATAAGCGCCACCCGCCGTGCATTCGCCGAACACGGCAGCAATCTGCGGAATGCCTGCCGCCGACATGCGGCATTGCCGATAGAACGCCCCGCCGAAATGATCCTGATCAGGAAACACTTCATCGCCCTGCGACAGATTGGCGCCGCCGCAATCCACCAGATAGACCACCGGCAGGCGATTTTCGAAGGCGATATCCTGGGCGCGGACATGTTTCTTGATGGTTTCGCGGAAAAACGAGCCGCCCTTGGTGGTGGCATCATTGGCGATGATCATGCAGATCGTGCCACGGATGGTGCCGATCCCGGTGACGATGCCGGCGGCCGGCACCTTGTTGTCATACAGCCCCCAGGCCGCCAGCGGCGACAATTCCAGAAACGGGCTGAGCGGATCGACCAGCAGATCGATCCGGTCGCGCACCGGAATCTTGCCGCGCTCCCGATGCCGCTGCATCATCGCCTCACCGCCGCCGGCCAGCGCCCAGGCATAACGGTCGCGCAGGGTATGCAGCAGAGCATCATAGACGGCGGCATTGACCCGAAACGCCTCCGACCTTGGATCGACATTGCTGGAAAGAATCGCCATCGGCTGTCACTCGTTGCTTTTGGACTGGGGAATTGTGATTGCGGGCGGATGCCTGGCATCACGCAACAGCGGCAAATCCGCCGCCAATGCCGCCGCCGGCAGGAATTCGACCTGATCAAGCTGAAGCCGTGTCAGCGCCGGGAAGGCCTGGCGCAAGGCGGCTTCCGCGCTATCGGCCTGCACCTCTGGCAGCAAGACAGCCTGAAGGTGGATTTCATCGCGGTTGCCGGCGCGCTGCACGCTCACGGCAATACGCGCCAATCCCGGCACATGGCGCTGCAAGGCCTCGACATGGCTGGGATAGATGAAAATCTCGCGCGCCTTCACCGCCTGGCCAACCCGGCCCTGCAGGGAGGTTATGCGCGCCACGCCGCCATCCGGCGCCAATTCCAGCGCGGTGGACACATCGCCGGTGCCGAAGCGGATCATCGGCCAGCCGCGCGCCAATGTAGTGACCACAATTTCGCCGGCCTGGCCGGGTGCCAGCGGCGCGCCGCTCTGCGGATCGCAAATCTGCACATAACGTTCCGGGTGGATCGTATAACCCTCGCGGCCGGCTTCTTCATAGCCGATCAGGCCGAAATCCGCTGTGCCGTAGCAGGACCAGGTCTGGATGCCATAGCGCGCTTCCAGGCGCCGCCTTTTGCCGGCCCAATCGCCGAATTCGCCGCCCAGGAAGGCATGGCCCAACTGCCAGGCTTTCGGCAATTCATGGCCCTGGCTTTCGAGCCGCGCGATCAAGGTTTCAAAAAACGCCGTGCTGCCAAGAAACGCCGTCACCGGCAGCTTGAGCAGCAGATCGGCCTGCAAATCGCTGTTGCCGGTGCCGCCGGGTAAAACCGTGGCACCCACGGCGCGCAGGCCTTGATCAAACAGCAGACCGGCCGGCACCAGATGATAGGCCCAGGTATTCAGCGCCAGATCGCCCGGGCCGAGACCAGCTGCGGCAAACATCATCGCCATGCCATGGCCGCTGGCATCGGCTGCCAGCGATGGCTCGAAGATCGGCCCCGGCGAGACATAGATATGCCCGATCTCTTCCGGCCGGCAGGCGAGATAACCGGCAAAGGGCGGCGCAGCCTGCTGTTCGGCCAGCAGCGTCTCTTTCTTCAGCACCGGCAGGCGATTCAATGCCGCCGCGTCGACCAGTTCGCCGGGCCGCAGCCCTGCCGCCTTGAAACGACGCCGCAAAGCCGGCGCCAGGGCAACGGCCTCGGCGTAAAGCTGCGCCATATGTGCAAAACGATCCAAACGCGCCGCCTCAGCCAAGCCAGCGCTTGCGGCGCCGGTAATGTTTCACATCGCGGAAATTCCGTCTTTCCTCGCCGATGGAAAGGCCCAGGTAGAATTCCTGCACATCCTGGTTTTGCTCCAATTGCTCGCGCGTGCCATGCAACACGATGCGGCCACCATCCATGACATAGCCGTAATCGCATTGCCGGATCGCAGCGCGCGCATTCTGCTCCACCAGCAGAACCGTCATGCCTTCTTCGCGGTTGATGCGGCCGATCACCTCAAAAAGCTGTTCCACCAGCATCGGCGCCAGGCCCATCGAGGGCTCGTCCAGGATCAGCAATTTGGGCGCCGCCATCAGGGCGCGGCCAATCAGCAGCATCTGCATCTCGCCGCCGGAAAGATAGCCGGCAGTGCGCGGCAGCAGGTCCGGCAGACGCGGGAAGTAGTTGAACACCCGCTCCAGATCCTGTTTCACGGCGCGCAGATCGCTGCGCCGATGTGCACCGATACGCAGATTCTGCTCCACCGTCAGATGCTCCAGCACCTTGCGGCCTTCCAGCACCTGCACGATGCCGCGATCAAAAATCCGGATCGGTTCCTGATTGGCGATACTTTCGCCATTGAAGCGGATATCGCCGGCCGTCACCTCGCCCAGATCGGCATGCAGCAGGCCGGAAATCGCCCGCAATGTGGTGGTCTTGCCGGCCCCGTTGGAGCCAAGCAAAACCACCATCTTGCCATCGGGCACTTCAAGATTGGCGCTGCGCAGCACCTGGATGACGCCGCCATACACAACGTCGACATTCGTCAGGGTCAATCCCATGGCTGCCTCACCAGATATATGCGCAACGCCGCTTTCATTGCCTTACCACTTCTCGAAAGTCGGAACCGGCAGCCAGGCATCGCCCAGCGGCTGGATTTTGCCATCCACCACCACCTGGGCTTTGGCCTTGACGGCACCGATCGGGAAGGGCGCCGTCTCATCGAAATCGACATCAGGCAGCACGCCGAGCAATTCGGTCTCGGTGTATTTATTGGCCAGCAAGGCGTCATACATCGCCTGGCCGGTCACCTTGTCCTTGCCCACCTTGGCCACCGCACGTTCCAGCACACGCAACGCCAGCAAAGCCTGGGCAGCGGATTGCGTGGTGATGATGCCCCACTGGCCGTTGCCGGTCTTGTTGGCCTCATACACATCACGCAAGGGAAGCTTGGTCTGGTTGTCGGGCGCGAAGGAGAAGGCCGAATAGGAGCCATTCATCTTCTTCAGATCGTAGCCCTTGGCCACTTCCGACAGGCCGTTATGCGTGGAATTGATGATCGGCAGCTTGACATTCAATTCCTCAAGCGCCGCCGCCGTGGCGGTGACCTGCGCCGTGGTGCCGCCGACCAGGATCACATCCGGCTTCTTTTCCAGCATGGCGCGGATATTGCTGGTCATCGAGACCGGGCTGGTGGCGACCCATTGTGTATCCACCACTTCGAAACGTTCCGGATAAGTGGCGGCGAATTTCTCCACGCCCTTGACCTGATCGACAAAGCCGGCCGCCGTCTGCGTGCTGACCGCGCCGATACGCAGCTTGCCGCCACGTTCCTTCTGCAGATGCTCCAGCAGGCCGGCGAATTCCTGGCTATAGGTCGGCCGGATCGAGAAATGCCAGCCCTGCGGCTTCCACACCATGCTGACCATGGCGGTGCCGATCAGCATCGGCACCTTGTCATTCGGCAGCCGGGTCATCAGCGTGGTGAGATCGGGCGAGCCGAAGCCGAGATGCATGATCGGCTGATCGCGCGACAGGATGCTGGGCCAGGTGCGGGCGATCACGGCGGCGTCGTAACGCATGTCGTAGATCTTGATATTCACCTTCACGCCCAGCTTGGCGCCGACTTCCTTGTTCCACCAGGCCGTCACCGTCTCGATGCCTGACATGGCATTCGGCATCACATCGGCAAACGGGCCGCTGAAATCGGCAGAGGCCGACATGGTGTATTCCGCCGACCAGGCCGGCGCCGCAATCGCGGCCATCATCGCCGTGGCGGCAAAGAGCTTCTTCACTGACATCCTACCCTCCCATTATTGGGCTCGAAGGCCCGTTCTTGCTGGCCGCGCTCACTGGCGTGGGAACGGCCACAATTGAAACGCGGTCCGGAGCACCGACCAGCGATGCGCCAGGCCGCGCGGCTCGAAGATCAGTGCCAGCAGGATGCAGGCACCGAGCACGATGTTGGTGGTGGCGAACACGGCGCCGCCGATGGCATGGGACTGGCCGCGCATCACCATGGTGGCGACTTCATGCAGGCCTTCCTGGAATACGGTGATGAACACCACCCCCAGAATGGCGCCGATCGGGCTATGCACGCCGCCGACAATCAGCATGCCGAGATACCAGACCGAGGCGAATAGCGTAAAACTCTCGATGGTGACGAATTGCAGGAACCAGGCGGTGCAGGCGCCAGCAATACCGGCAAACAGCGAGCCGGCGAAGAACGCCATGATCTTGCAGCGCAGCACCGGAATGCCCATCACCTCCGCCGCCACGTCGTTGTCACGCACTGCCTTGAAAGCGCGGCCGATGCGGCTGCGATGCAGGTTGAACACCGCATAGGTGGCCAGCAGCATCAGGATCAGGGTGAAATAGTAGAAATGCTGCGGCGAGGCGATGCTGAAGCCGGCCACGCTGAGCGGCTGCACCGGCAGACCGACCAGGCCGCCGAGCCATTCCTGCGGCAGGCCGAGAATGACGATGGGAAACAGCACCTGGGCCGCCAGCGTGGTGAGTGCCAGATAGAAGCCCTTCACCCGTGCCGCCGGCAGCGCGAATAACACGCTGACCAGGCCGGTGATGATGGCGCTGAGCGGCAGCACCGCCCAGAACGGCAATCCCATGCTGCTGAGCTTGGCAGCGGCAAAAGCGCCGACACCGACAAAGGCCGATTGCGCGATATTGATCTGCCCGGCCATGCCCACCGTGACATGCAGGCCATAGACTGCGATCAGCGTGATGAACATCTGGGTGCCGATGCCAAGCAGATACGGTCCGGCGGAGAATGGCAGCACCGCCAGCAACAGCACCAGCACCAGCACGCCGAAGCGCGCCCGGCCGGTCTTGAGCAGGCTGGCTTCGCCAGCATAGGAGCTGAATTGGATTCCAGTCGGCAACATGGCTCAGATCCTCTCGATCTTCTTCCAGCCGAACAGGCCTTGTGGGCGCAGCAGCAACACACCGATCATCACGGCAAAGGGCAGCACATTGGAGGCAACGCCATTGGTGAGCGGATCGAGATAGGCCATCGCCACTGCCTCGCCGATGCCGATCAGCGCACCGGCCAGCGGGGCGCCACGGATTGATTCCAGGCCACCGAGCAAAGCCACCGGCAATGCCTTGAAGCCGATACTGGCCACTTCCAGCGACACGATACGGCCGGACAGGAACACGATGGCGCCGAAGGTGGCGACCACGGTGCCGAGAATCCAGGCCACCGCGATGGCACCGCGCACCGAGACGCCGAGCGAGAGCGCGGTGTTGTGGTCTTCGGCCACTGCGGCCAGGCGCAGGCCGCGCCGCGAGCGGGTGAAGAAAAGATGCAGGCCGATGGTGAGCAGCACGGTGAAAATGGCGCCGATCAGCAATTTGGTGGAAAAGATGAACGGCCCGAATTGCAGGGCGCCGGAGGGCAGGAAGGCCGGGAAAGGCCGGGTTTCCGCCGTCCACACCAGTTGCGCCGTGCCGCGCAGCATCACCAGCAATGCGATGCTGGCCATGAAGATGGCAAAAGCCGGCTGGCCGATCAGCGGCCGGAACACAAAACGTTCCAGCAGCAGACCAAAGGCGATGCAGGCGGCGATGGTGATCAGCAGACCGGCCCAGAGCGGCACATTCAGGCCAATCGCCTTGGCACCGAGCGTGAAGGTCCACAGGAACAAAGCGCCGAAGACCAGCACTTCGCCCTGCGACAGATTGACGATCTTCGAGGCGCGATAGATCACCACGAAGGAGATGGCGACCAGGCCATAAACCAGCCCGACCAATGTGCCGTCGATCAGCACCTGCAGGAATTTGATCATGATGCTGCCTCCACGGAATTGACATAGACCTGGGCGCGCAGGCGGCTGGTACTGCCATCCTGGTACTTGACCTGAATCTCGGCATCGCAATGCGGCGCACCGGCATAAACCGCCTCGATCAGGTCGCTGTAGCGTTCATGAATCGCCTCGCGGCGCAGCTTGCGCGAACGGGTGAGTTCCGATTCATCCGCATCCAGTTCCTTGGGCAGGGTGGCAAAGCGCTGCACCCGCGCCCCTGGATCAACCAGGCGATTCACTGCCGCGATGATGCTGGCAATCTCGGCCCGGATCGCCGGCAGCTGGCTCAATTCGGTGAAAGTGCCATAGGCCAGGCCATGCAATTCGGCGAAGCGGCCGGCAATCTCGCTGTCGATATTGACCAGAGCGGTGACAAAATCGCGCCCGGTATCGCCGATCACGATGGCATCGCGCACCATCGACGCGGCGCGCAGATGATTCTCGATGAATTGCGGCGGATAGGCCTGGCCACCGCGCAGGCGGCGCATATCCTTCAGCCGATCCAGGAAGATCAGTTGGCCGTGGTCATCAAGCCGCACCGCGTCGCCGGTGGCAAAGCCCGCATCAGCCGTGCCAAGTTCGGCGGTAGCGCCTTCATTCTTGAGATAACCGGAAAAGGCCGGCAGGCGCAGGCGCAACTGGCTGGTTTCATCCACCCAGGCTTCCATCGGGCCGGCAATGCTGGGATCGCAGGGCATCAATTCGCCCATGGTCTCTGGGCGATAGGCAGCGCCCCGGCGATGCGAGGAAACCAGGCCGAGTTCGGTGGAGCCATAGAGATTGCCCAGCGCCACGCCGAAAGCATGAAAGCGCATGAACAATTCCGCCGACAGGCCGGAACCGCCGCTGAGCGCGCCGCGCACCCGCGACAGGCCAAGCAGATCGCGCACGCCGCGCAGGATCAGCAGATCGGCCAGCGGGCCAAGGATATGCTGGATGGTGAAGCCACCCTTGCCGCCGGCACGGGTCCGGCCAATACGCAGCCCCCAGGCAAACAGCGCACGGCGCAGCCGGCTGGCATCCATCATGCGGGCTTCCACACTGGAGGCCAGCATTTCCCACTGGCGCGGCGTGAACATGAGATATTCCGGGCCAACTTCACGCAGATCGGTCTGCACGGTTTCCGGCTTTTCGGCATAGTACAGCACCATCGGCGCCAGCAGCGCGAGGCCAATGCCGAAATACTGCTCGGCAGCCCAGGCCGGCGAAATGTAGGACAGATAGCGCGCTCCCGGCTCGACCCCGAGCGAACCCATCAGGCGATAGGCATTGTCGAGAATGAAGGCATGCGAAAGCATGGCGCCCTTGGGCCGCCCGGTGGTGCCGGACGTGTAGCAATACACCGCCACATCATCCTGGCGGCCGCGATCAATCTCGCCATCCAGCCAGGCATCATCGTGGAAGCCGGCGCCCTGGCTCAGCAAATCCTGCAATGGCGCCAGCCCCGGCGCGTCATATTCCCACAGGCCACGGCCATCGATGAAGAACACAGCACGGATGCCCGGCGCATCGGGCATGATCTGCAGGATCTTGTCGATCTGCTCCTGATCCTCGCCCACCACCATGGCGGCCTCGGCATGCTGCAACAGATAGCCCAGTTCATCCACCGAGGCATCCGGATAGGCCGAGACCGTGCGGGCGCCGAGGCAGAGCGCGGCCAGTTCGAGCAGAAACTGCTCTTCCATGTTTTCCGAGACCAGGGCGAGCACTTCACCGCGCCCCAGGCCACGCGCCGCCAGGCCACGGGCATAGAGCCGCACCTGGCGGTTCACCTCGCGCCAGTCATGGCTGCGCCAGATGCCGGCGCGTTTGCTGCGCAAGGCCGGTCGGGCGCCAAATTCGCGCACACGGTCGCGCAGCAATTGCGGCAGGGTGCGCCCTTCGGCGCGGCGACTATCGGCAACCGGGCTGGCCTCAATCCGGGTGGCGCGAAGGCTGGTCATCGCTATTCCTTCCCGAGATAGGCGGCAATCACTGCCGGATCGCGGCGCACTTCGGCCGGGCTGCCAACGGCAATGACGGCGCCGAAATCCAGCACGGTCACGGTGTCGGAAATATCCATCACCACTTCCATGTCATGTTCCACCAGCACCACCGGAATGCCGCGCGCATCGCGGATATCGAGGATGTAACGGGCCAGATCGCCCTTCTCTTCCGGATTCATGCCGGCCATCGGCTCGTCCATGATCAACACCTTGGGATCGAGCGCGATGGCACGGCCAAGATCGACACGCTTGCGCAGGCCATAGCTGAGATCACCCACCACGGTGTGGCGCAGTTCTTCGAGTTCAAGAAACTCGATGATCTCTTCCGCCTTGGCGGCAAATGCCTCTTCCTCGCGCCGCACCCGGCCCCAGTAGAGCAATGCCTCCGCAAGGCCGGTGCGCATGCCGTTGTGAAAACCGGTCAGGATATTTTCCCGCGCCGTCATGCTGGGATAGGTCTGGATGCCCTGAAAGGTGCGGCCGATGCCGATGGCAGCGCGCCGGTTCGGCGGCAGCGCAGTCACATCGCTATCCTGGAAAAACACCGCCCCGGTCTGCGGCCGATAGAAACCCGACAGGCAATTGAGCAGGCTGGATTTGCCCGCGCCATTCGGCCCGATGATGGCGTGAATCTCGCCCGGGCGGACCCGGATCGAGACCTGCCGCAGCGCCTCGACGGCACCAAAGCGCAGATGCAGGTCTCGCGCCTCCAGAACGAGGCGGCTATCGGCGGCAATGGCGGACATCAGGAGAAGCTGACATCCAGGCCGCATTCACGGGCGATCAGCAGCTTCTGAATCTGCGAGCTGCCATCGCCGATGGTGCAGACGCGGTTATCCCGCATGTAGCGCGAAACCGGGCAATCATCCATGAAGCCCCAGCCGCCGTGAATCTGCACCGCCAGATTGGCGCAGCGCGAACCGGCTTCGGTGGCGTGATACTTCGCCATCGACAGGTCCATCATGTTGTGATGCCCATTGTCGATGCCCCAGGCGGCGCGATAGGTGATCAGCCGCGCGGAATCGACCAGCAGGGCCATTTCCGCCACCATCTCCTGCACCATCTGCAAGCGACCGATGGGACCGCCGAAGGCACGGCGGGTCTGGGCATATTTGATCGAATGATCCAGGCAGGCCTGGGCCAGGCCGAGCGAACAGGTGGCGAGGAACAGCCGCGCCGCCTGATAGCCCTTATGCAGCACGAAGCGGCCCTTATGTGGCTGGCCGATGATGTAGTCGCCGCTGATCTGGCAATCGCTGAAATAGAGCGGGCGGGTATCCGAGGAGCGCCAGCCCATCTTGCGGTATTTCGCACCGCGCGTGTAGCCGGGGGTGTCGTTGGGCACCAGGAACAGAGTGAATTGTTTGTTCTCGGCCTCTACCGGGCTGCTCACCGTCAACAGCAGGGTGAACAGCGAAAGATCGGTTCCTGCATTTGTGATATAGGCTTTCTCGCCATTAATCTCCCACAAGTTGCCGCCGAGCGCGCGCGAACGGGTCTTGAAGCCCGCCGTATCGCTGCCTGCATCCGGCTCGGTGCCGGCGATGGCGCACATGCGCTGGCCGGTGACGATCTCCGGCAGCCAGTTTTCCGCCTGCTCGGCGGTGCCGAACCGCGCCAGGGTGAGGCCGGTGGCCATGCTGACCATGCTGGACACCGCCAGCGACTGATCGGCACGCGCCACTTCTTCCAGCGCCAGCACCGCATCGAACACACCCAGACCCATGCCCCCGAGACTTTCCGGGAAGGGGATCGACATCACGCCGAGTTCACCGAGTTGCTTGAACAGATCGGCCGGGAATTCCCCGGTGCGATCCAGTTCCTCGGCGCGCGGGGCGATCTCAGCCTGCGCGAATTCCCTGACCTTGGCCTGCAGATTCTGCTGATCCTGGGTGAGTTCGAAATTCATCTAACTGCCTCTTGGTGTCGCTTGCGGGAACGCGTTGAAGGATTGATGCAAGTCGCTGGTCAGCACCGCCGCCGGCTGGGCGGTGAAGGCGCGCAAAGCCAGTTCGATCAGCGCCGAGGAAGCCTGTTCGGCGGTCCAGGGTCCATCGGGCGAATACCACTTGGTCACCCAGTGTACGGCGCCCAGCAGCATGAACACCGCCAGCTTCGGGTTCACCGGCAGGATGCTGCCATCCCGGATGCCTTCCTCGACCAGGCCGCGCAGGCGCATTTCGTAGGCGTCGCGCAGGGCAATGATCGGGGCCGCCGTGCCTTCGGCCAGGGCATTCTCTTCCAGGATCAGCACCGGCACGCCCATATCGCTGATCACAGTGCGCAGATAACCGGTCATGCCGATGCGGATTTTATCGAGGCCATTGCGGCCCTCGCGCACGCCGATTTCGAGATGCTCGTTGGCGATCTCCATCGCCTCTTCATGGCAGGCGCAGAGCAGATCGTTCTTGTTGTTCACATAGCGGTAGAGCGCGGTCTTGGTGACGCCAAGCCGGTCGGCAACGTCTTCCAGCGTCGTGCCGTGGCTGCCACGCCGGTTAAACACACGAGCCGCCTCGCGGATAATCGCTTTCCGCTTGATATCGGTCTGCTCGGCGCGGCTCGGCAGCGCGTTTGCCCATTTACTCATGTTTCCTCCGAATCAGGATGCGTGGCTGTTCAGCGACCATCTTGCCTGATTCTTCACTCAGGTTACACCTAAGGACCTAAAATGCAAGACTAGAAACATAAGTTACTGTATGTTCACAGACGTTATTGAATGATTTTTATGGGAACGTGGAATGAACGTGGACGTGAGAAGCAACGAAGTGGCACTGATTTGTGGTGGCACAGCCGGAATCGGTCTGGCCGCCGCCCAGGCTTTGCTGGCGGCTGGGGTGAACCGAATCATGCTGGTGGGGCGGAACCCGGCGCGTGGCGAAACCGCCAGCGCCCTGCTGCGCCAGACCACACCAACCGCCGATATCCGCTTTTTTGCCGCCGATCTGGCCGAGCCGACCGGTGCTCAGGCAGCGGTGGATGCCTGCATCACCGCTTTCGGCCGTATCGACACCCTGCTGAGCGGTGCCGGCGGCGACCCGATGCCACGCCTGCTGCATGAAACCCCGCTGGAAGCGTTGCCGCAGGTGATCGGCGCCATCACTTCCGGCGTGTTGCTGCCGGCCCGCGCCGCGCTGCCGCAGATGATGCGGCAGCAATCCGGCTGCATCCTGTGTATCGCCTCCGATGCGGGCAAGGTGGCAACACCGGGCGAGGTTTGCATCGGCGCGGCGATGGCAGCGATAACCATGTTCTGCCGCGCCCTGGCCATCGAGGCCAAGCGCAACGGCATCCGGGTCAATTGCCTGACCCCCAGCATCGTGCGCGACACACCGCTCTATCACACGCTGATGAACGACGCCTTTGCCGGCAAATTGTTCAGCAAGGCCGAAAGCCTGGCCAAACTCGGCGTCGCCTCGCCGCAGGATCTGGCTGAACTGGTGGTGTTTCTGTCCGGCCCCGGCGCCGCGCGCCTCACCGGCCAGACCATCAGTGTGAATGGCGGCATCTCCGCCGCCTGACCGGCGCGACCTGGGAGGCCCGGGCATTCACCACGCCGAATACCGCACAACGCCTTGCCTTCACGGCGGTACTGCGTCATGTCAGGCGCCATATGCCAAGAAAAAAAAGCGCCCCGATGCCCAGCACTACCGCCGCCCCGCGCCTGCCGCTTGCCCATCTGCTCACCGGATTGCTCTGGGCCGGCATCACTGTTTCGATCTTCTCCGGCTGGTTCGTGGTGACGCGTTTCGGCATGGCGCATCGGCTGGATGTGTGGGATGTGATGGCGCTGCGCTTCGCTGGCGGCGCCATTGTGCTGCTGCCAGCTTTGCTGCTGCCCGGCTGGCGTCCTTCGGCGCGTGGCTGGGCCGAAGGTTTGCTGCTGGCCGCCTTGTGGGGTGGGCCGTTTGTCTATCTGGTGGCGCTTGGCCTGCAACTCACCTCGGTGGCGCATGTCACCGCCACCACGCCGCCGCTGATGCCGGTTTTCGCCGGCCTGCTTGGCTGGTGGCTGCTGCGCGAGAAGCCGGGGAAATCCAGATTCCTGGGCTATGCCGCGATTGTTGCCGGGCTGCTGACACTCTATGCCAGCCATATCGAGCGGCAGGGCCTGCCCGATCCACGCGGTGTGGCCGCCATGATCCTGGCTTCGGTGATGTGGGCGCTTTACACGCTGCGTTTCCGCCATAGCGGTCTGAATGCGATCCAGGCCGCCGCGCTGATCTGCCTGTGGTCGGCGGTGTTTTTCATGCCGTTCTATATCGGCAGCGGCGTCTCCCGCCTGGGCCAGCTTTCGGCGCAGGAACTGGCTTTCCAGATCTTCTATCAGGGCTGTCTGATGAGCGCCGTGGCGATCGTCACCTTCAACCGCGCCGTCACTTTGCTGGGTGCCGGCGCGGCAGCAGCGATCATCGCCCTGGTGCCGGTGATGGCGACCCTGCTGGCGATGGTGTTCCTGGGTGAAACCCCGGGCCTCATCGCCGGCATCGCCACCGGGGTGATTGCGCTGGGCGTGGTGTTTGCAGCCCGCCCTGCACCAATGCCTAATAAGTCGTGATTTCCGCCTGCCAGTTGGCCGCATCGGCAGCCGCGCGCGGATAGGCGGCGGCGATACGATCCGGGTCATGCGGCCCGCCGGGCGCAATGAAGCCGCCCACGGTGACACTGGCAACGCGGATATTGTCGGCGCGCAATTCCTTGTTCAGGCTGAAACAAAGATTGCGGCCTGCCGCCTTGCAGGCCGCCAGCCCGGCATATTTCGGCGACGGATTCACCGCGAAGGCGCCACTGGTGTAGAAGATGAAGCCGCCGCCCTGCTGGCGCATGCCCGGCACTGCCGCCTGCACCGCTGCCAGAAAACCGACGCAATCAACCTGAAAATCGCTGGCAAAACGCTCCGGTGTGGTTTCCAGGGCCAGGCCCGGTTCCAGGATGGCGGCATTGTAGATCAGTGTCTGCGCCGGGCCGAGCCGCGCCTGCAAATCCGCCAAGGCCGCCAGCAAAGCCGCCGTATCGCCGGCATCGGCTGCCGCCCAGGCCAGCCCAGCCGGCGCGTCTATTGTCTCGGCATATCCCTGCAAGGCATCCGCGCGCCGCGCCACCATGCCCACCGCATACCCATCCGCCGCATAGCGCCGGCACAAAGCCAGGCCCAGGCCAGGCCCGACGCCGATCACGATGGCGACCGGCGCATTCATACTGCACCGCCTTTGGCTTTCAGGGTTTCGCGCAATTCGGTCTTCAACACCTTGCCGTAATTGTTCTTCGGCAAAGCTTCCACATGCACATACTGCTTGGGGCGTTTGAAGCGGGCGATATTGTCGAGGCAGACCTGCTCCAGCGCCTGATCGCTCAATTGCCGGCCCGGGCGCGGCACCACGAAGGCCACCACTTCCTCGCCCCAATCGGCATGCGGCCGCCCCACCACCGATACTTCCAGCACATCGGGATGCAGCAGCAACACCTCCTCCACCTCACGCGGATAGATATTGGAGCCGCCGGAGATGATCATATCCTTGGAGCGGTCCTTCAGGGTGAGGAAACCTTCCTCATCGAAGGTGGCGAGGTCGCCGGTATAGAGCCAGCCATCGCGCAGCGAATTGGCATTGGCGGCGGGGTTGTTCCAATAGCCGCTCATGGTGACATCGGAGCGGCAGATCACCTCGCCGATTTCGCCCGGCGGCAGATCGCGGCCCTCGCCATCCACCACCCGCACTTCCACGCCGGTGCGCGGAATACCGACGGAGGCCAGACGCTGCTCATAGCGCGGATGGCTGCTATCGGCATGCATCGCCTTGGACAGGCAGCTGATGGTATTCGGCGTTTCGCCCTGGCCATAGCCCTGCCACATACAGGGGCCGAAGGTGTTCAGCGCGCGTTTCAGGTCTTCCAGATACATCGGCGCCCCGCCATAGAAGATGGTGCGGATATTCTCCACCTTGGCCTGGGCGCTGGCGGCATCATTCACCATGCGGGTCAGCATGGTCGGCGCGGTGAAGAAGGTGCAGGATGGGTAGAGCCGGATCAGGTCGAACATCTCGCCGACATCAAAACCCTGGCTATCGGGAATGACATGATGCGAACCCTTGGCGATATGCGGAATGGCATATAGCCCGGTGGCATGCGACAATGGCGCGGCATGAATCATGCTGTCGGCCTGGGTCAGATGATCCACATCGGCATAGTAGCGCAGCACCATGGCGAGCAGGCTGCCATGGGTCAGCGTCGCGCCTTTCGGCTTGCCTGTCGTGCCGCTGGTATAGAACAGCCAGGCCTGCTGCGGCCCCGGCACTGCCTGCATCGCCATCGCATCATATTGCGCCAGCGCGGCATAATCGGCGCTATCCACATCGATAATGCGGCGCAGCCCAGGTATCTCTCCCGCCAGCGGCGCCAGGGCATGGGCGATCTCCGTATCGCTGAAGCAGTATTGCACACCGCAATTTTCCAGGATGAAAGCGATCTCGCGCGCATGCAGCTTGGCATTCATCGGCACCACGCAGAGCCCGGCATGCCAGCTTGCCCACATCAATTCGATATACTGCGGGCAATTCTTCATCGCCAGGCCGATACGGTCGCCTGGTTGCAAGCCCGGCAGCGCGCGCAAGCCGGCCGCCATGCGCACCGCCTGCATCTGCAAACTGCCATAGCTGTGGATACGCCGTTCGCCGTAACTCAAGGCGGGCTGATCGGCAAAGCTGCGGGCTGTGGCATGCAGCAGACGGGCGATGCTCATGGCGGTCTCCGCTTAATGGCGCGACAGGATGGTGATACAGGCGGCAGCTTCCTCGAAGCCATGGAAACCGCCACCATTCTCGGCGATGGCGAAACGGGCCTTCTCCACCTGGCGCGCGCCGGCTTCCTGGCGCAACTGGGTTACCAGTTCAAAAATCTGCCCGAGGCCGGTGGCACCAATGGGATGCCCCTTGGATTCGAGGCCACCCGACGGGTTGATCGGGATGCGGCCACCCAGCCGGGTATCGCCGCGTTCCGCAATCCAGCCACCCTGGCCGAATTCGCAGAAACCGAGATTCTCCGCCTGCACTACTTCGGCAAAAGCCGAGGCATCATGCACTTCCGCCAGCGACATATCCTTCGGTCCGACACCGGCGATTTCATAGGCCTGCTTGGCCACCAGATGGCAGACATGCTTGTCCACCTCTTCCGCCTTGCGGTCGGAGCCACTGGCCAGCACGCAGGCATCCACCTTCACGGCACGGCTGCGGTCAAACCGATCCAGCGCTTCCTCGCGCACCAGGATGGCGGCGGCGGCGCCATCGCTGATCGGTGCGCACATCGGCAGCGTCAGCGGCCAGGAGATCATGCGCGCCGCCAGCACTTCATCGATGCTCATGTCGTTGCGATATTGCGACAGCGGATTGAGCGTGGAATGGAAATGGTTCTTGGCTGCCACGGCGGCAATCTGCCGCTCCGTGCTGCCAAACGTCTTCATGTGAAACCGCGCCAGCGAGGCATACACATCCATGAACACACTGCGCATATTGGCCTGGGCCTGGCGCTCCGGCGGCGGCTCGATGCCATCACCCAGTTGCAGCAAGGCCTTGGTCAGGTTGGACACGTTATGCACATCCCAGGCGCCGTTGAAGACGTTGAAACTTTTGGTCTTGTCGGCGTCGTACATCTTCTCGGCGCCCACCGCCAGCACCACATCGGCCATGCCGGCCTTGAGATGCATGCAGGCCTGGTGAAACGCCGTGCTGGCGCTGGCGCAGGCATTCTCGATATTGGTCACCGGGATGCCGCCAATGCCCATATCGCGCAACGCCACCTGGCCACCGATCATATACTGACCGTCAATCGCCGCCTGCGAGGCATTGGCGAAATAGGCCGCCTGCACATCCTGCTTGGCAAGGCCGGCATCCTGCAAGGCGGCGGTGACGGCGCCACGCGTCAGATCCTTCACCGATTGATCGAGGAATTTGCCAAACGGCGTCATACCGATGCCGACAACGTAAATATCGCTCATTTTCTTGTTCTCCGTCCGGGGGAAGTCTCAGCCGAGATAACGCTCGATCAGTTTTGGATCATTCAGCAATTGCGACGCCGGGCCGGATAGCGCAATGCGGCCATTCTGTAGCACATAGCCGAAATCGGCGATCTTGAGCGCCATGAACGCCACCTGTTCGACCAGCAGAATGGTGACGCCGGCCGCTGCCAGTTCGCGCAGCGCATTGAAGATCAGCGACACGATCTGCGGCGCCAGGCCCAGCGATGGTTCATCCAACATCAGCAGCTTGGGCTGCATCATTAGCGCCCGTGATACCGCCAGCATCTGCTGCTCGCCGCCGGAAAGCGAACCACCCGGAATGCCGCGGCGCTGCTTGAGCACCGGAAACCGCGCGAATTCACGCTCCAGCAGCGTTTCGACATCCGCTTTTGCCAATCCCAGGCTGCCGGCGCCAATGCGCAGATTATCCTCGACACTGAGGCCGGTGATGATCTGCCGGCCCTGCGGCACCTGCACCAGGCCGGACCGCGCCAGCAGATGCGCCGGGCTGGCGCCGATATCGCGCCCGTCAAAATGCAGGCTGCCCTGCTGCAATGGCAGCAGGCGGGAAATCGCCCGCAGCAGGGTGGTCTTGCCGGCACCATTGGCGCCGACCACGGCCACCAATGCGCCGGCGGCAATATCCAGATCGATGCCATGCAGGATACGATTCTCGCCGATGGCAACCTGGAGATTTTTTGCCGTGAGGATGCTCATCACGCTTCCTCCTGGCCGAGATAGGCCGTGATCACAGCTTGATTACGCTGAATCTCCGCCGGTGTGCCTTCACCGATCTTGCGGCCATAATCCAGCACCGAGACGGTATCTGAGACGCCCATCACAAAGGTCATGTTATGCTCAACCAGCAGAATGGTGACACCGAGACCCTTGAGACGGCGGATCACCGCCATGATCTCGATCATCTCGCCTTCATTGAGGCCGGCAATCGGCTCATCCAGCAGCAGCAAGGTGGGGCGTTGCGCCAGGGCACGCGCCAGTTCGCAGAGTTTGCGATGGCCATAGGCCAGATCGCCCGGCAGGCTATCGGCAAAACGCTCGATGCCGAAGAAGGCCAGCAACCGCAATGCTTCGGCACGTTCGTCGCGCAACTCGGCGTCGCTGATCAGCCAATGCAGCCAGCCGCCGAGCATGCTGCGCCGCCGTTGCAGGCCGAGCATGACATTCTCCGCCACACTGAGCGTGCCGATCAGTTGCAGATTCTGGAAGGTGCGGGTCAGACCGAGGGCAGCGCGGCGATGCGCCGGCAGTTGCGTCACATCCTGGCCGCGATACTGGATACTGCCGTTATTGGCAGCATAAAGCCCGGCGATGACATTGATCAGCGTGCTCTTGCCGGCGCCATTCGGCCCGATCAAGGCATGCACACTGCCCGGCATCACGCGCAACGACACATCATTCACCGCCACCAGGCCGGCATAGGATTTGGTGACATTACGCAATTCCAGAATCGGCTGCCCATCGACCGGCGCGGCCACCGCCGGCAACGCCACTTCGCCCAGTGTCTCGACTGGCCTGGCGCTGCGCGGCAGCAGCCGGCGCAATGCCTCCAGGCCGCCAGCGGCGCCGCCGGGGAAAAACAACATCACCGTCAGCAGAATGCCGCCGAAGATGAAATACGAGATTTCATACAGCCCGGCGGTAAGCTGATTGAGCAGCACCAGGATCAGCGCCCCCAGCACACCGCCATAGGGATGCCCCAGGCCGCCGATCACCACGGCGATCAACAGCGAGATGGAACGGTCCAGGCCAAAGGCATCGCTGCTGATATAGCCCGATTGATGTACAAAGAAGAACCCGGCCAGGCCGGCCAGCAAGGCGGCAAAGACAAAGATGCCGGCGCGCCAGCGTGCGGCATTGATACCGACCGTGAGCGCAAAGCTTTCGCTTTCCTTGATGGCATGCAGATTACGCCCGATACGCGATGCCATCAGATAGTCGTTCACCATCTGCACCACCAGCAAGGTGATGGCAACGGCATAGAAGAAATAGGCGGCACCGTTGCGGAAATCGCCGAAATTGAGCTGTGGCACGCCGATCAGGCCCATCGAGCCACCGGTCAGGTCGACCCAGCGCTGCGCCACGATTTCCACGATATAGCCAAAGGCTAGCGTGACCATGGCGAGGTAATGCGTGCGGGCGCGCAACGCCACCAGCCCGAGCAGCATGCCGGCCATGCCGGCCAGGATCAGGCCGACCGGCAGGCTGGCCCAGAGCGGCCAGCCATATTTGGTCGCCAGAATGCCGGAGCCATAAGCCGATAGCGCGAAGAACCCAGCCTGGCCGAGCGAGAGCTGACCGGACAGGCCGAGCAGGATATTCAGGCCGATGGCGGCAATGGCGATGATGGCGATATCGGTGCCGAGATGCAGGAAAAAATCATTCGGCACGATATGAGGCACGGCCAGAATGAAGACGAAAGCCAGGAGATAGCGCAGATGCCGCATGATACTCACCGCACATCCGCCTTGGCTTCACCAAACAACCCGGAGGGGCGCCAGATCAGCACCAGCAAGGCCAGGATGAAGGGATAGAGATCGCCAAAGGCTGAATCGAAGTAATTGGAGAAGCCTTCCACCAGGCCGAAGATGATGCCGGCAATCAGGATGCCGACCGGATTGGCAAAGCCACCGATGCTGACCACGGCAAAACCCTTGAGAATGAACAACAGGCCCATATGCGCCTGCACCGTGGTGATCGGGCCAGCCAGGATGCCGCTGGTGGCAGCCAGCAAAGCCATGATGGCATAGGAACCGATCACGGCACGGCGCACATCGATGCCGAGCAAAGCCGCCGTATTCTTGTCGAACGAGACCGCCGCAATTTCCTTGCCCCAGCGGGCGCGGAACAGAAACCAGTACAGCACCGCCACCACCAGCAAGGCCATGCCGGCCACGATCAATTCTTCCATGTAGAAACCGGCGCCGAAGACCTGCACCACCTTCTTCTCGCCAGTGGAGAAAAGCGGCGGCGAGTAGAAACGCGACTTGCCCCAGACCAGCTGCGCCACGTTTTGCAGCAGCATGCCGAAGCCCATGGTGGTGAGAATCCAGGCCAGGCTGCCGCCGCTGCCGGCAAGCTGCTTTTCCAGCGGCTTGATCGCCACGCGCTCCAGCAGCATGCCGAGCAGTACCAGCAGCAGCATGACCAGCGGCACCACCGCCAGCAGCGGCAGGCCGGATAGCAGCAGCGCCATGCTGGCAAAGGCCGCGATCATGAGGAAATCGCCCTGGCCGAAATTCAGCGCGCGCGTGGTCAGAAACGTGATCAGCAGCCCTTTACCCATCAGGGTGTAGAGGCTGCCCATGGCGATGCCGGAAATCAGCACCTGGGTAAAGTCCGTGAATTTCATCGCACCAATGCCAAAGCCGCAGGGCAGGAAACCGGCGGCGGCGATTGCAGCCGCCGCCGGCAGGGATCACTTCAGCTTGACGACGCGGCCATCGCGCCAGACACCGAGGAACACATTCTCCGCATCCAGGCATTCATGGTCCTTGGCGCCAAACGGCTTTGCCGGCGTGCCGGATACCGCCTTGAAGTCGTTGATCTCTTCCAACGCCTTCTGCAGCTTCAGCGGATCGGCACCGGCCTTATCGACCGCCTGCAACAGCAGCTTCATGCCGTCATAGCCCAGTGCCGCAACCACCGGCCAGCGATACTTGTCGCCATAAGCCGCGCGCATCTTGCTATCAAAGGCCTGCGCCTTCGGATCGGCCAGATCGAGCGCCTGGCCCATCACCGTGCCTTCGATGGAGTCCTTGCCAACGATATTCAGCACCATCTGCGACGACAGGCCCCAATTGCCGGCGATCACCGGCTTGTAATCCACCTTCGGCATGGCGCGATACACCAATTCCAGGCTGTCGTGGAACAGCAGGATCAATTCAGCGCCGGCATTCTTCAGCTTCAGCAATTGCGGCGTCAGGTCGGTCACGTTCGGCGCGCCGCTTTCCACAGCCACCAGGTCAACGCCACGCTCCTTCATGCCTTTCTGCACTTCACCGGCGGCGAACATGCCGTAGCCATTGGTGCCATGCAGCAGGCCAACTTTTTTGAAATTCTTCACGCCCCAATCGAGCATCGCGTCGATCTGGAATTTCTCCACCATCGAGCAGCGGAAGATGAAGCTGGGCGACTGATCGATGAACTTGGCGGTGATATCCGTGGCAATTGCCGGGCCGGCCATCAGCGGCACCTTGGCCTGCTGCAGCATCGGCGCAAATGCCGCCACATTGCCGCTATTCACCGTGCCGATCACCGCCGACACCTTGTCATTGGCAATCAGGCGCTGCACCAGCGACACGGCACGCTGCGGATTGGCCTCGTCGTTATAGACGATGAATTCAATCTTATGCTTCGGGTTGGCGGCGTTGTATTCCTTCAGCGCCATCTCATTGCCCTGAAGATAGGATTCGCCGAAATCAACAATGGCCGGCGCACCGCTCAATCCCTGCACGGCGCCGATCCGCACGGTTTCCGCCTGGGCGCCATTGCCCGATGCCAGAAGCGAAAGCGCGGCAATAGCTGCCGCTGAAAGGCTCAGCGCCTTGCTCATTGGTTTCCTCCATTTTATGGCACGGCCTCACCACCAACCTGCGCTGCATCCAGAAACGCAGCTGGAAGTGAACCATGGTTCACGTACCGTAAATTATGGTTCGTGAGAAATGCAAATGGATTCTTCCGCGTCTCATTGGCACACAGATGAAGCAGATCGGAATGCACGGCATGGTCGCCACGATCCAGGCACGAGGCACCGGATACGCAACCGTTATGCAGCAGCCGGCCCGGCTGCTGCGCTGCATTCAGAGATCTCTGTATCAATGCCGCAATGCGGCAGGCTGGAATCCGGTAGTTATGCGCCTGTGCCGGCTTTCCTGCGCGTTGCCACGCGTCTCGCCGCCGGTGCGGGCGCAGGCTCTGGCGCAAGCGCCACTGCCCGCAGGCTGGCGGCAAACATCTCCACCATGCCGTCGGCGACTTCACGCGCCGTCCAGTTGCCCTGCGGGTCATACCAGCGCGACAGCCAGTTGACCGAGCCCATGATGGTGAGGATAGCCATGCGCGGATCGCAGGGCCGCACGCTGCCATCCTTGATGCCTTCGGCGACAAAACCGCGCAAGGTGCGTTCGAATACATCGCGCCGCTTGGTGATCTCGCGCCGCTGATCCACCTGCAAGGCTTCCAGATCGGTCAGCGCCCCACCGGTAATGCTGCTATCGGCATAAGAGGCAAGGAATTGATGCAGCGCGATCAGGGTCTTTTCCAGGCCATTGCCACCCTGGCGCTTGGCCTGGCGCAAAGCGGCATCGCCCAGATCCATGGTATGGCAATGCTGCGTATAGAGAATTTCTTCCTTGCTGGAAATATAGCGGTACAAAGCCGCCTTGGTGACGCCCAGGGTGGCCGCGATATCGGCCATCGATGTGGTGTGGAAGCCTTTGCGGCGGAAGGCATCGGCGGCCTTTTTGATCAGCACATCGCGCTTGAGCTGATGCCGCTGGGCCGAATCCGGCACCACATCGCCCCAGGTCTTCTTCGCCGCCATTCCCTTGTCCACCAACATTGCAGATGCGCCGGACCATAAAGCCTTGGCATGGCGCTGTCCATTCGTCAGGATGGCATCGCATCCGCCAACAAAACACCCCGTGCAAAAAAATTTGAGGAAACCCCATGACCGACGACATTCTCTATGAAAGCTGTGGCGCTGTCCGGCTGATCACCATCAACCGCGCGGCGAAAATGAATTCGCTGGATTTCACTGCCAATGATGCGTTGGTGACCGCCTTCCGGCGTTTTGATGCCGATCCGGAGGCCCGGGTTGCGGTGCTGACCGGCGCCGGTGACAAGGCCTTTTGCGCCGGCGCCGATCTTAAAACCTATACGATGAATTTCGGCACCAGCCCGGCCCCCGCCTTCCGCGAGCGCTACACCAATGGCCTGGGCATCGGCGGCATCACCCGGGGCCTGGAGATTTTCAAGCCGATCATCGCGGCGGTGAATGGTTTCGCCATTTCCGGCGGGTTCGAGATTGCCCTGGCCTGCGATCTGCGCTTCGCTGCGCCCAATGCTGAATTCGCCATTCAGGATGTCAAATGGGGCTTCCATCCCTGCGATGGCGCCCTGATCCGGCTGCCTTATATCATCGGCCTGGGCAATGCCATGGAATTGTTCCTGTCGGGCGACCGCATCGATGCCGAGCATGCGCTGCGGATCGGCCTGGTCAATCGCATCCATCCGGCCGAACGGCTGCTGGATGAAGCCCTGGCCTATGCCGAAAAGCTGGCCAGCCGGGCGCCGCTGGCGCAGCGTTTTGGCAAGGAAGTAATGCTGCGCAGCCTGGGCCGGCCACCGGAAGATGGCCTGCGCTTCGAATCGCGCTCATTCCGCGACCTCGGCGATACTGCCGATCTGAAGGAAGGCACCGACAGTTTCCGCGAGCGCCGCGACGCCCGCTTCATCGGTTGCTAAACACGCGGCTGCTTCGGGCGCGGCCCCCAGATATTGCCGCGCCCGGTGAAGCCGCCATCCACCGTGATCACCGTGCCGCTGACATAGGAAGCCAGGTCAGAAATCAGAAAGGTGACGACATCGGCCACTTCCTTTGGCGTGGCGGCACGGCCGATGGGCAGGAAATCCAGCAATTCCTGCCAGCGTTCGGCATCGCCCAGCACGTCCTGCGCCCGTGGCCGCAACAGGCTGACCAGCCGATCCGTCGCCACCAGGCCCGGATTGACCGCCAGCACGCGGATGCCCAGTTCGACACTTTCGCCGCCGAGCGCGCGGGTGAAGGCCATCAGCGCGGCATTGCCGCTGCTGCCGGCAATATAGGGCCCATCCGGCCGCTCGCCGGCCATGCCGATCACATTCAGGATGGTGCCGGCACGGCGCGCGGCCATCCGGCGATAAATCGCCCGGGTCAGATTGATATAGCCGAATACCTTGAGATCCCAGGCCGCACGCCAGGGCGCCTCTTCCAGCGCCAGCAGATCGCCACCGGGAATGCTGCCGGCATTGTTGATCAGAATATCGAGATCGCCGGCTTCCTGTGCCAGGTTTTCCGCCGCGCCCTGTGTCGCCAGATCGGCGGTGATGATGTCGACCTGGCTGTTATGGCGGCTGCGCAAATCCTGCTGTGCCTGCTGCAACGCGGCTTGCGAACGGCCGACCAGAACCAGATCGCAGCCTTCCAGCGCCAGGCTATGGGCAATGGCAAGGCCGATGCCTTTCGAGCCACCAGTGATCAGCGCACGGCGACCGCGCAAATGCAAATCCATGTTTCCTCCAAGGCTCGCCTTCAGCTCGAACGACAGGTCAGGCCACCATCCACCGGCAAAGCAACCCCGGTTATATAGCGCGCTTCATCGGAAGCAAGAAATACCGAAGCATTGGCGACATCCCAGGCATCGCCCATATGGCCCATCGGGCAAGCCGCATCGCGCTTGGCGATCATGTCATCCAGGCTGTTGTAAACCCGTCGATACGGCTCCACGATCATCGGCGTGTTCATCATCCCGGGCAGGATCACATTGCAGCGAATGCCCAGCGCGGCATGCTCCAGCGCCACGGTCTGGGTCAACTGGTTGATCGCCGCCTTGGAAGCCGCGTAGCTGGCGGCAGGAATGCTGAAATAGCGGATGCTGGCAACCGACGAAACATTGGTGATCACCCCGGCGCGCTGCCGCTTCATCACCGGCAACACCGCGCGGCAGGCCAGAAACACACTTTTCAGATTGACCCGGATCACCCGATCCCAGCTTTCCTCGCTGGTTTCGTCGGTGGCGCTCACTTCCATGATGCCGACATTATTCTGCAACAGATCGATACGCTGATGGCGCGCGGCGATGTCCGCCACCATATCGGCCATCACCGCGCTATCCGTCACATCGGCGCAGATCGCTTCGGCCCTGCCACCTTCCGCCTCGATCAGGCCCACTGTCTCCTGCGCTGCCGCCAGATTGCGGTCCACCGCCAGCACAATGGCGCCCTCACGCGCGAAGCTCACCGCCGTCGCCTTGCCATTGCCCCAGCCCGGTCCGATCGAGCCGGCGCCCAGCACCAGCGCCACCTTATCCTGTAATCGCGGCATGCCTCGCCCCCTCAGCGCTTCAGCCGGAAACGCGGCAGCCATTGTTCATCAGCGCCCTGTTCCCAGATCAATGTCAGTTCTGCGCCCACGCGCAGATCGGCCGGCGTGGCATCCACCACATTGCTGACCAGCCGCACACCACCGCAATCCGGAAACGCCGCCAGCACCACATTGTAAGGCAGGCTTTCGCGCACCGCCGGATGCGCCGGATGATGCACCCAGGTATAAGTGAATACGCGGATCGGGCCACTTGCCGCGCGCCATTCGCTGTTTTCGCTATGGCAATGCGGACAGATCGGCATCGGCGGATGGCGATAGCGGCCACAATCGGTGCAGACCTGGAAGCGCAGCGAACGCTGATTGCAATGCTGCCAGAAGGCGCGGTCGTCCAATGTCGGGCGCACGGCCGGCAGGCTGATGGGGAGATAGGTCATGATCAGGCGCTCCCGAGAATGATGCCGCTGGTCGGGGTGACGCTGGGGCCACCGCAAACCAGGCAGGTTTCCGCATCGGCGACCTGAGAGGTGGATGTGCCGCGAATCTGCCGCACCCCTTCCAGCACCAGATTGAAACCATGAATATAGGCTTCCGCCATATTGCCGCCCGAGGTATTGACCGGCAGGCTGCCGCCCTGGTCGATATGGCCATCGCCGACAAAGCGCCCGGCTTCGCCGCGCGGACAGAAACCATAATCCTCCAGCGCCATCAGCACCGTGCCGGTGAAGGCATCGTAAAGCTGCGCCACATCGATATCGGCTGGCGTAACCCCGGCGCGGCGATACAGGTCGCCGGCCAGTTGCTGCGCATTGCCGGAAGCGTAGATCGCATCGGGCATGTTATGCCCGGCCAGCAGGCCAGTGCCCCAGCCGGGTTCACTGCCCTGGCCATAGGCAAGAATCTGCACTGCCTCACCCTTCAGGTCGCGCGCCCGTTCAAGCGTAGTGACGATGATGGCACAGGCGCCGTCGCTCTCCAGGCAGCAATCATACAGCCCGAGCGGATCGGAAATCATGCGCGCGCCAAGATAATCGGCCATCGTCAGTTTACGCTCGCGCATCACTGCGTTCGGATTGCGGCTGGCATTGTCATAGGCGGCCAGCGCGATGCGGCCAAGCTGTTCGCGCGTGGTGCCGAATTCCTCCATATGGCGACGCACCAGCAAGGCCGCCATCTGCGGCGGTGAGAACAGGCCGAAGGGCGCGATGAAATTGCTATCCGGCGTCCAGGGATGGAACTGGCCGAAACGGAAATACTGGCCCTGGCACAAGCCGCGATAGGCCACCACATACTCGGCCATGCCCGATTGCACCGCCGCCGCTGCATGCGCCACCGCGCCGCAGGCACCGCCGCCGCCGCCGCCCCAGACCATGGAAGCGAAGCGCAATTGCCGTGTCCCCAAGGTGGCATGCATCACCGATGGCTCATTCCGATCATCGGAATAGGAGGCAAAGCCATCGATACGATCCGGCGACAGGCCGGCATCACGCGCGGCGGCCAGAATGGCACGCGCCGCCAGGTGAAATTCGCTGATATCGGTAATGCCGCCCCATTTGGTGAATTGCGTATGACCGATGCCGACGATGCAGGGTTGATTGGCCTGGCTCACTCAGGACTCCTTCCGGGGCTTGGCTTTGGTAGGCTTTTTTATGGGCGTGGCGGCGAAGAAGGCCTGGGTGCCGCTCTGGAATTCGTCACTGCCGAAAGCGCCCAGCAACAGGTGGCGCAAGGCCTGGCTTTCCTTCGGCAATTGCTGCGCCGCCAGCAGCACCGCCTTGGCCTTGGCATAGGCCGGCCCGGCGCTGGCGGCCAGATCGGCGGCCCAGCTATCCGTGGCTTGTGCCAGCTGCTGCGCCGGGACAATTTCATCCAGCAAACCCAGCCGCAAAGCCTCGGCGGCATCCAGCCGCTTGCCGCGCAGGATCATGGCCCGCAAAGCCGGCAAGCCGGCGAGATGCAGCAGGTCGGCTGCTTCCGTCACCGGATAAACCAGGCCGCGCTTCACGGCGGTGATACCGAAACTGGCTTGCGGTGTACCGATGCGGAAATCGCAGGTGGCGGCGAGCGCCAGTCCGGCGCCCAGGCAATAGCCCGGAATTGCCGCCAGGCTGGCAATCGGCAAGGCGCGGATGATGGCGAATACTTCACGATAGAGATCGTGATAGGCCACCGCCCTGGGGCCATCCTTGGCCAAAGCGGCATATTCGGTGATATCGCCGCCGGCGCAGAAGGCAGCGTCGCCAACGCCGCGCAGGCATAGCACGCGAATATCGCGGCGGCGCTGCACGTCCTGCAACGCTTTCAGCACCTCGCCCCAAGCGGCCTGGCTCAAGGCATTCATGCGGGCCGGATTGTCGATCACGATATCGGCGCGGCCATCCTGGATGGAGAAATGAATCATGCCGCATCATCCAGGGCTGCGCCAAAAAGCGGGCCGTCGCTATAATCCAGCACCACCAGGCGTATGCGCCGCCCGATCACACTCGGCGCATCCTCGGCCAGCGTTTCAGTCAGCGGCAACATCAGCCGCAGGCCGGCATCCAGATCAACCAAAGCCAGGCTATAGGGTGCTTCGATGCGGAAACGGCGCGGCACGATATACACCGTGGTATGGCTATGCACCACGCCCCCAATGGGCAGATCGCGCCATGCCACCTGTTCCGACCAGCAATGCGGGCAGAAATCCTTGGGCGGAAAACTCAGCTTGCCGCAATCCTGACAGCAGGTGGTGCGGAAACGCCCCGCCTGCAAACCCTGCCAGAATGGCTGAGTAATCGGTGAAACGCGCGGCGGCAGCGGGCGGGCATGATCGCGTTTATGTTTCTGCAACAGGGTCATCGCACCGCCTCCATGATCTGCACCAGGGCGGCGTTGTATTTGCCCAATTCACACATCGCCATGCCGAAGCGGGCATCCGCCACCTGACGCGCACCGGCGCGGCCAAGTAATTGCTCGCAGACCTCGACGATATCGTAGAGCGGCGTGGCTTCCGGCGGATGACCACGCGACAGCGCGCCACCCGATGTGTTGAGCGGTATACGTCCACCCAGGCTGGTTTCGCCGGCCAGTGCCAGCGCTGCGCCTTGGCCAGGCGCGGCAAAGCCCAAGGCCTCGCTGGCCAACGCTTCCACGATAGTGCAAGGGGCGTAGATTTCCGCTAGGTCGATATCCTGCCGTTGCAGACCGGCCATCTCCAGGGCGCGCTGAAACGCAATATGGGCGGTGGCGTAGTACAGCGGCTGGCCGGCCTGATCATCCAGCTGGTGCAGCCCTTCATGCTGAAAGCCACGCCCGCGCAACAGCAGATGCGGCTGGCCCAGGCTGCGCGCCAGTTCTGCATCAGCCAGCACCAGACAGACCGCGCCATCGGCACGGCCCGGCACTTCCAGCAGCCCGAGCGGGCTGACGATCGGCCGCTGCGCCAGGATGGTATCGGCGTCGATGGCATCGCTGAACTGCGCCAGCGGATTGAGCGCGGCATGGCGGCGATTCTTCACCGCGATATGCGCCAATTGCCGGCGTGTGACGCCATATTCATGCATATAGCGCTGCGCATCCAGCGCATACCAGGCAATCGGCACGCAACCGAAGATCGATTGAAAATTGATGTCGCCGGTCAGCCGGATGCTGTTTTCCAGATGCAGGTCGGTGGGCGTACCGGTTTCAAAATGCGCCGAAACCGCCAAAGCCACCCGGGCCTGACCCGAGCGGATTTGCTGTGCCGCCTGATCGAAGGTATGCCCGCCGGTCATGCCGTTGCCGATCACTTCCAGCGTTACGGCACGGGTCGGCAGCCGCAGGTAATTGGCCAGAAAGGTGTTGAAATAGCCCTGTCGCGCATAGGCGCCGGGAAAGGCCACCACCAGGGCATCGATGTCGCTACGCTCGATACCTGCTTCCCGCACCGCCTGGCGGATCACCCGCGCGGCATATTCATGCTCCATCGGGCCGATGGCTGCCTCGCCCACCGCGCCGGCCGGGGCTTCATAGCGCCCGACCGGTGTAGCGGCGTAGCCGATAATCGCTACCTCACGCATTATGCTGATCCACCCTGGCTCAGGCCGGCTGCGCCGGGCCAAGCTTCCGGGCTCGATCCTGATCGCGCAGGGTGCGGCGCAGAATCTTGCCGGTGGTGGTCATCGGGAAGTCGGTGACGAATTCGATCTCGCGCGGATATTGGTAGGCGGCAAGATGTTTGCGCACATGCTCCTGGATTGCGCGCACGATATCGTCGCTGCCGGTCTCGCCGTCGCGCAGTTTGACAAAGGCCTTGACGATTTCGCCACGCACCTTGTCCGGGCTGCCGACCACCGCCACCAGCGCCACCGCCGGATGGCGCATGATACATTCCTCGATCTCGGTCGGCCCGATACGATAGGCACCGCTGGAAATGATGTCGTCGTCGCGGCCCTGGAACCAGAAATAGCCCTGGTCATCCTTGTAGCCGACATCGCCGGTGAGCAGCCAATCGCCCTTGAATTTGTTACGCGTGCCTTCCGGATTCTTCCAGTATTCCAGGAAGAAGATCGGATCCGGGCCGCGCGCCGCCAATATACCGGGCTTGCCGGGCGGCAGGATATTGCCGTCCTCGTCCAGCACTTCCACATGATGGCCCGGCACCGGGCGGCCCATCGAGCCGGCCACCGCCGGCATGATCACGGCGCAATTGCCGGTCAGCAGATTGGCTTCAGTCTGGCCCCAGAATTCGTTGATGGTGAGGCCGAAAACCGCGCGCCCCCAATCCAGCATCTCGGCACCCAGCGCCTCGCCGCCGCTGGCGATGCTGCGCATGTTCAGCTTGAAACGCTCCGGGTTTGGCACCTGGCGCATCATCTTCAGCGCCGTGGGCGGCATGAAGGAATTGCGCACATGGTGATCGGCGATCAGGGCCAGCGCCTGCTCGGGATCGTATTTGCGGAAGCGATGCGCCACCACCGGAATGCCGCAATGCCAACTCGGAAACAAGGCATCGAACAGGCCGCCGCCCCAGGCCCAGTCAGCCGGGGTCCAGAACCGATCATTCTGATGCGGGAAAAAATCATGCGTGAAGGAAATCGCCGGCTTATGCGCTTCCAGCAGCCGATGCGCATGCAGCGCGCCTTTCGGATTGCCGGTGGTGCCGGAGGTGTAGATGATGATGGCCGGATCGTTGGCACGGGTATCGGCCGGGGTGAGCTGATCCGAGGAGCGCGCCAGCAATTCCCAGAAATCATGCCCGGGCGCCGCGCCTTCCGGCTGGGTGACGATGATATGCTGCAGATGCGGCAGCCGGTCGCGAATCTGCAACACCTTATGCACATTCTCGCCATCGGTGATCACCGCGCGGGCTTCGCTGTTCTGCAGGCGGAAGACCAGGCCATCCGGGCCGAACTGGGTGAAGAGCGGCAGCGAGATGATGCCGGTCTTGAAACAGGCGACATGGGCGATGGCGGTTTCCGGCCGCTGCGACAGGATGATGCCGACACGATCACCGCGCGCCACACCGAGGCCGAGCAGGGCATTGCCGAGCTGGTTGGAATAGCGCTTGATCTGCTGGAAGGTATACTCCTTCACCGAGCCGTCGATATCGACATAGATCAGGGCCAGGCGCGACGGATCGTCGGCATGCCGGTCGCAGATCTCGATACCCATATTGTACTTCTCTGGCAGCTGCCAGCGGAAGTTGTTGTAGATTTCGTCATAGCTCTTGGCATTGCCGAACATGGCTACACTCCGGATCGTCAGGTTAAACACGCAGGATCGTGGTGATTTCAGGGAACGCGATCAAAATGGCGATCACGATCAATTCAAGCAGGATGAAGAAGCCGCAGCCGCGGAAGATTTCGCCGAGTGGAATCGACGGCGCGACATTCTTGACCACAAAGGCATTGAGCCCCACCGGCGGCGTCAGGCAGCCGATTTCCACCGTCTTGGTCACGATGATGCCGAACCAGATCGGATCGATGCCGGCCTGGCGGATCACCGGAAAAACAATCGGCATGGTGAGCAGGATCATCGAGATGCCATCCACGAACATGCCCAGGATGATGTAGGGCACCAGCAGGATCAGCAGCAGCAGCAGCTTGTTGTCGGTGAAGGATACCATCCACTCGGCCAGACGGGTCGGAATCTGCGTGGTGGAAAGCCCGAGGCTGAACAGGCCGGCGCCGATGATGAGCAGGAAGATCGCCGCCGTGGCCGAGCCGGTTTCGCGCAGGCCCTCGGCCAGCAAGGCCTTGCGGTTCTTGCTGCTGCGCGCGGCGATCATCAGCGCGATAAAGGCACCAACTGCGGCAGCTTCGGTGGGCGTGGCAATGCCGAGATAGATGGTGCCCATCACCACCACAAACAGCAGGATCACTTCCCATGAGGAGAACACCACCCGGACGGTTTCGGCGGCGCTCATGCGCTGGCGCTTCTCGGCGCGCGGCGCCAGTTCCGGCTTCCAGCGCGTCAGGCCATAGATGCCGATGGCATAGACGGCGGCAGTGACCAGCCCGGGCAGGATGGCGGCGAGCAGCAGGTTGACCAGAGATGCCTGAGTGACAATGCCATAGATCACCAGAATGCCGCTGGGCGGGATCAGCACACCCAGCGTGCCGCCGGCGGCGACGCAGCCGGCAGCCAGGCGCGGCGCATAGCCGCGTTTGAGCATTTCCGGCAAGGCGACGCGGCCCATGGTGGAAGCCGTGGCGACGCTGGAGCCGCAAACCATGGCAAAGGCGGCGCAGCCAAACACCGTGGCGATTGCCAGGCCGCCGGAGATGTGACCGATCAGTTTTTCGGCTGCCGTGAATGCCTTTTCGGAGATGCCGCTGACAAAGGCCATATGGCCCATGAACAGGAACAGCGGCAACACGATATAGGAGAGATTGGCGGTGTAGGAGTAGGTGAAGGTAGAGAGCAGGAATTCCATCGGCATGAAGCCGCGAGTCATTACCAGCCCGGAAACACCGGAGATAGCGAGCGCCAGACCGATCGGTGTGCCGATCAGCAGCAGCAGGCCGAGAAAGCCGATCATCAGAATGCCGGCGGTGGTGATATCCATAGGTGCCTCGTTGGCGTTACGGTTCAGGCGTCTGTGCCGGTGGAGGCACGGCGCAGATGATCGAAGGCTTCCAGCACAAGCTGCAGCGTCAATGCCGACCAGCCGAAGGCGATCAGCAATCGTGCCGGCCAGATCGGAAACGGCACCACGCCGTAATCCACTTCGCCTTCCAGCATGGCCGCGATGGCTTTGATCCAGGAATAGTAGCCAAGCATGCCGATCACCACGGCTGAGATCAGCATGGCGATGCAGGCCAGCAGCCGGGTCAGGCGCGGCGGCAAACTGCGGGTGAGGATATCAACACTAAAATTGGCACTTTCAGCCTGAGCGCCGCCCAGGCCAAGGAAGACCAGCGTTATCAGCATCACCACCGCCAGTTCGCTGGCACCCTGGATCGAGAAGCCGAGTATGGCGCGGCAGAAGACATCGGCGAGGATCGCCAGCATCATCAATCCAGTGGCGAAGCCGGACCAGACTGCCAGCAGGCGATTGGCTTTGGATACCCAGGCATATAGAGCGGTCATTGTGATACTCCGCAGCGTGGCCGGCCCGGCAGAACCGGACCGGCCAGCCATGTCAGATCAGGGTTTCGCGGCAGTGACGCGAGCCAGGCCCGGCTGATGCTTCGAGGTCTTGTTGTATTTCTCCACCAGTGCCAGATACTGGTCGAGCAAGGCCTTGCCATCCACGCCGGCTTCCTTGGCCACGGCGTACCATTCCTTCCACAATTCGCCGCCCACAGTGTCACGCATCTGCTTGGTATCGGCGTCGCTGAAGCTGCTGACCTGAAGCTGCCCGGCCTTCACTCGCGCCGACACTTTGGCGGCGGCGGCATCGAATACCTCGTCGGCGTATTTCAGGTATTGCTCCGGCACTTCCTTGGCGACATCAAGCACCACCTGCTGCGTGGCGGCATCCAGGCTGTTGAAGGTTTTCAGGCTGATCGTGGTCAGCGCCATGGCATAGACACCCATGCGGCCGATATCGCTGGCATATTTTGCCACTTCATGCAGGCCGGAATCGACTCCGGTATCAAACGGCGCACCCGACATGGCATCCACCACGCCGCGCTGCATGCCTTCCACCGCATCCGGCCACGGGATCGCCAGTGTGGAAGCACCCAGCTTGCTCAGCGCATCGCCGATGCCGAGCACGGCACGCACCTTGAGGCCCTTGATATCTGCCGGCTTGAGCAAAGGCTTGTTCGACCAGATGGTGTTCTCGCCAAAACCCATGGCATAGAGCAGCTTGAGATTCTTGCTCTCGAATTCCTTGCGCAAGGCGGCATTGGCGCCATAAAGCTCGGTGAAGGCCCGCGTCGCGGTATCCACCCGATCGGTGGTGAAAGGCAACGTCACCTGGCTGAGCGGATAATTCTTGCGGTTATAGGCCGTGGGCGCACCCATGCCGATATCCGCCGCGCCGCCGCTGACCCCCGGCATCACATCCGATGCCTTGAGCAGCGAGCCACCGAAATAGGTCTCGAACTTGACCTTGCCGCCGCTGCGCTTCTCGACTTCGCCCATGAACCATTTGTCGGCGCGGGTGACGGCGAAGACATCGGTGAGATAGGTGGCATAGACCAGCTTGCGCTGCGCCATGGCATCGCCATGATGGCCGAGGGCAGCAAGCGACAGGGCCGCCAGCGGCAGCCAACGGGTAAACAGGTTTTTCATGGTTTCCTCCGGTTGTCCCTTTTACGAGACGGGCTATTTACGTGGCATTGGCGCCGCGCTGCCCGTTGATCTTCGCCCGATGCCGTCGAACAGGGTGTCGGCATAGCGGCGCGATACATCCGCAAGGTCGAACTTGCCCTCGCGGTACCATTCGATGGTCCAATTCATGAAGCCGAAAACGTAGAGGCTGTAGCTCAGGCTGTCCTGGCCGGCCTCGATCTCGCCATTGTCGATGCCGGCCTGAATCAATTGCCGCCAATAGCGTTCATATGGCCGGCGGGTGCGCTTGTAATGCTGGCGAATAGCTTCCGGCAGCGTGTTGGTACAGCGGATATTCACCTTGGTGTAATGACCCAGCGCCAGCGCCGAGAACAGATGCGCCTGGATCGCCGCGGCCAGTTTCTCACGCACGCTGGCCCCGGGCGGCAGGCCATTCACCGCCGCCTTGACCTGATCAAACACCCGCTCGACGCCAATCCGCATCACTTCATCGAGCAATTGCTCCTTGGCAGCGAAATGGTAGTAGATGCTGCCGGCCTTGATCCCGGTTTCCTGCGCGATGTCGCGCATCGTGGTGGCGACATAGCCATGCTCGGCAAACAGTTTGGCGGCAGCATCCAGGATCTGCTTGCGCGCATTTTCCGGCGCCGCCTTCACCTTCTGGATTTTGCTCTGAGCATTCATCGCCGCGCCATCATCCATCCCTAACTATTGTTAGGTTGGCTTCATTGTTCCGCAGCGTCAAACACAAAATTCTAACAAGGATGCACCGCAACGCAGCATGACAATGCCTTCACCTGATATCGACATCATGATGATTTGCTGGATTTACGCGGGCTTCCACGGCGTCGGCGCAGCGCCACGCAACATCATGCGATGCAACAGCGACGCAGCATGACGTCGGAGAAGCAGCAATCAAATCAGCAAAAGAATGTCCGCGTGCGATTCTGCCGACAACGCAGCCGCGAGCCCGGCAACCACACACAACGCCAGGACGGTAGCAATCCTGTGGCTCCAGGAATCACGCCGCAGGCCGGCGCACCTTTCCCAACCGGCCCAATTCGCCCCGCCCGCCACCGGTCGACCCGCAGCAGAAATTTGTGATCGCCGGCACCGATTTCCATCCCTGCCGGCTTGGGTGACGTACACGAAACAGTTAGGATCAGAAAATCAACCAGGTGATTGCAATGAACCCTCGCCCTACCCGCTTTGGTCTTTCCGCCACACTTCTCGTTCTGGCCATCGCCACTCCGGCCTGGGCGGCCGAACCGGCGGCGATTGTCGAAGACGTCTCCGGCCCCGCCCCGACTGGTACTGGCACTGGTAATGGCACTGGGCTGGCGGCCTTCGATTATCTTGATCCGGGCCAGAACCTGACCTTGCCGGCCGGCACTACCATCACGCTTGGCTACCTCGCCTCCTGCACTCGGGAAACCATCACCGGCGGCAAGGTGACAATCGGCAACGAAGCCTCCACAGTGATCGGTGGCAAGGTGAATCGCGAAACGGTGAAATGCAGCGGCGCGCTCAAATTGACCACGGCCCAGGCCGGCAAAAGCGGCGCCATGGTGTTTCGTGGTGGCCCGGGCAGCGGCAAGACACGGCCCGGCGAGCCGGAAGCGGCGCTGACCATCCATTCCACCATGCCGGTGTTTTCGGTTTCCACCACCGGGCTGGACCTGACCATCGAGCGCTTGGATAAGCCAGCCACCACGCGGGCGATCAAGGTGACCGGCCCGGTTGTCGACCTGGCCAAGGAAGGCATCAACCTGTTCCAGGGCGGGCTCTACCGCGCCCGGCTGGGAGATCACAGCGTGGTGTTTCGTGTTGCCATGGATGCCGGCGAAGGCGCCGGTCCGCTGCTGACCCGCCTGATCCGCCTCTGATCCATGCCGGCCGGCCGCCGCAGCCGTGATCTGCTCGCGCTGGCCGCTCTGAGCCTGCTGCTCGCTGGCCTGGCGGTCACGCCGGCGGCGCGCTGGCTCGCGGGGCTGTCCTACGATACCGCGCTGCTGCTGCGGCACCATCTGTTCGATCCCGGCCGCGCGCCGGCACAAAGCCATGCCGTGGTGGTGGCCCTGGATGAGGAAACCTATCGCCGCCCGCCCTTCCAGGCCACGCCCCAGGCGGCCTGGACACCGCAACTCGCCACGCTGCTGACCAGCATCACCGCCGCCGATGCCGCCGTGGTCGGCTTCGATCTGGTTTATCCCACCTCGCTGGAAAGCATGCAGCGCGGCTATGACCGCAGCTTCCTGCTCGCCTTGCGCCAGGCGGCGCGCGAGAACCGGCTGATCCTGGGCAAGGTGCAGCACGGCGCCCATCCCATCGAGCCACATCCGATGCAGAAACTGGCGGTCGGCGGCGCGGCGAATATCCGCTCGCTCAATGTGCTGGAAGATGCCGATGGCATCATCCGCCGCTTGCCATTGTTTTTCGCCACAGCGGAGCCGCACGGCCATGAACCCGGCTTTGCCCTGGATATGGCGCAGCGCCTGGCCGGCAGCAACGGCCTGCCGCAACCGGCCAGACCGGATACGCCGCCGCTGCTGCTGAATTTCAATACCCGCCCAGGCGCGATCCCGACCTATTCCGCCGCCGATCTGCTGGCCTGCGCGGAAGCTGGCGACGCGGCCTATTTCCAGCGGCATTTTGCCGGCAAGGCAGTGATCTTCGCCTCTGTGCTGGATGTGGAAGACCGGCGCCTGACCACAAAACGCCTGACCACCCAGCCCGATGGCAGCCATCCACCGCCGCGCTGCCGGCTGGAAACCCTGCCGCTGGGCCGCGCCGATCTGGCGCGCGACAGCATTCCCGGCGTCTATATCCACGCCACCGCGATCAACAATCTGATTGATGGCGATGCCTTGCAGGAGATCAGCCCGCCCGGCCTGTTCGGCATCGCGCTGGTCCTGACCGGCCTGGTGGTGCTGGCGGCGTATTTCCTGCCGCTGGCGCAGGCGGCATTGTCCAGTCTGGCCCTGGTGCTGATGCTGCCCGTGGCGGCGGCCTGGTCGCTGCATCAGGGCATTGCCCTGCCCTGGCTGACCCTGGAGGCGATCATGGCGCTGGCGCTGGGTGGCAGCATCGCCTATCGCATCATGGTGACCGACCAGGACAAACGGCTCATTGCCAGGCTTTTTTCACTCTATCTGCCAGGCAGCGTGATCGACGGCATGCTGCGCGCCGGCCGGCTGCCGGCCCTGGGCGGCGAGGAACGCGAAGTCAGCATCCTGTTTTCCGATATTGCCGGTTTCACCCGGCTGGCCGAGACCATGCCGCCCACTGATCTGGTGCAGGCACTGAACGACTACTTCACCGCCATGACCACGATCATCGAACAGCATGGCGGCTTCGTCGACAAATTCATCGGCGATGCCATCGTGGCAGTGTTTGGCGCGCCGCTGGCGCAGCATGATCACGCCACGCAGGCGGTGCGCGCCGCCCTGGCGATGCAGCAGGCGGTCAATGCCGAACCACGGCACTTCACCCTGGCCGGCCAGGCCTTCAGCATCCGCATCGGCATCAATACCGGGCCGGTGCTGATCGGCAATATCGGCTCACCGCGGCGGCTGAATTACACCATCATTGGCGATGCAGTGAATCTGGCCGCCCGGCTGGAAGGCGCCAACAAACAGTATCACAGCAATATCCTGGTCAGCGAAACCACCGCCGCAGCCGCCGGCCCAGCCTTTGCCTGGCGCCTGATCGACCGGGTGCGCGTGCTGGGGCGGGAACAGCCGGTGGCGATCCTGACGCCCCTTGCCGGTGAGCAAGCCGGCCTGGCACCGACCTATCAGGCCATCTGGGCGCATATCGAGCAGCGCGATTTCGCCGCTGCCGCCGCCCTGTTGCAGCCCCTGTCGGACGATCCGGTGGCAGTCAATCTGCTGGCCCGCCTGCCCGCCATGGCTGCCGCGCCGTCGCAACCCTGGCCGCCGGTCACCGATCTGACGGAAAAATAGGACAGCGTTTCAGCTGCCATCGCCCATCAAGGAATAAGGCGCCCAGAAAATCGGGTGAGCATAGGAAAACAACGTATCACCATCCTCGCGATAACCAGGCCCATCCAGCAATGTCACCATGGCCTGGCGTAACGCCTCGGCACGACCCAAAGCCGCATCGCCGGCCTGACGTGCGAACAGATCGGTGACCAGATCCTTGGCCGAAGCCGAATGCACCGACCAATTGGTGAGCAGCAGCGCGCGCGTGCCGGCATAGAAGAAGGCGCGCCCCAGGCCAGATGCGGCTTCGGCACCGGCATTGGCACCGGAACCGGTATTGCAGGCCGACAATATCACCCAATCGGCATCCAGCTTGAGGCCGAGGATTTCATCCATCGCCAGCAGGCCATCACCGTCGATGCCAGCCACTTCCGGCGCCGACAGCGCCAGGGCCGGCTGGCCCAGGCCATCCAGTTCTCCCGGCACCAGGCCATGGGTGGCAAAAGCCAGCACCCGATACTGGGTCAGATCGGCGCGTTTCACGGCGGCCTCATTGGCGGCCTTGCCGAGATGCAGCGAGCGCACCGGATCGGCCTGCATCGCCGCCGCCACCGAACGCAGTTCCTCGGCGGTATCGGGCAGGCGCGGCAGCAGCGAAAGCTGGGCGGAATCGACCGTCGAAGTCTGCGGCAGATTGCGCCGTTTCAGCTTGGCGCCGCGCACCTGCACCGGATCGCTGGAGGCAATCCGGGTGATGCTTTCGCCGGCCTCGGCCGCCTGTTCCAGGCTGAAGAGCGGATCGCCGAAACCGATCAGCGGCTGGCGCGCGGCATTGCCCTTGCCCAACCGGCGCAAGGCGGTGAGCGCCGCCGCCGAGGGCAGTTGCGTCACCGCATGGCTGCGTGCCAGCCACGGCACCGCCTTGTATTCGGCAAATAATGTGCCGCCCGCCTTGGCATTGGCTGCCGCTTCGATCGGCAACAGGCTGAGCGGCAGGGTGGCCAGCGCGCCATTGGCCGCCACGATCAGGCTGCGGGCGGATTTCCAGCCGCTTTCCACCGGGCGCAGCAGATCGGTATAAAGCCGGTGCGCCACGGCCAGATCGAAAGGCGGAATATCCCCCAGTGTTTCCGCCTGCGGCTCCAGCGCCTTGCGCAGGCTGGTCACTGCCTCGGCGATGTCATCGTTGCCACGCGGCACGGCAGCAAAAGCCAGGGCGCCCTGCTGCGGCACGGCCCAGACGAAAGTATGCTCGGCAGCCACATAGAAAGACAGGAAGGCCTCACCGGGCCGCAGGCTGGCGCGGATTTCCTCGACGCTGGGCGGCCGTGGATCGATCAGGCTGACATAATCCGGAAATTGCCGCTCAATCTGTTCGCGCAGCCGCGCCCGCTCGGCGCGCTCCTTGTCGACCATGGCCCGCAATTCAAGGATGGTTTTTTCATCGCGCTGCTCCGGCGGCAATGCCAGCAGGCTGCCCAGCAGGCCAAAACCGGCGCCGATGCGCTTCTGGCTGTCCTGCTCCTGGCGCACCAGATCGGCCAAGCGTGGATCGCGGGTGCTGGCCCGTGCCGCCGAAGCCGCCAGCGCCCGCTGCACGCTGCGGCCACGCGCTGCATCAGCCAGACGGAAACTTTCCGCGCCGGCCTCAACGCCACCGGCCAGACCGCTGCCCTGGGTCTTGGCCAGCAGCGCAATGAAACTTTCGATCACGGTCTGCACATAGAAATCGCGCCGCGCCAGCGAGGCATCCTCGGTCTCGGATTGGCGCGACGCCGAAAGAATTACCGGCATTGCCGCGCGAAAACTCTGCAAGGCGGCAGCATGGTCACCCAGCTGGCTCTGCACCAGGCCGAGCAGGCCGCGCGCCAAGGCGGTTTCAAAATGTTTGTCGCCCAGCCGTTCCGCCTTGACGCGCACATCCTCATCGGCCAGCGGCAGCGCCATTTCGGCCTTGCCGGTCCGCGCCAGGGTCAGCACCCGGCCGGGATGGCGCAGTATGCGCGCGGCGCGTTCACCGCGCCAGGCCGGCATCTGCGCCACAGCCGTTTCATATCGTGATGCAGCCGTTGCCCAGTCGCGCCGTAATGTCGCAACATCGGCCACATCGCGCAGCGATAAAACGTAAGTATCTGCACCCGATTGAACACCGATATCACGCTGAATCTGCAGATTGGCATTGTAGAGCGTCTCGGCATCGCCGAGCCGGCCCAGTTCCAGCATCAGATTGCCCAGCCGGGTCACCAGCAAAGCCGTCACACCGCTATATTTGCCGACATTGTTCAGCGATGAGAGCAAAGCCTGGCGCAAGTCCACTTCAGCTTCGATCAACCGGCCCTGGGCCAGCTTGGCATCGCCGATCCGGCTGAGCAGAACATCCTCCAGCACGCGAATGGAGCTTTCCAGCCCCTCCAGATTGCCGCTCCGCGCCGCGCGGGCGGATTTTCGGATACCGGCCAGCGCCTGGGCGAAAAGCCGCTCGGCCTGCACCGGGTTGCCGCGCGCTTCGGAGATCAGGCCCTGGCTCAACAGGGTTTCGGCCTGCCAATTATCCAGCAGCACCGTCTCGATGCGCGGATTGACCGCCATTTCCTTGTACAGGCTTTCGGCATAGCCGGCATATTCCGCCGCCAGCCGGAAATTGCCGGCCATCAGCGCTGCCGAAACGATATTGCGATAGACGATGAACAGCCGCCCCGGCATGCGCTTGCTCTGCTGAATCACCCTGGCCGTTTGCAGATTGATGCGCACGGCATCCTGTGGCCGGCCCTGAAAAATATAGGATAGCCCGAGCGCGATGCGCGCCCGCAGGCTTTCATCACCCACCTGCTCGATCAATGGGATGGCACGCTCCAGGTCGGCACTGGCCTCCAGTTGCCGGCCCAGCGCCATGCGGGCCGAGCCACGTTCGAGCAGGAAGCGCCCCAGCGCCCGTGCATCCGCGCCGGCCGGCTCCGGCGCTTCCGCCAGGGTGGTCTGGGCAGCCCGACGGGCCGGGTCAGGCTGCTGCTGATCCAGAATGGCGACGATATCCGATATGGTGCGTGGTGCGATCTGGTCGCTGGGCGCGGCCAGGGCATCATGTTGCGGCAGCATCCAGACCAAGCCGGCGAACAGCAGAAGAAACAGACTGCGCATGAAGGATATCTCGGTTGATGTCGCAATTGACGCCAGACAGCTTAGCGCATTGCCGGGACGACTGCGAGAGGGGCGGCGGCGAGAGGGTGGCGGGACGGCAGCCGCCGACACGGCCGGCATTGCCAGTTTCGCCTTCCATCGCTTAGAATTGGCGTTGCCAAGCATGTCACGCCCGAATGGCACAGGAAAATGAACCAGCCTCGAATCGCGGTCCTGCTGCCCTGCTATAACGAGGAAATGACGGTTGGCGCCGTGGTGCAGGGTTTCCGTGACGCCCTGGGGCCGGAAGCAGAGATTTATGTTTACGACAATCGCTCGGAAGACCGCACTGGAGCCGTGGCGCGGGCTGCCGGCGCTGTAGTGCGCCGGGTGGAAAAGCGCGGCAAGGGCCATGTGGTGCGCCGCATGTTTGCCGATATTGATGCCGATCTCTATCTCATGGCCGATGGCGACCTGACCTATGCCGCCGCGAGTGCCCCGGCCCTGATCGCCCGCTTGCTGGACGGCCAGTTCGACATGGTGGTCGGGCGGCGTGTTTCCGTGCCGGAAACCCCGTCGGCGCGGCCAGCCTACCGGCCCGGGCATCGTTCCGGCAATCACCTGATCACCCAGGCAGTCAATCTGCTGTTTGGGTATGATTGCAGCGATGTCCTGTCCGGGTATCGGGTTTTTTCCCGCCGCTTCGTCAAATCCTTTCCGGCCAGCGCCACCGGCTTCGAGATCGAAACCGAATTGACCGTGCATGCCCTGGACCTTGGCCTGCCCTGCGCCGAATTGCCGACGCCTTATGTGCCGCGGCCGGATGGATCGCAGAGCAAACTGCACAGCCTGCGTGACGGATACCGCATCCTGGCCATGATTATGCGCCTGTTGCAGTTGAACCGACCGCTGTTGTTTTTCGGCACCATCTTTTTCCTGCTTGCCGCCGGCGCCATCCTGCTGGCACTGCCGTTGGCCATCACCTATTACGAAACCGGCCTGGTACCCCGTTTCCCCACCGCCATCCTGGCCACCGGCACCATGCTGCTGGGTTTTATCAGCCTGGCCTGCGGCCTCATCCTTGATGTGGTGGGGAAAGGCCGACGCGAGGCCAAATTGCTGGCCTATCTGGCCCAGCCGGCACCCGCCTATCCGCCAGGGTCCGCAGGGTGACGTTCATGCGTCATCCGCTGAGATTGCTGCTGGCGGCTATCTTGGCGCTTGGCATCTGCCATCTCGCCCTGCTGCCACCATTCGAGGGCTTTGACGAAACCGGCCATTACTCGTCGCTGCTGCAGGTGGCGGATACCGGCACCCTGCCGCGCCTCGGCACGGCCAGGATGGCGCAGGAGGTGGAGGCTTATCAGCGCCAGGGGCCAATGCCCTATATGCTGGCCGCACCAGGCACCCACCCGACCTATCGTGATTTTTTTGCCGGCCCGACGACGCCGCGCGGCATGGCAGCCTCACCGCGTTTTGCGCCCGGCATGCTGCCAAACTGGCAAAGCCAGCATCCGCCACTTTATTATGCATTGCTGGCGCCGATCACCTGGATGACGAGCGGCCTGGCGCTGCGCGACCGCCTGTTCTGGCTGCGCACGGCCTCCTTCCTGCTCGCCTTTGCCGCTTTGTGCCTGGCGGTGCGCAGCAATGAACAGGCGCTGCCCGGCAGCGGCCTGGCCACGGCGCTCTGGCCATTGCTGATGCCAGGCTGGTTTCCCGAAATGGCCCGGCTGGGCAATGACAGCCTGGCCTGTCTGCTGCTGGTGGTGGCCTGGAGCGCCTTGCTGGCAATCCGGCGCCATGACGGCGATTGGCGCGCCTGGCTGCTGCTCGGCGCGGCGCTCGGCCTTGGCATCCTGACCAAGGCCTATGTAATCCCGATTGCCATTTTCTGCCTGATTTTCCTGACCTTCGACCGGCTATGGCAGCGGCGGCCGCTGGCGCCCCTGCTAGCCTGCGCCGGCCTGGTCATTGGCTGCGGCGGCATCTGGCCTCTCTGGCTGGTGCTGCAGGGCCTGCCGGCCACCAATGACAGCGCCCTGCTGGCCGAGCGAGGCGGGCTGCTCGCCGGGCTGGCCCGGCATTGGTCAGCCGGCGGCATGGCCCATAGCCTCGGCAGCATTGTCAAAAGCTTCGTCTGGTCCGGCAGTTGGTCCTTCGGGCGCCCGGCGCTGCTGTTCTATCTGCCGCCATTGCTGCTCATGGCGCTTATCGGCCTGGGCTGGCTGCGCGGGCTGTTCGCCGCCGCTGCCATGCCCAGAGAAAATCTCTGGCTGCCGGGGCTGTTTATCCTGCCGCTGGTTGCCGGCCTGGTGGCTCATAGCCTGCTCTGGCTGGCCATGGGGCAAAGCGGCGTCACCGGTGGCTGGTATCTGCATGTGCTGCTGGCCCCGATGGCATTGCTCAGTGCGGCCGCCCTGCGCGCCACCCCCATGCCCGCCCAGCCACTGGCCATCGCCTGCCTCGCCTATGCCCTCGCTTTCGGCGCCGGCCTGGCCTGGCTGCAAATCGGCCTGTTTGCCGGCTGCGTGCATCTGGCGCCGCCATCGCCGGTCTATGAGGTGGATTGGGGTTGCGCCCTGGATGCGCCGCTGCTGTTCCGGCGCCTGGCAATGCTGGCACATCCCGGCATCGGCATGGCGGCCGGCAGTGCGGCCCTGCTGCTATTGCTGGCAGCCGTCGTTGTCGCGCTCAGGCGCCAATATGGCCGCAACAAGGCGCCGGCATAGCCCGAACTGCATGCCGGATAAAAATATAAGCCTTTGTGATGTAACACTTAAATCCTATAGTCGGGTGAGTTTCCGTGTAGCCTGAACAGGTGCCGCCATGAAGAAATTGCTGCCCGCCGCCGGTATTGCCCTGGCCCTGATCCTGGCTGCCGGGGGCGGCTACTGGTTCGGCCGGCAGCAGGCACCGGCAACCATGCCGGCGACGCAAGCCGCCGCCGCTGGCGACAGCCTGGAATTCCTGCGCTACAGCCTGAAACGCAAGACGCCCGAACGCGGCGATCCCTATTATTATGTCGATGACGACGAAGACGAGCGAGTGCGGGCGCATCGCCCGGTGCAGCAGGTCTGCCTTGATTTTAACCTGCCGCTGGCCAAGGCCGAGACCTATCAGGGCCAGGTCAAGGCCGAAGGCATCGCCACGCTGACCCTGAGCACCGAACAGCGCACCCTGTGCCTGGCCGGCTGGCCGGAAGGCACCAAGCGGCTCGACCTGGTGTTGCCGGCCGGCCTGCCGGCTGCCGAGGGCGCCACCATGGCGGCGGAAACCCGCCTGCGCGTGGAACTGGATATCCCGGCGGCGGAGAAACTGGTGGCCTTTGCCGGCAATGGCGCCATCCTGCCGCGTATCGGCGCCACCGGCATCGCGGTGGAAACCCGCAATGTCGACCGCATCCGCCTGCGCGTGCTGCGGGTCAGCGATGCCCGGCTGATGCGCGACTGGCCCAAACACCGCGCCAAGCGCAAGGCCGGCAATGATGATGGCGAGGAAGATTATTCCTATGACAACAGCCTGGACCGGCTGATCACCGGCGGCGCCTACACGCTATGGGATGGCACCATGGCGGTGGAGAATCGCGGCGGCGAGCGCAGCCTGACCAGTTTCCCGCTGGGCAACATCCTGCCCCGGCGCGAACCCGGCGCCTATCTGCTGATCGCCGAGGAAGATGCCAAAGCCAGCGCGCGTAGCGGCTATTCCAGCTGGAACGCCCCGGCGACACGCTGGGTGATCGAAACCGATATCGGCCTCACCATCCTGCAGGGCGAGGACGGCCTGCATGTACTGGCGCGCTCCTATGACAGCGCCAAGCCGCTACCTGGCCTGGAACTGGCGCTGGTGGCCGAGAATGGCCGCGATCTCGGCCGCGCCACCAGCAATGGCGATGGCCGCGTGCTGTTCGCGCCCGGCCTGTTGCAGGGCCAGGAGGGCAATCGGCCACAGGCGGTTTTCGCCTATGGCAGCGATGGCGCTTTCGCTTTCATCGATCTCAACCGGCCGGCCTTCGATCTTTCCGATCGCGGTGTTTCCGGTCAGCCGGCGTTGCGCCCGCTGACCGCCTTCCTCTATGCGGATCGCGGCATCTACCGCCCGGGCGAACGGGTGCAGCTTTCCGGCCTGCTGCGGCGCGACACCGCCGATGCCCTGGCTGAACCGCTCACCCTGGTGATCCAGCGCCCGAACGGCGCCGAATTCCGCCGCCACACCTTGCGCCCCGATGCCGGCGGCGGGGTGCATCTGAGTGCCGAATTGCCACCTGGCGCGGCGCGCGGCTTATGGAGCGTGCAGGCCTATGCCGATCCGACCGGACAGCCGATCGGCAGGCTGAGTTTTGAAGTGCAGGATTTTGTGCCGCAGCGCCTGGGCGTCAGCGGCATGCTGGATCAGCCGGTTTACAATCCGGCCGCACCGCCCAGGCTGGATCTGGCAGCGCAATGGCTCTATGGCGCGCCAGCAGCGGAATTGCAGGCCTTCGGCGAATTGCGCATCACGCGCGACGGCAATGCCTTCCCGCAATGGAGCGGCTGGCATTTTGGCCGCCATGACGATCCGTTTGAGGATGTGCTGCTCAAGCTGGATGCCGATGCCACCGATGCCGAGGGCCGCGCCAGCATCACATTGGCGGAAAGCAAACTTGGCTCGACGCTGCCGCTCAAGGCCATCGTCGGGTTTGGCGTCTATGAACCCGGCGGTCGCGCCACCGAGGAAAGGCTGAGCCTGCCGGTGCGCCATCGCCCGGTTTTCCTGGGCATCAAACCCGGCTTCGATGATAACCGCGTACCCAATGGCACCGAGGCGCAACTCGGCATTGCCGCCATCGACGCCGAAGGCAAACAGATTGCCCGGCCCGGCATCGCCTGGCGGCTGGAACGGGAAGTCTGGAGCTATATCTGGTATCGCGACGCCGAACGCGGCGGGCGCTGGGCCTATCGCGTTTCAGTCCAGATGGAACCAATTCAGAGCGGCACCTGGACCCTGGCCGCTGACAAGCCGCAGGATTTGCGCTTCAAGCCGGAAGCCTGGAACCGTTATCGCCTGACCGTGGAAGACCCCGATGGCGGCGCTGCCACCAGCTATCGCTTCGCCACCGGCTTTGGCAATACATCGCCGGATGACGAAATCCCCGACAAGGTGGCGGTCTCGGCCGATGCGGCCAGCTATGCCATCGGCACCACCGCGCGGGTGGCGATCAAGCCGCCCTTTGCCGGCGAAGCCCTGGTGATGGTGGCCAGCAACCGCATCCTGTGGTCGCGCCATGTCAGCCTGCCGGCCGAGGGTGGCGAGGTGGAAATTCCGGTGACCGCCGAGTGGGGCGCCGGCGCCTATATCCTGGTTGATCTGGTGCGGCCGCTGAGCGGCGGTTCGGCGCGCGAGCCGGTACGTGCCATCGGGCTGACCTGGGCCAGCCTGGATAACGGCGCGCGGCAGCTTGCCGTCAGTCTTGCGGCACCCGAAGTGGCGCTGCCGCAAAGCCGCCTCACCCTGCCGGTGACGATTGCCGGCCTGGCGCCGGGCCAGCGCACCACGCTGACTGTGGCGGCGGTGGATGAAGGCATCCTGGCCCTGACGCGCTTTGTCTCGCCCGATCCGGCGGATTTCTATTTCGGCAAACGCCGCCTGGGTATCGACCTGCGCGACGATTATGGCCGCCTGCTGGATGGCCAGGCCGCCCCGGCCGGGCGCATCCGCATGGGTGGCGATGATATGGGCGGCGCCGGCCTGCAAACCGTGCCGACACGCACCGTGGCGCTGTTCTCCGGCCCGGTGGAAGTGGATGCCGAGGGCAAAGCCAGCATCAGTTTTGACCTGCCGGATTTTGTCGGCCAGCTGCGCCTGATGGCGGTGGCTTATAACCAGCGCCAGGTCGGCAAGGGCGAAGCGCGCCTGCGCGTGCGCCATCCGCTGGTGGCGGATGCCTATTTCCCGCGTTTCCTGGCGCCGGGCGACAAGGCCCGCATGACCCTGCACACGCAGAATGTCGAAGCGCCGGAAGGCGAATACCGCTTCACCGTCTCGGCCACGCCGGGGCTCGATTTCACCGGACCGACCGAACTGACCCTGCCGCTGGCGGCGCGCCAATCCGCCCAGGGCAGCTTCGAGCTGGCCGCGCAGGACGATTTCATCGGCATTGCCACCATCCGGCTCGGCGTTTCGGGCCCGGGCGGCGTGGCTTTCAATCGCGAATGGCAGATCGAAAGCCGCTCGCCGCATTATCCGCTGACACTGGAAAGCCGCCGCGACCTGAATGGTGGCGAAGCCCTGACCCTCAATCCCGACCTGCTGACGCCGTTCCTGCCCGGCGGTGCCGCCTTGACGGTGAATCTCAGCGCCATTCGCGGCATCGACGTGCCTGGCCTGCTGCAATCGCTCTACCGCTACCCCTATGGCTGCACCGAGCAGATCACCAGCGTGGCGGCGCCCCTGCTGGCCTTCGGCGATTTCAGCCTGCTCGGCACCGGCACCGGCGCTGGCACCGGCACTGGCAAGGTGCTGGGCGATGACGACCTGCGCCGCCGCGTGCAGCAGGCCGTCGATACCCTGCTCGACCGCCAGGGCGAGGATGGCGTGATCGGCCTGTGGCGCGCCAATGACCGCTCGGCCGATTCCTGGCTGATCGTCTATGCCACCGATTTCCTGCAACGGGCGCAGCAGCAAGGTTATGTGGTGCCGGATGATGCCTTGCGCCGCGCCGGCAAATTCCTGCGCAACCTGGCCGAACAGAGCGGCAGCAGCCTGGATTATGATATCTACGGCTATGGCGATGCGGCCCGCGCCAACCTGCTGCGGGCGCGCGCCTATGCACATTACCTGCTGGCCCGCAATGGCGATCCGCAGCGCAGCCTGCTGCTGCGTCAGCAACAGGAATTTGAGCAGGCCACGCCCGGTATCGCGCGCAGCTTCTTTGCCGCCGCGCTGGCTTTGGCCGGTGAACGGGAGCGCGCCGGCGCCATCTTCCGCCAGGCCGCCGGTCTGATCGGCAGCGCGCAGGCGGTGAATTTCTACGGTTCGCGCCTGCGCGACGAGGCGGTGGCTGCCGCGCTGATGACGGAAAGCCTGGGGCTGGCCGCCGCCGCGCCGTTTTTCGACCGCCTGGCCGCCACACCAGCGGCTGCGGAGAAACTGACGACGCAGGAAAAAGCCTGGCTGCTGCGCGCCGCCAGCGCCGCCAAGCGCGATGCCAGCATCATCCTCGACGACAACGGCACCGCGCGGCGCTACAGCAATGTGGCAGCGCAAAGCCTGTCAATACCGCCGGCCGCGCTGACCGGCGGCTACCGCATCGTGAATAATGGCGAGGCGCCGCTCAGTAGCAGCGTGATCCTGCATGGCGCACCGCGTCAGGCGCCGCCCGCCCTGGCCAATGGCTATCGCCTGAGCAAGCAGGTATTCGATCCGGCCGGCGATCCGGTCAACCCGGGCGATCCCGCCGCCGTGCGCCGGCATGACCGCCTGATCGTGGTGCTGGAAGGCCAGGTGCAGGATGCGCAATATCGCCAGAATATTCTGGTGGACATGCTGCCGGCCGGCTGGGAGATCGAGAGTGTGCTGCGTCCGCCGCGCAAGCTGGATGACAGCCCGGCGCCCTATGCCTGGCTGCCGGCGCTGAGCCCGTCGCTGATGATGGAGCAGCGCGACGACCGCTTTGTGGCGGCGTTTGAGCTCAACAGCCAGGAACGCACCAACTATTTCGCCATGCTGCTGGGCGACGATGCGGATATGCGCGCAAGGCTGCTGCCGCCAGGACGCGACTTCCGCTTCGCTTATGTGGTGCGGGCGGTCACACCCGGCAGTTTCACCCTGCCCGCCGCCAGCGTGGAGGATATGTATCGCCCGGAACGTATGGCGCGCAGTGCTGCCGGCCACACCATGGTGCGGGCCGACTAAGCCATGGCAGCCGGCCGGCTGAAACACCTGTTTGGCGCGGCTGCCATCAGCGGCGTAGTCATCGCCGGCCTGCTGCTGGCCGCCGACCGCCTGCTGCCGCCCGATATGAGCCGCTACGAGCAGAGCGGCCGGCTGGTGACGGACCGGAATGGCGAGCCGCTGCGCTTTCTGCCGACCCGCGACGGGGTCTGGCGCCTGGCGATCATGCCGGAAGCGGTTGATCCGCAATATCTGGCTTTGCTGCTGGCCTATGAGGATCAGCGCTTTTTCCATCATCCCGGCATCGATCCACTCGCCATCGCGCGCGCGGCTTTCAGCAATCTGGATGCCGGGCGGATTGTTTCGGGCGCCTCCACCCTGACCATGCAGGTGGCGCGCCTGCTGCACGGCCAGGCGCCAAGCTGGGGCGGCAAGCTGGCCCAGGCCCTGCGCGCATTGCAATTGGAATGGCGCTATTCGAAACAAGACATCCTGGCGATGTATCTCACCCTGGCGCCCTTCGGCGGCAATATCGAGGGTGTGCATATGGCCAGCCGGCTCTATTTCGGCAAGCCGCCGGCCAGCCTGACCCTGGCCGAAAGCGCCCTGCTGATCGCATTGCCGCAATCACCGACCCGGCGCCGCCCGCTGCTGCATGCCGGGGCTGCATTGGCCGGTCGCGCCGAAGTGCTGCGCCGCCTGGCCGAGGCCGGTGAGATTGCCGCATCGGCGGCTCAGACGGCCAATGCCGAAGCCCTGCCCGGCCGGCGCCATGAATTGCCTTTGCTGGCACCGCATCTGGCCGCCCGGGCGGCCCGGCAGGTGGACCTCGCTGGTGTGGCGACGATCCGCACCACGCTGGATGCCGGATTGCAGCAGCGCCTGGAACACCTGGTGCGCCAGGAAGCCGCCTGGTTTCCCGATCCCGCCACCCTGGCCATCCTGGTGGCGGAAATACCCGGGCGGCGCATCCTGGCCTCAGTGGGCGGGCATGATTATGCCGGCAACCAGGGCCAGATCGACATGACGCGGGCGATCCGTTCGCCCGGCTCGACGCTGAAACCCTTCATCTATGGCCTGGCCCTGGATCGCGGCGATATCCATCCCGATACCGTGATCGATGATCGCCCGACCCGCTTCGGCAGCTATCTGCCCCGGAATTTCGACCGGCAGTATCAGGGCCGCGTCACCATCCGCGCCGCCTTGCAGCAATCGCTCAACGTACCCGCCGTGGCGGTACTGGAACGGCTCGGCGCCGGCCGTTTCGCTGCCGACCTGGATACCCTGGGCATCCGGCTGCACCTGCCGGCACCGCGCGAGGCACCCGGCCTGGCTTTGGCGCTGGGTGGCGGCGGGCTGTCCTTGCGCGACCTGACCGCGCTCTATGCCCTGCTGGCCGATGGCGGCCGTTACCAGCCGCTGACCATGACAGAAACTGGCGCAGCGGCCCGGCCGCAGCCTTTCATCGGCCCGGCGGCAGCGCAGCAGATCGGCGAAATCCTGACCGGCGCGGCACGCCCCAGCGGCATCCAGGGTGCCGCCAATGCCAGCAGCGACCGCATCGCCTACAAGACCGGCACATCCTATGGTTTCCGCGATGCCTGGGCGCTGGGCTATACCGGCAGCCATGTGGTGGGCGTCTGGGTCGGCCGCCCGGATGGCACGCCGCGCCCCGGCGCCTATGGCCGCAACACCGCTGCCCCGGTGCTGTTCCGGGTTTTTGATCTGCTGGGCGGGCGCGGCGGCGATCTGGCGCCGCCACAAAGCCTCGAAACCATCGCCCATAGCGCGCCGCTTGGTCTGAGCCAGTTCCGGCGTCAGAATGGCAGCCCGATGCACGAGGGGCCGCGCATCCTGTTTCCGCCGCCGCAGGTGGAACTGGCCCTGCCGGCCAGCGCCGACAAGCCGGTGGTGCTGGAGGCACGCGGCGCGGCACCGTTGCGCTGGTATGTCGATGGTATGCCGCTGGCCAGCCGCGATGCCGGCCGCCATGCCGAATGGGCGCCGCCCGGCCCCGGCTTTTTCCGCATCAGCGTCACCGATGCCGAAGGCCGCAGCAGTGCCGTGCGCACCCGGCTGGTGAGCGGAGATTAAACGGCCTTGTAAAGAAACGTGCCGAGCAGGATCCAGCGCCGCGCCTCGGCCTCCCGGCCGCGCCGCGCCAGCAAAGGCGTGGTGTAATGCCAGAAGGGTAGCCGATAGGCATTGACCAGGCCATTGCGCGCCACCTCCACCGCCTCGGTGAAATGGCCCGCCTTGGCATAAACCAGCAACTGGCTGCGCGCCCCCGGGGTGACGAAGCCGAGATGCAGATCGACATAACTCTGGCGCGCCGCCGGTTCCTCCGGGTGATGATCGTTATGCGGCCCGGCATAGTCGCCGGGATGATAGGCAATCGCCTGCAAGCCGTATTTACGCTGCAACGGCCGGCCGGCCAGGCTTTCGGCAAAGGCGCGATAACTCGGCGAACGCAGCATGGCGATCAGGCCGATGGCCTCGGCGGCGCGGCGCCCGGCGCTTAACCCGCCATCCAGATGCAGACTGCGCTGGCGCATCACCTTGGGCAGAGTTTCGCTATAATTGCGCTGCATGTCCCAGATGCTTTCCGGCGGGATCGGCTGCGCCATCAGCCGCAGATGCGGGCCGACATGGCTTTCCAGCAACACGCCGGCAGCGACGGATTGGCGCGCATCCAGCAGGCCGTCCAGGGCCAGAAAGCGGGTGCGCGGATCGGCCAGCGCGCCGGCAGCCGCATGGCGCCCGGCGAGTAATTTCTCGCCCCGGGCGGAAAGCAGATCGGCAAATTCGGCGGGAAAGCGGCGCATCCGCCTCTGATAGCAGGAAGGGCCAAGCCTGGAAAGCCGGCGGCCGGCGGCCTATGCTCCGGCGCCATGAACACCCCAGCCACAACGCCGCGTGACGAACGCCTGGCGCAGATTCTGCTTTTCATCACCCCGGCGATGTTCACCACCAACATGGTGACCGCGCGCGCCGTGGCCGACCTGATCCCGCCGGTGGCGCTGGCTTTCTGGCGCTGGTCCGGCGTCTGCCTGGTGCTGGCGGTACTTTGCGCGCGGGAATTATGGTATCATCGCGCAGCGCTGAAACAGGAAGCCGGCCATTTCCTGGTGCTCGGCTTTCTCGGCATGGTGATTTGTGGCGCCGGTGTCTATTGGGGCGCCGCCAGTACCACGGCCACCAATATCGGCCTGATCTATGCCACCTCGCCGGTGATCATCATCCTGCTGTCGCGCTTCTGGTTCGGCGAGGCAATGAATGCGCGCCAGGTGCTGGGTACGGTGCTGGCGCTGGGCGGCGTGCTGGTGATCGTGCTGCGCGGCGATCTGGATGTGCTGCACAGTCTGTCATTTTCCCTCGGCGACCTGCTGATGCTGGCCGCCGCCATCGCCTGGGCGATTTATGCCGTGTTGCTCAAACGCTGGCCGAGCCGGCTGGGCGTGAATGCCCGGCTGGCCTGCATCACCGGAGCCGGCGCACTCTGCCTGCTGCCGATGCTGGCGCTGGAAAGCCACTATGGCGCCGCCATGACCTGGAATGCCCAGAGCCTGCTGGTGATCGCCACGCTGGTGATCGTACCCGGCATCGGCGCCTATGGCAGCTATGGCTATATGACCAAACATCTCGGCCCGAGCCGCACCGGCCTGATCCTCTATCTGTCGCCGATCTACACGGCGTTGATGGCCTGGCTGCTGCTCGGCGAGAGTTTCGCCTTCTATCACTGGATCGGCAGCGCCCTGGTGCTGCCGGGCCTCTATATCGCCACCCACAAGCCGCAAACGGAGACTGCCTGATGGCCTATGCCTCGCTGCGCGACTTTATCAGCCAGCTTGAAGCCAAGGGCCGGCTGGTGCGGGTTTCCGAGCCGGTATCGACGGTGCTGGAAATGACCGAAATCCAGACCCGCCTGCTGGCCGAGCAAGGCCCCGCCGTGCTGTTTGAAAACCCCATCCGCGCCGATGGCAGCCCGAGCGACATCCCGGTGCTGGTCAACCTGTTCGGCACCGTGGAGCGGGTGGCCTGGGGCATGGACCGCGAGCCGGCGCAATTGCGCGAGGTGGGCGAGACCCTGGCTTTCCTGCGCCAGCCGGAGCCACCCGGCGGCTTCCGCGAGGCGCTGAATTTGCTGCCGCTGGTCAAGACCGTGCTGGCCATGGCGCCCAAGACGGTGAGCAATGCCCCGGTGCATGAAGTGGTGTTGCAGGGCGATGATATCGATCTCGATGCCCTGCCGATCCAGACCTGCTGGCCTGGCGAGCCGGCGCCGCTGATCACCTGGCCGCTGGTGGTGACCAAGGGGCCGAGCCAGGCCAAGGAGGATAGTTTCAATCTCGGCATCTACCGCATGCAGGTGCTGAACAAGAAGCAGACCCTGATGCGCTGGCTCAAGCATCGCGGCGGCGCACAGCAGCATCAGCGCTGGAAACAGGCCGGCAAACGCGAGCCGTTTCCCGCCGCCGTGGTGATCGGCGCCGATCCCGGCACCATCCTGGCCGCCGTCACCCCCGTACCCGATACCCTGTCGGAATATCAGTTCGCCGGCCTGCTGCGCGGCAAGAAGGTGGAATTGGTGGATTGCCGCACCGTGCCGCTGAAAGTGCCGGCCGAGGCCGAGATCGTGCTGGAAGGGTATGTCTCGCTGGATGAATATGGCGATGAAGGCCCCTATGGCGACCATACCGGCTACTACAATTCGGTCGAGCCGTTTCCGGTCTTTACCGTCACGGCGATCACCAGGAGACGGAAACCGATCTATCTAAGCACCTTCACCGGCCGCCCGCCGGATGAACCGAGCGTGCTGGGCGAGGCGCTGAATGATGTGTTCGTGCCGCTGATCCGCCAGCAATTCCCCGAGATCGTGGATTTCTGGCTGCCGCCCGAAGGCTGCTCCTACCGCGTGGCGGTGGTCAGCATCCGCAAGGCCTATCCCGGCCATGCCAAGCGCGTGATGATGGGCGTGTGGTCCTACCTGCGCCAATTCATGTACACCAAATGGGTCATCGTGGTGGATGACGATATCAACGCCCGGGACTGGAAGGATGTGGTCTGGGCGATGTCGACCCGCATGGATCCGGCGCGCGACATCACCCTGATCGAGCATACCCCGATCGACTATCTAGATTTCGCCTCGCCGGAATCCGGTCTCGGCAGCAAGATCGGCCTGGATGCCACCAATAAATGGCCGCCGGAAACCAAGCGCGAATGGGGCGAGAAACTTGGCATGGATGCCGATGTGGTGCGCCAGGTCAGCGAGAAATGGGCGCGCCTCGGCCTGCCCGGCAGCGGCAAGCCGATCTGGAAATAGTGCCACCCGGCCAAACCGGGGCGTGAAATCCATCACAACCGGCGCAGGATCGGCTTGACCGCGCCGTAAAAATACTGGCGCAATGCGGGCCGGCGCCGTTCGCTTATTGTACCGGCGCCGCAGCGGAGACCCGAAGCCATGTCGCTCTGGCAGCGTATGCATGACAAGATTTGCGGCCCCGGCTGCAAGCAGTTGATCGATGCCGAGCAGCGCCGGCTCTCGGCTGCCTTCGCCGCCGAGGAATATGAAGGCCTGCGCCTGGCCATCACCCTGCGCTTTGTTGCCATTGCCATCGTTGCCGTGCTGATCACGCTCGAAATGGGCTGGCCGATGGCGATCAACTATTATCCCTGGCTGCTGGCCCTGGCGCTGTCCGGCTATATCCAGCTTCTGGTACGCCAGCCGGCGGTGGATCGTGGCTGGATGCACTGGCTGTTTCCGATGATCGATATGGCCATGCTGGGCGCCGCCATCGTGCTGCCCAACCCGTTCGATCCCAATCCGCTGCCGCCGCCGATGCGCCTGGGCTTCGACACGGTGATGTATATCCCGCTCTTCCTGGCCCTGGCGGCGCTCGGACAATCGGCGCGCACGGTGTTTTTCACCGCCGCTTCCGGCATGCTGACCTGGATCGCCGCCACGTTCTATATCGCCATGCAGCCCGGCGTGCAGACTTATCTGATGCCGGGCAATGTGGCGCAGCTTTCCCTGCTGGAGCGGATTGCGCTGCTGCTCGATCCCTGGACATTGTCCTATGCCGACATGATCCGGCGCGTGGTGATGATCGGCCTGATCGGCGGTGTGCTGGTGGTGGCGGCAGTGCGCGCCCGCCATCTGGTGGCACGGCAGATTGAGAGCGAACGCGGCCGGCGCAATCTGGCGCGGCATTTCTCGCCACATATGGCCGAAGAACTGGCGCGGATGGACGATCCGCTCGGTGCCGTGCGCCAACTCGACAGCGTGGTGCTGTTTGCCGATCTGGTCGGCTTCACCCGCATCGGCGAGGACATGACGCCGACCCAGACCATCGCCTTGCTGCGCGAGGTGCATCGCCGGCTGGCCCATGCCGTGTTCGAGCAGCAGGGTACACTCGACAAGTATCTCGGCGACGGCATCATGGCTTCCTTCGGCACGCCGCGCCCGGGGCCGCGCGATGCCTCCGCCGCCCTGCTGGCCGCCCGCGCCATGCAGCAGGCCATCGAACAGCTCAACCGCCAGCGCGCGCCGTTGCGCCAGCCGCCGCTGCATCTCGCCGTCGGCCTGCATTTCGGCCCGGTGACGCTGGGCAATATCGGCGACGAGAACCGCGTGGAATATGCCCTGGTGGGCGAAACCGTGAATGTGGCCCATCGCCTGGAACAGATGACCCGCAGCATCGGCGCCTCGCTCTGCGTCAGCGATGCCTTTGTCGCCCGGCTGCGCGAGGAAACCCGCGGCGATGCCGGGCCTTTGCGCGATCTGGTGGAGATGCGGCCGCAGACCATCCGCGGCCTGCGCGAGCGCATGGTGGTGTGGATGCTGCCGCGCGACGGCGTAACGCCGCAACCGGCACCGGCACCGGAGGCCGGCGCACAGCCGCTGCCCGAACCACCGCCGACGATTCACTGAACTGCCATGCTGTTTCCGAAACCCCGCCCGGCCAGCGCCCGCGACATCCTGCCCTGGTGGCATCCCTGGGCCTTGATGCGCAATGCCTGGAACATGTTTTTCTCAATGCTGCTCGGTTTCCTGGTGGGTGGTTTCGTGGTGGAAATCCTGGCCCAGATCGTGGCCCGCATCGGCGGTGGCGATTGGCGCGCCGAGGCGGCCTGGAAGGACTGGCTCGGCCTGGCAATCGGTTGTTTTGTGGCCGTTGTCAGCTATATGTCCTACCGTATGGACGAAAAGAAAGACTGACCCGCCGATGACCGCTTTTGCCGACCGCGCCGCCGAGGCGCAGAGCCTGCTTGCCGACCTGATCGCCGCCGCCCGCAAGGCCGGCGCCGATGCTGCCGACGCGGTGTATCATGACAGCCGCTCGCTTTCAGCCGGGGTGCGCCTGGGTAAGCCGGAGGATGTGGAAAGCAGCGAAAGCCGCGAGATCGGCCTGCGGGTGCTGATCGGCCAGCGCCAGGCCTGCGTTTCCACCACCGATTTTGGCCGCGATGCCGTGGCGGCGCTGATCGAACGCGGTGTGGCGATGGCGCGGCTGGCACCAGAGGATAAATTCTGCGGTCTGCCCGATGCCGCCGAACTGGCGCGTGAGGCCATCGACCTCGACCAGCTCGATGGCGTGGAACTGGATATGGCGCAGTTGCTGGAGCGGGCGCGGATTTGCGAGGCGGCGGCGCTGGATGTGGCCGGCGTGACCAATTCCGAAGGCGCCAGCGCGTCGCGCGCCATTGGCCTGACCGCTTATGCCGCCTCGAATGGTTTCAGCGGTGCCGGCTTCGGCGGCTCGCACAGCCTGTCGGCAGTGGCGATTGCCGGCCGCGATACCGGCATGGAACGCGATTACGATTACAGCGCTGCGCTGCATTTTGCCGATCTGGCGGCGCCGGAAGCCATCGGCCGCAATGCCGGCGAACGCGCCGTGCGCCGGCTCAATCCGCGCAAGATCGAAAGCCAGGCCATGCCGGTGGTGTATGAAAACCGCGTCGCCAACAGCCTGGTGGGCCATTTCTCCGGCGCCATCAACGGCGCCGCCGTAGCCCGAGGCACCTCCTTCCTGAAAGATCGCATGGGTGATGAAATCTTTGCCCCCGGCCTGGATGTGATCGACGATCCGCTGCGGCCACGCGGCTTCCGCTCGCGCTGGTTCGACATGGAAGGCGTGGCGCGCCAGCGCCGCAAATTGATCGATAATGGCCGCCTCACCACCTGGCTGATGGATTGCGCCACCGCACGCCAGCTTGGCCTCAAAAGCACCGGGCATGCCAGCCGCGGCACCTCGTCGCCGCCCTCGCCCAGCGCCACCAATCTGTATCTCGCCGCCGGCAGCACCAGCGTGGCTGCCCTGCTGGGCGATATCCAGCGCGGCCTCTATGTGATCGAGATGATGGGCAGTTCGATCAATCCGCTGACCGGTGACTATAGCCGTGGTGCTGCCGGCTTCCTGATCGAGAATGGCAAGCTGGGCGATCCGGTATCGGAAATCACCATTGCCGGCAATCTCAAGGACATGTTCCGCCATATCACGCCGGCCAATGATCTGGTCTTCCGCTACGGCACCGATGCCCCCACCCTGCGGGTGGATGGCATGACCATCGCGGGGCGTTGATCATGCCGCATGCCAAGGACATGCCGCTGCTGCTGGAGGCCGTGCGCGAAGCCGGTACGCTGGCGCTGAAGTTTTTCCGCGATGGCGTGAAATCCTGGAACAAGCAGCCCAACGATCCGGTTTCCGAGGCCGATCTGGCGGTGGACAATCTGCTGCGCGAGCGCCTGCTGGCGACCCGCCCCGGCTATGGCTGGATCAGCGAGGAAAGCGCCAATCAGGCTGCCAGCGCCGGCAACGCCACCTGGGTGGTGGACCCGATCGACGGCACCCGCGCCTTCATTGCCGGCAAGCCGGAATTCGCCGTCAGCGTGGCGTTGCTGGCCGCCAACCGGCCGGTGCTGGCGGCGATCTACAATCCCGCCACCGATGAATTTTTCCAGGCCGCAGAAGGTGCCGGCGCGCAATTGAACGGCAAGCCGATCCGCGCTTCCGGCCATGGCACCCTGGCCGAAGCCCGCCTGCTGGCCAGCCGCCGCACTTTTGATCGTCATGGCTGGCTGGCCCGCGTCGGCCGGGCGGAATTCGAACATCGTAATTCCATCGCCTATCGCATGGCGCTGGTCGCCGATGGCCGTTTCGATGCCGCCATCAGCTTGAGTGAAAAAAGCGACTGGGATGTGGCTGCCGCCGATCTGCTGGTGCGCGAAGCCGGTGGCCGGGTCGGCACCGCCGATGGCAAGGCGCTGGTCTACAGCGCGGAACGCCACCGCCACCCGACGGTGATCGCCGCCGGCCCCTGGCTGCATGATGAACTGGTCGACCTGCTGCGCACCCGCCGCCGTGATGGCGACGATTAGGGTCCGGCCTCTTTCCTGATCCACACGGCAGTGTCATGGAAGGCGGCACCGCCGGCCGGCGGCGCCGGATCGGCGCCGACCAGCAGGTTGATGCCGATCCCCTCGATGAAGGCCTGATTGGGCCAGATGCCCTCCACCACCACCACACCCGGCTGCACACCATCAAACAGCCGCACATGGATGGCGAGATCGCCCTGGGCATTGCCGAGGCGCACGACATCGCCGGCCACCACATCCAGCCGCGCCGCATCATCGGGATGCAGCATCACGCTGGGGCGCAATTCGCGCTTGGCCGAGGTCGGGGTTTCGGTGAAGGTGGAATTGAGGAAATTACGCGCCGGCGCCGTCACCATGCGATACGGCAATTCCGGGGTCGCGGCCTGAATTAGTTCGGCATGATCCGGCAGGCGCGGCATCTTGTGGCCATCCGGCCCCATCGCCGCCCAATCCGGCGCAAAGCGGAATTTGCCATCGGGATGGCCGAAACCATCCAGAAAGTGGCTGCTGCGGAAATCCGGCTGGCAATCGATCCAGAATTCGCGCTCCAGGGTTGCCACATCCGACCAACCAGAGGCGGTCAGCGTCCAATCGGCAATCTCGCGCGCGCTCATGTTGAAGCCGCGATGCTCGGCGCCCAGGCGCCGCGCCAATTCGCTGACCACATAATGATTTTCGCGCGCCTCGCCCGGTGCCTCGACGATCTTCGGCCCGAGCAGGATATGCTGCTGGCCACCGGCCTGGTAGATGTCGTCATGTTCGGTGAACATGGTGGCGGGCAGCACGATATCGGCCATCTTCGCCGTGTTGGTCATGAATTGCTCATGCACGCAGGTGAACAGATCGTCGCGCGCGAAACCGCGATGCACCTTGGCCAATTCCGGCGCCACATCCATCGGATTGGTATTCTGAATCAGCAAAGCCGTCACCGGCGGGCCATTTTTCAGCGCCTCGGCCTCGCCGACCAGGATCGGCCCGATGCGGGACTGATCCAGCATGCGGATCGTCGGATCGCGCAGGTCATGGCCTTCGATCAGGGATTTGTCCCAATGGAAAATGGCGCCGTTATTGTGGAAGGCACCGCCGCCTTCCAGCGCCCAGGCGCCGCTCACCGCCGCGATGCTGGCCGCCGCATGCATGTTGGCAGCGCCGTTGCGGCTGCGCGAAAAGCCATAGCCCAGCCGCAGGTAATGCCGCTTGCGCTCGCCGAGCAACTGCGCAAAGGCCTCGATCTCGGCCACGCTCAAGCCGGTAATGGCAGCGGCCCAGGCCGGTGTGCGGCTTTGCAGATGCTGCTCCAGTTCGGCCGGCAGATCGGTATAGCGGGCGAGATAGTCGCGGTCTGCCAGCCCATCGCGGAACAGCACATGCATCACCGCGCAGGCCAGGGCGCCATCGGTACCTGGGCGCAGCATCAGATGCATGTCGGCCTGCTCGGCGGTGGCATTGCGATAGGGATCGATCACCACGATTCGGGCGCCACGTTCCTTGCGCGCCCGGATCGCATGCGTCATCACATTCACCTGGGTATGCACCGCATTGGTACCCCAGATCACCACACAATCGCTTTTCGCCATTTCACGCGGATCGGGGCCGCGCAATGCGCCGGTGCCGGCGATATAGCCGCTCCAGGCCAGCGTGACGCAGATGGTGGAATAAAAACCGGAATAGCGCTTGGCATGGCGCAGGCGATGGATGCCGTCGCGCTGCACCAGGCCCATCGTGCCGGCATAGTAATAGGGCCACACGGTTTCGCTGCCCCATTTGCGTTCGGCTGCCAGGAAAGCCTCTGCCGTGCGATCCAGCGCCTCGGCCCAGGAAATCGGCGCGAACTGGCCGGAACCCTTCGGCCCGGTGCGCAGCAAAGGCTGCAACAGGCGATCCGGGTGATGTGCGCGCTCGGCATAACGCGCCACCTTGGCGCAGATCACCCCGGCAGTGTAGCTATTCGCTTCGGCGCCGCGTACCCGGCCGATGCGGAACTGATCCAGCTTTTCGATTTCCAGCGCACAGGTCGAGGGGCAATCATGCGGGCAGGCGCTGCGCGCGATCACCGGCTTGGCGGCGGCTTTGGGTGGGGGCGTCAGGGCATTCATCGTGGCATGCCTTATCGGAAACGGCGGGGAGAAAGATCGGCCTCGGTCACGCCAAGGTCCTGGATATCGGCGGGCAAGGCATGGCCGGTGGCCAGCGAACCCGCCACCCGGCTCATCGCCGCCGAGGTCTGGATACCATAGCCGCCCTGGCCGGCGAGCCAGAAAAACCCCGTCGCCGCCGGATCGAAACCGGCAATGATGGTGTGATCCGGGGCAAAGCTGCGCAGGCCGGCCCATTTGGCGCCGATGCGGCGCACGGTCAGGCTGGTCAGCGCCTCGAAACGGTCAATGGCGATGGCGATATCGATTTCATCCGGCTGCGCATCGCAGGCTTCGGAGGGGGTTTCATCCGCCGGGCTGATCAGCATGCGGCCGGCTTCCGGCTTGAAATAGATCTCCTCGCCGGCATCGATCACCATGGGCCAGCCGGCGAAATCCAGCCCGGCGGGCATATCGGCGGTCAAGGCGGTGCGCCGCAAAGGCGCTACACCCAGCGGCGCCAGCCCGGCCAGCGCCGCCACATGATCGGCCCAGGCGCCGGCGGCATTGATCACCACGGCCGTGCGGTATTCGGCGCCATTGCCCAGCCCGACGCGCCAGCCGCCGGCTTCGCGCACCAGGGCGATCACCTCGGCATCACAGACGATCTCCGCGCCTGCCGCCGCCGCGCCGCGCAGCAGGCCACGATGCAGGGCATTCACATCGATATCCATCGCATCGGGCTCGGCCATCGCGCCGCCCGCCACCATCTCCGGCCGCAGCACCGGCACCTGCGCCAGCACCGCCGCCGCATCCAGGCGGCGCACGCTCGGCACCAGGCGGCGCATCTCCTGATAAACCGCATCCAGCTTATCGGCCTGCCCGGCCAGGCCGACCTGCAAGACACCGCGCGGGGTCAGGATCGGGCCATCGCAAAAACCGGCCGGCGGCTGCATCAGGAAATCCCGGCTGGCCACCGTCAGAGCCCGGATCGGGGCATTGCCATAGGTCTCGGAAAACAGCGCCGCCGAGCGCCCGGTGGTGTGATAACCGGGCTGGGCTTCACGCTCCAGCAGGATGACGCGGCCCTGCGGCGCCAGGGCATAAGCCGCGCCGGCACCAGCTATACCCGCGCCAATGATCAGGAAATCCGCCGCTGCCTTGTCCACCTGCACGCCACGCACCCCTCAACGCCACAACTTCAACCACGATAGGATCACTTGGCCAGTATACGGCGTTTAACCCCGGGAAAAAAGCCAAGCCGACTATACCGCCGCCGGAACCACGCTTATGATCAAACCGGAACTTGCAGCCAGGATAGCGCCCTGCCGATGCCCACTCAGGAACTGGATCGTGCGCCGTTACGCGGCACCATATGGGCATTGGCGGCCTTTCTGGTGTTTTCCGGCTTATGGCTGTTGGGCGATTCGCTGCTGCAACGCCGGGCCATGGAAGACGAAACCACCCGGCTGCAAAGTCTGGCCGCCGATTACGCCGCGCTGCTGGATCGTGACATGGCGCGCCGCGCCGCGCATGTCTTCGGTTCGGTACACGATCCGGCACTGATCGCCGGCATGGAAACCCCGCAGATATTGCCCGCCTTTGTGCGTCGGCTGCTGGATGCCGATCCAGCCTATACCTGGATCGGTGTGCTTGACACCAAAGGCATGGTGCTGGCCGCCACCAACGATTTGCTGGTCGGCACCGATAGTTCACGCCGTCCGGTTTTTATCGAAGGCAGCAAAGCGCCCTGGATCGGCGATGTGCATGACGCCCTGCTGCTCGCCAAGCTGATTCCCACCACCGATGGGGAGATGTTGCGCTTTGTTGATTTCGCCACGCCGATCAAGGATCGCGACAACACCTTGCTGGGTGTGCTGGCAGTGCATGTCGGCTGGAGCTGGGCGCGCAGCGAACGCGACCGGCTGCTGCGCCGCCGCGAGGCTCAGCATACCGATCTGCTGATCCTGTCGGCCGATGGCAGCCTGTTGCTGGGCCAGCCGGGCGAGATCGGCGCCAAGCCAAGCAGCAAGTTCATCGGCGCCAGTACCCCGACCAGCGGCGTGGAACGTTGGCCGGACGGGCGGCAATACCTGGTCGCCGCCACGCCAACCCGCGGCTTCAGCGATTATGGCGGGCTGGGCTGGGTGGTGCTGGCGCGGAAGCCACTCGGGCGGGTGGCCGGGCCGCAGGAGCCGGTACGGCTCTGGATCTGGCCAGCCCTCGTGGTGGTGGCGGTCGGCTTCGGCACTATTGGCTGGTCGCTGGCCTTGCGGCGCTGACGCACCATTCAGGGCGCCAGCCGGCCATCCTGCAAACAACGCGGCGTGAAGCGGAACACCACTTTCGGATCGGGCGTCAAATCCCGCGCCTTGCCCGGATATTCCCAGCCATCCAGCAAGGCGCGAATGATATTGAGCCGCGCCGGCTTTTTCTTGTCGGCCTGCACGATCAGCCAGGGCGCCGCCTTGTTATGGCTGGCGACCAGCATGGCATCCCGCGCCCGGCTGTAATCGCGCCAGTGTTGCTGTGCCGCCTCGTCGATCGGGCTGATCTTCCATTGTTTGAGCGGATCGCGGCGCCGGTCTTCCAGCCGCTGCTTCTGTTCATCACGGCTGATATCGAGATAGAATTTCACCAGATGCAGCCCGTCGCGGCGCAGCAGATCCTCGAATACCGGCACGGCATCGAGAAAGGCGCGGTATTCCGCCTTGCTGCAAAACCCCATCACCTGTTCCACGCCGGCCCGGTTATACCAGGAGCGATTGAACAGCACGACCTCACCGGCCGCCGGCAAATGCGGCACCCAGCGCTGGAAGTACCATGAACCGGCATCGCGCTGGCTCGGCTTGCCCAAAGCCACCACATGGGTTTCGCGCGGGCTCATATGCTCGACGATGCGCTTGATCGCACCATCCTTGCCGGCGGCGTCGCGGCCTTCCAGCAGCACCAGCAGCTTTTCGCCATGCTTGATCAGATGGCGTTGCAGCTTCACCAGCTCGATCTGCAGGCGGCGCAGCTCCTTGCTGTAGCTCTCCTCCGCCATCGGCCCGGCCTCAGCCCGGCGGCAGCGGGATGAACTCGGTTTCGCCCGGCACGGCGGCAAAACGGCCATCGCGCCAATCCGCCTTGGCCTGCTCCATCCGCTCCTTCGAGCTGGAAACGAAGTTCCACCACATCAGCCGCGGCGCATCCAGCGGCGCACCACCCAGCAGCATGAGCCGGCTTGGCTGCTCGGCGGTCAGTGTCACCGCGCCGCCCTCGCGCAGCACCAGCAGGTCGCCCTCGGCATGGCTGGCGCCGTCGATGGCAATGCCGCCGATGGAAACATGCACCGCGCGTTCCACATACTCATCACTGAGCGTGAAACTGGCCCCGGCCGGCAGATCGAGATCGATGTAAAACATCGGCGACAGGCATTGCGCCGGCGCCGTGCGGCCGCCATAGCTGCCGGCGACCAGGCGCAGCCGCGCCACGCCATCCTGCCATTCCGGTAGGGTGGCGGCCGGATGATGCTGGAAGCTGGGGGCGATTTCCTCATGCTCCAGCGGCAAAGCCACCCAGGCCTGCACGCCATGCAGCACCTGCCCGGCAGCGCGCACTTCATCACGGGTGCGTTCGGAATGCACGATGCCGGAGCCGGCGGTCATCCAATTCACATCGCCGGGCCGGATCGGCTGCACATAACCCAGGCTGTCACGATGCAGGATTTCGCCCGAGAATAGGTAGGTCACGGTGGCAAGGCCGATATGCGGATGCGGCCGCACATCCAGGCCCTGGCCCGATGCGAATTGCGCCGGCCCCATATGATCCAGAAAAACGAATGGCCCGACATGGCGCCGCTTCATGAACGGCAGCACACGCCGCACCATGAAGCCGTCGCCAAGATCCTGCGTCCGTGGCCGGATCAGCATTTCCACCGCTTCGCTCATCGTGCCTGCCTCCGTGCGTTTAGCCAGCTACCGGCGTAGCGCGTGGCGGCGGCGGCGTCAACCGGGGCCTTTGCCGAAACCGATGGCGGTGCGGTTGAGTGCATTCATCAGCGCAATGGCATAGGTCAGATCGATAATCTCGGCGCGGCTGAATTGCGCCTCCAGCGCCGCGTAAAGCGCCGGATCGGGCCAGCCGGCAGCACATTGCGTCAGCGCCTCGGCCCAGGCCAGGGCCGCCGCCTCACGCGCATCGAACCAGCCGGTTTCGCGCCAATGCAGCAGCGTTGCCAGACGGCGATTATCGGCACCGCGCCCGAGCAAAGTCCGGCTATGCAGATCGATGCAATAGGTGCAGCCATTGAGTTGCGAGATGCGCAGATAGATCAGTTCCACCAGATCGGCGCCAAGCGCGGATTGCGCCAGCGCATGGTGCAACTCCATCAGCGGGCCACGATGGCTGGCGGGTATTTCATCAAAGGCGATACGGGGCAACATGCTGCGTCTCCATCGGTTGCGATACCGGATAAGACGGAACAGGCGGCGGCCCTGTGACAGGCCGGCGGATTATTTCGGCAGCAGGCGATGCCCGCTCACCTCGGCGCCGGCATCCACCGTCAGCCGCAGATAGGGCAGCAGCGACAGCAGCGATACCAGGCCGACAAACAGGAAGGCCGGCGTGAAGTCGCCTGGTGTCAGGGCCGTGACCTCGGCGCCGCGCGCCGCCACCGTGGCATGCAGCACCAGGGCGCCCACGGCCACGCCGCAGCTCAGCGCCACCTGCTGTGCCATGGCGTTGAAGCTGGTGACCGCGCTCATCCGCTCGGGCGGGAAATCCGCCACGCTCAGCGTGGTGATGCTGGTGAATTGCAGCGAGCGGAAAAAACCGCCCAGTAGCAGCAGAAACAGGATGGTCCAGGCCGGGTATTCCGGCCGGATGAAGCCGGTGGCGATGATGAAGCCGCTGGATAGCAGGGCATTCCAGATCAGCACGCGGCGGAAGCCATAGCGGCGCAGGATCGGCCCGGCAGTGGCTTTCATCAGCAAGGCACCGGCAGCACTGGCAAATGTCAGCATGCCGGACTGGAAGGCACTGAGGCCGAAGCCCAATTGCAGCATCAACGGCAGCAGGAAAGGCACAGCGCCGACGCCGATGCGGAACAGGAAGCCGCCGATCTGGCAGATGCGGTAGGTCGGCTCGCGCAGCAGGCGCATGTCGATCACCGGATAAGGCACGCGCGCGGCATGGCGCAGATAGAGCCACAACACGGCGGCGCCCAGCAGCAGCAGGCTGGGCGGCAGCCAGAAGGGCAGCAGGTCGCGCCCCAGTGTCTCGAAACCCAGGATCAGGCCAAGCAGAGCGACGCTGGAAAGCAGGAAACCACTGCGATCCAGCGGCGGCGGGTTGGCGGCGCGCATATTCGGGATATGCAGGCTGACCAGGATCACGCCGATGATGCCGATCGGCACGTTGATCCAGAAAATCCAGCGCCAGGATAGATAGGTGGTGAGAAAGCCACCGAGCGGCGGCCCGATCACCGGGCCGATCAGCGCCGGCAGGGTGAGAAAGGCCATCGCCCGCACCAGTTCCGCCTTGCTGACCGAGCGGATCACCAGCAGGCGCCCCACCGGCACCATCATGGCACCACCGATGCCCTGCAACACACGGGCGCTGACCAGTTGCCAGAACGATTCACTGAGGCCACACAGGATCGAGCCCAGGGTGAATACCACGATGGCGGCACGGAACACGGTGCGGGTGCCATGGCGATCCGCCATCCAGCCGCTGATCGGGATGAACACCGCCAGGCTGAACAGATACGAGGTGATCGCCAGATTCATCTTCAGCGGGCTTTCGCCGAAGGCAGCGGCGATAGCCGGCAACGAGGTGGCCAGCACTGTGGAGTCGAGATTCTCCATGAACAGCGCGCAGGCAACGATCAACGGGATCAGCATGGAAAGACTTTCAGCGGCGCCCCGGCTTCAGCGACGACCGAGCGTGAGCAGCACCAGCGGCGACAACATACCGATAACCGCCAGCGAGGTGAAGGCGATGCCCCAGGCCATCGGGTTGCCGGCCCCGCCCAGGCTATCCAAGGTCAGGCCGAACACCACCGGACCGAGAAACGCGCCCATAAAACCGATCGTGGAATGCACAGCCATGGTGGCGCCGCGCCGCTCCGGATCGGCAGCGCCCACCGCCCCGGCGGTAAGCGCGCCGGAATCGGCCATGATCATGAATTTATACACCACCAGCACAAAGCCAAGCAGCATGGCCGGCCAGGCGCCGGACCAGCCGACCATGGCGGCCAGCAGGGCGGTGATGATCGCCACCCCGACGATGGCGCGCACCCGGCCAACCCGCAAGGCTAGCTCATTGCCCAGGATGCTGCCCGGCACCCCCACCAGCACCACGATCATCGCCACCGTGGTGGGGCGCCACAGGGCTTCGGCGCCGGCTGCTGTGCGCGCATCCAGGAAGGCGACGATCCAGGAGCGCACGGTGAACAATTCCCAGCAATGCAGGCCATAGCCCAGCACGTAGCGCATGGCATTGCCATTGCGAAAGACCGGTCGGAAATCCAGCACTCGGCGCAAAGGCACCGGGATGGCGGGGCGGCGCTCGGTGGGGCGGCTCGGCAGCCAGCAATAGACCAGCAGCAAACCCGCCGCAGCCAGCAGGCCGGACACGATGAAGGCCACCTGCCAGGGGAAATGCTGCGCCAATTCGCCAGCCACCAGGAAGGAGCCGGCGCTGCCAACACCAAAAGTGGAGGTGTAGAACGCCACCGAGCGTGATTGCAGCGGCCCCTGCACATGATCGGTCAGCAACACCAGCCCCGGCATGTAGGTGCCGGCCAGCGCGGCACCGGCAATGAAGCGAAGCACCGCAGCGCTGACAAAACCCTGTGCCGCCAGGGCGAAGCCGATATTGCCGAACACCGCCAGCACCAGGCCGACCAGCATGACACGGCGCGGATCGCTGCGATCCGTGAAGGCGACCAGAAACGGCACCGCGAGCGTGTAGCCGGCGAAGAACAGGCCGTTGATCCAGCCGGCTTCGGCGGCACTGAGCTGCCACAGCGCGCTCAGTTCCGGCTGCAAAGCCGGGAAAGCCGAGAAGCCGGCCATCGACAACACTTCGGCGATACAGAGCAGCCAGAGCAGGCGCTTGGCGGCAACGGGGGGCATGGTCATTTTTATGGCATTCAGATACGGGAGCGATCAGGCGTTCTGCAGCGCCTCGGCGACAAAATCGAGCCGGTCCTGGCCGAAAAACATCGCCTCGCCGACAAAGAAAATCGGTGCGCCGAAAGCGCCGCGCGCCACCGCGGCTTCGGTTTCCTGTTTCAATTGCTGCTTGGCGGCCTCGTCATTCGCCGCTGCCAGCACAGCTTCGGGATCGAAGCCGGCCGCCGCCAGCACTGCGCCCACCACGGCCGGATCGCCGAGATTGCGCCCCTCGGCCCATAATGCGGCATAGATCGCATCGGCATAGGGCAGCAGCCGGCCCTGCCTCTGCATCGCCGCAGCACCGCGCATCAGCAGCAGGGTGTTGATCGGAAAATGCCGGTTGAAACTGAACGGCACGCCATAGCGCCGGGCGAAGCGCTGCAAATCCTGCAGCATCCAGGCGCCTTTCGCCGGCACCTCGACCGGCGAGCGATTGCCGGTGGCTTTCAGGATGCCGCCCAGCAGCACCGGCTTCCAGACAATCTCCGCGCCCAGCCGCGCCGCCAGGGCGGGCAATTGCGTATAGGCCAGATAACAGGTGGGGCTGCCGAAATCGAACAGGAATTCCACTTGCTTCATCGATTCCTCCCACAGGTCCTGCCCCAGGCTACACCCGCAAGCAGGGGCGCGGAAGCGGGATTGCCGCCGCCGCATGGCGGCCCTGCGCGCCGCGCAAGGCTGCAACAACAATGCTTGACGAATGCCGCCCGACCTGCCATATGCAGCCCATCGGTGCCACCCTGGTACCGGTCAGCGGCTGCCAGGCCGCGTGAGCGTTCCTTGTGGTATCCGCCCGACCTTCGCTTCTATGTTGGTTGTGGCCTCTGCCTCGGTTCGTCCTGCCCGGCGCCATTCATTCCGACATACACGACCCAGGTCACGCGGGGCGTTTTCATCACCCCCGCTGCCATGCCTGCCGCATGGCCGCTCTGCCGTTTGCGCCCATGGCGCGACGGCGTTCAAAGGATTCTGTCTTGACCAATTCCAATACCAGTTTCACCGATCTCGGCCTGGCCGCCCCGCTGCTGCAGGTGCTGACCGCCGGCCCGTATCAGAACCCGACGCCGATCCAGGCCCAGGCCATCCCGCATGTGATGCAGGGCCGCGACCTGCTCGGCATCGCCCAGACCGGCACCGGCAAGACGGCTGCCTTCGCGCTGCCGATCCTGCATCGCCTGGCGCAGCCCGGCCCGGATGGCCGCCGCCCACGTGCGCAGCCGAAATCCTGCCGCGTGCTGGTGCTGAGCCCGACCCGTGAACTGGCAAGCCAGATCGCCGACAAGTTTCGCACCTATGGCGAAAAGCTGGGCGTGAGCGTGGCGGTGGTGTTCGGTGGCGTTTCTGCCGGCCCGCAGATCAAGCAGATTGCCGCCGGCCTGGATGTGCTGGTGGCCACCCCCGGCCGCCTGCTGGATCATACCGGCAGCCGCAACCTGCGCCTCGACCTGACCGAGATCGTGGTGCTGGACGAAGCCGACCAGATGTTCGACATGGGCTTTGTGCAGCCGATCCGCAAGATCGCGGCGCAATTGCCCAAGCAGCGCCAGAGCCTGTTCTTCTCGGCCACCATGCCCGACGATATCGCGCAGCTTGCCGCCGGCTTCCTGCGCAATCCGATGCGCGTAGCGGTGACGCCGGTGGCCGCCACCGCCGACCGTGTCGAGCAGAAGGTGATCCATGTCGATAGCGCTGCCAAGCGTGTGCTGCTGAGCGAATTGCTCAAGGACGACACGATCTACCGCACGCTGATCTTCACCCGCACCAAGCGCGGCGCCGACCGGGTGGCCAAGCATCTGGTAGGCAGCGGCGTGGAAGCGGCGGCGATCCATGGCAACAAGTCGCAGAACCAGCGCGAAAGGGCGCTGGAAGGCTTCCGCCAGGGCCAGGTGCGCGCGCTGGTCGCCACCGATATCGCGGCGCGCGGCATCGACATTCCGGAAGTCACCCATGTGATCAATTACGAATTGCCGAATGTGCCGGAATCCTATGTGCATCGCATCGGCCGCACCGCGCGGGCCGGCCGGGCCGGCATCGCCATCGCTTTCTGCGATCAGGAGGAACGCGCCTATCTGCGCGATATCGAACGCCTGATCCGGCAGAAGATTCCGGCCGAGGACCGGCGCGGCAGCATCGTGGTGCCGGCCGAAGCCGAACCGGCGCGCCCGGCGCATGGGCATCGCCCAGGCGGTCAGCGCCCAGGTGGCCAGAAGCCGGGCGGCCAGCGCGGCCATCATGGCGGCGGCCGCTCGCAAGGCCACCGGTCTGAAGGCCACCGGTCTGAAGGACAGCGTGCGGAAGGCTACAGGTCTGAAGGGCATCGGGCGGAAGGCCAGGCGCGCCCACAGCAGGCTGGTGCCAAGCCCCACGGTGCGAAACCCCAGGGCGGTCAGCAGCAGCGCTCCAATGGTCAGCATTCTGGTGGCCAGCGTCCAGGCGGCCAGCGCCCAAGTGGTCAGCGTTCCGGCGGCCAGCGTGGCCAGCAGCGCAGCGGCCAGCGCGGCTGAATCGCACCGGGCCGTCTTGCGGCGGCCCGGGCTTCCTTGCTAATCAAACCGCATGCGTGAAGCCAACACCATCAAGCTGGTCACCAGCGCCACCAATCCAGCCATCAAGCTGGTGCGCGCGCTGGATGACAAGAAGCACCGGCGCGAAACCGGGCTCTACGTCGCCGAGGGCCTGCGCACGGCACTGACCGCCGCCGAACAGGGCGTGTGGCCGGAAACCCTGATTTTCAGTACCGACCTGAAGCAGCATCCCAAGCTGCGCGACTATCTGGCATCATGCCTGGCCCGCGGCATCGACTGCATCGAGGCCGGCCCGCAGGCGATGGAAAAGATCGCCCGGCGCGACAATCCGCAGGGCGTGGTGGGCATCTACCGCGCCGGCTGGAACCGGCTGGAAGATTTCAGCCTGACGCCGCAATCCTGCCTGATTGCGCTGCAGATGATCCGCGATCCCGGCAATCTCGGCACCATCATGCGCACCGCCGATGCAGTGGGCGCTGCCGGCATCGTGCTGATCGACGAATGCTGCGATCCGTTTTCCATCGAAGCCGTGCGCGCCTCCATGGGCTCGATCTTCGCCGTGAAACTGGCCAAGGCACGCTTTGCCGACTTCGATGCCTGGCGCCAAGGCCAGGGCGGCATGCTGGTGGGTACCTCGCTGCGTGCCTCGCAGGATTACCGCCAGGTGGCGTATCGCGGCCCGGTGATGCTGATGATGGGCAATGAACAGGCCGGCCTGCCGCGCGATTATGAAGATGCCTGCGATATCCGCGTGCGCATCCCGATGCGCGGCACGGCGGATTCGCTGAACGTGGCAGTCGCCACCGCCATCGTACTCTACGAAATCAACCGCAGCACGCTCTGATCAATAGCCAACCGAAAGATCGACCACGCGCAGCAGCGGGCGGCCATCGCGGCAGCGGCGGATATTCTCCACGATCTGCGGCACCACCAGGGCCGGGATGCTGTCGGCGGCATTATGCGGCGTCACCGTCACCTTCGGATGGGTCCAGAATGGATGCGTCTCCGGCAACGGCTCTTCCCCGAACACATCCAGCGTGGCGCCGGAGAGATGGTCATTGTCCAGGGCATGCAGCAGGTCGGCCTCCACCACATGGCCGCCACGCCCGGCATTGATGACAAAGGCGCCACGCGGCATCAGGCTGAGCGTGCGGCGACTGATGATGCCGCGGGTTTCCGGGGTCAGCGGCAGCAGGCAGACCAGCACGTTGCAATGGCGTAGGAAGCCCTCAAGCTGATCATCGCCCTGGAAACTGGCGACACCGGGAATGGCTTTCAGCCGGCGGCTCCAGCCCACCACCTGAAAGCCGAAATCCACCAGCCTTTGCGCCGCCACCGCACCGAGCGCGCCCATGCCCATGATGCCGATGGTGCGGTCCTTGGCATCCACCGGCGGCAGCCATTTCCAGGCCCGGTTGCGCTGGTTGAACTGCATCTCCTGCATCTGGCGGTGAAAGCGCAGCACATGCAGCACCACATATTCCGCCATGCCATTGGCCAGGCCGGCATCCACCACGCGCAAGAGCGGCACCTGACGCGGATAGCTGCCATCGGCCAGCAGGCCATCGACGCCAGCGCCGAAGCTATGGACAAATTTCAGATTGGGAAAACCGGCCAGATAACCAGCCGGCGGCTTCCAGACCAGCGCCATGTCAATCTCGGCCGGATCGCCGATATCCGGATGCACACGCACATCCAGATCGGGCAGTTCGGCGCGGAGCGTGGCGGCCCAATCCGCCGCATCATGGATCGGGGTGTAAATCAGCAAAGCCATCGGTAACGCTTATCCTCGCACAGCCGCTTCATGCGTCACCGCCAGATCGAAAGCGGCGGCGATCAGCGCCTTGGTGTAATCGGTTTGCGGCGCACTGAACAGCGTTGCCGCCGCACCCTGCTCCACCACGCGGCCATCCTTCATCACCAGCACCCGGTCCGCCAGGGCGCGCACCACGCGCAGATCATGGCTGATGAACAGATAGGCCAGGCCGCGCTTCTGCTGCAAATCGCGCAGCAGATCAACAATCTGCGCCTGCACACTCATATCCAGCGCCGAGGTCGGCTCGTCCAGCACCACAAAACGCGGCTCCAGCACCATGGCGCGGGCAATGGCGATGCGCTGACGCTGGCCGCCGCTGAATTCATGCGGATAGCGATCCATGCTGGCCGGATCGAGCCCCACTTCGGCCAGAGCCGTGGCTACGCGGTCGCGCCGCGCTGCTTCTTCGCCGCCCAGGCCGTGCACGCGCAGCCCCTCTTCCACGATCTGAAACACCGAGAGGCGCGGACTGAGGCTGGAAAACGGATCCTGGAACACCACCTGCATCTCGCGCCGCAGCGCGCGCATATCGGCCCAGGTCAGGCCTTGCAAATCCCGCTCGCCGAAGCGGATGCGACCTTCGGCTTTCTGCAGCCGCAGCAAGGCATAGCCCAGGGTGGACTTGCCCGAGCCGCTTTCGCCGACCACGCCCAAAGTTTCGCCGGCCCGGATGGTGATGTCGATGCCATCCACCGCCTTGACATGGCCGACGACGCGGCGGAACAGCCCGGCCTTGATCGGGAACCACACCTTGACCTGCTCGGCCCGCATCACCGGCACGGCATCTTCCGGCGGACTGGCCGGCTTGCCCTTGGGTTCGGCAGCCAGCAGCTTGCGGGTATAGGCATGGGCCGGCGCGGCAAAAACTTGGGCCACCGGGCCGGCCTCGACGATGCGGCCATTGGTCATGACGCAGACCTTGTCGGCGAATTTGCGCACGATGGTCAGATCATGGGTGATCAGCAGGATCGCCAGGCCCATGCGCTGCTGCAACTGCTTCAGCAGCTTCAGGATCTGTGCCTGCACGGTCACATCCAGCGCCGTGGTCGGCTCGTCGGCAATCAGCAGATCGGGCTCATTGGCCAGTGCCATGGCGATCATGACGCGCTGGCGCTGGCCGCCGGAAAGCTGGTGCGGATAGGCATCCAGGCGCTTCTCCGCCTGCGGCAGCCCGACCAGGCGCAGCAATTCCAAGGTGCGCGCCCGCGCCGCCGCCGGGCGCAGCCCCTTATGCAGGAACAGCACCTCGTTGATCTGCCGCTCGATGGTGTGCAGCGGATTGAGCGAGGTCATCGGTTCCTGGAACACCATGGCGATGCGGTTGCCGCGCACCTGGCGCAACACCGGCTCCGGCGCACCGAGCAATTCCTGACCCTGAAAACGGATCGAACCGGCGGGATGGCTGGCCACCGGATACGGCAGCAATTGCAGCATGCTCAGCGCGGTGATGGATTTCCCCGAGCCGCTTTCGCCGACCAGCGCCAGCGTTTCACCCCGCGCCAGATCGAAGCTGGCCTCGCGCAGGGCGGCCACCTGGCGCCCGCCGACGGTGAAATCCACCGCCAGGTCGCGCACCACCAGCAAGGCATCGGCCGGCGGCGCGCTCATTTGAAAATCTTCCGCGGATCGAAGGCATCGCGCACCGCCTCGCCGATGAAGATCAGCAGGCTCAGCATGATTGCCAGCACCAGGAAGGCGGTGATGCCGAGCCAGGGCGCCTGGATGTTGCTCTTGCCCTGGCTGAGCAATTCACCCAGCGAGGGCGAGCCGGGCGGCAGACCGAAACCGAGGAAATCCAGCGCCGTCAGCGTAGTGATCGAGCCATTCAGGATGAAGGGTAGCATGGTCAGCGTCGCCACCATGGCATTGGGCAGCAGATGGCGGAACATGATCTCGATATCACCGACACCCAGCGCGCGGGCGGCGCGGACATAATCGAAATTGCGCGCCCGCAGGAATTCCGCGCGCACCACGCCGACCAGCGCCATCCAGGAGAACAGCAGCATGATGCCGAGCAGCCACCAGAAATTCGGCTGCACCACACTGGCCAGGATGATCAGCAGATACAGCGTCGGCAGGCCGGACCAGATTTCAATGAAGCGCTGAAACAGCAGATCGGTCAGGCCGCCGAAATAGCCCTGCACCGCGCCGGCCACCACGCCGATCACCGAGGAAGCCAGGGTCAGCACCAGGCCGAACAGCACCGAGATGCGGAAACCATAGATCAGCCGCGCCACCACATCGCGGCCCTGATCATCGGTGCCGAGCCAGTTTTCCGCGCTGGGCGGCGCCGGGGCCGGCACCGGCAGATTGAGATTGATGGTGTTGTAGGAATAGCGGATCGGCGGCCACAGCATCCAGCCATCCTTCTCGGCGATCAATTCGGCCACGAAGGCATCGCGGTATTTCGCCTCGGTCTCAAAATCCCCGCCAAAGGTGGTCTCGGGATAGGCCACCAGGAAGGGCGTGTAGAAGCGGCCCTCGTAGCGGATCAGCAACGGCCTGTCATTGGCAATCAGCTCGGCGCCCAGGCTGAGCAAAAACAGCACCAGAAACACCCAGAGCGACCAGAAGCCACGCCGGTTATTGACGAAATTGCGCCAGCGGCGCTGGTTGATCGGCGACAGGTTTACCAAGGGCCGGCGCATCATGCCTCGCGGCTTTCAAAATCGATGCGCGGATCGACCCAGACATACATCAGATCGGAAATCAGCCCGACGATCAGGCCCAGCAAAGTGAAGATGAACAGCGAGCCGAACATGATCGGATAATCGCGTTTCAGCGCCGCCTCGAAGCCGAGCAGCCCCAGGCCATCAAGCGAGAAGATCACCTCGATCAGCATCGACGAGGTGAACAGGATGCCGATGAAAGTGGCGGGGAAGCCGGCAATCACGATCAGCATGGCATTGCGGAAGACATGGCCATAGAGCACGCGCCGCTCTGTCAGCCCCTTGGCGCGCGCCGTCTGCACATAATGCTTGTTGATCTCTTCCAGGAAGGAGTTTTTGGTCAGCATGGTCAGGCTGGCAAAACCGCCTACCACCATGGCGATGACCGGCAGCGCCAGATGCCAGAAATAATCCACCAGCTTGCCGAGCAGGCTCAATTCCGCCCAGTTATCCGATGTCAGGCCGCGCAAGGGAAACCATTGCAGGAAACTGCCGCCGGCAAACACCACCACCAGCAGAACGGCAAACAGGAAGCCGGGGATGGCATAACCAACCACGATCACGCCGGAGGTCCAGATATCGAAGCGGCTACCATCGCGCACTGCCTTGGCGATGCCGAGCGGGATGGAAATGAAGTAGACGATCAGGCTGGTCCATAGCCCGAGCGAGATCGAAACCGGCAGTTTTTCGACAATCAGGTCGATCACCGGCCGCGAGCGGAAATAACTCTCGCCGAAATCCAGCCGGGCAAAATTGCCCAGCATGAGGAAAAAGCGTTCATGCGCCGGCTTGTCGAAGCCGAATTGCTGCTCGATCTTCTTGATGAAGGCCGGGTCCAGGCCCTGGGCGCCACGATATTTTGCCCCGGCATCACCGGCTGCGCCCAAAACACCCGGCGCCGGGGCGCCGCCGCTCACCTCGCCGCCGCCAGCCGTGCCGGAGATGCGCGCCGTGGCATCCACCGCTGTGCCGGTAACCTGGGCGATGACCTGTTCCACCGGCCCGCCCGGCGCAAATTGCACCACCACAAAATTGATCACCATGATGCCCAGCAGGGTGGGCAGGATCAGGGCAAGGCGGCGGGCGATATAAGCGAGCATGGGCCTCGGGCGCTTGGTCTGGCTTCAACGCCCATACTACCGATAGCGGCAGACTGAAACCACCCCCGCAAAGCCTGGGGGCGCCATGCCTGACTTAAATTCCGCTTGATCGTTCACTTTACATCCCACCGACCGGCCGCCCCCTCAGCGGCGCAGGCCCGCAATGCGATCCTTGGCCGGATCGATCCACCAGGTTTCCAGCAGGCCGAGATCATAGGCCGGCTGCTGCACCGGGCGGCCGAAACGATCCCAATAGGCCAGCTTGTAGGTGCCGCTATACCAGTTCGGGATGACATAGAAGCCCCAGGTCAGGGCGCGATCCAGGGCGCGCGCCGCCGTGGTGGAAGCCTCGCGGCTGCGGGCGCCGACCAGTTGCTCGATCAGTGCATCGATGGCCGGATTGTTGATGCCGGAGAAATTGAAGCTGCCGGTGACATTGGCTGACTGGCTGCCCCAGAAATTGCGCTGCTCGATGCCCGGCGTCAGCGGCATGGCGAAACGGCGCATGATCACGTCAAAATCAAACGCCCGCATGCGGTTCTCATAGGCCGAGATATCGACGCTGCGGATGGTGGCCTGTACGCCGATACGCTGCAGGCTGGCGATATAGGGATTGAGAATGCGCTGGAAACTCGGCTCGAAGAGCAGGAATTCGATGCTGAGCGGTTCGTTGCTGCCTTTCAGATAGGCCTTGCCATCGCGGATATCATAGCCCGCCTGGCGCAGCAGGGCCTGCGCCTTGCGCAGATTGTCGCGATTATTGCCGCTGCCATCGCTTTGCGGCGGCTGGAATTCCTCGGTAAACACACGCGGCGGCAGGGCGGCGCGATGCGGCTCCAGCAAGGCCAGTTCGGCTGCATCGGGCAGACCGGTGGCGGCGAGATGCGAATTCTCGAACATCGAGCGGGTGCGTTTATAGAGGCTGTAGAACAGCGTCTTGTTCATCCACTCATAGTCGAAGGCATAATTCAGCGCCTCGCGCACCCGCGGATCGGCCAGATGCGGCCGGCGCGCATTGAGAAAAAATGCCTGCACCCCAGAGGGTGTCTGATCCGGCAGCACCTCACGTTTGATGCGGCCCTGCTGCACGGCGGGTTTGCCGTCGTAATTGGTGGCCCAGACCCGGGCGATGATCTCCAGGCGGAAATCGTATTCGCCGGCGAAGAAGGCCTCCACGGCAATATCGCGGTCGCGGTAATAATCGTCGCGCACAGTATCGAAATTATACTGGCCGCGATTGCTCGGCAGCTCGGCAGCCCACCAATCGGCGACGCGGCGGAAAGTCAGGCTGCGGCCGGCATCCACCCGGTCGATGCGATACGGCCCGCTAGCCAGTGGCGGCTCGATGGTGGCGCGGGCGAAGTCGCGGCCCTCGAACCATTTCTTGGCCATGATCGGAATACCGGCCACGATCAGCGGCAGGTCGCGCCGGCTCTCACTCGGCTTGAAGCGGAACACCACGCGGCGCGCCCCTTCGGCCGTCACGCTTTCCAGATCGTGCAGCACCAGCTGATATTGCGGATGGCCATCCTTCAGCACGGCATTGAAGGTGAAAACCACATCCTCCGCCGTGATCGGGCTGCCATCATGCCAACGCGCCTTGGCATTCAGTGTGAAAGCGGCCCAGGCCCGCTCCGGCCCCAGTTCCACGCTCTCGGCAATCTGGCCATAAAGCGCATCCGGCTCATCGGCGGCGCGGCTCATCAGGCTTTGATAGACCAGACTCAGGCTGCGCGCCGTCACACCCTTGAGGATCAACGGATTGAGATTGTCATAGCTTTCAAGCTGCCACTGGCGCAATTCACCGCCCTTCGGCGCCTTGGGCTCGACATACGCAAAATGCGTGAAGCCGGGCGGGTATTTCAGGTCGCCAAAAGCTGAAAGGCCATGCCGAGCTGAGCCAGCGGGACTACCCTGCGCCAGGGCAGGGAGGGCGGAGAGGCCGAGCAGCAGCCCGGCAAGGATCGCTATGGGTCGCATCAGCCCATCGTAGCGCGCGGATGCGCGGATTTATAGACATTCAGCAAGGCTTCGGCATCCACATCGGTATAGCGCTGGGTGGTGGACAGCGAGACATGGCCGAGCAATTCCTGGATCGTGCGCAGATCACCGCCCTGGCCCAGCAGATGGGTGGCGAAGCTGTGGCGCAGCGCATGCGGCGTGGCGGTTTCCGGCAGCATCAGGGCGCGGCGCGCCTCGCGCATCGCCTTCTGCATGATCGCCGGATCGAGCCGTTTGCCGCGTGCGCCGAAGAATAGCGGCCCATCGGCCTGGATCGGATAGGGGCAGAGCCGCACATAATCGTCGACCGCCTGCCGCACCAGGGGCAGGATCGGCAGCAGACGCTGCTTGTTGCCCTTGCCGGTCACGGTCAGGCTGTCGCCATGCGGCCGGTCGCAACCATTCAGCGCCAATGCTTCGCCAAGACGCAAACCGGCGCCATAGAGCAGCAGCAGCAAGGCGGCATCACGCGCCTGCAACCAGGGCTCGGCGCGTGCCGCCTCGGCTTCATCGATCACCGCCAGCGCACCCTCGCGGCTCAGCGGCTTGGGCAAAGCCTGTTTGCGCTTTGGGCTGCGGATCAGGCTGGCGGCGGCGCCCACTTCCAGGCCGCTGCGTTGCAGGCGGCGGAAAAAGCCGCGCACACAGCTAAGCTGCCGCGCCAGTGAACTGGCTTCCAGGCCATCCATGCGGCGGCGATTGAGAAAGGCACGGAAATCCGCCGGCCGCAAAGCCAGCAGATCGGCCAGGCTGGCCGGGCCGCCGAGATGCTCGGCCAGGAAAGCGAAAAAGGCCGCCAGATCCTGGCCATAGGCACGCAGGGTGTGGCGCGAATAGCGCTTTTCCTTCGCCAGCCAGTCATACCAGCCACGCGCCGCCTCTGCCGCATCGGGCGCCGCCAATACAAAAAAAGGCGGCGGCACGGCGCCGCCATCTGCGGTGACCGGCAGGACCGGCTTCAATGGCTTGGCAGATCGAGCCATGCGCGGATGCTGCGTTCCAGCACACCGGCCAGGAAGGCAAGCAGATCGGTGCCATGGCCGGGATCAAAATTGCCCGGCTCGCGTGAGCCCAGCGCCAGCAGGCCGGGCGGCGTGCCAGGGCCGAAATGCAGCCGCGCCAGCGCATCCGACTGCACCAGATCGGCGGCGGGGCCATACAGGCCCGGCGCCCGGCCACTTTCCGGGCGCAACAGGTTGGGTACGGCAAAGCCCAGCAAGTCATCGATACTGCCCGGCGCCAGCACATAGACACTGCTGGAAGCCAGGCCCAGCATCTGGCGCGGATCGCCCTCGACGCACAGGCTGATGGCATCCACCTGCAACAGGTCGATCCAGTCCTGGGTGGCGATATGCAGCAGATGCTCGAAGCTGGTGGCTTCCATCAGCAGCAGCACGGCTTCATGCACACGCGCCGTCATGCCCATATTCTGGCGCCCGGCATCAATCAGCGCCACGCCCATCTGGTTGGCGCGGTTCAGTTGATCCTGCAGCCGCTGCACCATGGCGCGCTGGAAATCGGTGACATTGTCACCGGCCTGGCGCTCGGGCGGCAGCAAAGCGGCGCAAAGCTCGGGATGGCGCAGCAACAGGCCGGGATGCTGACGCAGCCAGGCGATCACGCGCGCCTCGTCCAGCTCGGCATCGGCCAGATTGGCGGCCAATACGCGCCCGTCGCTGCGTCCGCCGCTGCGTCCTGGCGCCGACATCAGGCCTTGCCCAGAATGCTCTGGCCGCTGGCCTGCCAATCGGCCAGGAAGGCATCCAGGCCCTTGTCGGTCAGCGGATGTTTGTAAAGCTGCTTCAGCACATTGGGCGGCAGGGTGCAGACATCGGCGCCCAGCTTGGCGGCTTCCACCACATGCATTGGATGGCGCACGCTGGCGACCAGCACTTCGGTGCGGAAATCGGTGTAATTGCCATAAATCTGCACGATATCGGCAATCAGGCCCATGCCATCCTGGCCGATATCATCCAGCCGGCCGACAAAGGGCGAAATGAAGCTGGCACCGGCCTTGGCGGCCAGGATGGCCTGGGCCGGCGAGAAACACAGCGTGACATTCACCATGATGCCCTGGTCCGACAAAGCCTTGCAGGTGCGCAGGCCATCGGGGGTGAGCGGCACCTTGATGCACACATTGGTGGCCAGCGCGGCCAGGCGGCGGGCTTCCTCCATCATGGTGGCATGGTCGGTGGCGGTGACTTCGGCCGAGACCGGACCGGGTACCAGACGGCAGATTTCCTTGATCGTGGTGAGAAAATCCTTGCCGGTCTTGGCCACCAGCGTCGGATTTGTGGTCACCCCATCCACAAGCCCCGATTCGCTCAGGGCGGCGATTTCGGCGATATCCGCCGTATCGACAAAGAATTTCATGGTCCTCTCGACTGGTTCTGGCCCGGCTGGCGACGATTCCGGCCGGGATGGTATAAGCCCTTGGTTAACAATATCCCATCAAACCGGTCCTGTCCCCCGATGTCCACCCTGCCCGCCGATTTGCTGCGCGTATTGCTGCCCTTGCCGCTGGGCGGTTTTGCGGCGCAGCCGCTCAGCTATCTGCCGCCGGCCGAGGCACCGCTGCCGCAGCCGGGCCAGTTGGTACGGGTGCCGCTCGGCAATCGGGAATCGCTCGGCGTGGTCTGGGATGGGGTCGGCGCGCCCCTGGCGCCCGGCAAACAGGCCAAGCCGATCCTGGCGCTGCATGCCGAAATGCCGCCACTGGCACCGGCCTTGCGCCGTTTTGTCGATTGGGTGGCGGAGTATACCCTGAACCCGCCCGGCACCGTGCTGCGCATGTGCCTGCCGATGCCGGAGGCCCTGATCGGCCCGCCGCCCAGCCGCCAGGTGCTGGATGCCGCCCCGGCGCCGCCGGCGATCCGGCTTTCCGCCGCCCGCCGCCGGGTGCTGGACCTCGCCGCCGAACGCCCGGGCCAGAGCCAGGCCGAACTGGCCGAAGCTGCCGGGGTCAGCCCGGGTGTGGTGCGCGGCCTGACCGAACAGGGCGCCCTGCTGCCGCGCAGCGTGCCGGCCGACCGACGCAAGACGGAACCCGATGGCGAAGCCGAGGGGCCACAGCTCAGCACCGGCCAGGCGGCAGCGGCACAGCAATTGGCCGAGGCGGTGGCCGCACGGCGCTTTTCGGTCTGCCTGTTGCAGGGCGTGACCGGAGCCGGCAAGACGGAAGTGTATTTCGAGGCGGTGGCGGAAGCTTTGCGGCGCGGCCGCCAGGTGCTGGTGCTGATCCCGGAAATCGCCCTCACCCAGGCCTGGCTCGACCGTTTCGAGCGCCGCTTTGGCGGCCAGGCCTGGCCCTGGCATTCGGAACTGAGCCCCGGCCGCCGCGCCGAAACCCTGCGCGCCATCGCCAATGGCAATGCCCGGGTGGTGGTGGGGGCGCGCTCGGCCTTGTTCCTGCCCTATGCCGATCTCGGCCTCATCGTGGTGGATGAGGAGCATGATGCCTCCTACAAGCAGGAGGAAGGCGCGATCTACAATGCGCGCGACATGGCAGTGGTGCGCGCCAAGCACCAGGGCTGCGCCATCATCCTGGCCTCTGCCACCCCCAGCCTGGAAACCCTGCATAATGCGCGGCGCGGCCGCTATTTGCATGTGCCGCTGCCGGAGCGCCATGGCGGCGCCAGTCTGCCGGATATCGCCGCCATCGACATGCGGCGTGAAGCCATCTCGCGCCAGCGTTTCATCAGCCCCAGCCTGCAAACCGCCATGCAGGCCACCCTGGCCCAGGGTGAACAGGGCATGCTGTTTCTGAACCGGCGCGGCTATGCCCCCCTCACCCTGTGCGGTGCCTGCGGCCATCGCCTGCAATGCCCGAACTGCACCGCCTGGCTGGTGGAGCATCGCGCCCGTGGCCGGCTGCAATGCCATCATTGCGGCTTCCAGACCCGGATGCCGGAAACCTGCCCATCCTGCGGCGAGGCCGACCGTTTCAAACCCTGCGGCCCCGGCGTGGAACGGCTGGCCGAGGAAGCCGCCGAACTTTTCCCCGATGCCCGCATCGCCGTGATGGCTTCCGATACCATGACCACGCCGCGCCATATCGCCGAGATGCTGGAGCGCGTGGAACGGCGCGAGGTGGATATCCTGATCGGCACCCAGATCGTGGCCAAGGGGCATCATTTTCCGATGCTGACCCTGGTGGGGGTGATCGATGCCGATCTCGGCCTGGCCGGTGGCGATCCACGCGCCGCCGAACGCACCTGGCAATTGCTGACCCAGGTGGCCGGCCGCGCCGGCCGTGCCGAACGGCCGGGCCGCGTGCTGCTGCAAAGCTTCAACCCCGCGCATCCGGTTTTGGCTGCCCTGGCGCGCGGCGATACGGAAGGTTTCCTGGCGCTGGAATTTGATGAACGGCGCCGCGCCGGCATGCCACCCTTCGGTCGCCTGGCAGCCTTGATCGTCAGCGGCCCGGATCAGGCCCGGGTCAGCCAGGCGGCCCGCGAACTGGCGCGCCTCGCACCCAGTGGCGGCGGTCAGGGCGGCAACCAGGGTGGCAGTCAGGGCAGCGATCTGCGCGTGCTCGGCCCGGCCCCGGCCCCACTGGCCTTCCTGCGTGGCCGGCATCGCGAAAGACTATTGCTCAAGGCCAGCCGCGAAACCGACATTCCCGCCGTGCTGCGAGAATGGCTCTCCAAAGCAAAGCTACCCTCAGGTGTAAAACTGGCGGTTGATGTCGATCCATATAGCTTTTTATAAAACTGCCTCTATACAACGTAGGCATGCTCATATTCGCGCCATTCGCCCGCCCCGTTGCCTGCTCCGTCATCATCGCTGCGGCTCTGCTGCTGGCGGGTTGCAATGAGGATAAAACAGCACCGTCGCAGCCGCATACCGGCGTATCGGATTTTGAGCGTTTCATCACCAAGACCGGTGGCATGAAAGGCCTGCGCACCTATCCGAAATCGCGCAATCAGATTCAGGCCGATAGCGGCCTGGGCGTAATTTATGAAGGTGCCCGCACCGAAGGCGAGATGTTCCGCTTCCGTGATCTCAAAGTGGCAGAAGAAACCCTGCCGGCGTTGAAAGCCGTGCGGCAGCGCCTGGGCGAAAGCGAGAATTGTGTGCGGCGCGGCTATTTCATCGCCTGCGGCGAAGAGAAATTCGTCGAAGCCTTCCGCAAGTGGGAATAGGCCGCCAGCGGGCGTAACGGGGCGCGGGTTTCTGCCGCACGCCCTGCCCTATTTTGTCCTGGCCCTGTTTCAGCCTGCCTTCTTCGCGTAGCCGATCGGCAGCAAAGCCTGTTCGATCTCGCCGATGATGGCCGGATCGTCAATCGTGGCCGGCATGCGGAAATCCTGTGCATCGGCCAGCTTCTGCATGGTACCGCGCAGGATTTTGCCCGAGCGCGTCTTGGGCAGGCGCTTCACCACCACGGCCTGCTTGAACGCCGCCACCGGTCCGATCTTCTCGCGCACCAGCCCGACCAGGTCACGCAGGATCTGGTCTTCGCCCTTCACCGTGCCGGCCTTCAGCACCACGAAGCCGAGCGGCACCTGGCCCTTCAACGGATCGGCAACGCCGACCACGGCGCATTCCGCCACATCGGGATGGCTGGCCAGCACTTCCTCCATGCCGCCGGTCGACAAGCGATGGCCGGCGACATTGATGATGTCGTCGGTGCGGCTCATGATGTAGATATAGCCGTCCTCGTCAATGAAGCCGGCATCGCCGGTATTGTAGTAGCCGGGAAAACGGGTGAGGTAGCTTTTCTTGAAGCCCTCGTCATTCTGCCACAGGGTCGGCAGGCAGCCGGGCGGCAATGGCAGCTTGATGGCGATATTGCCGATCTTGCTCGGCTCCGGCACCGGCACACCTTCATCATCCAGCACCTGCACATCATAGCCCGGTACCGCGCAGGTGGCCGAGCCATGTTTCACCGGTAACAATTCCAGCCCCATGAAATTGGCCGAGACCGGCCAGCCGGTTTCGGTCTGCCACCAATGATCGATCACCGGCTTGTGCAGGATATCCTCGGCCCATTGCACGGTATCGGGATCGGCACGTTCGCCAGCCAGGAACAGGGCGCGGAAATTCGACAGGTCGTATTGCTTCACCAGTTCGGCGCGCGGATCTTCCTTCTTGATGGCGCGGAAAGCGGTCGGCGCGGTGAACAGGGCCACCACCTTGTGCTGCTCGATCACACGCCAATAGGCCCCGGCATCCGGCGTGCCGACCGGCTTGCCTTCATAGAGCAATGACGTGGCGCCGAAAATCAGCGGCGCATAGACGATATAGGAATGCCCGACCACCCAGCCGACATCGGAGGCGGCCCAGAACACCTCGCCCGGCTTGACGCCGTAGATATGCTCCATCGACCAGTGCAAAGCCACGGCATGGCCGCCATTCGAGCGCACAACTCCCTTGGGGATGCCGGTGGTGCCGGAGGTGTAGAGCACATAAAGCGGATCGGTGGCCGCCACCGGCACACAATCCACCGGCGCAGCGGCTTCCAGCGCCGCATCAAAGTCATGGTCACGGCCCTCGATCATTGCCCCCTGGCACATCGGGCGCTGAAACACCAGGCAATGGGCCGGCTTATGCGTGGCGATCTCGATGGCCTGATCGAGCAGCGGCTTGTATTCCACCACGCGGCCCGGCTCCAGGCCGCAGGAGGAGGCAATCATCAGCACCGGCTTGGCATCATCGATGCGGGTGGCCAATTCGCGTGGCGCGAAGCCGCCGAACACCACGGAATGCACCGCGCCGATCCGGGCGCAGGCCAGCATCGCCATCACCGCTTCCGGCGTCATCGCCATATAGATGATGACCCGATCACCCTTCTGCACGCCCAAGGCGCGGATGGCGCCAGCCAGCTTGGCCACCTTGTCGCACAATTCACCATAGCTGTAGCTGCGGATGGTGCCGGTGACCGGGCTGTCATAGATCAGTGCCGCACGTTCGCCATGGCCCGCGGCAACATGGCGATCCAGCGCATTGTGGCAGGTATTGAGTTCAGCGCCGGGATACCAGCGATAGAAGGGCGGATTGCTGTCATCCAGCACCTGATCCCAGGTCTTCGACCAGTCGATGCGCGCCGCCTGCCGCCCCCAGAAACCGAGCGGATCGGTTTGCGCCTCGGTATAGACCGCCTTGTAGCGTCCCTGCATGGCCGTTTCCTCGTACTTGCTGCCACTTTGCGGGTTGGCCCCGCCATCCGGCCAAGCTTAACGGCAGCCGGCGGCTAGGCGCAACGCCGCCGCCCCGGCCCGCGACAGAACGCCACCCACGACCTTTTGCTAATGGATTGCGATGTGCTGCCAAGGTGAAATGAACTGGCAGAGGCATCAGCGCCGCTGCAACAAATCCTGCCGCATTTGCGTCCACGGTACGGACGCGGCACGATCCGCCTCGGCTCGTTCCAGGCGCCGGTCCAGTTCCACCACCTGCGCGTCGCTTAACGGCAACGCATCATGGTCCAGACTGGCCCATAATTCGGCAATCAGGTCGAGACGCTCCTGGTCGCTCAGATGATTAAAAACCACGTGGTTCATACCAGAGCATCGCATGGCAAAGCCGAATCGTCCAGCATGCTTTGCCCAAGCCGCAGATGCGCTGGCTTCGACCTCAGATTTCCGCGTCTTCCAACGGCAGGCCGGCAAGCTGAGCCTCGCGGCGGCGCAGGATATCGGCCAGCGCGGCCACCGCGATCTCGCCCGGCTGCTTACCGCTGATACCCTTGATGCCGATCGGGCAGACCAGGCCGTCAATCGCCGCCTCAGTTATGCCCAGCTCACGGAACCGCTTCTCGAAACGCGCCCGCTTGGTGGCCGAGCCGATCAGGCCGATATGGGCAAAGCGCCCTTCCTGCAAGGCGCGCGACACCACGCCGAAATCCAGCGCATGGCTGTGGGTCATCACCAGCAGCCAGGCGCCATCGGGCAAGCCGGCCACCTCGCGTTCCGGCGCCGGGGAAATCTCCACATCGACATTCGGCGGCACATGATCCGGGAAAGCATCGGGGCGCGGATCGATCCAGCGCACCCGGCAGGGCAATGTGCCAAGCATGCTGACCAGCGCACGGCCGACATGACCAGCGCCGAACAGGGCCACGGTGAAATTCTCCGCGCGGCGCGGCTCAAACAGCAAGGTGACATGGCCGCCGCAGCATTGCCCCAGGCTGGGACCGAGCGGAAAGCGCCGCAGGCTGGGGCCGCCCTGGCCCTGCAACAGGCGGCGCGCGATGCGGATGGCCTGGAATTCCAGTTCGCCACCGCCGATGCTGCCGCTGCTCTCCTGCGCCGTCACCACCATCTTGGCGCCGGCCTCGCGCGGTGCCGAACCATCCACGGCGGCAACCGTGACCAGCACCGCCGGCACGCCAAGCTGCTCCAATGTCGCCAGCCGGTTGAGCCAGTCGCTCATGCCAGCGCCGCCTTGCGCTTCAGCATGTCCTGCACCGCGAACAGCACCCGTTCCGGCGTGGCTGGCGCATCCAGTTCCGGCACCAATTTGTGATCGGCCACGGCGGCCACCGCATCCTTCAGCGCCAGCCAGGCCGAAACCCCGAGCAGGAAGGGCGGCTCGCCCACCGCCTTGGAGCGGAAGATCGTCTCGGCCGGATTGGCGCGGCCGCCGACCAGTTCGACCCGGAAATCCGCCGGCAGATCGCGCGCCGTGGGTATCTTGTAGGTGCTGGGCGCATGGGTGCGCAGCCTGCCGCCGGCATCCCACCATAATTCCTCCATGGTGAGCCAGCCCAGGCCCTGGATATAGCCGCCTTCCACTTGGCCGCGATCAATCGCCGGATTGAGCGAGGTGCCACAATCATGCAGCAGATCGGCGCGCGTGAAACGATATTCGCCGGTCAGCACATCGATCACCGCCTCGGTGGCGGCAACGCCATAGGCGAAATAATAGAAGGGCGTGCCGGTGGCGGTGGCGCGGTCAAAACTGATCCCCGGCGTGGCATAGAAGCCGGTGGCGGAAAGCGGCACGCGGCGCAGATAGGCCTGATGCGCCAGATCGGCAAATGGCAGCGCCTTGCCGTCGCCCTGCACCAAACCATCGGCGAATTCAATGCTATCCGCAGGCACGCCGAGCAGATCGGCCGCCACCTCGGCCAATCGGCCACGCAGGATCAGCGCCGCATGCTCGGCCGCCTTGCCATTGAGATCGGCGCCTGAGGAAGCCGCCGTGGCGGAAGTATTCGGCACCTTGTCGGTGCGGGTGGCGGTGATGCGCACGGCTTCCGGTGCGATGCCGAGCACTTCCGCCACCACCTGGGCCACCTTGATATACAGGCCCTGGCCCATCTCGGTGCCGCCATGATTGAGCTGCACCGAGCCATCCTCATAGATCAGCACCAGCGCGCCGGCCTGATTGAGAAAACTGGTGGTGAAGGAAATGCCGAATTTCACCGGTACCAGCGCCAGGCCTTTTTTCTGCCACGGGCTGGCGGTATTGAAGGCCGCGATATCGGCGCGGCGGCGGCGATATTCGGCGCTGGCCATCAACTGCGGCATCAATTCGGGCAGGATATTGTCGGTGATGCGCTGGCCATAAGGTGTGATATCGCGGCCGCCAACGCCATAAAGATTGGCCAGCCGCACATCCAGTGCATCGAGGCCGAGATGGCGCGCGATATGGTCGACGACATATTCGGTCACCGCCATGCCCTGCGGCCCGCCAAAGCCGCGAAACGCGGTGTTCGACACCGTGTTGGTGCGGCAGCGCAGCCCGGTGATCCGCACATCCGGCAGGTAATAGCTGGAATCGGCATGGAACATGGCGCGATCCACCACCGCATTGGTGAGATCGGCGGAACAGCCGCCGCGCCCAGCCAGGGTGACATCATAGCCCAGGATATGCCCGGCAGCATCGAAGCCGACTTCGTAGCGCGCCAGGAAATCATGGCGCTTGCCGGTGATGATCATGTCCTCATCGCGGTCGAGGCGAAATTTCACCGGCCGCCGCGTGCGGGTGGCAAACAAAGCCGCCAGGCTGGCGAATTGCGCCGCCTGGGTTTCCTTGCCGCCGAAGCCGCCGCCCATGCGCCGGCATTCCACCGTCACGGCATGGATCGGCCGCCCCAGCACGCGCGCCACCAGTTTCTGCACCTCGGACGGATGCTGGGTGGAACACCAGACATGCACATCACCATCTTCCAGCGGCTGCGCCAGGCTGATCTGGCCTTCGAGATAGAAATGATCCTGGCCGCCGAGCCGCACCTCTCCCTGCAATCGATGCGGTGCTGCGGCAATCGCGGCGGCAGCATCGCCCTGGCGCATGGTCAGCGGCTGGCCAACCCATTGCTGCTGGGCGATGGCATCCTCCAGCGCCAGCAAAGGCGGCAATTCCTCATATTCCACCTGCACCAGGCGGGCAGCGGCACGGGCGGTGTGCAGGTCCTGCGCCACCACCGCCACCAGCGGCTGGCCATGGAATTCCACCATGTCTTTTGCCAGCACCGGATCGCCCGGGAAAACCGGCGCGATATCCGGATCGCCCGGCACATCGGCCACAGTGATGATATCCACCACGCCCGGCAGAGCGCGGGCGGCGGATACATCGATGCTCAGGATGCGGCCATGGGTGATCGGCGCCAGATGCAGCGCGCCATGCAGGCAGCCTTCCGGCTCGGGCAGGTCGTCGATATAGCGCGCGCTGCCAGCGACATGCTTCTCGGCGCTGTCATGCTTGAGCGGCCGGGCGACGATGCGGGTCATTCCGCCGCCTCCAGCCGGAATTTACGCCCGGTCACGGTTTCGATGGCGAATTTGCGCAGCAGATTCTGCGCCACCAGCAGGCGGTAGCCGGCCGAGGCCCGCATATCGCTGAGCGGCGAGAAATCCTGCGCCAGCGCCGAGGCCGCCGCTTCCACACCCGCCGGGGTCAGCGGCTGGCCGAGCAACGCCGCCTCGGCGGCATGGGCGCGGGCCGGCGTCGCCGCCATGCCACCAAAAGCCAGGCGCGCCGCCACGATGCGGTCATTCTCAAGCTGGACATGAAACGCCGCCAGCACTGCCGAAATATCCTGATCGAAGCGTTTCGAAATCTTGTAGACGGCAAAGCGCGTATCCGGCCCCGGGCGCGGCACGATGATCTTGGCGACAATGCCGCGCGGGCGCAGATAGGTTTTGCGATAACCGAGGAAAAAATCCTCCAGCGGCAGGAAACGCTCGCCTTCCGGGCTGAGCAATTGCAGCCGGGCGCCGAGCGCAAGCAGCGGCGGCATGCTGTCGCCAATCGGCGAGGCATTGGCGATATTGCCGCCAATGGTGCCGGCATTGCGCACCTGCACCGAGCCGAGCCGGCGCAGCATGGCGGCAAAATCCTCATGTAGGGCGGCAATCGCCGCCGCAGCATCGCTATAGGTGACGCCGGCACCGATGGTGATTTCGTCAGGCAGGATTTCGATGCGGCGCAAAGCCGCGATCTGGCCAAGATGAATGATGGTGCCGGCGCGGCGATGCTGCTTGGTGATCCACAGCCCGACATCGGTGCCGCCGCCGAGCAGCCAGGTATCCTCCCATTTTGAACCACGCAGGATGGTGAGCAATTCATCCAGGCTCAGCGGTGCCAGGAAGCGGCCTTCCGGCGCTTCATGGCGCAGCCCGACCTGCCGGCGCAAAGCCTTCAGCTTGGCGATGATCTCGGCTTCGGCCGCCGAAAAATGATCCGGCGCGCGGCCCATTTTTTCACCGGCCTCCAGGATCGGGCGATAACCGGTGCAGCGGCAGAGATTGCCGGCCAGGGTATCGCACAAACCGTCCGTATCGCACAGGCTCTCGGCTTCGCCGGGATTGGCGCCATCGCCGGGCGGCGTGGTTTTGTAATGCGCGAACAGGCTCATCACAAAGCCGGGGGTGCAGAAGCCACATTGCGAGCCATGGCAATCGGCCATCGCCTGCTGCACCGGATGCAGGCTGCCATCCGGCGCCGCGAGATCCTCCACCGTGATCAGCGCCTTGCCATCCAGTTGGCCGACCAGCTGGATACAGCTATTCACTGCGCGATAACGCAGGTGCTCCCGGTCATCCAGGTCGGCTATCACCACGGTGCAGGCGCCGCAATCGCCTTCGGCGCAGCCTTCCTTGCTGCCGAGCCGGCGCTGGCGCAGACGCAGATAATCCAGCACCGTCATGGTGTGGGGCACTTCCGCGCCCACCGTCACCACGTCGCCGCGCAGTAGAAAACGCAGCGATTCCGGCATGTCTACCGCCTCCTCCCCCGATCCGGCTGGATCAGGTCATCAGGTCACTGCCACGGAAGGCCCAGCCGGTCATCCGGCGTTCAAAGGCGGCCGCCACGGCATACATCAGCACACCCATGATACCCACAACCACCAGGCCGGAAAAGACCAGCGGCACATTGTAGCTGGAGGAAGCCGACAGCATCAGATAGCCGATACCCTCGTTGGAGGCGACGGTTTCGGCGATCACCGAGCCGACGAAGGCCAGCGTGATGGCGATCTTGAGCGAAGCGAACAGATACGGCATGGCGCGCGGAATGCCGATCTTGAACAGGATTTCGGTACGCGTGGCGCCCAGGCAGCGCAGCACGTCGCGCAATTCCGGCTCGATGGTGGCCAAGCCAGTGGCGACATTCACCACGATGGGAAAGAAGGAAATCACGAAGGCGGTGATGATGGCCGGGATGGTGCCGATGCCGAACCAGATCACCAGCACCGGCACGATGGCGACTTTGGGGATCGAGTTGAAACCGACCAGCACCGGATAAAGCCCGGTATAGACCAGCTTGGAGGCACCGATGAACACGCCCAATAGCATGCCGCCGACCACCGCCAGAATGAATCCGGCCGTGGTGGTGTACAGCGTCTGCAACGAATGATGCAGGATTTGCGGGGCGAATTTCACCGTGGCGGCCCAGACCGCCGTGGGCGCCGGCAGCACAAATTCGGCCACGCCGGTGACCCGGCAGGCCAGTTCCCAGATCACGAACAGGCCGATAGTGACGGCCCAGGGCATCAGGCGCAGAATGATCTTCTCGCGGTTCATGTGTGCTTGACCTCCACGATACGCTCGCGCAGTTCATGCACGATCTGGCCGAAATGCGGCTCGAAGGTGGTGTCCAGGGTGCGCGGCCGCGGGATATCCACCTCGCGCTCATAGACGATGCGGCCCGGGCGTTTGCTCATGACAAAAACCCGGTCGGCGAGGAATACCGCCTCGCGCAGATCATGGGTGATCAGGATGGCGGTGAATTGCCGCTCCATCCACAATTTCTGCATCACGCCCCACAATTCCTCGCGGGTGAAGGCATCCAGGGCGCCGAATGGCTCATCCAGCATCAGCAGGCTGGGATCGTGGATGATGGCGCGGCAGACATTGGCGCGCTGCTGCATGCCGCCGGAAAGCTGCCAGGGAAACTTGTCGGCGAAATCCTGCAATCCCACCGTGCGCAGCAGGTTCATCGCCCGGGCGACATAGCGGTCGCGCTCGCGGCGCAATTGGTGCTTGTGCGGCGCCACGATCTCCAGCGGCAGCATCACATTGTCGATGGTGCTGCGCCAAGGCAGCAGGGTGGAATTCTGAAACGCCATGCCGACACCCTGGGTCGGCCCCTTCACCAGCTTGTCGCCGATGGTGATGGCGCCGGTGGTGGGCGGCAGCAGGCCGGTGACCAGCTTCATCAGGGTGGATTTGCCGCAGCCCGACGGGCCGACCACGGCAACGAATTCACCCTTGCGGATATTCAGCGACAATTGTTCCACCGCCAGGGTGGCAACATCGGCCTGCTGATAGACCAGGGAGACATTTTCCAGAGTGACGGGTGCTGCCTCTTGCATCAGCGCCCCCGCTCGGCCGTTTCCGGCCCCTGCCAGGCTAAACCACGCGCCATGCCAATCCCCCTGTTGCGCTGCACACAAACCAGGATTGTAAGCATGTTGGCCGCCGATGTGTAACCATTTTTTGGGCAATTTTTATGCGTCCGCCGCACTGCTCATGGAATCGGCAATGTTCCCACATAGCCAATATTTGTTCGATCAATGTCCACAAATCCATTGACCCGGCCACGCCCCGACCTAGACTCCGGAGCATGCAGCTTGCCTGGGCCACCTCAAGCCTTTCCTGGCTTTATCTCGATCTCAACAGCTATTTCGCCAGCGTTGAGCAGCAGGTGCAGCCGCGCCTGCGCGGCCGGCCGGTGGCGGTGGTGCCGGTGATGACCGACAGCACTTCGGCGATTGCCGCCAGCTATGAGGCCAAGGCTTTCGGCATCCGCACCGGCACGCCGATCTGGGAAGCCAAACGGCTTTGCCCGGAGATACGCCTGGTGCCGGCGCGACACGATCTCTATGTCGAATACCATCACAAAATCCTGGCCGAAATCGACAACCATATCCCGGTGGCGCGGATCGGCTCGATTGATGAAATGGCCTGTGAATTGATGGGGCGGGAAAAGCTGAAAGCCGAAGCCATGGCGCTGGCCGGCCGCATCAAGGCCGGTCTGCGCCGCAATGTCGGCGATTACATCCGCTGTTCCATCGGCATCGCGCCGAACAGCTTCCTGGCCAAGGTGGCGAGCGACCTGAAAAAGCCCGATGGGCTGACCGTGCTGGAAGCCGCCGATCTGCCCGGACCGCTTTTCAGCCTCAAACTGCGTGATCTGCCCGGCATTGGCGCCAATATGGAGCGCCGCCTGCTGGCTGCCGGCATCGAAGACCTGCCGGCCTTGTGGGAACTCGGCCCGCGTGAGGCGCGGCGCATCTGGGGCGGCGTCGGCGGCGAGATGTTCTGGCGCGAATTGCGCGGCGAGATAGTGCAGCGCGCTGCCCATGGCCGGCATAGCGTCAGCCACAGCCATGTGCTGCCGCCCGAGCTGCGCCTGGCCGAGCCGGCGCATGGCGTGGCGCGCCGGCTGGCCGCCAAGGCGATCACCCGGGTACGGCGCATCGGCTGCAAGGTGCGGCTGCTGCATGTCTCCGTGCGTTTCGATGATGGCGCACGCGAAAAATGGGCGGGCGATTTCCGCCTCACCGAGACTCAGGACAGTTTCGTGGTGCTGCAGGCGCTGGATCAGCTCTGGCAGCGCATGGCGCACGAAACCAGCGCCCCGGCCGGGCGCCGGCTGCGGAAAGTTGGCGTGGCACTGAACGATCTGGTGCCGGAAGGCGAAAGCACCGGTGACCTGTTCGGCGGCGGCAGCGGCTTCGAGGCCGATCCGGCCTTGAGCGAAAAGCGCGTCAACCTGGCCAAGGCGATCGACAAGCTGAATGCCAAATACAAGCGCGACACGGTGCATATCGGGCCGCTGCCGGGTAACAAGGCCGGCACTGGCAAACCCGGTACTGGCAAACCGGCAGGCGGCGATTTCATGGGTGCCAAGATCGCCTTCAACCGCATCCCGGAGAAAGCTGAATTCAGTGAATATTGCGCCGGCCGGTCACAGGCCACTATTGCCCGGTTTAGTTTTTGATCTCTGGCTGCCGCCAGACTTCACCACAAGCCGTCATGGTCGGCGCAGGCCGACCATGACGGTCTTTGTTGTGGGACGCGTGAAGCCTGCCCGACACCAATGGTCACAGGCCGAGAATGCGCAACTGTTCTTCCAGTTCACTCTTGCCGACCGGATAATCCGTGCCATTGCGGGCATTCAGCATCATCTTCGGCGGCACTTTGGCGATATCACGCTGCACCATCACGGCGGTGCGCATGCTGAATTTGGCGCGCCAGACCAAGGCCGTGATCAGGCGGCCATTGCGGGTCTCCAGCGCCCGCATCACCACCGGCACCGGGCTGCGCCCGGCCTGGGCCAGAGCCTGGATGACAAAGTTGCGATCCAGCCGCTCGACGGCATCCTGCACTGCATCGCTGTCCAGCCGGTTGGCCTTGAGCAGCTTGGTCACCGTCGCCTCGGCTTCGGCCATGGCGGAGGCGCCGTCTTTTTCCCGCCCGGCTTCGCGCGCGGTTTCGCGTCCAGCCGGTGCCTCGGGCGTCTCGGCGGCGGGCAACGCCACATCCAGGCGCTGCTGCATCACCTGGCGGATTTCGCTCAAGGCTTCCGGCGGCAGGTCGCTGCGCTGCGTCAGGCGTTCCAGCAGCGATTGCGCCACGAAACCGGCGATGCGCTTGGCCGCCGCGCCCGGCAGATTGGGCCGCTGCACCAAAGGTTCATGCCAGGATTCCACGCTGGGCGCGGCATCCAGGATCAGGTCCAGCGTCTCCTCGCGGATCTGCGCCGAATCATTCGCCAGCAAGGCCGCCACAGCGGAAACATCGCGGCTGGCGACAATCGCATCCGCCACCCCGGCACCCAGGCCGACACGGCGGGCAATCGCCGATAGCGCGCCGGACTGCGCCGCGCCTTCAACAATCTCGCGCAAATCCTCATCGGTCAGCAGCGGCGAGAATTCCAGCACCGGGGCGGAGACGATCAGATCCACATCCCGCGCCAGTTGCTTCACCACATGATGCGGCACATTGGTGGCCGCCTTGAGCGCCTCGGAAAGAATGGCGCGGATGCGGGTCAATTCGTCACGCGCCAGCAATTCCACCGTCTGCACGGCATAATCGCGCGCCATGCCGGCCGCCTCGGTATCCGGCATGCTGGGCAGCAGGCGCGCCACCTTGTCGGCCAGCTGGGCGCGCACTTCCTCATCGGCATCGGCGGCCAGGATCAGATGCGCCTGGCTCGGCGTGGCATGGTTGGCGGCAATGGCGCGGCGCACCCGGGGGACTTCATCCACCGCCAGGAAATACAGGATTTCCGGCCGCAAATCCTGGCGCTGCGCCAGTTCCAGACGCACCTCCGGATCGGGCGAGGCGGCAAGCTGCTTGGCGCTTTCGTAATCCATCACGCTGAATCCCGTCCTGGCACGTCGCCATCCTCAGCGATATGCGTGCGGCCCTTGCCGCCCTTCTTGGCTACATACATGGCGGCATCGGCGCGCGCCATCAATGCCTCGGCGCCTTCCGGCTGATCCAGGCGTGAAAAAACCGCACCGATGGAAAAGCCCAAGGGATACCCTGCCACGCCCCATTCGCGGCTGATTTCCGCAGCCGCCTCCATCAGCCGTGCCGCCATCGAGGCGGCGCTGTCGCGGCCGGTCTCTTCCAGCCAGAGCAGGAATTCATCGCCGCCGAGACGCGAGGCCAGATCAACCACACGCAAGGTCTTGCGCACCGCATCGGCCACCGCCTTCAGCACTTCGTCGCCGGCCTGATGGCCATGCACGTCGTTGATCTTCTTGAAATTATCCAGATCGAAATAGATCAGCGTGCCAATCAGCCGGTTGCGGTGATGCCGCGCCAGGCGCTTTTCCAACTCATCGAGAAAGGCGCGGCGGTTCAGCAATCCGGTCAGGCCATCGGTATTGGCCAGGGTGTTCAGCGTCTTGTGGGCGCGCCGCAACGCCTCCACGCGCTCGCGCGCCTCGGTGACATCACGTGCCACGCCGCGCGTGCCGGCCCATTCGCCCTTGCCATCGCGCACCGCGACGCAGGACACTTCAAAACAGCCGATACTGTCATCCTTGCGGCGCAGAAATACCTCCACCGTTTCCTGCGGCGTGCGGGCATCAAACGGCCAGAGCGCCGGGCGCGGGGTTTCCGGACTATCGGCGGCAGCGAAACTTTCCGGGGTGCGGCCTTCCAGTTCGCGCGCGGTATAGCCCATGGCGCCACGCGGCGAGACAAAACCAAAGCGGCCATCCGGCTTGGTTTCCCAGGCGAAATCGGTCGAACAGGCCACCAGATCGCGGAAAAGCTGCCGCGACTGCATCAGGGCCTGCAACAGGTTGCGTTCCAGCGTGGTGTCGCGGCCGAGCAACAACAATTGGCCGGCATGCGGCAGCAGGGTGAGATGCAGCGCCGTGCCGCCACGCAGGCCGGGCAGATCGGCCTTTTCCTGACGCGGCAGGCCATCGGCCAGCGAGGCATCCAGCGCTGCCGCCAGAGCCACCAGCCGGTCCGCCGCCAGGGCTTCCAGCAAGGCGGCGGCGGCCCGATTGGCCAGCAGCACCGCACCATTGCCATCAAACAACGCCGCCGGGCCAGGAAAAACCGGAATCAGCGCCTCCGGCTGCAAGCCGGCGCCGGCAAAGGCGAGTGACTCCGTCTGCGGATCGTTCTCGGCGGTCATGATGGCAACGATTATCTCCCGATAAAGTTATAGCTTTGTTGCCCCGGCCTCGTCATCGGGCGCGGATTGGCTTATTTTCCCGGCCATGACCCCTGCCCCCAATACCTCCGCCCGCCTTGCCCCTGCCCGTCTTGTCGATGCCGAAACCTGGCTGTTCGACCTCGACAACACGCTCTATCCCGCCGGCTGCAATCTGTTTGCCCAGATTGACCGGCGCATGGGCGAATTCATCGGCGGCCTGTTCGGCATCGATGCCGTGGCGGCCAAGCAGCGCCAGAAAGGCTTTTTCCACCAGCATGGCACCACGCTACGCGGCCTGATGGTGGAGCATGATGTCGATCCGGCGGATTTCCTGGCCTATGTGCATAACATCGATCTGAGCGTGCTGCCGGCTTTGCCCGAACTGCGCCGCGCCGTAACCGCCCTGCCCGGCCGCAAGCTGATCTTCACCAACGGCACCGTGGCGCATGCCGAGCGGGTGCTGGGCCGCATCGGCCTGGATGGCTGCTTCGAAGCGGTGTTTGATATCGTGGCGGCGGATTACCTGCCCAAACCGCGCCAGGAACCCTATGAAAAGCTGCTGGCCCAGCATGGCATCACGCCGCAACGGGCGGTGATGGTGGAGGATATGGCGCGCAACCTGGCCCCGGCGGCGCGGCTCGGCATGGCGACAATCTGGGTGCCGACCACCTCGGACTGGGCGCAGCCCGGCCCGGAGGAAGCCGCCCATATCCACCATGTGGCGCCCGACCTGACCGGCTTCCTGGGCAACCTGACCATCGCTGCGGCGGCAAAAGGTTGACGCACCGGCCCCGCAGTTTATTGTCTCGCGGTTTTTACAGCGATTTCCAAGGATGAATGCCATGACCGACGCCGCCACCCTCGCGCGCCAATTGCAGCCGATCATCGATGCCGCCTGGGAGGCCCGCGCCGAAATCGGCATTGGCACCAAGGGCGAAGTGCGCGATGCGGTGGAAACCACGCTGGAAGCGCTGGATGCCGGCATTGTGCGCGCCGCGATGAAGCTGGACGGCCAGTGGCAGGCACAGCAATGGGCCAAGAAGGCGGTGCTGCTGTCCTTCCGCCTGACCGACAATATGCTGATTGCCGATGCCCCGGGCGGCGCCCATTGGTTCGACAAGGTGCCGTCGAAATTCGCCGGCTGGGACGAGCAGCGTTTCCGCGCCGCCGGCTTCCGCGCCGTGCCGGGTGCGGTGGTGCGCCGCTCGGCCTTCATCGCGCCGAATGTCGTGCTGATGCCCAGCTTCGTGAATGTCGGCGGCTATGTCGATAGCGGCACCATGGTGGATACCTGGGCCACCGTCGGCTCCTGCGCCCAGATCGGCAGGAATGTGCATCTTTCCGGCGGTGTCGGCATCGGCGGCGTGCTGGAGCCGCTGCAGGCCAATCCGGTGATCATCGAGGATAACTGCTTCATCGGCGCCCGCTCCGAAGTGGTGGAAGGCGTGATCGTGGAAGAAGGCGCCGTGCTCTCCATGGGCGTGTTCATCTCCGCCACCACCAAGATCGTCGACCGTGCCACCGGCGAGGTGATCTATGGCCGCGTGCCGGCCTATTCGGTGGTGGTGCCGGGTACCCTGCCGGGCAAGCCGCTGGCCAATGGCGAACCGGGTCCGTCGCTGTCCTGCGCCGTGATCGTCAAGCGCGTCGATGCCCAGACCCGCTCCAAGACCTCGATCAACGATCTGCTGCGCGACTAGGGTCCAGACCCCTTACTAAAGGGCCCGTGACGCTGTGCTTTTGCTGCCTGGCTAGGAGGCAAGCCGAAAGCGATGTGGTGCATCGGTGAGGCTTGCCGACGCCGCCAGGCAGCAAAATCACAGCGCCCCGCAGGGGTTGGCCGGGGCAGCCCGCCGGACAGCGTCGCAAATCTTGCCCGTAGTCCCACTACGCGCTGCGATTTGCTCCTAGCCGGCGGGCTGCCTCGGCCAATCCCGGACCCTTTAGTAAGGGGTCTGGACCCTAAGTACGGCGAATCAGGCCACGACCGTGACTAGTATTACGCTTCGTTAACCCGCGCATGCTAAATCGGGCCGCATGATGATGCGGTCCGTTGCCCAACCCGATACCAAGACCCCGGCCGGCGCCCAGATGGCGCCGCGCTCCGGGGCCGAGCGTTTCCGTGGCCGCACCGTGCTGGTGGTGGATGAAAACCGCGCCACCCGCAACGGCCTGCGCGATGTGCTGATCGGCATGGGCTTCAGCGCGGTTTATCAGGCCGCCGATGGCAAACAGGCCCTGCTGGAAGTGGCCGCGCATGAGCCGAGCCTGATCCTGGTGGATTACCGCCTGCCGAAAATGGACGGCCTGATGTTCACCGAACGGCTGCGCCGCGACCCCAGCATCGGCAATAACGGCATGCCGGTGATCCTGATGGCCAGCGATGTCGATTCCGGCCTGGTGCTGGCGGCACGCGATGCCGGCGTGAATGAAGTGGTGGTCAAACCGATTTCCATGCAGGTGCTGGTGCGGCGGCTGCTGCATGCGCTGCAATCACAGCGTCCGCTGGTGCGTGGCGGCGGCTATGTCGGCCCCGACCGGCGCCGGCGCGGCGAACGCCGCCTGGGTGACCGGCGCGGCGGCAGCGAACACCCCGCCAAGGCGGATCGCCGCAACAATGCCACCCGCCGGCTGACCGAACGGCGTAAGCCGGTAGTGGCGGAACTGGCCTTCGAGCCGGCCTGAATTTCAGGCGCCGAACCGTGCATCCAGCGACGGGCGGTTGTTCAGCACATCCTTGTCGAAGCCGGCAATCAGCTTGTAATCCTTGGCCGAAGCCTCCAATTCGCTGCGGCTGATCACATCCTCCAGCTGGGCATAACCTTTGGGCGCCCGCTCCTCGACATATTGCATCACCCGCTCCGGCCCGTTGGCGCGATTGGCCAGCACGATACGCGCCGTGGCCGGCAGACGTTCCTCCTCATAAGCGCGCAGGGCGGCCACCGGATCGGCCAAAGTGGCCAGGCGATAGGCCAGCACGCGGGCATCGATAATCGCCTGGCTGGCGCCGTTCGAGCCGATCGGATACATGGCATGCGCCGCATCGCCCAGCAGGGTGATGCGGCCAAAGCTCCAATGCGCCACCGGATCGCGGTCCACCATCGGGAATTCGTAGATCGGCCCGGCATTGCGGATCAGGCCCGGCACATCCAGCCAGCCAAAATTCCAGCTTTCGAATTTGGGCAGGAAATCCTCGATCCTGCCCGGGCGGTTCCAATCCTCGCGATTCCACGGCGTATCGTTGGGATAGCGCAGTTCGGCGATCCAGTTGACCAGGCTGCGGCCGCGCGCATCGGCTGCCGGATCGATCGGATAGCAGACGAATTTCTGATCCTGATGCCCGGCCATGATCATCGAGCGGCCACTGAGATAGGGTGCCGCCTCGGTGGTGGAACGCCACAACACGGCGCCATTCCATTTCGGCGCCCCCTCGTCGGGATAGAATTTTGCGCGCACCGCCGAATGGATGCCATCGGCGCCGACCAGCACGGCGGCGCGCTCTGGGGGCAAGGCCGCGCCATCCGAGCGGCGCCGCAACTGCACCGTGACGCCGGCATCATCCTGCTCGAAGCCGACCAGTTCGGCATCGGTGCGCACCGCTTCCGGCCCGAGCCGTTCGCGCACCGCCTCGAACAACAGCATCTGCAACACGCCGCGATGCACGGAATATTGCGGCCAGTTGTAGCCGGCATCCTGGCCGCGCGCCTCGCGCCAGATTTCCTGGCCGAATTTGTTGGTGTAGATCAGTTCCTTGGTGCGGATGGCGCTGACTTCCAGCCGTTCGGCCAGGCCAAGTTCGCTCAATTCGCGCACCGCATGCGGCAGCACATTGATGCCGACGCCAAGCGGCCGGATCGCCGGCACTGCCTCCACCAGCCGGGCCGGAATGCCGGCGCGATGCAGGCTCAGCGCCAGGGTGAGGCCACCGATGCCGGCACCGGCAATCAGCACGGCGGGTACGGGACGAGACGGGTCATGGCCATTCGATGCATTCATCGCAAAATCCTCCCCTTCGACAATTGTATAGTTGCATTACAATTAGCTCAGGCTAGAATGCCAGGCAAGCACGAGCCGGGCCAACCGGCCGAGCTGGGCATCAGGGAGCACGGGATTTCAGCATGGCAGCCGGCAAGGCGGCAAAAACGACCAGGGCGTCGCAGGCAGGCCCTGCGTCACAGGCGGCCCCTGCTTCAAAGGCGACCCCTGCTTCAAAGGCGACCGGGGCGGCGGTCGGTAATGATGCCATTGACTATGGCTATCTCACCGACCTGATCGGCTATGTGCTGCGCCGCGCCCAGTTGCGGCTCTATGAGGATTTTTACGCCAGCCTGCGCGGCACCGGGATCAGCCCGGCGCTGTTCTCGGCCCTGGTGCTGGTGGAACGCAATCCGGGCCTGCGCCAGGGCAAGCTGGGCGAAGCGCTGGGCGTGGCGCGGTCCGGCGCCATGACCCTGGTGGACCGGCTGGAGCGGCTGGGCCTGGTGCTGCGCCAGCCGGCGCCGCATGACCGTCGCGCCTATGGCCTGCACCTGACCGCCAAGGGCCAGAAGCTGGTTGGCAGCCTGCGCGCCCGGGTGAGCGAGCATGACCAGCGTATCGGCCAGCGCCTGGATCCGGCCGAACGCCACAAGCTGATGGAATTGCTGCAACGGATATGACTGTCAGACGCTTTTTGCGACGCGGATGATCCGCTAAAGTTACAAACAAGGCCTGGGCGGACAGCCCCGGCGATCATCGGGAGGAACGTGACCATGAAGCTTACCCGCCGCCAGTTCGGCAAAACCGCCGCTGCCGCCGCCGCGCTCAGCGCCGGCACCGCCCCGTTCAACATCGGCCGCGCCCAGAGCCGCGTGCTCAAGATCGGCTCGATCCATCCGCGCTCCGGCTTCCAGGCCCAGCTCGGCCTGGCCTGTCAGCGCGGCATCGACCTCGCCCCGCGCGTGCTGAAGTCGCTCGGCATCAATGCCGATGTCGAAATCATGAATGCCGACACCGAGTCGAATGTCGATATTGCCCGCAGCCGCGCCGAAAAGCTGGTGAATGACGGCGCCAATGTGCTGATCGGCGCCTTCGACAGCGGCCAGTCTGCCGCCATCGCCCAGGTCGCCGAGCAGAAGGGGGTGCCCTACATCATCAACGTGGCCGCCGCGCCGCAGATCACCGACCAGGGCTACAAGTTCGTATTCCGCAACTTCCCCACCGCGCCGATGCTGGTGGGCGACGGCCTGGCGCTGATGAAGACGGTGTTCGAGCATAGCGGCGTGACGCCGAAGACCGCCGTGTTCATGCATGCCAACGACACGTTCGGTCAGGCCATGGCCGGCGCGATCAAGGCGATGGCGCCGCGCTTCAACCTGCCGTTCCAGATCGTCGAGACCATCAGCTACGATCCGCAGGCCAAGGATCTGTCGGTGGAAATCGCCAAGGCCAAGGCCACCAATGCCGACATGGTGATGCCGGTGACCCGCCTGAACGACGCCATCCTGCTGATCCGCGAAATGGTCAAGCAGCGCTGGGAGCCGAAGGTGATCATGAGCCCCGGCGCGCCGGGCTTCTATGAAGGCCAGTTCTACCGCACGCTGGGCAAGTATTCGGATTACCTGCTGACCAATGTACCCTGGTACAATCCGCGCGCCAGCATGACGCAGAAGCTGCTGGAGGAATTCACCAAGAGCTACAAGAACGAGCTGTTCGAATTGAATGTCGGCTTCTCGTTCGAGGCGATGATGGTGGCGGTGGATGCCTTCAACCGCGCCAAGAGCACCAATGGCAAGGAACTGGCCGATGCCATCCGCGCCACCAAGATCACCGATCACGTGATGGCCGGCGGCACGCTCGAATTCAACGAGAAGGGCCAGAATGTCAACATCAAGTCGGTGACGCTGCAGAATATCGGCCAGCGCCCGAAGGTGGTGCTGCCGGTGAATGTGTCGGAAGACAACCTGCTGCTGCCGATGCCGAGCTGGAACAAGCGCGGCTAAGGCCGACAACCAAGGGGGTGGCACCCACGGCGTTCCGGCGCCGTGGGTGTTTTTAAAAGCGATGCCGATCGAACTTGTTCTGAATGTCACCTTGCAGGGACTGCTGACCGGCCTGGTCTATGGCCTGATGGCGCTGGGCCTCAGCGTCATTTTCGGCGTGGTGCGGGTGGTGAATTTCGCCCATGGCGAAATGATGACCATCGGCATGTATGGCGCCATCGTCGCCTTCGGCGCCTGGCAGATCGACCCGCTGGTGGCCATGGTGCCGATCGCGGTGCTGCTGTTTGCACTCGGCTATGCCATGCAGGCCTGGCTGATCAACCCCTTTATCAATCGCCCGGAACACAGCCAGTTCATGCTGCTGGCCGCCGTCGCCATCATCATGGTGAACGGCCTGTTGATGATCTTCGGCCCGGATGCGCGCACCACCCTGGTGGATTACGCGCTCGATTCCGTGGAAATCGGCCCGCTGCTGGCCGATAAGGTGCGCCTGATCACCGCCGGCCTCGCCGTGCTGATCACCGCCGGCCTGTTTGCGTTCTTCCGCCTGTCGCTGACCGGCAAGGCGATCCGCGCCTGCGCCGATAATTATCTCGGCGCCCTGGTGGTCGGCCTCAATGTGCGCCGGCTCTATGCCTTCACCTTCGGTCTCGGCTCGGCCTGCGTCGGCGCTGCCGGCGCGATGATGGTGCTGCTGATCGACGTGACGCCCAATCTCGGCCCTGCCTTCACCTTGCAGGCCTTTGTCATCGTCATTGTCGGCGGCCTCGGCTCGATGCCGGGCGCCCTGCTCGGCGGCGTGCTGATCGGCCTGTCGGAAGCTTTGTCCGGCCTGTTCTTCGCGCCCTCGGCCAAAAGCATGTTCGCCATCGCTTTGCTGATCCTGGTGCTGCTATTCCGGCCGCAGGGCCTGCTGGGGAGGAAAGCCTGATGCGCGCCCTGCTCTCGCGTCTGACCGACGGCGTGCCGCGTCGCGGCCTGGCTCTGCTTGGCCTGTTGCTGGCCTTCATGCTGGTGGCGCCATTCCTGGTCGATGCCTATCTGCTCTCGATCCTGATCCTGGTGCTGTATTTCGCCTATACCGGCCAGGCCTGGAACGTGATGATGGGCTTCTGCGGCCAGCTTTCCCTCGGCCATTCGCTCTATGTCGGCCTGGCCGCCTATACCGCCGCCGCGCTCTATGTGCATTTCAAACTGCCGCCCTCCTTGGGCGTGTTCGCCGCCATCGGCGTCAGCATGGCCTTCGGTGCCGGCATCGGCTTCCTGGCCTTCCGCTTCGGCATCGGCGGCACGTATTTTGCGCTGCTGACCATCGCCTTTGCCGAATTCACCCGCGTCGGCTTCGACCATTTCGCCTGGGTCAACGGCTCCGGCGGCTTCTTCCTGCCGGTGGAACAGTATAGCCGCAACGACGTGCTGAACCTGCGCGGCCGCCCGGTGATGTTCTATTACCTGCTGCTGGCCTTCACGGCCGGTGCCTTCGTGTTCTGCCGCTGGCTGCTGACCGGCCGTATCGGCTATTACTGGCAGGCGATCCGCGAGGACCAGGAAGCGGCACAGACCCTGGGCATCAACACCTTCCGCTACAAGATGCTGGCGGTGCTGATTTCCAGCGGCATGACCGCGATCAGCGGCGTGTTCTTCGCCTTCTATTACAACAACCTGTTCCCGGAGCAGATTTTCAACATCAGCCGCTCCATCGAGCTGATCCTGGGGCCGATCATCGGTGGCCTCGGCTCGCTGTTCGGTCCGATCCTGGGGGCTTTTGTGCTCACCATGCTGGCGGAAGGCCTGTATGAGGCCCTGCATGGCCTGGGCTATGACATCCCGGGCGTGAAGCATGTCTTCTACGGCATCTGCCTGGCCGCCGTGATCATGTATCTGCCGCATGGCATCTGGCCGCCGCTGCGCCGCAAGCTGGGCCTGGAGGTGAAGCCATGAGCGCCGCGCCGCTGCTTGCCGTCGATGGCATTTCCAAGAGTTTCCGCGGCCTGCGCGCCGTGTCGGGTGCCTCGTTGACCGTGCCGCGCGGCGGCATTGTCAGCCTGATCGGCCCCAATGGTGCCGGCAAGACCACCTGCTTCAACATGATCGCCGGGGTGTACAAGCCCGACGAGGGCAGCGTGACGCTGGATGGCCGCCGCATCGACGGCCTGCGCCCGGACCAGATCTGCCATGCCGGCGTCGGCCGCACTTTTCAGCTGGTGAAGCCGTTCAAGGAACTGACCGCGCTGGAGAATGTCATCGTCGGTGCCTTGCGCACCGAAAGCGATGCGCGCAAGGCGCGGCATGCCGCCGAGGCGGTGCTGGACCAGCTTGGCATGCTCGACAAGCGCGACCAGCCGGCGGCGCAACTCACTCTGCCGGAACGCAAGCGGCTGGAAGTGGCGCGCGCCCTGGCGACCAAGCCGATCATCCTGCTGCTGGACGAAGTCATGGCCGGCCTGCGCCCGACCGAAACCGACCAGATGGTGGCAGTGTTCCGCGACCTCAACCAGCGCACCGGCCTGACCATCCTGCTGATCGAGCACGTGATGCGCGCGGTGATGGCGTTGTCGCAGCAGGTGGTGGTGCTGCATCATGGCGAAGTGATCGCCCGGGGCGAGCCGGAAGCCGTGGTGCGCGACCCGGCGGTGCTGGAATGTTATCTCGGCGAGGAGGCCGCCGTATGAGCCTGGAAATTGAAGGCCTCGATGTTTTCTACGGTGATGCCCAGGCGCTGGATGGCGTCAGCCTGACCGCGCCGAACCATGCCATCGTTGCGATTGTGGGTGCCAATGGTGCCGGCAAATCCACGCTGATCCGCACCATTGCCGGCATCGAGAAGCCGCGCCGTGGCCGCATCCGCTATAACGGCACCGATATTGCCGGGCTGCCGAGCTACAAGGTGTGCAATCTCGGCATCGGCCAGGTCGCCGAGGGGCGCCAGGTCTTCCCCACCCTGTCGGTGCTGGAGAATTTGCAGATGGGCGCCCTGCTGCCACGCGCCAAGGGCAAGGAAAAGCGCACGCTGGAGGAAATTTTCGGCCTGTTTCCGCGCCTGGCCGAGCGGCACGGCCAGTTGGCCGGCACCATGTCGGGTGGCGAGCAGCAGATGCTGGCCATCGGCCGCTGCCTGATGGGCCAGCCGGAACTGATCATGTTCGATGAGCCTTCACTGGGCCTGGCGCCCGCCGTGGTGCAGGAAGTGTTCCGCATCATCCGGGTGCTGCATGAGCGCGGCCTCAGCATCATCCTGGTGGAGCAGAATGTCGCCGTGTCGCTGAAACTGGCGCAGCAGGCCTATGTGTTGGAAAACGGCCGCATCGCGATGAGCGGCAGCGGCGACGAATTGCTGCATGACGACCGCGTGAGACAGGCCTATCTCGGCCTTTAGGAGCATGCCATGACCTGCTGCAACGCCGCCCCACTGCATCGCCGCCGCTTCCTGGCGCTTTCTGGTGGCGTTGCGCTCGGTGCCGGCCTGGTGCGCATCACCCCGGCCAGGGCCGCCGGCAGCACCGAGGCGCTGCTGCTGAGTTGCATGGATTATCGCCTGACCGGCGCCGTGACGCGCTACATGGCAGACCGTGGCCTGGCCGGCAAATACGATCACGTGATTCTGGCCGGTGCCGCTGCCGGCGTGCAGATGGATGCCTATCCGGCCTGGGCGCAAACCTTCTGGGATCACCTCGATCTGGCAATCAAGCTGCATAATATCCACACCGTGATCCTGCTGGATCATCGTGATTGCGGTGCCTACAAGCTGGCGCATGGTGCCGCCCATGCCGAAAGCCGCGCGACGGAAACCGCCTTGCATGGCAGCATGCTGCACAAGCTGCGCGACGCCATTGCCGCGCGCCGCCCTGGCCTGAAAGTCGAAACCCTGCTGATGGCGCTGGATGGCTCGGTCGAGACGATATAGCCAGGCTTATTCCACCCCGGCGGGTTAAGAGACACTTCACCAAATTTTGGTTCACTCGCGCCGCGCTATATCAGTATACGGAGCGGAACCCTGTTAGCCCCCATTCAAGAAGACCAGTTGCAGCGGGGCAGCGACCTCGACCCTGCTATCTGGCATCCGTTTTTCCGCCAGTTGCATGATTACTGGCGCGGCATGCCGCCGGCCGTCGCCGGCGGCACCCTGCCCAGCCGCGACAGTTTTGATCCCATCGCGGTGCGCAATCTGCTGCCCTATATCTCGATGCTGGATGTGCAGCGCGATGCCGGCCCGGCCTTGCGCTATCGGCTGCGCCTGGTCGGCACCATGGTGACGGTGTGGCTGCGCCAGGACCCGACCGGGCGCTGGCTGGATGAACTGGGCGGCGATACCCCGAACATGATCGCCCGGCTCGACTGGGTGGTGACACATGGCGCACCAAGCTGGCGCCGGGGCCACAAGCGGGTGTCGCCGGGCCGCGACTATGGCAGCGCGGAAAGCCTGGCGCTGCCGCTGGCCGGCGACGGCGCCCGGGTCGACCGCCTGCTCTGCATCGGCATGATCTACAATCCGGACGGCCAGCCCGTCTTACGGTAGAGCTGGCACTATCCGGCGCCGGATCAGATGGCGGCGAAGAAATCGTTGCCCTTGTCGTCGACCACGATGAAGGCGGGGAAATTCTCCACCTCGATCTTCCACACGGCCTCCATGCCGAGTTCTGGATATTCCAGCACTTCGACATGTTTGATGTTGTTCTTGGCCAGGATCGCGGCCGGGCCGCCGATCGAGCCGAGATAGAAGCCGCCATATTGTTTGCAGGCTTCCGTCACCTGCTTCGAGCGGTTGCCCTTGGCCAGGCTGATGAAACCGCCGCCATGCTGCATCAGCAGCCCGACATAGGAATCCATGCGGCCGGCGGTGGTGGGGCCGAACGAGCCCGAGGCATAGCCTTCCGGCGTCTTGGCCGGGCCGGCATAATAGATCGGGTGGTTCTTCACATAATCCGGCAGGCCCTCGCCGCGCTCGATCCGCTCGGCCAGCTTGGCATGGGCCAGGTCGCGCGCCACGATCAGCGTGCCGCTCAGCGACAGCCGGGTCTTGATCGGATATTGCGAGAGCAGCTTGCGGATCTCGCTCATCGGCTGGTTCAGGTCGACCTGCACCACGGTGGCGGAGAGCGCATCCTCACTCGCCTCGGGCAGATACTTGGCCGGATCGGTCTCAAGCTGCTCCAGGAACACACCATCCCGGGTGATCTTGCCCAGCACCTGGCGGTCGGCCGAACAGCTTACCGCCATGCCGATCGGCACGCTGGCGCCATGGCGCGGCAGCCGGATGACACGCACATCATGGCAGAAATACTTGCCGCCGAATTGCGCGCCGATGCCGTTGTTGCGCGAGAGTTCGAGCACGGTGCGCTCCATCTCCAGATCGCGGAAGGCATGACCGCCCGGGCTGCCTTCGGTCGGCAGGCTGTCGAGATAACGCGCCGAGGCCAGCTTGGCGGTCTTGAGATTCTGTTCCGCCGACAGGCCGCCGATCACGATGGCAAGATGGTAGGGCGGGCAGGCCGCCGTCCCCAGGGTCTTGATCTGGGTATCCAGGAACTTGACCAGATTGTCGCCACGCAGCACTGCCGGCGTCTGCTGGTAGAGGAAGGTCTTGTTGGCCGAGCCGCCACCCTTGGCGATGAACAGGAACTTGTAGGCATCGCCTTCGGTGGCATAAAGCTCGATCTGCGCCGGCAGATTGGTGCCGGTATTCACTTCCTTGAACATGCTCAGGGGCGCGAGCTGCGAATAACGCAGATTGGTCTCGGTATAGGTGCGGTAGACACCGTGGCTCAACGCCGCCTCGTCACTGCCCTCGGTCCAGACATACTGGCCCTTCTTGCCGATCACGATGGCGGTGCCGGTATCCTGGCACGAGGGCAGCACGAAACCGGCCGAGATATTGGCATTCTTCAGCAGTTCCAGCGCCACGAAGCGGTCATTTTCGGAGGCGTCCTTGTCATCCAGGATGGCGCGCAGCTGGGTGAGATGGCCAGGCCGGAACAGATGCGCAATATCGCGCATGGCGGCAAAGGTCAGGTCGCTCATCGCCTTGTCGCTGACTTTCAGCACCTGGCGACCGGCCACCTCGATCACGTCCACGCCGTCGCTGCTCAGCTTGCGGTAGGGTGTGGTGTCGCTGCCGAGCGGAAAAAGGTCCTGGTACTTGAAATCAGGCATGACGGTTCTCGCTGGTTTGGCTATCGCGCACCGTTTCAGGCGCACGACGGGGGAGGAATTTCGGGCAGGTCAGGGCTTTTTCTTGCGGAAGGCATCCAGCGCCACCACTTCGCCGGTGGTCGGCTTGGGCGCTTCGGCCGGCTTGTCGCCTGCCGCCGCTTCGGCGTCGCCGGCTTCTGGCGTTTCCGCCGCCGTCGCCTCGGCCAGGGCAGCACCGCGCGCCAGGCTTTCCGCCGAGGGCTGCACGCGGAATTGCAGGCCGAATTGCACACTGGGATCGGCGAAGGCGGTCAGCGCCGCATAAGGCACCACCAGCCGTTCCGGCACCTTGTTGAAACTCAGCGTCACCTGGAAACGATCCTCGCCCGGCTCCAACCCCCAGAACTGGTGCTGCAGCACAATGGTCATCTCGTCCGGGTAGCGTTCGCGCAAGTAGGGCGGGATTTCCACACCGGGCTGATCGGTGCGAAAGGTGACATAGAAATGATGGTTGCCGGGCAGGCCGAATTCAGCCGCGCGCTTCAACGCTTCGCGCACAGCACCGCGCAGCGCGTTTTCCACCAGAAGATTGTAATCGAGCAGCTTGCCGGCCATGCCTGGATACACGTCTTGGGGTTTCCTTTGGACCATCATAGCGCATCCCGCCGCCGCTATTCAATTCCGGGCGTCGCGCAAGAGAATCAAAGAGATGCAGAAAGAGCCGGTATTCCGGGTTTGTGCCGGAAGTGGGGGGCTTCTGTTGCCCGGCGCCCCCCGAGCCGCGCTTACCTGTTAGGCAGCGAGTGCAACGGAGTTATCGTTCGCACTTATGATTTGACCCGATAACGGCGGTATCATGCCGGGCAAAAACTGATCCTTTACTGCGCATGTCAAGCCTGATTCGCCCCCATCATCAAGCCAGCGTGGCCCCGCCCGGGCGGGCGGCAGGCTGGCTTGATGGTGGAGGCGCCGGGTACTGCCCCCGGGTCCATTACGCCTATTCCGAGCAGCGTTTATCGCCATAGCCGGCAAGCCGGCCCGACTAATATAAGCGGTGCCGGGCCGGATTTGAAGGGCTGAGCGTGATCCAGCGTCGCCGGGTTCAAACCGCCGGGAATCCGCTCTATAAAGGCCGGCATCTTCCTGGGAGACCGATTCCATGTCCGTGACGCCGGAACAAGCCGCCGAGATCGAGGCGCTGCGCGCCCAGAGCCATGCCACCCGCCGTGCCACCGTGCCGGCGCTGGAGGCCATGCTCTACCAGCCGCTGCCGGTGCTGGACCATGGCTTTGTCCGCGTCATCGACTATATGGGCGACGATGCTGCCGTGGTGCAGGCGGCGCGCGTCTCCTATGGCCGTGGCACCAAGAAGGTGAGCGAGGATCGCGGCCTGATCAACTATCTGATGCGGCATCGCCACACCACGCCGTTTGAGATGTGCGAGATCAAGTATCACATCAAGCTGCCGATCTTCGTGGCGCGGCAATGGATCCGCCACCGCACCGCCAATGTGAATGAATATTCGGCGCGCTATTCGATCCTGGACAAGGAATTCTACATCCCGGCGCCCGAACAACTGGCAGCGCAATCCAGCAGCAACCGCCAGGGCCGCGGCAACCTGCTGACCGGCGACGAGGCGGCGCGGGTGCTCGACCTGCTGAAGCGCGATGCCACCCAGGCTTATGATTCATACGAGGAAATGCTGAACGAGCGGCCCGATGGCAGCCGCGTCGACGAGGATCGCTCCGGCCTGGCGCGTGAATTGGCGCGCATGAACCTGACGCTGAATTTCTATACCCAATGGTATTGGAAGACCGACCTGCTGAACCTGCTGCATTTCCTCAGCCTGCGCGCCGACAGCCACGCGCAATATGAAATCCGCGTCTATGCCGAAGCCATGCTGCAAACCGTGCAGCAATGGGTGCCGGCCTGCTACGACGCCTTCATGGAATACCGTGTCGGCGGCGCCAGCCTGTCGGCCACCGCTTTGAGCTGTGTGCGCCGCATGCTGGCGGGCGAAACCGTGGATCAGACCAATTCCGGCCTGTCGGCCCGGGAATGGCGCGAATTGCAGGCTGTGCTCAAGCCGGAGTGAACCGCGCTATTCCTGGCGCAACGAGGCATCGGCCTGGCGCCGGTTGATCGACCAGGCCACCAGGGCAAACACCGTGGTGCCGGCCAGCGCCAGCGCCATGGCCAGGCCACTGCCCGCCGGCAGCAAACCCGCAGACATCGAACCAAGGCCGCCGCCGACATTCTGCATGAAGCCGGCCAGTGCAGCCCCGGCACCCAGCGCCTGGCGGTTGACGCCGACCGCGCCAGTGACGGCGTTGGGCAAAGCCAGCCCCATGCCGGCGGCCCAGACCAGCCGCGAGATGACGATGGCGGCAATACTATCGCCCCACAAAGCCGTGTAGAGCGCCAGGCCGCAGCCGCCGGCCAGCAGGCAGCCAACCCCGGCATCGATCAGCCGTGTACTGCCCAGTTTGGTGGCCAGCATCGAAGACAGGATCGAGCCGATGAAAAAGCCGGCGCTGCCGGTGGCCGCCAGGGCGCCATACATGACCGGCGACAGCCCCATGGTTTCGATCATCACGGCCGGCGCAGCGGCATTGAAGCCATGCAGGCCGGCGAAGATCGCCATATTGACCAGGCAGAAAGCCATGAAGGCGCGCGAATGCAGCAGCAGATTATAATCATGCCGCACGCTGGCAAACAGCGAGATCGTCGCCGGCTTGGGCCGATGGGTTTCCGGCAGGCCGACATACAGCATCACCAATACCCCGGCAGTGATCACGGCAGAAATCAGAAAATTGCCGCGCCAGCCGATATATTGCTCGACCAGGCCGCCGAGGATCGGCGACACGATCGGCGCCAAGGCCAGTGCGGCCGACACCACCGAGGTCGCCCGCGCCGCCTCGACACGATTGTATACATCATTCAGCACCGCACGCCCGATCACCATGCCGGATGCCGCCGAGAAACCCTGCACGGCGCGCATCCAGAATAGTTCACTCAGGCTTTCGGCATAGGCACAGCCAACCGAGGCCAGGACCATCAGCGCCATGCCGCCCAGCAGCAGGTTGCGCCGACCCCAACGATCACTGAGTGGACCAAAAATCAGCTGTCCGCCAGCGAAGCCGGCCAGATACACCATTAGGGTGAAGGGCAATGCATCCACCGGTACGTCCAGCACCCGCCCCAGCGTCGGCAGCGACGGCAAATACATCGTCGCCGCCATGATGCTGTTGGCGTTGAGAACGGTGAGCAGAAAGAGCAGACCGGGCGGGCGCGCCACGGTGGGGACGGGAGTCATGCGAGTATTCCAACACGGACCGGGGACGGCCACCAGCCACGCCGATATATCTTATTATCAGGTGTTAACAAGCGGCGGTAGAACCTAAGCAATCAGTTGGCTTCACGGGGGTTAGAGTATATAGAGATTCCACAGGAGCAGGCCATGTCCGCCGGCTCGCCGCTTGATTTTGCGCGGTGCCGGGCCGGGAGTGTTGGAAAGTCGCATGTCGGAAAAGATCGATTTCAGCCATGTGCGCTTTCTCATCGTCGATAACAATCGACTGATGGGCAAGCTGGTGAAGGATATCCTGGCCATGCTGGGTGCGCATCAGATCACGACGGCGCGTACTTTTGATCACGCCTTGACCGCTTTGCGCTCGGGTGGCGTCGATGTCTGCATCACCGAATGGAATCTGAAACCGCGCAGCGGCCTCGAATTGCTGGATTTCATCCGCAACGATGCCACCTCGGCCGACCGCCTGCTGCCGGTGATCATGCTGACCGCCAATTCCGAGATGGAATATGTGGTGGAATCGCGCGATGCCGGTGTCACCGAATTCCTCGCCAAGCCGTTCACCGCCGATGGCCTTTATCGCCGGCTGGTTTCGGTGATCGCACGGCCACGCGACTTTGTCAGCGTGCGCGGCTATTTCGGCCCGGATCGGCGACGCCAGCAACTGCCGTTCGACGGGGATGACCGGCGTGCAAAGGACTGAGGCCGTGTCCAGCGATGCGCGCCCGCTGCGCCCCCTGCACATCCCCAACCGCGGCGAGCTCAAGCGCAAGGCGGTGAATTACAAGAAGGGCCTCGATCTCAAGCTGGATGATGCGCTGCGCGAAAAGATGGAAGCGCTGGTGCAGGCTTCCGCAAGCGCCTTCCTGGAAGAGACCGCCGAGCAGATCAAGCTGCTGCGCGAGCGCATCAGCGCCATGCCCGGCAGCGAGCCGGAAGCGCGCCGCCTGCTGGTCGAGGATATCCGCGAACAGGCATTCCAGATCAAGGGCATGGGCGGCGTGTTCGGCTATCCGCTGCTGACCGAATTCGCCAAGTCGCTGCATGATTTCCTCAAGACCATCGATGGCGACCTCGACGATCTGCAGCAGGAAATCGTCTCGATCCATATCGACACGTTCTATGTGGTGATCGCGCACAAGATCGCCGGTTCCGGCGGCATGCTGGAGGCGCAATTGCGCGCCTCGCTGAAAGCCGCCGTGGAAAAGGCCCGGGGCAAGGACTGAGCCCCCCGGTGCCACCTCCAGGGTGGACGAAACCCCGGCGCCGCCCTATAACCCAGCCATGCACCCGACCAGCCCCCTTCCCTTCGTCAAGATGCACGGCCTCGGCAACGATTTCGTGGTCCTGGACGCGCGCGAAAATCTGCTGCCGCTGGATCGTCGCGCCATCGAACGGCTGGCCGACCGTCGGCGCGGTATCGGCTTTGACCAGATGGTGACCATCGAGCGTTCCGGCACGGCCGACGCCTTCATGCGCATCCACAATGCCGATGGCGGCGAAGTGGAAAGCTGCGGCAATGCCGCGCGCTGCGTTGCCACTCTCCTGATGCGCGAAAACGGCAAGCAGCAGGTCAGTATCGACACGCTGGGCGGCTGGCTCAATGCGCGCCGCGACGGCCCCGAGCTGGAAAGCCTGGTGACCGTGGATATGGGCGAGCCGCGCTTTGACTGGCAGGCCATTCCGCTGGCCCGCGCCATGGCTACCGCCACGCTGGATTACAGCCATGCCGGCTTTGCCGGACCGGGCGCGGTGAATGTCGGCAACCCGCATGTGGTGTTCTTCGTTGATGACGTGAATACCGTGCCGCTGGAACGGATCGGCCCCGAGATCGAGCATGATCCGCTGTTTCCAGCCCGTATCAACGTGGAATTCGCCCAGGTGCTGGCGCCCGACCGTATCCGCATGCGGGTCTGGGAACGTGGCGTGGGCATCACGCGCGCCTGCGGCACCGGCGCCTGCGCCACTTTGGTGGCAACCGCGCGGCGTGGCCTTTCCGCCCGGCGCGCCGATATCCTGCTGGATGGCGGCGTGCTGACCATCGACTGGGCCGCCGACAACCATATCTACATGACCGGCCCGGCCACCGAGGCCTATCGCGGCGTGATCCCGCCCGCCTTCTGGCGCGACGATCCCCAGGCGGCCTGACCGCCATGCGCATCGCCGATGTGGTGAGCCTGGGCTGCCGCCTCAATGCCTATGAAGGCGAGGCGATCCGTGCCCGGCTGGCCGCCGATGCGCAGCTTGGCGATGTGGTGGTGGTGAATACCTGCGCCGTCACCGCCGAAGCCGAGAAGCAGGCGCGCCAGACCATCCGCCGGCTGCGCCGCCAGCATCCCGGCGCCCGCATCGTGGTGACCGGCTGCGCCGCTCAGGTGGCGCCGGAGCGTTTCGCCGCCATGGCGGAAGTGGACCATGTGCTGGGCAACCGCGAGAAGCTGGATGGCGCCAGCTGGCAGCGCCTGGCGGCACCGCTGGATGGACCGGAAGCCGCGCCGCGCCTGCTGGTGGGCGATATCATGACCGCAACGCCGGCCGCCTTTGACGGCACGGGTGCCAATGCCGAGCCGGCGGTGGCGGAATTCCCCGGTCGGCCGCGCGCCTATTTGGAAATCCAGCAGGGCTGCGACCATCGCTGCACCTTCTGCATCATCCCCTATGGCCGTGGCCCGAGCCGCTCGCTGCCGCTGGGCGCGGTGGCCGAGCAGGCGCGCCATCTGGCCGAGCGCGGCTATCGCGAATTTGTGCTGACCGGCGTGGATATCACCAGCTACGGCCATGACCTGCCCGGCCGCCCCAGCCTGGGCCAGGCAGCACGCCGGCTGCTGGCGCTGGTGCCGGAGATTCAGCGCTTGCGGTTTTCCTCGCTCGATCCGGCGGAAGTGGACGACGATCTGCTGGCCTTGCTGCGCGACGAGCCGCGTGTGATGCCACATCTGCATCTCAGCCTGCAGGCCGGCGACGATCTGATCCTGAAACGCATGAAGCGCCGCCATAGCCGCGATCAGGCTTTGCGCCTGGCCGAGACCCTGCACCGGCTGCGTCCCGGCCTCGCCCTGGGTGCCGATCTGATTGCCGGCTTCCCGACCGAGGATGATGCCGCCTTTGCCCGCTCGGCGGCACTGATCGACGAAATCGGCCTGGCCTATCTGCATGTTTTTCCATTCTCGCCGCGCCAGGGCACACCGGCCGCGCGCATGCCGCAGGTGGAGCCCGCCCTGGTGCGCAGCCGGGCCGCCGAATTGCGCCGGCGCGGCGCGGCGGCACTGGAGCGTTTCCTCGCCACCCGCGTCGGCAGCCAGGCCAGTATCCTGGTGGAACAGGATGGCGTCGGCCGTGACGAAACCTATGCTCCCGTGGCGCTACCGCCGGAGGCCGCCCTGGGCCGCCCCAAGGGGGCGATCTTCAACCACCGCATCGGCGCCGCGCGCGATGGCAAACTCTGGCTGGAGGCCGCATGAGCGAGGACAAGAAACCCGGCTGGTTCGGTCGCCTGAAGCAGGGTTTGTCGCGCAGTGCCGGCGCGCTCGGCGAGCAGATCAGCAGCCTGTTCACCAAGCGCAAGCTGGACCAGGATGCGCTGGATGAACTGGAAGAAACCCTGATCCGGGCCGATCTCGGCGTCAGCACGGCGGCCCGCCTAGTGCAGGATATCGCCCGCAGCCGCTTCAACAAGGAAGTCACCTCCGAAGAAATCCGCGCCGCCCTGGCCGAGAGCCTGGCGCCGATCCTGCAACCGGTGGAACGACCGCTCGACCTGGACGGTGCCAGGCCGCAGGTGGTGCTGGTGGTGGGTGTGAATGGGGTGGGCAAGACCACCACCATCGGCAAGATCGCGCAGCGTTGCCGCGAGGCCGGCAAAAAGGTGGTGCTGGCGGCCGGCGACACTTTCCGCGCCGCCGCCGTGGAGCAGTTGACGATCTGGAGCCAGCGCACCGGCGCCGTCATCGTGAAGGGCGAAACCGGCGCCGATGCCGCCGGCCTGGCCTTCGAAGCGTTGAGCCAGGCCCGCGAGCAGCAGGCCGACCTGCTGCTGATCGACACCGCCGGGCGGCTGCATAACAAAGCCGACCTGATGCAGGAACTGGCCAAGATCGTGCGCGTGCTGAAAAAGCAGGTGCCGGAGGCGCCGCATCATGTGCTGCTGGTGCTGGATGCCACCACCGGCCAGAATGCGCTGAGTCAGGTCGCCAGTTTCAAGGAAATCTGTGCTGTCAGTGGCCTGGTGGTGACCAAGCTGGATGGCACGGCGCGCGGCGGCGTGCTGGTGGCAGTAGCCGACAAATTCGGCCTGCCGGTGCATTTTGTCGGCGTGGGTGAAACCGCTGCCGACCTGCAGCCCTTCAATGCCAATGCCTTCGCCCGCGCCCTGGCCGGGCTGGAAGACAAGGCGGGCTGACTTCAGGTCAGTAATTGCCGGTCTGGCCCGGCGGGTTGGCAAAGGCCGGGAAACTGCTCTGCCCTTGCACTTCGCGCCAATGGTTCAGCGCCCAGACCACGCTGGGAAAGGCCAGATCGTCCCAGGGAATTTCATCCCACAGGAACAGGCGGGCCTCCAGGGATTCCGGCCCCGGCGCCAGGTCAGGCCCCGGCAGCGTGGCGCGATACATCAGCTGCACCTGGCTGATGCGCGGGATATTGTAGACTGCCAGCAGGCTGTCGATTGCGATGCTGACGCCGGCTTCTTCCATTGCCTCGCGACAGGCACCGGCCTCGCTGGTTTCCCGTTCTTCCATGAAGCCGGCCGGCAGGGTCCAGAAGCCGCGCCGCGGCTCGATGGCGCGCCGGCAGAGCAATACACGCTCCCCGAAACTGCACACTGCGCCAACCACAACCTTCGGATTGACATAGTGAATCCAGCCGCAATCACCGCAGACCAGGCGCGGTTTGTCATCGCCGCTCGGCACCTGATGCGTGAAGCCAAAATCGCTCGGTCGCTGAATGCTCATCACGAGGAGTTTACCCAACTCGGCCTGTGGTTGGCAAATCACCTCACCACGGGCTAGACTCCGATACGGCGGCGGAACAACCGTCCCGAGCAGAACGATCCAGAATGATAAGGGGGCTCAGAATGGCATCGCGCTTCATGCCCGGAACGAATCCAACCACCATCAATCTTGACGACTACTTGCTGTCGGATGCCCCAGGGCATCTGCTGCGCCGGTGTCATCAGATCGCTGTCGATCTCTATACCGAGGAAGTCGGCGAAGACGGCCCCACCCCGCCGCAATTCGCCCTGCTGGTCACTGTGGCGCAGAATCCCGGCCTGAGCCAAGTGGATCTGGTGCGCCAGACCGGTATCGACCGCTCCACTGTGGCCGAGATGGTGGCGCGCCTGATCAAGCGCGGCCTGCTGGACCGCAACCGCACCGCCACCGATCGCCGCACCAACGCCCTGGGCCTGACCGAAGCCGGTGAAGCCGTGTTGCAGCGCGCCCTGCCCGCCGTGCTGCGGGCGCAGCAACGCGCCGTGGCGCCGCTGACCGATGACGATCAGGCCGAATTGATGCGCCTGCTGCGGCTGCTGGTGGCCACCGCCACGCCCGACAAGCCGGGCCTGGCTGCGGCATTGCCACAAGCCCAGATCGCCAACAAATAGGCCTTGTTAACCCTTCCAGGCTAGACTTGCGCCGGCCGGGCGCGGCGCCAAATCGCCCCGGCAGCAAGGAAAGGTCAGGTCATGGTTGCTGGGGAAGCGGTTAGCGTCGAAACGATCCGGGCGAAGATTGCCCGCATGGGCCAGGTCTATGCCCCGGGCAATGCCAGCCGGCCGGGCCATCTCTACAATCCGCTGCCGTTTCCGGAATTCGGCGACATCCCCTATCAGCGCGATGCGGTGGCCGAGCGCTTTGCGCTGATGGAAACCACCCTGGCGCGGCCCTTCAGGCCGGGCCGCCTGCTCGATATCGGCTGTCATACCGGCTATAACTGCTTCCGCTTCCAGCGCCAGGGCTATGATTGCACCGGCATCGAACTGGACCCGCTGACCTGCGAAATCGCGCAGGACGTGAACAGCCTGAAACAGACCGGCATCAACTTCATCAACGGCGCCGCCTCACGCGACCTGCTGGATCAGCTCGGCCATTTTGATGTGATCCTGTTTCTCTCCACCTTCCAATGGGTGGTGTATGCCGAGGGCTTCGACGCCGCCAAGGCCCTGCTGGCCGAGGTGCAGAGCCGCTGCGACCTGTTGTTCTTCGAAACCTCGATGGGCCAGGAAGGCAAGATGAAACTGCCGCAACTGCCCGATGCCAATGCGGTACATGCCCTGCTGCGTGCGAGCGGCCATCACCGCAATGTCGATTGCCTGGGCGCAATCCCGGCGCCGGGCTCGCCGCTGGCGCAGAAGCGGCTGCTATTCCGCTCGCAGAACCGCGCTGTGCCGGCACCGGATTTGTGGGCGCTGACGCCGGAAGGCCTGGCCGATGTGGCGCGCATGGCGGCCAATGGCAAACCGTTCTATGCCAAGGAAAACGACCAGTTCATCAGCCGCGTCTATGCCGTGATGATGGGCGGCACACAGAAACTGGCGATCAAGATCGTGCAGGCCAAGACCGACATGGCGCGCAAGCTGCTCCACCGCGAGCATGAATTCCTGCACAGCCTGGATGCACCCTGTTTCCCCAAGCCGCTGGCTTTCGGCATGGACGAAACCCATTACGTGCTGGCGCTGCCCTTCTATGATGGCCCGATGCTGCCGCAGGCTTTGGCGGCTGGTGCGGTGGCCGATAAAACCGCCGTGGCAGATAGCCTGCGCCAGGCGGCGGCCCTGCTGAAACAGGCCGGCATCCGGCATCGCGATTTGCGGCCGCAGAATGTGCTGGTGAGCAATACCGGCCCGGTGATCCTGGATTTCGGCTGGGCGGCCTGGGCCGATGAAGCGGAATGCCCGGCGCCGCCGCAACTGGCCGAGCCGGATGACGACGCAGCCTTCGCGACCTTGTTCAAGCTGTTGGAGTAAGAATCCCGGCCCATTGCCCGGCGATGGCGGCCGGGCTGTATTCCGCCGCCACCTGAACCTGGCCGGCGCGGGTGCGGGCCAGGCAGGTTGTCGGGTCTTGCAACGCCGCCGCCAGAGCCGCCACCAGATCGGCATCGATGGCTGCGAAGGCCGCCAGCTCCTGATAACTTTCCAGCGGATGGGCAAACACCGCGCGCCCGGCCTGCAAAGCCTGCAAAGCGCGATTGTTACTCTTGCCCACCGCTGTATCGGCGGTCAGATCAATCGGAAACACGGTGGCATCGCAGGCTGCCAGCGCCGCCTGCAAACCCGGCACCGACCAGGGCGCAAACTCGATCTCCACGCTAGCGCCGGCCAGGCCGCGCAATTGCGGCAGATACTGTGCCGCGCGGGCTTCGCAGAGCAATGTCAGCCGCACCGGCTTGAGCGCCGCGAGGCGCGGCAGGTCATCACGACAGAAGGCCGCCAGCGCCTTGGCATGGGCGCCGAAAAAACCGAACCACAGCAGATGCAGCGGCGCATCCGGCCGTGGCGCGAAAGCCGCCTCGGCAGGCGCCACTTCCACCGGATCTGGCACCACGCTGAATTCAAAACTGGCACAGACATGCTCGGCGATGCGATGCGCCAGCATCGGTGTCGGCACCACGATGCGGGCGGCAACCCGCATCAGCGCCGGATAGAAATGCGCGCAGAGCGCCACCTGCTTCGGATCGCGCAATATGCCGGCAAGCTGAGCCTGATACGGCTCACCGACCTTGAGATCGGAAACATCGAGCAGCAGCCGCGCACCCGCCTCACGATGGCGCTGGATGAAACCGCCGAGCGCCGCCAGGAAACCGGCCTGGATCACCCGATCCTCCTTCGGCTGCGCCAGCACGATGGTGGCCGCGTCATGGCGATAGGCCGGATCGAGCGCCTGTTCGACGCTGATCACATCGACCTGCCAGCCGAGATCGCGCAAGGCTGCTGCCGGCATGGTGGCACGATAGCGCACGCTGGCAAGCGGGATTTCACCAGCCGCCAGCACAGCCGGCGCAGCATTGGTGACAAACAGGACTTTTTTTGCTTTGGACATGGCGCCAGCCTATCAGGCCGGATCGCAGCGTTCCAGATTGTCGGCCAGGCGCTGTTGCAACGCCGCGATATCGACCTGCGCCACCGAGCCGGCCCCGGCCAGATCGAGCGCCTGCGCCGCTGCCGCGCCCATGGCGATGCACGGCCCCATCACCCGCACCGAAGATAATGCCGCCGGGTCGCCATCGACACAGCGGCCGGCTGCCACCAGATTTTCTGCACCCTCCGGCAACATGGCACCGAAGGGCAGGTAATGCAGATGATCGTCGCCGAATTCCTCCCAATGCACATCATCCGGCCGGTCATGCAATTCAATCGGCCAGGAGCAGCGCAAAACCGCATCCGCCGGCCGCGTGCCGGCGCGCACGGCGGCAACGCTCAATTGCTCGCGGCCGACGATCCAGCGTGTCTGCCGGATACCAAGCTGGCCATAGCTGCGCACCCGCGCGGCACCAAAAATCGCGGCATATTCGCCACGCAGGAAATCCAGCACACGGTCGGCCTGCGCCCGCCCCTCGATCTGCGCCAGGGCCTGGCCGGCAGTGTCGAGCGGCGTCTGCACATGGGTCATGTTGACCAGCGCCAATCCTTTGCCGGGAAAGGCGAACACAAAACCATCCTTGCGCACCAGGCCATAGGCCGCGGCGCATGCCGCCAGCCGGCGCTGCATCGCCCAGCGATCCAGGCCCTGTGCCGCCGCTTCGTCGAAGCCTTCGATGCTGAACATCAGCGTACCCATGATCGGGCTTTCCGGCTCGCGACAGGCAAAGCCGGCGGCATAGGCCAAGGCCGCATCGCCCGAGGCATCGATGAAGCCACGCGCCGCCACATCGATGGCACCATGGCGCGAGGCCAGCGCCAGGCCGGTGATGCGCCCGCCCTCCCGATGCGCTTCCAGCAAAGTCGTGCCGAGCAGCAGAATCACCCCGGCCTGCACCAGGGCCTGCTCGATCCAGCGCACCAGCGCCTGCTCCTGATACATCAGGATCACGGTGTTGCGGCCACGGCGCGGCGCCACGGCATCCATCGCCTGCAAATCGCGCAGCATGGCATCGGCCATGCCATAGACCACACGATACGGCGCCGGGCCATTGGAATAAAGGCCGCAGAAAGTGCCGATCAGCGCCTGCGTCGATTGCCCGCCCGGCTGGGTGCCGGCATCGATCAGCACCACCTTGCGGCCCAGCGCGGCGGCTTCCAGCGCAGCGGAAACCCCGGCAATGCCGGCGCCGAGGATGGCGATATCGGCGTCAAGTTGCTGCACGGCGCCGGGCTGGCGCTGCACGATATGGGTGGCAGGGATCGGATAGGATTGGGTCATCGCCAGCGCAGCAGGATTTTTTCGGCCAGGGAAAGCAACGCACTGATGCCAAGACCGAGCAGCGACAACAGCACCACGCCGGCCACCAGTTGATCGGTCTGCATCAGGTTGCCGGCACCGAGGATGAAAGCGCCGATGCCGACCTGGGTGCCGATCATCTCGGCCGAAACCAGCAGGATCAGCGCGATGGAGGAGGAAATGCGGAAGCCGGCCAGGATGCCGGGCAACGCGCCGGGGAACACCACCTTGGCGACGATCATCGGCAGCGACAGGCCAAAACTCTGCGCCATGCGGATCAGGTTGCGCGGCACATTGTCCACCGCCGAGAAGGTGGCGACCACGGTGGGGAAGAACACCCCGAGCGCGATGGTGGCATATTTCGACGGCTCGCCGATGCCGAACCACAGGATCAGCAATGGCAGCAGCGCAATTTTCGGAATCGGAAACAAGGCCGCCACCACCGGCATGCCGACCGAGCGGGCCAGGGTGAACACCCCCATGGCGAAGCCGACCACCAGCCCGGCCGCCGTACCAAGCAGCCAGCCGATGGCGACGCGCTGCAACGACGCCGCGACATGGCCGGCGAGCTTGCCCGACTGCACCAGGTCGCGCAGAGCCGCCATCACTTCATGCGGCGCCGGCATATACAGCGCCGGCAGCAGCCGGCTCAGCGACGCCGCTTCCCACAGCGCAATGATGAGGATGAAGGCGAGCCAGGGCGCCCAGCGTTTCACCCCCGGCACAAAACCGCCGCCACGGAACGGCACGGAATGCCCGGTATTGCGCTCAGCCGCCATGCTGCATCTCACGGTCCGCCACCAGGGCTTCGGTCCTGATCAACTGCCAGAGCTGGTCCTGCCACTGCGCCAGTTGCGGCGCATGGACCGGATCGCCACGTGCCGGCACCGGCACCGGCAAATCCACAATCGCCTTGATGCGGCCCGGGCGGCGCGACAGCACCACCACACGATCCGCCAGCCGCACCGCCTCGGTCAAATTATGCGTCACATACAGCGTGGTGGTGCGCTCGCGCGCCCAGATCGCCAGCAAATCCTCCATCAGCAATTCGCGCGTCTGCGCATCCAGCGCGGAAAGCGGCTCATCCATCAGCAGCACGGCCGGCCGCACCGCGATGGCGCGGGCAATGCCGACACGCTGGCGCATGCCACCGGAAAGCTGCTTCGGCAATGCCTCGGCAAAATCCGCCAGGCCGCACAAGGCCAGCACATCGCCGATACGCGCTGCACGCTCGGCGCGGCCCAGCGGATGATGTTCCAGCGCCAAGGCCACATTGCCGGCCACGCTGCGCCAGGGCAGCAGGGCAAAATCCTGGAACACAAAGGTGAGCGGATTGAGGCAACCCGGCGGTGGTGCGCCGACCAGATCGATGCTGCCCTGCTGCAAGGCCAGCAGGCCGCCGACCAGATTGAGCAAGGTGGATTTGCCACAGCCCGAAGGACCGATCAGCGCCACGGTTTCGCCGGGCGCCACCTCGAAGGAGATATTGTCCAATGTCGGCAGGTCGCCATAGGCATGGCCGACCTGCCGCAACACCACTTTCATTGCTGCGCCAGACTCACTTCGGCAGATCGAGATGGTTCTTGACGAAGCTCAGATCGAGGAAATCCTTGGCGTTGACCGATTTGTCGACCAGGCCCTGGGCCTGATTCCATGCCACCTGGTCATAGATATTCTTCACCAGCAGGCGGCCCTGCGGGTCCATGAAATTGGCCGATACCTTCACCACCTCGTAGCTCGGCTTCGGTTCCACCCACTTTTCCAGGATCGGGAAAGCCGCTTCGGCCTTGGCGCCGAACACGCGGTTGCCGGCGGCATCCTTGGCCAGGAAGGCTTCGGCATAGTCGGCCAGGCCCTTCTGGTAGGCGCGCACAAAACGCTCCACCAGCGGGCGCTTGCCTTCCACATTCCTGGTCGAGGTGAACAGCGCGCCAAGCTGCCATGGCGTGTGATCGGCCACCCAGCCGATGATGGTGCCGGCGCCATCGGCCTGCAGCTTCAGCGCATTATTGGCCGGCAGGATGGTGGCGTCGACCTGGCCGCCGCTCAGCGCCGCCATCATGTTGGGGATCGACTGCACCGGCTTCATGGTGACGCTGTCGAGCTTGAAGCCGTATTTGTCGGCCAGCATGCCGAGATTGTAGTGGAAGCTGGAACCGATGGTGGTGACCGCCACGCTCTTGCCGGCGAAGTCCTTCGGGCTGCGGAAGCCGGCATCATAGGCCTTCTTGCCGGCGACATAGGCGACGAAATTATAGCCCGGCTCTTCGCGGCTCTGCGCCGCCACCACCTTGAGCGCACCCTTGCCGGCCAGATTGAAGAAGCCGCCGGTGAAGGCAGTGATGCCGAAATCCGCATCGCCGCCGGCCACTGCCACGGCAATCGCCTGGGCGGCGTTGAATATCTTGATATCGGCATCGATGCCTTCGGCATCGAAATAACCGCGCTCCTTGGCGATGAAGATCGGCGCCGAGGAAACAAAGGCGAGCGAGGCGATGGTGGCCTTGTCCTTGGCCTGAGCCATGGCGGCCGGCGACAATGAAATGGCAAAGCCTGCTGCCAGGGCGGCAGCAACAACCGAACGGCGCGACAACATGGCGTTTCCCCTGATTTCTAAACTTGGTTGGCGCCAAGCTAATCGGGGGTGCTGCTGCCGTCAACCGAAGGGTGGGTTACACTAGTATATTGACGTATTGGCCGAGATGACGGCTGCGCGGCCGGCTCTGGCTGGGATCGGCCGGCGGTGGCGCGGTCTGCACCGGCGCCTGGGCGCTGCCTGCCTGGCTGCTGCCCCCAGCCTGACTGGGCGCGGCAACACGATTGAGCTGGGCGGCAAAGCTGGGCGCACCGGCCGCACTGCTGGCAGCACCACCGGCCGAGATACCAGGCCGGCTGCCCTGCAATTGCGACAGGGCATTGAGCAGATTGTTGCTGGGCGCGATGGCCATGACGACTCCTCAGGAAACGCCCTGATTAAGCCGTGTGGAGTCTTAAGGCCGGGTTAAGCCGGATGGTTAACGCGGCTGCCGGCAGTGCGGACTATTGCCGCAGGGCTTTCAGCCGCGCCTCGATCTCGGCCCGGCGCGCATCGCCCGGCGGCAGCAGCGTCAGGGCCTTTTCATAAGCCGTGATGGCAGCCGGGCGTTCATTCAGCACTTCACGGGCGCGGCCAAGCCGCAGCCAGCCTTCGATATCTTCCGGCGCATCGCGCAGGCGTTCGGCCAGGCGGTCCACCATGCCCCGGATCATCGCCGCGCGTTCCTCCGGCGTCATCGCCTGGGCGGCTTCCATCTGCTCGCGATTCGGCCCCGGTTGCTGAGTTTGGGTTTGGGGCTGCGGCGGCAAGGCCTGGGCCAGATCGATACCCAGGCGCGGCGCCAGTTCACGCAGCCGCCCGGTCACCAAGGGCAGCCAGGGCGCATCCGGCTCGGCGTTGCGCGCCAGGGCCAGCCAGGTATCGAAGGCGGCACGCAGGTCGCCCTCCTGCTGCAATGCCAGGCCCATGTAATAGCTGGCGCTGGGATTGCCGGGTTCAAGCTGCAAGGCGCGCTGCAAGGCCAGGCGCGCATCGCGCGTCACCAGCCCGTCATTGCCGAAAATATAGGCCTCCGCCAGCATGGCATGGGCTTCGGCATCCTCGGGCGCCAGCGCGGCCAGACGATCAAACGCTTCCACCGCCTCGCCGAAGCGATTGGCATTCATTAGCGTGCGGCCGAGCAGCAGCCAGCCTTCGGTGCGGTTCGGCTCGGTGGCCAGGCGCTGACGCAGGCGATCAATCAGCACATCCAGTTCATGCTGCGCGGCACGCTGCTGCTGCAAATCGGCACGCGCCATTTGCGGCTGCAACGATGCCGCTTCCGGACGGCCCAGCACGGCATAAAGCCCCGCCGCACCCACCAGCAACAGGCCCAGCACCAGGGCGGTGCCATAGCGCAGGCCGGGTCGCAGTGCCTCGCTGAAGGCCGCCTCATCCGGCGCCGCATCGGCGCGCAGCAGGCGGCGCTGGATTTCCACCCGGGCCGCATTGGCTTCATTGTCGCCCAGCGTGCCACGCGCCACTTCCTGCGCGATTTCATCCAGTTGCGCCCGGTACACGGCCAGATCATGCGCCTTGCGGCGCTGCGCGCCACGGCGGCGGCCAAACCAGGGCCAGAGCAGAAAAGCCAGCGCCAGCGCCAGCAGCAGGGCAAGGCCAAGCCAGAACATCTCAGCGCGTCTCCTGCGGCGGCGATGGCGGGGCCTGTTCCAGCAATTCCGCCAGGCGGCGGCTTTCCTCAGCCGATAACGGCGCCGGCGGCGGCGCCAGCGCCAGGGCGCGCCGATTGCGCCGATGCAGGGCAAACACCACGGCAAAGCCGGCCAGCAGCAGCAGGGCCGGGCCGATCCACAGCAGCAGGGTGCGGCTGTTGAAACGCGGCGTCAGCAACACCCATTCGCCATAGCGCACCACCAGATACTCACGCACCGCCTGATTGTCGTCACCGGCCGCGACGCGCTCGCGCACGATGCGGCGCAGGTCGCGCGCCAGCGGCGCGTTGGATTCCTCGATCGACTGGTTCTGGCAGACCAGGCAGCGCAAATCCTTGGAAATCTCGCGCGCCCGCGCCTCTGCCGCCGGATCGGGCAGGGTCGGCTCCAGATGCTGTGCCGCTACCGGGGCCGCCAGGACCAGCAGCAAGGCAAAAGCCAACCCCTTCAGCATTTCGCCTCGCTGGGTACAGCGCGGCCAGCCTTCGCCGCATCCAGCGCCGGCCTGATCTTGTTCTGCACATCAAAATCGGTCAGCGCGCCGACATGCTTGCAGACGATCTGGCCCTTGCCATCGACCACGAAGGTTTCCGGCACACCATAAACGCCCCAATCGATGCTGACGCGGCCCTCGCGGTCGGCACCGACCCGGGCGAACGGATCGCCAAGGTCACGCAGCCAGCGCGCGGCGGCGGCCGGCTCGTCCTTGTAATTGATGCCGTGGATTACCGTGCCGGCGCGTTGCAATTTGACCAGCAACGGATGCTCCACACGGCAGGGCAGGCACCAGGAGGCAAACACATTCACCAAAGCCGGCTGGCCGGCCTTGAGATCGGCAGCGGCAAAGCCCTGCTGGCCCGACGCCGGCTCACGCCCTTCCAGGGCTGGCAGAGCAAATTCCGGCACCGGCTTGCCGATCAGGGCCGAGGGGATTTCGCGCGGATTGAGCGTCAGCCCGACCGCCAGGCCGATGCCGATGATGATGAAGATGGCGAAAGGCAGATAGCGCATCATGCCGGTCACTCGCCCGGCGCCGGCATAGCCGCATTGTGGCCACGCTGGGCCTGCGGCGCGCCGACGCGGTGGCGCCGGTCGGTCAGCGACAGCAGGCCGCCGAACGCCATCACCAGGGCGCCGAGCCAGATCCATGACACCATCGGCTTCCAGTAGAGCCGCACCGCCCAGCCACGCTGCGCATCGCCCTCGCCCACCACGGCATAGATATCGCCGATCAGCGAGGGCCGGATCGCCGCCTCGGTGGTTTCCATCGGCGGCTGCTGGTAGCGCCGCTGCGACGGCAGCAGCAGATCCACCACCTCGCCATCGCGCAGCAATTCAAAGCGGCCCTGATTGGCCAGGTAATTCGGGCCGCGCACCGGCTGCACGCCCAGGAAGCGGTATTCCACCGGGCCGACCACAACACTCTCGCCCGGCCGCATCACCAACTGCTTCTCCACCTGCCAGGTTTCCGACACGGTGATGCCCAGAATCATCAGCGCCACGCCGAGATGCGCCACCGTCATGCCCCAGGCGGCGCGCGGTAGATGGCGCGCGCGGTTCAGGCTGTCGCCGACCGGAGCGCGGAACAGCTTGATGCGCTGCGCCCATTCGGTCAGCGCACCGATGCCGAGCCAGGCGCCCAGCGCCAGACCGAGCAGCGACAGCCAGGGGCCGTCGCCGCGCAGCCACAGGGCCAGCAGCAGGGCCGCAATCGCCGCAGCGCCGGCCACACCCAGCCGCCCCAGCGCCGCGGCCATGTCGCCGCGTTTCCAGGCCAGCAGCGGACCAACCGCGATGGCGGCGCAAAGCGGCGTCATCAGCGGGATGAACACACTGTTGAAATAGGCCGGACCGACCGACACTTTCTGGCCGCTGACCGCATCCAGCGCCAGCGGATAGAGCGTCCCGAGCAGCACCGCGCCGGCCGCCACGGCCAGCAGCAGATTGTTCAGCACCAGCGCGCCCTCGCGGCTGATCGGTGCGAACAGGCCGATGCCGCCCAAGGCCGGCGCCCGCCAGGCATAAAGCGCCAGGCTGCCGCCCACCACGATGCCCAGGAATATCAGGATGAACAGGCCGCGCGTCGGGTCGGTGGCGAAGGCATGCACGGAATTCAGCACGCCGGAGCGCACCAGGAAAGTACCGAGCAGGCTGAGCGAGAAAGTCAGGATCGCCAGCAGCAAAGTCCAGCTTTTCAGCGTCTCGCGCTTTTCCACCACGATGGCGGAATGCAGCAAGGCGGTACCGGCAAGCCAGGGCATGAAGGAGGCATTCTCCACCGGATCCCAGAACCACCAGCCACCCCAGCCGAGTTCGTAATAGGCCCACCAGGAGCCCAGCGCGATGCCGATGGTGAGAAACACCCAGGCCGCCAGGGTCCAGGGCCGCACCCAGCGCGCCCAGGCCGGATCGACGCGGCCTTCGATCAAAGCCGCAATGGCGAAGGAAAATGCCACCGAGAAACCGACATAGCCGAGATAGAGAAACGGCGGATGAAAGGCCAGGCCGGGATCCTGCAACAACGGATTGAGGCCCTTGCCTTCCAGTGGCGCCGGCAGCAGGCGATCAAACGGATTGGAGGTGAGCAGGATGAACAGCAGGAAGCCGATGCCGATCAGCCCCTGCACACCCAGCACACGGGCGCGCAGGGTGGCGGGCAAAGGCGCGCCGAATACCGCCACGGCGGCGCCGAACACCGCCAGGATCAACTGCCAGAGCAGCAGCGAGCCTTCATGATTGCCCCACACGCCGCTGACCTTGTACAGCATCGGCTTCAGCGTGTGCGAATTCTGCGCCACGTTGAGCACCGAGAAATCCGAGGTGACATAGGCATAGGTGAGGCAGCCGAAGGCAAAGGCGGTCATCACCGCCTGGCCGAAAGCGGCAGCCGGCGCCAGCGCAATCCACGGCGCGATGCCGCGCTGCGCGCCGATCAGCGGCAGGCTGCCCTGCGCCAGCGCCAGGGCGAGCGCCAGGATCAGCGCAAAATGTCCTAATTCGGCAATCATTTCGGGGCCGCCAGCTTGCCATGGTCGCCGGGCTTTTCATGCCACTGGCCGGATTTCTTGAGCGCGTCGGCCACTTCCGGCGGCATGTAATTCTCGTCATGCTTGGCCAGCACTTCGCTGGCGACGAAATGGCCCCGGCCATCCAGCCGGCCATCAGCCACCACGCCCTGCCCTTCGCGGAACAGGTCGGGCATGATGCCGGTATAGCGCACCGTGATGGTGTGGCGCAGATCGGTGACAACGAACTCGGTCAGCAAGCCATCGCGCCTGACGCTGCCCTCCTGCACCAGGCCGCCGACGCGGAAACGTTTATCGGCCGGCAGGTGTTTTTCCACCACATCGCTGGGGCTATGGAAAAACACCAGATTGTCGGAGAAGGCGCTCAGCACCAGGGCCGCCGCCACGCCCAGCCCGGCCACCAGCGCCAGCACGGCATAAAGCCGCTTGCGCTTGCGGGTCATGGCTCTACCCTTCACGACCGGCCTCCCGGCGTGCCTCGGCCAGATCACGCTCCGCCTCGGCCAGCTTGCGCCGGCTGGCAATAGCCAGCCCGCCCAGCACGATCACGCCGCAGGCAAAGGCTGGCCAGATGAAGGCGGCATGGCCGCCCATGGCAAGGAAATCGGTGAGGCTGGACCAGTACACGGGGCTGTCCGTCGCTCCATAAATTCCACAGCAGGAGTGTGCCGGGAAGATATATACATCGCCCGGGCAGAAAACTACCCGGCAACGCCTTCGCCGGCTGCGGCGAAACGCAGCATGCGCGCCTGCCGGGCGAGGATTTCGCCGCGCACCCGCAGGCTGAGCAGCCAGAGGTAATAGGCTTTGCAGCCCACTGCCACCAACAGCAGCGGCCACAGGATATCCGGGTGGATTTTCGGGCCGGCCAGGGTCAGCACGCTGGCCGGCTGGTGCAGGGTGTTCCACCAATCGACGGAAAACTTGATGATCGGCAGATTGACCGCCCCAACCAGGGCCAGGATGGCGGCGGCACGGCCAGCACGCGAGGGGTCGTCGAACGCCTCCCACAGCGCCATATAGCCAAGATAGATGAAAAACAGGATCAGCATCGAGGTGAGCCGGGCATCCCAGACCCACCAGGTGCCCCACATCGGCTGGCCCCAGAGCGAGCCGGTGACCAGGCAAACCAGGGTGAAGGCCGCCCCCACCGGGGCCGAAGCCTTGGCCGCCAATTCGGCCACCGGATGGCGCCAGATCAGCGCCGCCGCCGAGGCCAGCGCCATGCCGGCATAGATGAACAGGCTCATCCAGGCCGCCGGCACATGCAGATACATGATGCGCACGGTTTCGCCCTGCTGGTAATCCGGCGGCGAATAGAGCAGCCCCCAGCCGAAGCCGAGACCCAGGCATAACACGGCAATGCCGGCGGCCCAGGGCCGGATCGCCGCCATCAGACGCAGGAAACGGGCAGGATTGGCTAAATAATGCATGGCGGCTGTTATAGCGGCTGGCTCATTCCAAGGCCAGTTTCACCGCCGCCGCGCCGGCCAGCGGTGCCAGCACGGCGGCGCCGGCCAGAAACGCGCCCAGCAACAGCAGATGTGGCCGGGGGCTGAGGCCGAATGACGCCGCCTCCACCGCGCCGACGCCGAAGATCAGTACCGGCACCAGCAAAGGCAGGGTGAGCAAAGGCACCAGCACGGCACCGCGCCGCGCGCCCAGGGTGAGCGCGGCGCCGATGCCGCCGATCAAGCTCAGGCTGGGGGTGCCGAGCAGCAGGGCCAGCAGCAGCACCGGCAGCGCCGCCAGGTCCATTTGCAGCAGAATTGCCAGCAACGGCGCCACCAGGGCGAGCGGCAGCCCGGTACCGAGCCAATGCGCCAAAAGCTTGGCCGCCACCACCAGGCTGAGCGGCAACGGCGACTGCGCCAGCAGATCGAGCGTGCCATCCTCCAGATCGGCCTGAAACAGCCGGTCGAGCGACAATTGCGCCGCCAGCAGGGCCGCCACCCAGATCACGCCAGAGGCGATGCGCCCAAGTAATTGCGGTTCCGGCCCGACCCCGAGCGGGAACAGACTGACCGCCAGGACAAAGAATAACAATGTCGTGAGGGCTGCCCCCTGGGCGCCCAGACCAAGCCGCAGATCGCGGCTGACGATGGCCCAGAACACACTCATGCCAGGTCACCCGATGGCAAGGTAAGGGTGCGAGCCGCCGGCAACGGTACCGGCACATGGCTGGCCAGCAGCACCACGCCGCCGCCAGCGCGATGTGCCGCCAGGGCTTCACCCAGCCAGGCCGTGGCGGCCGCATCCAGGGCATTGGTCGGCTCGTCGAGCAGCCAGAGCGGCAGCGGCCGCAGCAGCAGCCGCGCCAGACCGAGGCGGCGTTTCTGGCCGGCGGAAAGATAGCGCCCGGGCAGCCGGCGCTGGCGCCCCAGCCCGGCCTTTTCCAGCGCAGCGCCGGAACACTCGGCGGCTTCGGCAGTGGAAAGCCCGGCCAGGCGCGCCCAGTAGCTCAGGTTTTCCTCGGCGCTGGTCTGTGGTTGCACGGCATCCTGGTGGCCGAGATAGATCAGCCCGGCACGATAGGTTTCCGGCTCGGCCTGGATCGCCTGGCCCTGCCAGGTCACCTGCCCGGCCGCCGGCGCCAGAAAGCCAGCCAACAGACGCAGCAGGCTGGATTTGCCGCTGCCATTCGGGCCGCGCAGCAGCAGAGCCTCGCCGGGAGCGAGGCTGAAGCTGACATCTTTGAACAATTGCCGCTCGCCGCGAATCACGGCCAGCCGCTCGGCCGCCAGGGTCATGATGGCGGCAACTTAGACGGATTCAGCGCCTACTGGTAGGTCCGCAGATCGGCAATCACCTTGCCGTCATTGGGCAGCGAACCCGGCGCCGCCACCTCGACGGTGCCGCGCACCTTGCAGATCGCCTGCAGGGTTTCGGCCACGGTGGCGACAATATCGGCGCTGTCGGCCTTGAGTTCGACCTTCAGCACCATGGCATCGGTATTGTTGCTGGAGGTGACTTCCAGCCTGGCCCGGGCAATCTCGCCATGGCGTGCCACCACCTGGGCAATCTGCCCCGGGGTGACGAACATGCCCTTCACCTTGGTGGTCTGGTCGGCGCGGCCCATCCAGCCCTTGATGCGCGTATTGGTGCGACCGCAGGGGCTGGCGCCAGGCAGGATGGCGGAAAGGTCACCGGTGGCAAACCGGATCAGCGGGTATTCTTTGTTGGTCAGCGTGGTCACCACCACTTCGCCAACCTCGCCCGGCGCCACCGGATCGCCGGTGCCGGGGCGGACGATTTCCACCCACACCCCTTCATCCAGGATCATGCCTTCCATGGCCGGGCTTTCATAGGCGATCAGGCCGAGATCGGCAGTGCCGTAATTCTGCAGCACGAAGCAGCCGAGATCGTTGATCTCCTTGCGCAGGGATGGTGGCAAAGCCTCGCCGCCGACCAGGGCCTTCTTGAGTGAGGAAGTATCCAAACCGGTTTCGCGGCCCTTTTGCAGCAGGATGCGCAGGAAGGATGGCGTGCCGCCATAGGCATCGGGCTTCAGGTCATGCACCGCCTGCAATTGCAGCTCGGTATTGCCGACACCGCCCGGAATCACCGGACAGCCGATGGCATGGGCGGCGCTTTCCACCAGCATGCCGGCCGGCGTGAGATGATAGGAGAAGCAGTTCAGCACCAGATCGCCCGGGCGCAGGCCGGCGGCCCACATGGCGCGGGCAAAGCGCCAATGATCGCGCTCATAGCCATCCGGTTCATAGATCGGGCCGGGCGACTGGAAGACATGCTTCAGCTTGGCGCGCGCCACTGCTTCCAGGCCGCCAAAAGGCGGGCGGGCCTTCTGGCGCGCTGCCAGATCGGATTTGCGCGTTACCGGCAAGCGGGCCAGATCCTCCGCCGTCTTGATGGCTTCCGGATCGATGCCGGCGAGGATTTCGCCAAAATACGCCGCATTGGCCTTGGCATGCGCCACCTGCGCCCGCAATGCCAGCCATTGCTGGTTCAGACGCGCCTCATGGTCGCGCGTTTCCAGCGCATCGTAAAAATCGCTCATCGGCTCATCCTCCGCCCAGGGCCAGGGATTCAGGTTTTATCGTTATCGGTCAGGCCAGCCAGCGCTTGCGGCGGCGATAATGCTTGGTATCGCGGAAGCTCATGCGCCCGCCGGCGCCAAGGCCGAGATAGAATTCCTTCACATCGGCATTCTCGCGCAACGCCGCCGCTTCGCCATCCATCACCACACGGCCATTTTCCAGGATGTAGCCGTAATCGGCATAGCGCAAGGCCATGTTGGTATTCTGCTCGGCCACCAGGAAGCTGACCTTGGCCTCCTTGTTGAGCCGATGCACGATCTCGAAGATTTCCTCGACGAGCTGCGGCGCCAGACCCATGGAAGGCTCATCGAGCAAAATCATGTTGGGCCGGCTCATCAGCGCGCGGCCGATGGCGGTCATCTGCTGCTCGCCGCCCGAGGTATAGCCGGCCAGCGACTTGCGGCGCACCTTGAGGCGCGGAAAGAAGCTGTAGACCTTTTCGAGTTCATCATTGATGGCGCGGTTGCCATCCTTGCGCGTGAAGGCGCCGGTGAGCAGATTTTCCTCCACGGTGAGATGGGCGAAGCAATGCCGCCCCTCCATCACCTGGATCAGCCCCTTCTTGACCAGGGCCGAAGGATTGAGCGCATCGACGCGCTCGCCGCGAAATTCGATATGACCCTTGGTGATATCGCCGCGCTCGGCGCGCAGCAGATTGGACACCGCCTTGAGTGTGGTGGTCTTGCCGGCGCCATTGGCACCGAGCAAAGCAACGATGGCGCCTTCCTGGACCTGGAGCGAAACGCCCTTCAGCACCAGGATGACGTGATTGTAGATCACCTCGATATTGCTGACGCTGAGCAGCGGGCTGGCGGCGGTGGCCGGGGTTACAGTCTGGGTCGCAGTCTGGGCGGTCATCGGCGGCAATCTCGCAGGCTGGCTTGGGTCAAATCAGGGCTCGGCAATGCCGCCGGCCGGGATCGCTCCCGACCGGCGGGTAGCCGGAGCGGCTTAGCTGCGCGGGCAGCTACGCGCGCCGATATTCTTCTCGCGGGCATAGGCCTCGGCACCGGCGAGATAGAGCGGCATCAGCTTGGTATTCTCCGGCGTGATCCAGTCGCTGACATGCTTCCAGCGATCGCCTTCCCACTGCACCACCAGGATCTTGCCTTCGCCCTGATGGTTGTCGCAGGTGATCTTGATCGGCTGGATGAAGCCTTCCAGGCCGAGCTTCTTCAGCTTGTCGGCGGTGAGGTCGAGATTCTCGAAGCCCCAGCGCGACTGCTCGCCATCCATCACCTTGTTGCCATGCTGGCCCTGGGCGGTGCGCAGAGCCTCGGTGGTGAACACCGCATTCAGCACGCCGCGCAGATAGCCGATCTCGCCAAGATGCTTGCCATTCTGGCTGGCCAGCCCCTTGTCGACCACATTGGCCTTGATCACCTTGAGCAGTTCCAGATCGCGCGAGGCGCCATGGAAGGTCAGGCCGCGGAAACCCTTGGCAGCCGGGCCGGCGCCAACGGTGTCGCTATCCTGCGAGGTGTACCAGCCGCCGAGAATCTTCTCACGCGGATAGCCCACCGCCGCCGCTTCCTTGAGCGACACGGCGTTCATCGCGCCCCAGCCGGTCAGGAACACGTAATCCGGGCGCATCTGGCGCACCTGGAGCCAGATCGACTTCTGCTCCAGGCCCGGCGCCGGCACCGGCACCAGTTCAAGCTGGAAGCCCAGTTCCTGCGCATAATTCTGCAGCACCGGGTTGGGTTCCTTGCCATAGGGGATGTCGATGAAGACATGGGCGATCTTCTTGCCCTTCAGCTTGTCCTTGCCGCCGGCTTCCTTGGCGAAGAACTGCACTGCGGCCGAAGCACCCGACCAGTAGGTGACCGGCGCATTGAACACCCAGGGGAAATAGGTGCCGACCATCGCCGAGGCGCGGCCATAAGCCATCGAGAAGATCACCGACTTGTCGTTCGGGGCGCGGTCGGTCAGCGCATAGGTGATGCCCGTGGAATACGGGCTGAAGATGGTGCCGCCCTGCGCCTTGAGGCGCTCATAGCATTCAACGCCGCGCTCGGTATTATACTGGGTCTCGCATTCCTCGACCTTCAGCTTCACGCCGTTCAGGCCGCCATCGCGGGAATTGAGCAGGGTGATGTAGTCGGCGAAACCATCGGCGGTCGGGATGCCCGAGGGGGCGAACGGGCCGGTACGATACACCATCGAGGGGATCAACTGCTCCTGCGCCGAGGCGGCGAAATTCGCCCCGAGCAGAGCGGCGCCAGCCACCAGGGCCAGGCCGAGCTTCTTCATTACCATGGTTATTTCCTCCCATTATGCCACCCGGTTCAGGGTGGGTTAGTTAAACCCTAGCACGCGATACTTTGCCGACAAAGCCGGGTTTTCCGGCCCGGCACGACCGTTCAAGTTCAGTACGGGAATGGCCAGACGCGCAGCTTCTCCTTGGCGATCTGCCACAGGCGGGCGAAGCCATGCGGCTCGACGATGAGGAAAAACACGATCAGCGCACCGAAGATCATCAATTCGGTATGGGCTATCGTGGCGGTGGACATTTCCAGGCCGATCAGCGGCAGGCCGCGGGTCAGAAAGATCGGCACCAGCAGGATGAAGAAGGCGCCCAGGAAGCTGCCCAGGATCGAGCCCAGGCCGCCAATGATGATCATGAACAGCGCCTGGAACGACAGGTTGATGTTGAAGCCATCCGGTTCGGCCGAGCCGAGATAGACAAAAAGATAGAGCGCGCCGGCAATGCCGATGAAAAAGGACGACACGGCAAAGGCGGTCAGCTTGGCGACGATGGGGCGGATGCCGATGATCTCGGCGGCGATATCCATGTCGCGGATCGCCATCCATTGCCGGCCCGGATTGGAACGCACCATGTTCTTTGCCGCTAATGCCAGCACCGAGACGATGCCGAGGGCAAACAGGTATTTCTCCACCGGCGTATCGATGCTCCAGCCGAACAGGATCAGCTTCGGCACGGTGATGACGCCCGAGGTGTTGTAGTTGGTGAACCAGCCGACCTTGACGAACAGCCAGGGCAGGAAAAACTGCGCCGCCAGCGTGGCCACTGCCAGATAGAAGCCCTTGATGCGCAAAGATGGCAGGCCGAAGATCACGCCGACCAAAGCCGCGATCAGGCCGGCGATGACGAACACCACCAGGATATTCAGATCCGGCACGCGGAAGGCGAGATTCCACGCCGCCACCGCACCGACACCCATGAAGGCGCCGGTGCCGAGCGACACCTGGCCGCAATAGCCGGTCAGGATATTGAGCCCGAGCGCTGCCAGTGCCATGCAGAGGAAAGGAATGATCAGCGCGGTGTAGAGATAATCCGTCGCCACCAGCGGCACGCCGACAAAGGCGACCAGCATCAGCAGTGCGAAGAATACCCGGTCCTGCGGAATGGTGAAGATGGCCTGATCGGCGGGGTAGCTGGTCTTGAACTGACCGGATTCACGATACAGCATGGTGCTCTCTCCCGACCCGAATTACACGCGCTCGATGATCTTCTCGCCGAACAGGCCCTGCGGCCGGATCAGCAGGAAGCCCAGCGCCACCACATAGGCAAACCAGTTTTCGATGCCGCCGCCAAAGAACGGCCCGATATAGACTTCCGCCAGTTTCTCGCCGGCCCCGATGATCAGGCCGCCGATGATGGCGCCGGGCACCGAGGTGAAACCGCCCAGGATCAGCACCGGCAAAGCCTTCAGCGCCAGCGCCACGATGGCCGGCTGCATGCCCAGCTTGGAGCCCCACATCACACCCGCCACCAGCGCAACCAAACCGGCAATGGTCCATACGATGATCCAGATCACGTTGAGCGGAATGCCCACCGACTGCGCCGCCTGATGATCGTCAGCCACCGCCCGCAAGGCCCGGCCGATGCGGGTCTTCTGGAACAGCACCAGCGACAGAAGCAGCAGGCCGGCCACCATGGCGGCCCAGAGATCGAAGGACTGGATCAGGATTTCGCCATCCATGATGAAGATCGGATCGGTCGGGATGCCGATATCGAAGGCGGTGACATTCGAACCCCAGATGGTCTGGCCGAAACCATCGATGAAATACGACACGCCGATGGTGGCCATGAACAGGATGATGCCTTCCTGGTTGACCAGATGGCGCAGCACCAGCCGCTCGATGACATAGGCCAGCACCCCCATCACCACCATGGTGAGGATCACCGACAGCCAGATCGGCACACCCTTGCCGAGGAAACCGACAAAGAACAGGCCGGCAAACAGCACCATGGCGCCCTGGGCGAAATTGAACACGCCCGAAGCCTTGAAGATCAGCACAAAACCCAGCGCCACGAGGGAATACATCACACCGGCCATCAGGCCGCCGATCAGCACTTCGAGGAAAAACGCCATATCCCGCTCCCGCCCTTAATGCTGCACGCCGAGATAGGCGTCGATCACTTCCTTGTTGGCCTTGATCTCGGCCGGGGTGCCATCGCCGATCTTGCGGCCGTAATCCAGCACCACCACACGATCCGAGATATCCATCACCACGCCCATATCATGTTCGATCAGGCAGATGGTGGTGCCGAATTCGTCATTCACATCGAGGATGAAGCGGCACATATCCTGCTTCTCCTCCAGGTTCATGCCGGCCATCGGCTCGTCCAGCAGCAGCAATGTCGGCTCGGCGGCCAGGGCGCGGCCGAGTTCCACCCGCTTCTGCAGGCCATAGGGCAGCCGCCCCACCGGCACCTTGCGGATCGCCTCGATTTCCAGGAAGTCGATGATCTTTTCGCAGAAGGCACGATGCTCGATCTGCTCGCGCTCCGCCGGCCCCTTGTAGAAGGCCGAGGCGAGCAGGCCGGATTTCATCTTGAGCAACCGCCCGGTCATGATGTTGTCCAGCGTCGACATGCCCTTGAACAGGGCGATGTTCTGGAAGGTGCGGGCAATACCCTGGCTGGCCGCCTCATAAGGCCGCATCTGCTTGCGCGGCTGACCCTTGAAGGTGATGGTGCCTTGCTGCGGATGATAGAAGCCGTTGATGCAGTTCAGCATCGACGACTTGCCGGCGCCGTTCGGGCCGATGATGGCGAGGACTTCGCGCTCACGAATACTGAAGCTGATATCGGTCAGCGCCTTCACGCCGCCGAAGCTGAGCGAGATATTATCCACCTGCAGCAGCACATCGCCGATGCTCTTGCCGGCATTCACATGGCTCTCGGTCATCGGGTCAACTCGCCTTGCGCATGGTGTCTTGCCGCGCGGATGCCTGCGTGAAGGTCTGCGCCTCGGCGATGCGGAGGCGTGCCTTGAAACTGCCGGTGCGGCCATCCTCGAAGGTGATCTTGGCATCTACCTGCACTTCCGGCTGGCCGGAATAGAGCGCTTCGATCAGGTCGCCGTACCGCTCCGCGATGATGCGGCGGCGCACCTTGCGGGTGCGGGTCAGTTCGCCGTCATCGGCATCCAGTTCCTTGTGCAGGATCAGGAAGCGGCGGATCTGGCTGTCCACCATCGAACTGTCGGAAGCCAGGTCGCGGTTGACCTGCTCGATGCAGCCGCGCACCAGATCATAGACTTCCGGCCGGCCGGCAAGATCGGCATAGGAGGTATAGGCAATGCCCTTGCGCTCGGCCCAGGAACCGACCGCCGCCAGGTCGATATTGACAAAGGCGGTGGCATGCTCGCGCTGGTCGCCAAACGCCACGGCTTCCTTGATCGAGGGGAAGAATTTCAGCTTGTTCTCGACGAATTTCGGCGCGAACAGTGTGCCGTTGCTGAGCCGGCCAACATCCTTGGCACGATCAATGATGCGCAGATGGCCCTGGTCGGTGAACACGCCGGCATCGCCGGTATGCACCCAGCCTTCCGCCGTCTTGGTCTCGCTGGTCGCCTCCGGGTTCTTGTAATAGCCGACAAACACGCCGGGGCTGCGATACATCACCTCGCCGGTAGCGTCATCGATATACAATTCGATGCCCGGGCCGGGCGGACCGACGGTATCGGCCTTCACATCGGTATCGGTATGCAGGCAGAGATACACGGTCGACTCGGTCTGGCCGTAAAGCTGCTTGAGATTGATGCCGAGCGCGCGGAAGAAATCGAAGATATCCGGGCCGATTGCCTCGCCCGCCGTATAGGCCAGGCGCAGGCGGCTGAGGCCGAGCACATTCTTCAGCGGGCCATAGACTAGGAGGTCGCCCAGGGCATAGAGCAGCCGGTCGCCCAGGCCGACCGGTTTGCCTTCCAGGATAGGGCGGCCGACACGCTTGGCCACGTCGATGAAATACTTGAACATGGCGCGCTTGATCGACCCGGCATCTTCCATGCGGATCATCACGGTGGCCAGCAGGCCTTCGAAGATGCGCGGCGGGGCGAAGAAATAGGTCGGGCCGATTTCGCGCAGATCGGTCAGCACGGTTTCGCCCGATTCCGGGCAATTGACGCAGAAGCCGGCAATGGTGGCTTCGGCATAGGAGATGAAATTGTCGCCCACCCAGGCCAGCGGCAGATAGGCCAGGATTTCGTCGTTTTCGTTGATGCGGTCGAAGTTGATCGCCAGGTTGGCCGAGCGCACCACATTGTCGTAGCTCAGCATCACGCCCTTGGGCCGCCCGGTGGTGCCGGAGGTGTAGCAGATCAGCGCCAGGTCTTCCGGCCGGCCCTTGGCGACTTCCTCCTTGAAGAAGCCGGGCTGCGCCGCCGCATGGTCGCGGCCGGCCTGCATCACATTGGCCAGATCATGCAGGAAGGGCTGCTGATAATGCCGCATGCCGCGCGGGTCGGAGAAGATGATCGTTTCGAGCAGCGGCAGTCGGTCACGCACCGAGAGCAGCTTGTCGACCTGCTCCTGATTCTCCGCCAGGGCGAAGCGCGCCTCGGCATGCTCCACCACATATTGCACCTCGTCGGCGACGCTATCCTGGTAGATCGGCACCGGCACCCCGCCCAGCGCCTGCACGGCGCCCAGGGTCCAGTAAAGCTGTGGCCGGTTGTCGCCGATCAGCGCCAGCTTGTCGCCGCGCCGGAAACCCATGCGATGCAGGCCGCCAGCGATCGCCGCCACATGCGCCGCCACCTCACCCCAGCTCCAGCTCTGCCAGATGCCGAGATCCTTCTCGCGCATGGCGGGGCGATCACGCCGGTGCTCGGCATTGTGAACGAGGTATTTCGGGACCGTGTCGCGACCCAACGGATCGCGGCCATCCGGTTTGTCCCCAACCGGCTTTTGCCCAGTCACGTCGCCTCCTCCCTGGTTGGCGTTCGTCTGTATATTGATCTAACCTTTGTTCGGTTAGTTAGGCTCGTTGATATGCTTTGCCGGGGCGCGCCGTCAAGGGCTGGTACGGGGCGGCAGGGGGGCAAAGTCAACCCCGGTTGAATATTATTCTACGCCGGAAGCGCCGCGATGGCGCGGAACCCCTTGGCAAAAAGGCGGAATTGCGGCACCAATGGCGGGCGCTCGCGGCAGGCCAACTGCGCCGCCCGGCCCCCCAATTCCCATGCCCCATGCAAGGAAGGATCGCCCCGTGAAAGCCCCGAAGAAATCCGCCAAGAAGGCAGCGAAGAAAGTTGCCAAGAAACCGGCCGCGACGGTGACCAAAAAGCAGGCTGCCGCCAAGAAGGCGGCGCCGGAAAAGGCAGCCAAGAAAGTCGCCGTGAAGAAGGTTGCCGCCAAGAAGGCTCCGGTTGCCAAGAAAGCTGCCGTCGCCAAGACCCCCGCCGCCAAGGCTGCCGTGAAGAAGGCGCCGGCGAAGAAGGTGACAGCCAAGGTCAAGAAGCCGGTGGTGAAGGCCGTCAAGAAGGCCGCCGCCAAGACCAGCGCCGCCCGTGCGGTTGCGATTGCCGTGGGTCATGACACGCTGAAGACGCGCAAGTCGCTGAAGGTCGGCAACAAGACCTATGCCTATTACAGCCTGAAGGCGGCCGAGAAGACCCTGGGCGACCTGTCGCGCCTGCCCTATTCGCTGAAGGTGCTGCTGGAAAACCTGCTGCGCTATGAAGACGGCCGCAGCGTGAGCGTGGATGATGTGAAGGCCGTCGGCCAGTGGCTGAAGGACCGCCGCTCGGATCGCGAGATCGCCTATCGCCCGGCCCGCGTGCTGATGCAGGATTTCACCGGCGTGCCGGCTGTGGTCGATCTGGCCGCGATGCGCGATGCCATGACCGCGCTGGGCGGCGACCCCAAGCTGATCAACCCGCTATCGCCGGTCGATCTGGTGATCGACCATTCGGTGATGGTGGATTATTCCGCTGCCGGCAGCGCGTTCAAGAAGAATGTCGACCTGGAATATGAGCGCAATGGCGAGCGTTACGCCTTCCTGCGCTGGGGCCAGACCGCGTTTGACAATTTCCGCGTCGTGCCACCGGGCACCGGCATCTGCCACCAGGTGAATACCGAATACCTGGCCCAGACGGTGTGGACCGGCCTGGATGGCAAGACCGAAGTGGCCTATCCGGATACCCTGGTCGGCACCGACAGCCACACCACCATGGTGAATGGCGTCGCCGTGCTGGGCTGGGGCGTCGGCGGCATCGAGGCCGAAGCGGCCATGCTGGGCCAGCCGATCTCCATGCTGCTGCCGGAAGTGATCGGTTTCCGCCTCACCGGCAAGACCAAGGAAGGCACCACCGCCACCGACGTGGTGCTGACCGTGACGCAGATGCTGCGCAAGAAGGGCGTGGTCAACAAGTTCGTTGAATTCTACGGCCCGGGCGTCGATGCGCTGCCGATCGCCGATCGCTGCACCATTGCCAATATGGCGCCGGAATATGGCGCCACCTGCGGTTTCTTCCCGGTGGATGGCCAGACCATCGATTACCTGAAGGCGACCGGCCGCGACCCGCAGCGCATCAAGCTGGTGGAAGCCTATGCCAAGGCGCAGGGCATGTGGCGCTCAGCCCGCTCGGTGGAACCGGTTTTCACCGATACGCTGGAACTCGATCTCGGCGCCGTGGAGCCCTCGCTGGCCGGCCCGACCCGTCCCGAAGGCCGCGTGCCGCTGAGCCGCACCGCGACCGATTTCAAGGAATTGCTGGGCAGCTTCTACGGCAAGAAGACGGCGCAGGATTTCCGCGTCAAGGTCGATGGCGCCAAGTTCGATGTCGGCCATGGCGACGTGGTGATTGCCGCCATCACCTCCTGCACCAACACCTCGAATCCCAGCGTGCTGCTGGGCGCCGGCCTGCTGGCGCGCAACGCGCTCAAGAAGGGCCTCAAGACCAAGCCCTGGGTCAAGACCTCGCTCGCCCCGGGCAGCCAGGTGGTGGCGGATTATCTCGCCAAGGCCGGCGTGCAGAAGGATCTCGACAAGCTGGGCTTCCAGATCGTCGGTTATGGCTGCACCACCTGCATCGGCAATTCCGGCCCGCTGCCGGAGAATATCTCCAAGACCATCACCGATAACGACTTCGTGGTCGGCGCCGTGCTGTCGGGCAACCGCAACTTCGAAGGCCGCGTCCATCCGCTGACCAAGGCGAATTACCTCGCTTCGCCGATGCTGGTGGTGGCCTATGCGCTGGCCGGCAACCTGAAGATCGACATCACCAAGGAACCGCTTGGCACCGACGCCAAAGGCAAGCCGGTCTACCTCAAGGACATCTGGCCCTCCAACAAGGAGATCGCCACGATGGTGCGCAAGTATGTCACCGCCGCGATGTTCAAGAAGCGCTATAGCGACGTGTTCAAGGGCGATGCCAACTGGCGCAAGATCAAGGTCGGCACCGGCCTGACCTATGGCTGGGACAACAGCTCGACCTACGTGCAGAACCCGCCGTATTTCGACGGCATGGGCAAGACCCCGGCGCCGATCACCGATGTGAAGGGCGCCCGCGTTCTGGCCGTGCTGCCGGACAAGATCACCACCGACCACATCTCGCCGGCCGGTTCGATCAAGAAGGACGGCCCGGCGGGCAAGTATCTGCTGGAAAACAATGTCAACTACGCCGACTTCAACTCCTATGGCGCGCGGCGCGGCAATCATGAAGTGATGATGCGCGGCACCTTCGCCAATATCCGGCTCAAGAACGAACTGGTGCCGGGCACCGAGGGCGGCATCACCAAGTATCAGCCGACCGGCGAAGTCATGTCGATCTATGATGCGGCGATGAAGTACAAGGCCACCGCCACACCGCTGGTGATCTTCGCCGGCAAGGAATACGGCAACGGTTCGTCGCGCGACTGGGCCGCCAAGGGCACCATCCTGCTCGGCGTCAAGGCCGTGATCGCGGAAAGCTACGAACGCATCCACCGCTCCAACCTGGTGGGCATGGGCGTGCTGCCGCTGCAATTCCTCAACAACATGACTCGCTTCGATCTCAAACTGGATGGCAGCGAGAAGTTCGATATCTCGGGCATCGCCACCGGCCTCAAGCCGCGCATGAAGCTGCCGGTGACGCTGACCCGCGCCGATGGCACCACCCAGACTTTCGAAGTGCTGTGCCGCATCGATACGCTGGACGAGATCGACTACTACAAGAATGGCGGCATCCTGCAGACGGTGCTGCGCAATCTGGCCGCCTGATCCGGCTGCCTGACCAAGCCAAATAGCGGCCGGGGAGCAATCCCCGGCCGTTTTTTGTTATGCTCTGTTATCGTGGTGCCGGGGGCAGATGGCGGAGGCGGGCGCAATGAGCGACGACAATACGGAGAAACGTCTTGCCGGCTGGATCGGCGCCAGCCCTTTTGCCATGCGCTGCCTGCGTCTGGTGCGTGACCTGGATCTGCCCGATTGGGCGATTGGTGCCGGCTTTGTCCGCAGCCTGGCCTGGGACCGGCTTTCCGGCTTTGCCGCATCGACGCCGCTGGCCGATATCGATGTGCTGTTTTTTGACCCTGGCGATCTCTCGCCGCACCGCGAAGCCGAGGCCGCTGCCTGGCTGGAAGCCGCCTGGCCGGGCCAGGGCTGGAGCCCGCGCAATCAGGCGCGCATGCATGCTGGCAATGGCGATCTAGGGTCCAGACCCCTTACTAAAGGGTCCGTGACGTTGTGCTTTTGTTGCCTGGCCAGGAGAGAAGCCGAAAGCGATGTGGTGCATCGGTGAGGCTTGTCGACGCCGCCAGGCAACAAAAGCACAGCGCCCCGCAGGGGTTGGCCGGGGCAGCCCGCCGGACAGCGTCGCAAATCTTGCCCGTAGTCCCACTACGCGCTGCGATTTGCTCCTAGCCGGCGGGCTGCCCCGGCCAATCCCGGACCCTTTAGTAAGGGGTCTGGACCCTACCCTATCGAGATACGGCAGATGCCATCGCCAATTGGCTGGAAACGCCGACCGCTGTGGCAGTGCGGCTGGCACCCGATGATCGCCTGCACATCATCGCGCCGCATGGCCTGGACGATCTGATGGCCATGCGCGTGCGGCCGACCCTGGCGGGGCAGCGCCGCATCGCCGCCTATCACGCCCGGATGGCGGCCAAAAACTGGGCCGCCACCTGGCCAAATGTGGTGGTGGAAGGGGTTACTTGACGCCGAGCAGTTCGACGTCGAAGACCAGGGTGGCATTCGGCGGGATCACGCCGCCGGCGCCGCGCGCACCATAGCCGAGTTCCGGCGGGATGATCAGGGTGCGGCGACCGCCCACCTTCATGCCGGCGACGCCTTCATCCCAGCCGCGAATGACACGACCGGCGCCAAGCGGGAAAGCGAAGGGCTGGCCACGATCCCGCGAGGAATCGAATTTGGCGCCCTTCTGGCCATTCTGGAACAGCCAGCCGGTGTAATGCACCGACACGGTCTGGCCCGCCTTCGCCTCGGCGCCATCGCCGACGCGCTCATCGATGTAGCGCAGGCCGGAGGCAGTGCGCTGTTCCTGGGCCGACTGGGCGGCGGCGGGATCGCTGGTCATGGTGCAGGTTCCGAGCATGATGGCAAAAGCGGCAAGCAGGCGGCGCATGAAAGAGGCTCCGTTGCGTCTCTGGAATTTGGTGCGTCTCTGGATTTTGTCGGGGTGATGCTGGCCGGCTCAGCGCACGGCCAGCAACTCGATCTCGAAGATCAGCGTGGCGCCCGGCGGGATGATACGGCCCATGCCCTGGCTGCCATAGCCGAGATACGGCGGCACGATGATCCAGCGCTTGCCGCCCACCTTCATGTAGCGCACGCCTTCATCCCAGCCCTTGATCACCTTGCCGGAGCCAAGCTGGAAGGTATAGGGCTCCTTGCGCGCCCGCGACGAGTCGAACATGCGACCGGCCTTGCCGTCCTGGTAGAGCCAGCCGGTGTAATGCACACTCACGAAACGGTCCGGCGTGGCCTTGTCGCCGTCGCCGAGTTTTTCGTCCCAGACCTTCAGCCCAGAGGCTGTCGATGTGAATTTCGCTGCATCCTGCCCCGACTTGCCGCCAAGGCCGATGGCTCCCAAAAGTTTTCCAAGCATGAAATCACTATAACCAAAACCAGCCCTAGAGTGTAGCGGGAATGGCTGCCCAATCGATAAAATCAGACCGGGCGGCGTTCCAGATCGGCGAATACCGGCTCAGGGCGTGATTCTGCCCGTTGTTCGGGCAGTGTTCCGGCCAGACCGGGCGGCTGCAGGATGGCTTCGCGCAATTCGGCCCAGTGCAGGATTTCCAGCCGGCCATCGGCATGCTCGGCCAGCGCCGTGCAGCTTTCCACCCAATCGCCGTCATTGCAGTAGAGAATGCCGTCGATATCGCGCATCTCGGCATGATGGATATGGCCGCAGACGACGCCATCGACATGGCGGCGGCGCGCTTCCTCGGCAATGGCATGCTCGTATTCCGAGATGAAGGCAACGGCATTCTTCACCTTGTGTTTCAGATAGGCCGAGAGCGACCAATAGGGCAGCCCCAGGCGGCGGCGCAGGTGGTTGAACCAGGTATTCAGGTTGAGTGCCGCCGTGTAGGCCATATCGCCGAGCAGGGCGAGCCATTTGGCATAGGTGACGATGCCGTCGAAATGGTCGCCATGGGTCACCAGCAGGCGGCGGCCATCGGCGGTGCTGTGGATCGCCTCCATCTGCACCGCGACACCGCCGAATTGCAGCTCGGTGAAATCGCGCAGGGCTTCGTCATGGTTGCCCGGCACATAGATCACCCGGGTACCCTTGCGCGCCTTGCGGAGCAATTTCTGCACCACGTCATTATGGCTCTGGTTCCAGTACCAGGAGCGCTTCAGGCGCCAGCCATCGATCACATCGCCGACCAGATACAACGTGTCGGATTCGGTATGGCGCAGGAATTCCAGCAGCAGATCGGCCTTGCAGCCACGGGTGCCGAGATGCACATCGGAAATCCACAGCGTGCGATAACGCAGCACCTGATCGGGCGCCGCGCCCGGCGGCAGATCGGCGCTGCTATCGGGCGTAAGGTCCAGCGGCATCATGTTCATCGCGGGCTCCGGCGGCGATTCGGCACGCCTGCCGCGTGCCGGCGCGACCATGCGCAAGCCGGCCGGCGAAGTCCCGTGAATTTTCCATGAAGGATGTGACAGCCCGGTTACAGCGCGCCGTCAGACGCCGACGATTACCGCAGGATATTGATCACGCGGCGGTTCACGTCATTGGAGAAGGCCAGCGATTCCACTGATAGCTGACGCTGCAAAATCGCCGATTGGCGCACGGCCGCAGCCTCGGTGATATCGCTATCCACCAGGGCGCCGATGCCCTTGCGCATGGCATCCATCAACGAATGCACAAAAGCCGATTTATCGCTGATCGCCTTGCCGGTAGAGGCCAGTTCGGCGGTGGCGTTGTTGACCTTGGATTGCAGCGCGGCCACCGCATCCAGCACACCCAGCGCCGAAGCCGGATCGGTGATGCCGTTGACCGCACTGGTCAGCGCATCGATCTCGGCCTGGGCATCAAAGGTCCCAACGGTGATGGTATTGCCGGCGCTGTCGGCGATATAGCTGCGGGCCTGGGCCGAGGCAGTCAACTGGCTGGCGCCGTTATAGCTGGAAATATTCCGTGCCGACTCGATCTGGCGCAGCATTTCCCGGGTATTGCCCAAGGTGGTGCCACGGGCGCTTTCAGTGGTGGCGCCATCAGCCAGCAGCACCACATTGGCGCGAATGTCGTTGGTCAGGTCGTAAATCTGGCGCAGCCCGGCCAGCGCCACCTGCACCGCATTCTGCCCCTGCGACAGCGAGGATTGCACGGCGGCGGCAGTCTTGACCTCGGCGCGCACGGTCTGCGCCACGGCAAAGATCGACGCATCGTCGAGCGAGTCGGCGACGCGATAGCCGGTTTCAATCCGCTTGGAAGAAGAGACGAAGCGTTCATCAACGCCCCGCAGGGAATGTACGGCGGTGATGGCCGAGGAAATCGTGTTGACGGAGACCATTCTGCCCCCCGATTTTTCGAATTGCGGTGATGAAAACCCGTGCCGTTCTCGGCCGGTGCTTTCCATTAATCTCTCTTTAACAATTTTTCCGCCGCGATTGCAAGCACTTATCGCATGTCATTGTTTTGAAGCAGTTATTTACTCGCCTTGGATGTGCGGCAGCATGCCCCAATGTCGCCGGCGGCAATACCTGCAACAAAAAAGGGCCCGCCTGACGGCGAGCCCTTTTGCCAGAAAACTGGCCTTCCGGCGGAGCCGGGCAGAATATCAGACGGCTTCCTTGAGCGCCTTGGAAGCGCGGAAGGCGACCTTCTTGGAAGCCTTGATCTTGATCGGCTCACCGGTCTGCGGGTTGCGGCCGGTACGGGCGGCGCGCTTGCGCACCTGCAGCACACCCAGATCGCCGAGGCGGATACGCTCGCCCTTCTTCAGGGACTTGGTGACGGCGGCGAAGAAATCGTCGAACAGCGCGACGGTGGACTTCTTCTGCAGGCCGTTCTTTTCGGCCAGGGCATTCACGATCTGCTTGGCGGTCACAGTGACCGTCTTGGTGGTCGCGGCGGCTTTCGCCATGGTTTTGACTCCTCCGTTGGGTCGATCATCCCGGAAAGCCGGGACGAATCGGGGTGCATCCCCGAATTCCTCCATAGCACCGCCCGCGCGCCTTGCCCATCGCCAAGACGCTCAAAAGCCGCTTGCCATGCGGGTTTTCGCCCCCCCAGGGTGCGATTCGCCGCCAATGACGGGGGTTTCAGGCCATGCCCGCCAGCAATCTTTCGCGCAAGGTGCGTTTCAGCAGCTTGCCATTCGCGTTGCGCGGCAGTGGTTCATCCACCAGGGTGAAGCTTTCCGGCACCTTGTAATCCGCCAGCCGGGCGGCGCAGAAGCTGCGCAAATCCTCGGCTGCCAGATCCGGCCGGCGCCGCGCCACGAAGGCATGCACCCGCTCGCCCAGCACCGGGCAGGGTTTGGCGACGATGGCGCTTTCCAGCACACCGTCATGTGCCGCCAGCACATTCTCCACCTCGACGGAAAACACCTTGTAGCCGCCGCGATTGAGCATGTCCTTGACACGATCAAACACCCGCACGAAACCATCCGCGTCGCGCGTGCCGACATCGCCGGAATGCCAGAAACCAGCAGTGAATTCGCGTGTTGTCGCCTCGGGATTGCGCCAGTAGCCAGGCACCACCATGGCGCCGCCGATCCAGATTTCACCGGTCTCGCCGGGCGCCACTTCACAGCCATCGGCATCCATCACCTTCACCTCGGCGCAGGGCAGCGGCAGGCCCACACTATCGGCGTGATCAGGCGTCAGCACGGCCGGCATCATCGTGGTCGGCGAGGTGGTCTCGGTCGCACCATAGGCATTCATCAAACCGAGATTGGGCAACTTCTGCGCCAGAGCCGCGATCACCGCCGCCGGCATCGGCGCGCCGCCATAACCGCCGACCCGCCAGGCCGACAGATCATAAGCATCAAAATCCGGCTCCAGCAGGCAGAGGCTGTACATCGCCGGCACCAGCACGCCCTGTGTAATATGTTCCGCTGCGGCAAGCTGCAGGAATGCCCTGGCCTTGAATTCCGGCATCATCACCAGCGCGCCCTGGGCCTGGGCCGCCAGCATGATCTGCGCCACCAGCCCGGTGACATGGCTGGCCGGCACCGCCAGCAACAATCGGTCGGCCGGCCCCAGCACCATGCCATACTGAAAATGCAGCAGCGAATGCACCAGGTTGAAATGCGTCAGCATCGCACCCTTGGGCCGTCCGGTGGTGCCGGATGTATAGAGGATCACTGCCGTATCCTCTTCTGCCACGGCCGGCCTGGGCGGCGGGGCAGCATCCAGCACGGCGAAATCCTCCGCCCCGGCAACTGCGCCACCGGGAGTGAAACGATGCAGCAAGGCCGGCATCTCGCCCGGCCCAGGCAGGCGTTCGGCCAGGCTGGACTCAAAAACCAGCGCAGTGGCACCGGCATGCTCCAGGATATAGGCGATTTCCGGCTGCTGCAGCCGCGTACCCATCGGCACGGCAATGGCGCCGAGCCGCAGCGCGGCATACAGCGTGAGCAGGAATTCCACCCGGTTGCCGAGCAGCAGCGCCACCCGGTCACCCGGGCCGATGCCACGTGCCGCCAGGCCACCAGCCACCCGTTCGACGCGCTGGCCGAGTTCGGCATAACTCAGCCTTGCCGCACCGCACACCACCGCCTCGCCGGCAGGATTTGCGGCAATGGCGCGCGCCAGCACATCATAACTATCGCGCACCCGATCGGTGAAACAGCGCACCACACGGTCGCCGAAATGTGCCTCGAAACGGGTATTGATGCCTGCCGGCAAGGTCCACTCGGCCATGTTTCCCTCCCTCATACTCGGCAGAGCCTAAACATTGACGCGCCCGAAGCAAAGCGCGACGCTGGGACCAACCAGACCAGCATGTGAGGAGTATCGCGATGTCCACCCTGTTTATTGGCGGCGCCCTGTTCGACGGCCAGAACCAGCCCCTGCCCGACCAAGGTGTGTTGGTGGCGGATGGCAAAGTGGCGCGCGTGGCGCCGAAGGATGAATTCGCCGGGTTCGCCGGCACGGTGGTGGATACGGCTGGCGGCACTTTGCTGCCCGGCCTGATCGATTGCCATGTGCATCTCACCTCGGGTGGCGAGGCCGATCCGTCCACCGTGGCCAGCAAGCTGAATGCGGCGCAGCTCACGCTCAAGACCCTGGGCCTGGCACAGCAGACACTGAAGGCCGGCATTGTGGCGGTGCGCGATTGCGGCGGCCGCGATTATATTGAATTCGGCGTGCGCGATGCCATCCTGCGCGGCCAGTTCGAAGGCCCGACCATCCGTGCGGTGGGCAAGATGATCTGTATGACCGGCGGCCATGGCAATAACTGGGGCCGCGTCGCCGATGGTGTGGTGGATGTGGTGCGTGCGGTGCGCGAGCAGATTCATGCCGGCGCCGATGCGATCAAGATCATGGCCACCGGCGGCGTGATGACGCCGGGCGTCGATCCCGAGGATGCGCATTACAGCCGCGAGGAAATGGCCGCCGGCCTGGCCGAAGCGGCGCGTTTCCGCAAACGCACTGCCAGCCATGCCCAGGGCGCCGAGGGCATCATGAATGCGGTGCTGGGCGGTGTCAGTTCCATCGAACACGGCATCTTCATGGATGATGAATGCCTGGCCGCGATGCTGGAACGCGGCACCTATCTGGTACCCACCCTGGCAGCCGTGAAGAATATCGTGCGCAACAAGAATGCCGGCATCCCACCCTGGGCGGTGGAAAAGGCCGAGCGCGTTTATGAAGTGCATCTGCGCGCTTTCGACATGTTCTACAAGGCCGGCGGCAAGATCGCCATGGGGACCGATGCCGGCACGCCGTTCAACCGCCATGGCGAGAATGCCATGGAGCTGGAATATATGGTGGATGCCGGCATGCAGCCGCTGGACGCCTTGCGCAGCGGCACCAGTCTGGCCGCCGATCTGCTCGATCTGCCCAGCCATGGCCAGATCAAGGCCGGTGCGGCGGCGGATTTCCTGCTGGTAGACGGCGATCCGGCGGCCGATATCACCCGCGCTTCGCGCCCCGAACATCGCCGCGCCGTGTTCCGCAAGGGTGAACTGGCAGCCGGTCTGCCCACCATGCTGGGCGGCCTGCGCGGCCAGGCGCCGAAGCTGGGTCAGGCGGCGTTTTGAGCCCCAGCCGCCTGGCTTTGCTGCTGGTGATGCTCTGGCTGCCAATGGTTGCCGGGGCGGCACGCGCCGATGTGGTGGTAAAGGGCCGCGACATCCTGGTGGATGGCAAACCCTTCATCGTCAAGGGCGCCGCCGGCACCACACGGCTCGACCTGCTGCGCCAATTGGGCGCCAATACCGTGCGCAGCTATGGCGCCGAGGAAGCCTGGCTGCTGGACGAGGCCCATAAGCACGGCCTCAAGGTCATTCTCGGCTTCTGGCTGGAACATCCGCGCCGGGGCGTCAGCTATCGCGACCCGGCCTTTGTGCGTGGCCAGCTCGATAAACTGCGCAGCTTTGTCGAGCGCCACAAATCCCATCCCGCCCTGCTGATGTGGGGCCTGGGCAACGAGGTGGAAGCCGAACTGGCCGATGACGGCGAAGTCTGGCCGGCCATTGAGGAAGCGGCCAGGCTGGTGAAGCGTCTCGATCCGGCACATCCCACCCTGGCGGTACTGGCCGAGGCCGGCAACAACAAGGTGGCCAAGATCGTGGCGGCCGCGCCCAGCATCGATGTGCTGGGGGTGAATTCCTATGGCGACGGCCTGCCCAGCCTGCCGGCGCGGGTGCGCCAGCAGGCCTGGGATGGCCCGCTGCTGATCACCGAATTGGGGCCGCGCGGCCAGTGGCAGGCGGCGAAAACCCCCTGGGGCGCCTTCGTCGAGCCGAGCAGCAACGAAAAGGCCGCCCTGCTGGCGCAATACCTGCCCAAGCTGGCGGCGCCGGCCAGCAATGGCTGGCTGGCCTTCTACTGGGGCAACAAGCAGGAAGTGACGCCGACCTGGCATAGCCTGCTGCTGCCCAGCGGCGAATGGAACGAAACCGCCGAAGTGCTGGCGGCGCAATGGCAGGGCCAGACGCCGGGCCGCAACCGCGCGCCGCGCATCGGCAAATTCCAGTTCAGCCATGCGCCGCAATGGCCGGCCGCGCATCCCGGCCGCGCCCTGCTGGAAGCCAGCGATCCCGATGGCGACCGGCTCAGCGCCGACTGGCTGGTGATGGCGGAAAGCACCGATCTGCGCGTGGCTGGCGACCTGGAAAATGTGCCGACGAGTTTCCCGCGCGCCACATTGGGCGGCGATCTTTCCGGTGTCACCATCCAAGGCCTGAAACCGGGCCGTTATCGCCTGTTCCTGGTGCTGCGCGATGGCAAGGGCGCTGCCGCCACGGCCAACCTGCCTTTCCTGATCGAGTGAGGTGAGCCGCGATGCAGACCTATCTGGAAGATTGCCTATGGGGCAAATTCCTGCTGCTGCGGGGCGATTTCATCAGCGACCACATGAAGGTGTATGGCGAATGGAGCGAGGCGGAAGTGGCCTTGTTCAAATTGCTGCTGACGCCGGAAAGCCATGTGGTGGAGGTTGGCGCCAATATCGGCACCCATGCCGTGGCGCTGGCGAAAATCTGCCATCAGGGCCGGGTTTTCTGCTTTGAGCCGCAACGACCGATCTTCACGCTGCTTTGTGCCAATCTGGCCCTGAACAGCCTCGTCAACGCGCATCCGCTGCATTGCGCGGTGGGTGGCGAGAATGGCGAGATCGAAATCGAAACCTCGGATTACAGCCAGCCGTTCAATTACGGCTCCTTCTCCATCGAAAAAGGCTTCGCCACCGAGCAGACCTTTGCCGGCAAAACCTGGCGCGAGCCGGTGCGGCTGACCAGGCTGGATAACGAGCCGGTGTTGCGCAACCTGGTGCGGCTGGATTTGCTGAAGATCGATGTGGAAGGCCTGGAAGTGCCGGTACTGCAAGGCGGCGCCGACCTGATCCGGCGCCATCGCCCGGCGATTTTCTGCGAGGCCAACAAGCCGGATACTTTTGATGCCATCACCACCGCATTGCGCGGCCTGGGCTATACGCCCTACTGGTTCGCCGCGCAGCGTTACCGCAAGGGCAATTTCAAGGCCTCGCCGCATGAACTCAAGGGCAGTGACGTGAACCTGATCGCATTGCCGCCGGAACGGCCACGGCCGGCGCTCAATCTGCTCGAAGCCAGCAGTTTCGAGCAGATTGAGCAGGGTGAGGCGAAGCCGTTCAAGCTGCCATGACGCGGGCGCGGCGCAGGCCGATCACTTCCAGTTCGGCCAGCAAAGCCACCGCAGCAGCCTGCACTAGCACAAAGGCATAGCCCAGCGCGGTGACCGCATAGCCGCCGGCCAGCAGCAGCAGGATGCTATCCAGTACCCAGACCAGGTTCAGCGCCACGACCAGCCACACGCCGCCACGCGGAATTTCCGGGCGGGTGGCGAGATAAAGCAGCAAGCCGGCAAAGGGCAGCAGGCCGAGGCCGGCGAAACGCAGCAGCGTCTCGGGCAGGCCGAGCAGGCCGGCCAGCAGCCCGGCCCCCAGCAGCATCAGCAGGCCGGCGCCGAGGCAGGTGGCGGCATCCAGCAGCAACACACGACGAAGGAAAATCATGACGCAACTCCTTTGGTTGGGTGAACAATGCCGCCAAGCTGCCCGCGCCAGGGCGTCGCGTCGATTACCTGGCAGGTAATTGGAGCGCGGAAATTTTCCCGCTACTCTTGCCGCATGACTGAAGCCGCTCCGCTCAAATCCTCCATCGGCGCCCTGCTGCGCGACTGGCGCCAGCGCCGCCGCCTGAGCCAGCTCGATCTGGCGCTGGATGCCGAAATTTCCACCAAACATCTCAGTTTCCTGGAAACCGGCCGCGCCGCGCCCAGCCGCGACATGCTGCTGCGGCTCTGCGAACATCTGGAAGTGCCATTGCGCGACCGCAATACCCTGCTGGTGGCGGCCGGGTTTGCCCCGGTCTTCCCGGAGCGCGACCTGAACGATCCGGCGCTCAGCCTGGTGCGCCAGGCGATCGACAAAATCCTGGCCGGCCATGAGCCTTATCCGGCGCTGGCGATTGACCGGCATTGGCAGATGGTGGCGGCCAACCGCATGGTGGCACCCTTGCTGGCCGCCGCCGATGCTGCCCTGCTCAAGTCGCCAGTGAATGTGCTGCGCCTCAGTCTGCATCCCCAGGGCCTGGCCGGGCGCATCGCCAATTATGCCGAATGGCGCGCCCATCTGCTCGCCCGCCTGAAACGGCAGATCGATATTTCCGCCGATGCCACATTGCTGGCCTTGCTGGCGGAATTGAGCGCCTATCCGCCGCCGTCCCAACTGACGCAGCCCCGGGTGGTGCAGCGCCGGGTGGTGCAGCGCCACATGCCACAGGCGCGCGATGCCGCCAGTCTGGCGGTGCCGCTGCAATTCGTCACCGAGGCCGGCACGCTCAGCTTCTACAGCACCACCATGCTGTTCGGCACGCCGGTGGACATTACTTTGGCCGAACTGGCCATCGAATCCTTCTTTCCGGCTGATGCAGAAACCGCTGCCCTGCTGCGGCAGATGGCGGGTTAAACGGCGAGCCGGCTGAACGCCACCAGCAGGCCGCCGCCTGGGCCGCCAACCGGGCCACAAGCCGGGCCGGCCTGTTCCAGCCGGATCGTGATGCCATGCAACTCCGCCACCGCCTGGGCCAGCGCCAGCCCCAGGCCGTTACCCGGCGTGGTGCGGCTGCGTTCCAGCCGCACAAAACGCTGGAATACATGCTGGCGCTCGTCGGGTGGAATGCCCGGCCCATCATCAGCCACGCTGCCCAGGAAACCACCGACTTGATCCGGCCTTAATGTGAGGCGGATATGAGTACCCGGCGGGCAATGGCGGATGGCATTCTCAACCACATTGGCCAGCATCTGGGTCAGCAATTCACGATCACCCTGCAAAGCGATGCCGGGGGCAATCTCCGCCGTCAGGCTCTGCCCGGCATCCTCGGCCACGGCGGCATAGGCTTCGGCAATGGCGCTGAATATGGCGGAAAGATCAACCGGCTGGAAATTCGCCTTGCGCCGCCCGGCTTCAATCTGGGCGATGCGCAGCAGGGCGGCAAAGGTGGCAAGGATGGTATCCACCTCGGTTATCGCCTGATCGATGGCAGCTTCGTAATCCGCCGCCGAGCGTGATCTCAGCCGCGTCGTCTCCAGCCGCTGGCGCAGCCGGCTCAGCGGCGTGCGCAGATCATGGGCGATGTCGTTGGAGACCTGACGCAGGCTGTCCATCAGCTTTTCCAGCCGATCCAGCATGTCGTTCAGGCCCAGGGCGAGGCGATCAAGTTCGTCGCCGGTGCCGCGCGTTGGGATGCGGCCCTGCAGATCGCGCTGCACGATTTCCTGCGCCGTGCGGCTGATTGCCTCAATGCGGCGCAGAAAGCCGGCACTCAGCACCAGGCCGCCGCCCACTGCCAGGATCAGCATGCCGGCCAGCGCAATCAGGAAAGTCCGGGCGATGATTTCCTCGGTTTCCACCATGCGGAAACCATCCTCGCCCACCACCAGATAGGCACCGCCCGGCAAGGCGCGGCCGAACGCCACCAGGGCATGCTCGGCCCATTCCTCGGCATCCTCGTCATCGTCAAACCTGGCACGCGGCGGCGGCAATTCATGCCAGCCCTCCGAACGCACCGGCGGCCCCTGCTCCACCGGCGGCCCCGGCTCCACCGACGGCATTGGCATATTGCCCGCCAGCATGGTGCCATCGGCAGCCAGCAGCAGATAATAGGTGGTATTATGCTTGCCGGAGGCGATGCGGCGCTCGATCTCGGCTACCACCGCCGCCAGGCCGCCGCGTGGCAAATCCTCGGTCACGGTGGCGATTTCGTTTTCCACGATGCGGGTCAGTTCACCACGCAGCGACTGGCTCGCCAGCACATAGACCACAAAAAACAGCAGCAAAACCGACAGGCCAAAGACCGCAGCATAAAGCGCCGCCAGGCGAAAGCCGGTGGTGCGCAGCAATCTATGAATCTGGCGCATGCAGACTGTATCCGGCGCCCCGCACGGTGTGGATCAGTTCCGCCTTGAAGCCGCGATCCACTTTGCCGCGCAGCCGGCTGATATGGGTTTCCACCACATTGGTCTGCGGATCGAAATGAAACTCCCACACATGCTCCAGCAGCATGGTGCGGGTCACCACGCGGCCGGCATGGCGCATCATGTATTCCAGCAGCTTGAATTCCTGCGGCTGCAAATCGATGCGCCGCCCGGCCCGGCTGACCTGGCGCTTGAGCAGATCGAGTTCCAGATCGGCGACGCGCAACTGGGTCTCGACCTGGGCAATCGGCGGTCGCCGCGCCAGGGCATTGATGCGGGCATTCAGTTCGGCGAAGGCAAACGGCTTCACCAGATAATCATCCGCACCGGCCTCCAGCCCCTCGACCCGGTCGTCGATGCCGCTCAACGTGGTGAGGAACAGGACCGGCGTGCGGATGCCGGCGCCCCGGATGGTCTTGACGATGCCGAGACCATCCAGGCCTGGCAGCATGCGGTCGATCACCATCACATCGTAGGTCTCCCCTGCCGCCATGAACAGGCCATCGCGGCCATTGGCGGCATGGTCCAGCACATGCCCGGCCTCGCGCAGCCCCTCGGTGATGAAACGGGCGGTTTCCTGGTCGTCTTCGATCAATAGCAGTTTCATGGCCTGACTTCCGATGGCCTGCCAGTATAAATCCCACCACCCTGCCGCGACATGGCCCCAACATTACCAATTCGTAATCTTCAGGCCATGCCGCGACAAGCCGGCTTTTGGCAGAATGGGCGCCATGCGACACGCCCCTGACCGCCGCCGCCCATTGCCGCCGCGCCTGCATTTCTGGCTGCGCTGCCTGGCCCTGTTCATGCTGCTGGCCGCCCTGGTGCGCCTGGCGCTCACCATCTGGGTGGCGCTGGATACACCCGCCGCCGTGGCGCCGTTTCTGGCCGCCTGGGCTATCGGCCTGGCCGACGATATCGCCACCGGCCTGCTGCTTGGCCTGCCTTTCCTGCTCGGGCTTTACCTGCTGCAACGACCATTGCGCTGGCGCGTCGCCGGCTGGGCCGCGCATGGCCTGCTGCTGCTGCTGCTCGGCCTGGCGATTTTCAGCGCCGTGGCGGAAATCTTTTTCTGGGATGAATATAACAGCCGCTTCAATGGCATCGCGGTGTATTACCTGATCTTCCCGAAGGAGGTGCTGGGCAATATCCGCGAGAGTTTCGATTTGCGGCTCTATTTGCCGCCGATTGGCCTGGCTGTGCTGGCGATCTACTGGTGGCTGCTGCGCCGCCCGCTGCAAAAAGCGCTGCAGGCGCCGCTGCTGCTCGGCGAAAGGCCGCGCGCCCTGCTGGCCGGCATTGCCGCTGGCTTGCTGGCTTTGCCCTTCATCTATTTCGGCCCCTATGAACCGGCGGCCTCGCGCACGGTGAATGAATTGGCGGTGAATGGCATGCACAGTATCCTGCATGCCTTCGCCACCAATGACAGCAAATATGACGGCGTCTATGCCGGCATGCCGGAGGCCGAGGCCTTGCCGCTGCTGCGCAGCATGGTGCAGCAGGACAACACCACCAACCTGGCCCAGCCGGCGGAGCGCAGCCTGCTGCGCCGCGTCGATAACGGGCCGGCGCCGACGAAGAAGCTGAACGTGGTGCTGATCCTGGAGGAATCCTTCGGCTCGGTCTATTTCGAGGATGTGTTCGATCCCAAGCAGCAGGATTACCACAAAACCATCTCGCCGAACTGGCATCGCCTGGCCGATCAGGGCCTGCTATTCACCAATATCTATGCCACCGGCGACCGCACGGTGCGCGCCCTGGAAGCCATCTTCACCTCGTTTCCGCCCATCCCGGGCATCTCCACCGCGCGCCGCGCCGGCTCGGAAGGCATGAATTCCCTGCCCTTCCTGCTGCAACGCTTCGGCTATCGCACCGGCTTCCTCTATGGCGGCCCGACCAGCTTCGACAATATGGGGCATTTCTGGGCAACCACCGGCTTCCAGAATGTGTGGGGTGAACGCGATATCGCCGACCGCGGTTTCAAAACCATCTGGGGCGTGGCCGACGAATATATGTTCAAGGAAGCGCTGACCCGGATCGACGACATGGCGGCGCAGCCCGGGCCATTCTTCTTCGCCTGCCTGACCGTGACCAATCACCGTCCCTTCATGTATCCGGAGGGCCGGGTGGCACAAAAGCCATCACCGAATGAACGCGACCATGCCGCCGCCTATGCCGATTGGGCCCTGGGCCAGTTCATCGATGCGGCGCGCCAGAAACCCTGGTTCGACGATACCATCTTTGTGATGATCGGTGATCATGGGCCAAAAGTGTGGGGCGCTGCGCAAATCCCGGTACAGGCCTTCCGCGTGCCGTTGATCTTTCTGGCGCCGAAGCATATTGCGACGGCGCGGAATGCCGCGCTCGGGTCCAGCATGGATGTCGGCCCCACCCTGCTCGGCCTGCTCGGCCTGAGTTACGACAGTCCGTTTTTTGGCATCGATCTGCGCCGCCAGGCCCAGGATGGCCGGGGCCGTATCGCCATGGCGCATAATTTCGACGTGGCGGTGGGCGATGGCGCGCATGCCGTGGTGCTGACGCCGAAGGGCGATCTGCGCGGCTATACCATGCGCGCCGGGCCGCATCAGCTCGAACCCAGCCCGGATGCCACGCTGCCGGAATTGATCCGACGCCAGGCGGTGGCGCAGACCCAGACCGCGCATCGCATGTTCTATGCCCGGCAATATCACGCGCTGTCAGCACAACCGTGATATCGGCGGCCGCCGATTGCAGCCACTGCATGACTGAACTAGGCTCCGCCCCGCACCATTTATATGGAAAGGGGACGGAAACATGCAGCAGCTTTTCTCATTGGCGGGGCGCGTCGCGCTGGTCACCGGCGGCTCGCGCGGCATCGGCAAGATGATCGCCCGCGCCTTCATCGCTCAGGGCGCGAAGGTCTATATCACGGCGCGCAAGGCGGCGCCCTGCGACGCCACCGCCAAGGAACTTTCTGCCAATGGCGGCGAATGCATCGCGCTGCCGATTGATATTTCCACCCTGGACGGGGCGCACAAGCTGGCGAACGAGATCGCCGCGCGGGAAAGCCGGCTGGATATCCTGGTGAATAATGCCGGCGCGGCCTGGGCGGCAGATTTTGACGTGTTTCCGGAAGGCGGCTGGGACAAGGTGATGAACCTCAATCTCAAGGCGCCGTTTTTCCTCACCCAGAGTCTGGCCGGGCTGCTGCGTGCCGCCGCCAGCGCCGAGAAGCCGGCCAAGGTGATCAACATCGCCTCGATCGACGGCATCTTTGTCAATCCACTGGAAACCTATTCCTATGCCGCCAGCAAGGCCGGCCTGATCCATCTCACCCGCCGCATGGCGGCCAAGCTGATCCAGGATCATATCGTGGTCAGCGCCATCGCGCCCGGCCCGTTCGTTTCCGACATGAATGTGGATGCGCGCGACCATGGCGATGCGGTGGCGAAGCGCGTGCCGGCCGGCCGCATCGGCACCGAGGATGACATGGCCGGCGCCGCCATTTTCCTGGCCTCGCGGGCCGGCGACTACGTGGTCGGCTCGACGCTGACCGTGGATGGCGGCGTCGCCTTTGGCCGCACCGGTTTTGACGGCGCGACCTGGAGCGAATGACGCGTTCAGGCCGTCGCCAGTTCGGCGGCGGCCTGGCGCAGCTTCTGCCGGAACATCGCGGCATTGGCGCGGGTGAAGCGCGCCGAGGGCACGGCCAGATTGAGCATGCCGAGCAGCTTGCCTTCGGCCAGCACGGCGGTGGCCATGCCGATGATGCCGATGGTGAATTCCTCGCGCGCATAGGCAAAGCCATCGCGCCGCGCCGCTTCAATTTCCGGCCACAAAACTTCCGGCCCGTTCAGGGTATGTGGCGTGAAACTCTCAAACCGGGTGCGCGCCAGATAGGCGCGGATTTCCGTATCGGTCAGCAGTGACAGCACGATCTTGCCCGACGAGATCGCATAAAGCGGCGCCTTCTCGCTCACCCGCATCGTATAGGTGAGCGCCTGACCGCCGGTCTGGGTGGCAATCGCCACCACGTGATCCCCCTCCCGCACATAGAAGCCGGCCGTCTCGCCAGTCTCGGCTGAAAGCCGGCGCAGCAGCGGGCGCACCTTTTCCAGCAGGCCCGGCGCCGGGCGCCGCCGCGCCAGATCGGAAATGCGCGGCCCGAGCCGATAGGCGGCACTGGCAGCGTCCTGCTCCAGATAACCACGCGCCACCAGATTGCCCAGCAGATGAAACAGACTGCTACGCGGAATGCCCAGGCTTTGCATCAGTTGCGAGAAAGCGACCTGGCCATCGGCCACCGCCTCCAGGATATCCAGCACGCGCACGGCGGATTTCACCGGCATGGCGCTGCCGGTCGCAGGATCGGCGGCCGGCTTGTCGCGCTTGACAGGCCGCGGCTTATCGGTTTTTGTAAGTCTCGACATATGAACCAGTTTACATATGTGAACTTATTTTGGCAAGGCCGCAATGGCGGCTCGGGATGCAAACGGAAAGCGGAAGATGACCCCGGAAGAACGGAATGAACGGCTGGCGATTGCCGACCTGTTGCAGAACTGGGTGGTGTGGCGCGATGCCGGTGACTGGGAGCGATTCCGCAGCGTGTGGCATGAGGATGGCTGGATGATGGCCACCTGGTTCCAGGGTCCGGCGGCGGATTTCATCCGCGTCAGCCAGGAAGGCTGGGCCAAGGGCGTCAGCATCCTGCATTTCCTGGGCGGCCTCTCCATCGACCTGGCCGGCAACCGCGCCATCAGCCAGACCAAGATGACGATCTCGCAGCGCGCCCCGGTGCAAGGTATTTCCTGCGATGTGGTCTGCACCGGCCGCTTCTACGATTTCCTGGAAAAGCGTGACGGCAAATGGGGCGTGGTGATCCGGCAACCGATCTATGAAAAGGATCGCCTGGACCCGGTGACCCCGGGCGCCGCGCCGGTGCTGGATGCCACCAAGCTGGCAGCCCTGCCGGAAGGCTATCGCCATCTGGCCTATATCCAGGAAGAAATCGGCTATCGCGTGAAGCGCGACATGCCCGGGCTGAAAGGCCTGGCGGTGGCCACCCTGTATGAGCGCGGCGCCGCCTGGCTGCGCGGCGAAAGAATCACGCCGCAGATGTTTCTGAGCTGAAATTTTTTCATCGCAACAAGCGTGGCGATCCGAGACCGCGCATCCGAGGAGGAACACCATGAAGAAGACGCTTTTGGCCTGCGTGATCGGCGCCGCCCTGCTTGCCACCCTGTCGCCCGCCGCCTTCGCCCAGGATTGGCCGAACCGCCCGGTGCGCATGGTGGTGGGCTTCGGCGCCGGTGGCGGCACCGATATCATCGCCCGCATCGTGGCCCAGCCGCTGAGCGAGATTCTCGGCCAGCCGGTGGTGGTGGAGAACAAGCCCGGTGCCGGCGGCACGATTGGCGCCGATACGGTGGCCAAGGGGCCGAAGGATGGCAGTGTCATCTTCATGATGAATAACGGCCATGCCGTCTCCGCCAGCCTGTACAAGACCCTGCCCTATGATTCGCTGAAGGATTTCGCCCCGGTTTCGCTGGTGGCGACCATGCCGCTGCTGATCACCGCCGGCAGCAAGCTGGCCACCGGCACTATCGACGGCCTGATCAAGCAGGCGCGCAGCGAACCGGGCAAGATCAAGTTCGCCTCGGTCGGCGTCGGCAGCACGCAGCATTTTGCCGGCGAGGTATTCCGCTCGCTGGCCGGCATCGATATCCGTCATGTGCCCTATCGCGGCACGCCGGCTGCCATCGCGGCGGTGCGCGGCGGCGAGGTGGAATTGCTGGTGGAAGTGGCCGCCCCGGTGGTGGGCCAGATCAAGGGCGGCGAATTGAAGGCCCTGGCAGTAACCTCGGCGCAGCGTTTCCCGGCGCTGCCCGATGTGCCTACCGTGGCCGAAGCCGGGCTGCCGGGCTACGATGTCACCACCTGGTATGGCCTGGCCTTCCCGGCCGGTACACCGGCGGCGATTGTCAGCAAGATGCAGGCTGCCGTGGTGCAGGCATTGGGCAAGGATAGTGTGCGCAAGCAGGTCACCGATGCCAGCTTCCTGCCGGCCACCAGCAACCCGGCCGATTTCACCCGCCACCTCGATTCCGAAATCAAGCGCTGGGGCCAGGTGATGCAGGAAGCCGGCGTGGCGCAGCAATAAGCCCGGGACCGGCAGGCCATGGCGCAGCAGGCAGCTTCCAGGATGACACGCGAGGCCCAGGCCGGTGCCTTCCTCGCGGTGGCGGGTGGCATCATCCTGCTGCTGACCTGGCCCTATCCGAGCGGCACGCCCTCGGATATCGGCCCCGGCTTCGTGCTGCAGGCTGCCGGCGCGCTGGTGGTCCTGCTCGGCCTGCTGATGCTGGTGCGTGGTCTGCGGCGCGGCGCGGCAGCCGGGGATGAGGAAGGCGGCGTCGCCAGCATGCGGCTGCGCCCCTTCATCGTGCCGGCGGCAATGGCCGGCTTCGGCCTGCTGCTGCCCTGGCTTGGCCTCGCCGTCACCGGCTTTGTCGCCACCTGGCTGGTCAGCTATGGCAGTTCCAGCCTGTCCTGGCGCGAAAGGCTGCTGGCCGCCCTGGTGCTCTCTGCCTTCGTCACTGCCCTGTTCGGCTATGGCCTCAACCTGCAAGTAAAGATCTGGCCATGATGGCGTCGCTGGAATCCTTCGCCTATGGCCTTGGCATCGCCCTGCAGCCGGGCAACCTGCTATTCTGCTTCATCGGCGCGCTCTGCGGCACCTTGATCGGCGTGCTGCCGGGCATCGGCCCGGTCGCCACCATCGCCATGCTGCTGCCGGTCACCTTCTATCTGCCACCGGTGGCGGCGCTGATCATGCTGGCCGGCATCTATTACGGCTCGCAATATGGCGGCTCCACCACCTCGATCCTGATGCGCGTGCCGGGCGAGACCGCCTCGGTGGTGACCTGCCTGGATGGCTATCAGATGGCGCTGCGCGGCCGTGCCGGTTCGGCTTTGGCGATTGCGGCGCTCGGCTCGTTCTTCGCCGGCATTGTCGGCACCATGCTGAATGTGCTGTTCGGCCCGGAATTTGCCAAGATCGCGCTGGCTTTCGGCTCGGCGGAATATTTCGGCCTGATGCTGCTCGGCCTTTCCATCTCCATCGTCATGTCGCATGGCTCGATGCTCGGCGCCATCGGCATGGTCGGGCTTGGCCTGATCCTGGGCAGCATCGGGCGTGACATCAATACCGGCTTCGCCCGCCTCACCTTCGGCGTGCCGGAACTGGGCGACGGCATCGGCTTCGTGCCGTTGGCGGTCGGCCTGTTCGGCCTGGCCGAAGTGATGCGCAACCTGGAAGGCGATGGCAGCATCGGCAGCATGGTGAAGAAAGTCGGCCGGCTCTGGCCCTCGCGCGAGGAAAGCCGCCGCGCCGCGCCCGCCGTGCTGCGTGGCACGCTGGTCGGCACCCTGCTCGGCATCCTGCCCGGCGGCGGTTCCATCCTGGCATCCTTCAGTTCCTATGGCCTGGAAAAGCGCCTGTCACGCCGGCCGCAGGAATTCGGCCATGGCGCGGTGGAAGGCCTGGCCGGCCCGGAATCGGCCAACAATGCCGCTGCCCAGGCCTCGTTCATTCCGCTGCTCACCCTGGGCATTCCGCCCAATGCAGTGCTGGCCTTGCTGGTCGGCGGCATGATGATCCATGGCATCGCACCAGGCCCCACGGTGATGACCGAGCGGCCCGACCTGTTCTGGGGCCTGATCGCTTCCATGCTGATCGGCAATGTCATGCTGGTGATCATCAACCTGCCGCTGGTCGGCCTCTGGGTGCAATTCCTGAAAGTGCCGTACAGGCTAATGTTCCCAGCCATCTTCCTGTTCTGCTGCATCGGCGTTTATGGCGTGAATGGCAGTGTATTCGAGGTCATGCTGGCAGTTGGTTTCGGCCTGCTCGGCTACCTGCTCTCGAAACTCGATCTGGAGCCGGCGCCACTGGTGCTGGGCTTTGTGCTCGGGCCGCTGATCGAGGAGCATCTGCGCCGCGCGCTGACACTTTCCGATGGCGACCCGACCGTATTCGCCACCAGGCCGCTGGCCGCCACGCTGATTGTGCTGGCTTTGCTGGTACCCTGCCTGGTGCTGCTGCCGCGCTTCGGCCGCCAGCGCGACGAAATCTTCCAGAGCGAAAGCTGATATCAGATAATGCCGGCTGGCGGCTTCAGCCCTGGGCGGTCGCCAGTTCCAGTCTTGTGCCGTATTTCAGCCGCTCCATCGAGAATTTGGAGCTGACATCCGACAGTCCCGGCACCGCCGCAATCAGGCGGCGATAGACCCGGTCATAATGCTGGATGTCGCGCACCACCACTTTCAGCAGATAGTCGATATCGCCGCTCATGCGGTGGCATTCGACAATTTCCGGAATCCCCTGCACGCCACGCGCAAAACTCTCCAGCCAGGCGGCGTTATGCTGATTGGTGCGGATCGAGACAAAGGCGGTGACATCCAGCCCCACCGCCGCCGGATTGACCAGGGCCACCCGGCGCTCGATCACCCCGGCCGCTTCCAGCCGCTTGATCCGGCGCCAGCACGGATTGGCCGACAGCCCGACCCGCTCGGCGATGCTTTGCAGCGGCAAGGCGGCATCCTCCTGCAATATCCCAAGGATATGCCGATCGATGCTATCCATCTCCACTTTATCGCTCATTATTGGGAAAATATTATAATATCAGCCACCGCACAATCGAAATATGGGAAAATTTCCCCGCATCCTGGGGCCAATATGCTGCCCACGGCATTTCCGGGGGAATCTCATGCTACCCACAGCAAATCTTTGGCAGCGGCTGTTCCAGGCCCATCCGGCTTCGGTGGGCGAAAGCTATGTCGAGCATCTGGGGGTGGCGAGCAGCTTCGGCATCCGCATGCTGCTGGGTGGCCTGGCCTGCCTGGCCCATGGCCTGTTTCCTTTCCTGTTCACCAGCACCGGCAGCGCCCTGATCCGGCAATTGCATGGCGAGATGGTGGAACATCGCCGCCGCCAGGATTTGCCCGCAACGCTGATGCATACTGCCGGCGGCGAGTGAGGCAATTGCCCTCTGCCGCCTGAAGCGCTATCTGTGCGGTGCGAAGGAGCATCGCCATGGCCACCGCTGCCGACATTTTTCTATTTTCTTACGGCACCTTGCAGTTGGAAGAGGTGCAGCTTGCTTCATTTGGCCGCAAGCTGGAAGGCCAGGCCGATGCGCTGCCCGGCTATTGCCAGACCATGCTGGAAATCACCGATCCGGCCGTGCTGGCCACCAGCGGCGAAAAATTCCACCCCATCGTGACGCCATCCGGCGATCCGGCCGATGCCGTACCCGGCCAGGTGTTTCGCATCAGCGCCGCCGAACTGGCCGCCGCCGATGCCTATGAGGTGGACGATTATCAACGGATTGAAGTGACCCTGCGCTCGGGCATCCGTGCCTGGGTCTATGTCAAAGCCTGAGACCACCAAGCATGACCAGCCTCGCCCCCAATCCCGCCCATGCCGCCCAGCTTGAAGCGGCCACCAGCATGATCCTGTCGCTCTCCTGCCTCGACCGCCCGGGCATCGTCTCGGCGGTATCCGGCTTCCTGCTGCAACAGGGCGGCAACATCCTGGATGCGCAGCAATTCAGCGACAAGGAAACCGGCCTGTTTTTCATGCGGGTGCTGTTTGAATGCCCGCCGCAGCCCACCGGCCGCATCGGCGACCTGTTCGCCCCGGTGGCGGCCAATCTGGGCATGACCTGGAAATTGCAGCCGGCGCAGCAACGCCAGCGCGTGATGATCCTGGTCTCGAAATTCGACCATTGCCTGGCCGATCTGCTTTACCGCACCCGCATCGGCGAATTGCCGATGGAGGTCAGCGCCGTGGTGTCCAATCACCCGCGCGCGGTCTATGGCAATCAGGATTTCAACGGCGCGGCCTTCCATTACCTGCCGGTGACCGCAGCCACCAAGCCGGAGCAGGAGCGCCGCCTGCTGGAACTGGTGCGCGAAACCCAGACCGATCTGGTGGTGCTGGCGCGCTACATGCAAATCCTGTCCAACGACCTGTCGGGCGCGCTGGAAGGCCGCTGCATCAATATCCACCATTCCTTCCTGCCCGGCTTCAAGGGCGCCAAGCCGTATCATCAGGCCTTTGATCGGGGCGTGAAGCTGATCGGCGCCACGGCGCATTATGTCACCCGCGACCTGGATGAAGGCCCGATCATCGAACAGGATGTGGAGCGCATCAGCCATCGCGATACGCCGGACGACCTGGTGCGCAAGGGCCGCGATATCGAGCGTCGCGTGCTGGCGCGGGCTTTGCTCAACCATCTGGAAGGGCGCGTCATTATAAACGGCCGCAAAACCGTGGTTTTCTCAGCCTAACCACCTATGCTGAAAATTTGAGCAAAATTTTCTTCGCCCGATAATAAATCAAATTCTCTTGCCCTGCCTGTAACAGCCTCGCCATAATCCGCCGCGTTGCAGCAGACAAGTGGATGATCGGGTGAACTGGGCGCATCTCTTGCCGGAACGTGAGGCCGGGCAGACCATCCAGGGTGCCTTGCGCCAATCGATCATCGGCGCCATCGGCGATGGCCGCCTGGCGCCGGGCCAGCGCCTGCCGCCTTCGCGCGCCCTGGCCGAGCGGATGGGCGTGGCGCGCAATACCGTGATCGCGGTGTATGAGGAACTGGTGGCGCGCGGCTACCTGATCTCCACCGAGCGGCGCGGCTATTTTGTTGAAGGCCAGGCCGGTCAACTGGCGGTGAACGAGAATGCCGAACGGCCGGAAGGCGGCCGGCAGCAGACCGACTGGTCGGCGCGCTTCGCCACCACGCCGGCCGCCTGGCGCCATATCTCCAAACCCACCAACTGGCAGGATTACCGCTTTCCCTTCATCTACGGCCAGGTCGATCCGGAATTGTTTCCGGTGGCGGTATGGCGCACCTGCTCGCGCGATGCACTGGGCCGCGCCGCGGTGAATTACTGGGCCGCCGATCATGCGGTAGACGACGACCCGCTGCTGATCGAGCAGATTTGCCGCCAGATCCTGCCGCAACACGGCGTGTTTGCCCGGCCGGAGGAAGTGCTGGTCACCCTCGGCTCGCAGCATGGCCTGTATCTTCTGTCGCAATTGCTGGTGCGGCCGGGGGAGAAGGTCGGCATCGAGGAACCCGGTTATACCGATGCGCGCAACATCTTCGCGCTCAGTCGCGGCCAGGTGCGCGGCGTGCCGGTGGATGCCGGCGGCCTCTGCCTCGGCCCCTGGCTGGATGGCCTGCGCTATGCCGTAGTGACCCCGGCGCATCAATGCCCCACCATGGTGACGATGCCGAATGAGCGGCGCCAGGCCCTGCTGCAATGGGCGCGCGATGCCGATGCAGTGCTGATCGAGGATGATTACGAGGGCGAAACCCGCTTTGAAGCCAATATGCCGGCGCTGAAATCGATGGATCGCGACGGTCGCGTGATCTATCTCGGCACGCTGTCCAAACTGCTGGCGCCAGGGGTGCGGATCGGCTTCATGGTGGCGCCGGCGCCGGTGATCCGTGAAGCGCGGGCGCTGCGCCGCCTGATGCATCGCAGCGCGCCACTGAATAACCAGCGCACCGCCGCCATCTTCCTCGCCGAGGGGCATTGCCAGGGCCTGGTGCGCAGCCTGCGCCAGGCCTTGAAGGAACGCTGGGAAGTGATCTGCGCCGCCGTGGCGGTGGCGCTGCCGGATTTCCGCCGTTCGCCCAGCATTGGCGGCTCCAGCATCTGGCTGACCTGCCCGGCCGATATCCAGCCGGCGGCCCTGCTGGCGAAAGCCCGCGAACGCGGCGTGCTGTTTGAACCGGGCGAGCCATTCTTTGCCCAGCCGCCGGCCGAACAGCATTTCCGCCTCGGCTTTTCCTCCATTCCGGCCAGCCGCATTCCGGATGGCGTGCGGGCCTTGGCTGCCGCCGTGGCCGATCTGCGGCGCGGCTGAGCACCACCTTCCACTTCTGGACCAAGCGGCTAGCCGGGCTTGGCCCTACACGCAGACGCTGTGCGGCGTTCAATCTAGCCCCATCATATTCAGCGTCGGCGAGGACCCAGCGTGATCACAGCCACCAAGATTTTCCAGGCCCGCAAGATCATCACCATGAACCCGGCGATTCCCACCGCCACCCATGTGGCGGTGCATGGCGACCGCATCCTGGCAGTGGGCCAGGCCGCCGACATGGCGCCGTGGCAGGATGCGCCGCTGGATACCAGCTTTGCCGACAAGGTGCTGCTGCCCGGTTTTGTGGAAGGCCACAGCCATATCATGGAAGGCGGCATCTGGGATTATCCCTATGTCGGCTTCTATGACCGTATCTCGCCCGATGGTGTGCGCGTGCAGGGCCTGGAAAGCATCGATGCCGTGGTGGAGCGGCTGCGCCAGGTTTCCGATGCGATGAGCGACCCGAACGAAATCCTGTTCGCCTGGGGCTTCGATCCGATCTACTTTGGCGGCCGGCGCATGACGCGGCAGGACCTCGACCGGGTTTCCACCACGCGGCCGGTGCTGGTGATTCATGCCAGTTTCCATATCCTGAACCTGAACAGCTTCACCTTCGACAAGATCGGCATCGACCGCAGCACCAATATCGACGGCGTGCCGAAGGCGGAAGATGGCAGCCCGAGGGGCGAATTGCAGGGTGTGGCGGCCCGCCTGCGGCTGTTCCGTGGCCTGCAATGGTCGGCAATCAACGAGATGGCGAAACCCGAGCATGTGCGCCGCTTCGGCCGCTCGGCGGTGATCATGGGTGCCACCACCGTCACCGATCTGCATAATGAAATGCCGGAACTGACCCTGACCAATTATCGGCAGGTGGCGGCGGAGCCGGATTTCCCGATCCGCCTGGTGCCGGCATTGTCACGCGTCGGCCTGACGCCGGAAGCCACCATCGAGTATATGCGCAAATTGCAGAGCCTGAGCAGCGCCAAGCTGCATTTCGGCTTTGTCAAACTGATCGTCGATGGCTCGATCCAGGGCTTCACCGCGCGGCTGCGCTGGCCCGGCTATCACAATGGCGCCGATAACGGCCTGTGGTATATCGCGCCGGATGAATTGCGCGAGGTGATCGCCAAGCTGCATGCGGCGCAGATACATATGCATATTCACACCAATGGCGATGAGGCCACCGAGCTGGTGCTGAATGCCATCGAGGCGGCGCAGCATGCCACCCCTTGGGCCGATCACCGCCACACGCTGCAACATTGCCAGATGGCAAGCCAGCAGCAATTCCGCCGTATCAAGGCGCTTGGCCTCTGCGTCAACCTGTTTTCCAACCACATCTACTATTGGGGCGAGCAGCATTACGCCATCACCATGGGGCCGGAACGCGCCACGCGCTTCAATTCGGCCGCCACGGCGTTGCGCCTCGGCATCCCGATGGCACTGCATTCCGATGCCCCGGTGACACCGCTGGCGCCGCTTTTCACCGCCTGGTGCGCCGTCAACCGCCTGACCGGCACCGGCCGCGTGCTGGGGCCGGAAGAGCGGATTTCCGTGCTGGAGGCGCTGGCGGCCGTCACCATCGGCGCCGCCTACACGATGCGCATGGATCATCTGGTCGGCAGCATCGAGATCGGCAAGTACGCCGATTTCGCCGTGCTGGAACAGGATCCGCTCAGCATCGATCCGGTGAAACTGAAGGATATTCCGATCTGGGGCACGATCTGCGGCGGCCAGCCATTCCAGGCCCCGGCTATCCGCTGATCCAGTCATCCGCTGACCCGACCATGCCGGAGCAACCGCCGACCAGCCGCGAAAAAATCCCGCTGACGGTGATCGGCGGCTTTCTCGGCGCCGGCAAGACCACCTTTCTCAATCATCTGCTGCGCCAGGACCGGCGCCGCTACACTGTGCTGGTGAATGATTTCGGCGCCGTGAATATCGACGCGGCGCTGATCGAAAGCCATGACGGCGGCACCATCAGCCTGAAGAATGGCTGCATCTGCTGCACCATCGCCGATGGCCTGTCGGAAACCCTGATGCGGGTGCTGGATGCGCCGGTGCCGCCCGAGCATATCGTGATCGAGGCCAGCGGTGTGGGCGATCCCTGGCAGATTGCCGAAGTGGCGCTGATCGAACCCGATCTGCACCTGGCCGCCGCCATCGTGCTGGTGGATGCCGAAAGGCTGCCGGCGCAGCTTGCCGATCCCTATATCGCCGACACGGTGCGGCGCCAGCTGACCCGCGCCGATCTGTTGTTGCTGAACAAGGCCGATCTGGTGGATGGCACCGGTCTGGCCTGGGCGCAAAGCCTGCTGCGCCAGGCCGTGCCGCATGGCCGCATTCTGCCCACCATCCAGGCCGCCCCGCCACTGGCGCTGCTGGATTTTGACCGCGACACCGACAGCGTTGCCGCCACCGCATTGCCGCCGGTGAGCGAGCATGGCATCCGCCGCTGGCTCTATCGCCGCGCCACGCCGTTTGATCGCGCCCTACTGGAACATCTGCTGCAGCGCCTGCCGCCGGGCCTGCTGCGGCTGAAAGGCTGGTGCCGGCTGACCGGCGAGGCGCAGCCCTATCTGCTGCAGATGACCGGTGCGCGCTGGAGCCTGACCCAGGCCACCGCCCTGCCCGCCGCCCTCTTGGCCGGCGATACCCTGCTGATCGGCCTCGGCACGCCGGAAATGCCGGCGGAGGACACCCTTGCAGGGCTGTTTGACAGCGTAACCACCGCCCGGGCGGCGCTGGCATAGTGGATATCGCTGCCGTGGCCCTACGGCAGTGCAACATGGCTTGTCACAGTATCGCCATGACCCAGGAACTTTCCGCCACAAGCAGCAATCCGGATCATGCCAAGGCGCTGGCCTGGCTCGACCGGGTGCAGAATAACCACCTGATCGGCGGCGCTTTTGTGCCGGCCACCGATGGCACCGGCTTCACTGTGATCAACCCGGCCAGCTTGCAGCCGCTGGCCCAGGCCGCCGCCGGCAAGGCAGCGGATGTGGCTATCGCCGTGGCGGCGGCCAAGGCAGCGCAGCCCGGCTGGGCCGGCATTGCGGCCCGCCAGCGCGGCAAGCTGGTGGCTGCCGCCGGCCGTGCTCTGCTCGCGGAAGCGGAAAGCATCGCCATCCTGCTGGCCATGGAAACCGGCAAGGCCTTGCGCACCGAATGCCGCGGCGAATTACGCGTGGCGGCCGACTTGCTGGAATTCTATGGCGGCCTGGCTTCCGAATTGAAAGGCGAAACCCTGCCTTTCAGCCCCGACAGCCTGGCGGTGACGCTGCGCGAGCCGCTCGGCGTAGTGGCGGCCATCCTGCCCTGGAATGTGCCGCTGGTGCTGATGATGCTGAAAGTGGCGCCCGCCCTGGTGGCCGGCAACAGCGTGGTGATCAAGGCCGCCGAGGAAGCGCCCTTCGCCACCCTGGCTGCGGCCTGGCTGCTGGCGGAATACCTGCCGGCCGGCGTGGTCAATGTGGTGGTTGGCGACGGGCCGGATTGCGGTGCGCCGCTGACGCGCCATCCCGATGTGGCGAAGATCACCTTCACCGGTTCGCAGCCGGTGGGCGAGATCGTGTATCAGGCCGGCGCCGAGCGCATCATCCCGGTCAGCCTGGAACTGGGCGGCAAAAGCCCGATGATCGTGTTCGCCGATGCCGATATCGAACGCAGCGTGGACGGTGCCATTGCCGGCATGCGCTTCACCCGCCAGGGCCAGAGCTGCACCGCCGCCAGCCGCATCTATGTGCATGCCGAGTTGATGCCGGCCTTCACCGCGCGGCTGCGCGAAAAACTGGATGCCCTGGTGATCGGCGATCCGCTGGATGAGGCCACCGATATCGGCACCATCATCTCGCCGGCCCAGAAAGCCACCATCGACCGCTACGTGGCTTTGGGCGAAGCCACACCAGGCGCCAGCGCCACGCGCTGCGGCAAAATGGCCCTGGGCGACGGCATGCAGCCCGACCTGTTCATGCAGCCGGTGCTGTTTGCCGGCCTGCCGGCGGATAGCCCGCTGCTGAGTGAAGAAATTTTCGGCCCGGTGACGGTGCTGGTGCCGTGGACCGACTACGAAAGCGTGCTGGCGGCGGCGAATGACAGCCCGTTCGGTCTCGCCGCCACGGTATGGACGCGCGATCTCGGCCGCGCCCTGGATGCCACGCGGCGGATCAATGCCGGCTATGTGCAGGTGAACCAGAACCTGACCATCCAGCCCAATCTGAGTTATGGCGGCTTCGGCAAATCCGGCCTCGGCAAGGAAGCCTCGCTGGAAGCCATGCTGGAACATTTCACCCGCAAGAAAACCATCGTTTTCGCCGGCATGTAATGGGGATCAGCGCACTGCAGCAGCTTTTCGACACCACGCCGCTCCCGGCCTTTGCTTTTGCCGCTTTTGCCCTGCTGGCAGCGGCGATCTTGCGCAGCTTTGCCGGGTTCGGCTTTGCCCTGGTGGCGGTGCCGCTGACCAGCATGGCGCTGCCACCTTCGCGGTCAGTGCCGGTGGTGTTTCTGCTGCAATTGCTGATCGGCGCCCTGGATACCTTGCGCCATCATCGCGCCTTTGACCGCAGCTTCATCACCATGGCGCTGGTGGCCTGCGCCGCCACGCCGCTCGGTGTCTATCTGCTCGCCATTGCGCCGGCCAATGTGGCCCGCCTGACCATTGCCGCGATGATGCTGTGTGGTGTGCTACTGCTATGGCGGCCCTACGCATTGCCATTGCAGCCCGGCCATGGCCTGGGTGCGCTGGCCGGCATTGGCGTTGGCCTGTGCAATGGCGTCGCTGCCATGCCCGGGCCGCCGGCCATTGCCTATTCGCTGCTCACCGGGATGCCTGCGGATCGGGCGCGCAAATCGCTGATGGTGCTGTTCTTCATCACCGCGCTGGCCGGCGTGCCGAGCGCCATGGCTTTTGGTATCGCCGATAACGCCACGTTGCTGCTGGCTGCCGCATCGCTGCCGGTGATCATGCTGGGTTCCTGGATCGGTGAATTACTTTTTCGACGCTTTGGTACAAAAACTTTTCGGCAAGTGGCTTTGTTGACTCTGCTTGGTGCAGCGCTTGCTATGTGCGGGCGCGAATTCTGGCTGATAAGCCAATCCCATTGACCTTGCCAGCTGGGGAGCCTGGCGATCAAACAAGGAGGTTCTGCAATGACATTGAACATCACCCGACGCATCTTCGGCCTTGCCGGCGCCAGCGCCCTGGCATTGCTGCTCGGCACCAGCCATCTTGCGGCGCAACCCAAACCGGGCGGCACCCTGGTGATCGGCACCACCCAGGCACCACGCCACTTCAATGGCGCCGTGCAATCCGGCGTCGCCACGGCTTTGCCCAGCACGCAGATTTTCGCCAGCCCACTGCGCTATGACGACAAATGGAACCCGCAGCCCTATCTGGCCGAATCCTGGGAACAATCCTCGGATGGCAGGACGGTGACGCTGAAGCTGGTCAAGAATGCCGTGTTCCATGATGGCAAGCCGCTGACCTCGGAAGACGTCGCTTTCTCGATCGCCACCATCAAGGCCAATCATCCGTTCCAGACCATGCTGGCGCCGGTGGAAACGGTGGAGACGCCCGACCCGCATACTGCGGTGATCAAGCTGTCGCGGCCGCATCCGGCCCTGCTGCTGGCGATGTCGCCGGCCCTGATGCCGATCATCCCGAAGCATGTCTACGGCGTCGGCGGCGATGTGAAGGTGCATCCGGCCAATGTCAAGCCGGTCGGCTCGGGGCCGTTCAAGCTCACCGAATACAAGCAGGGTGAATATTACACGCTGGAGAAATTCGACAAATTCTTCCGCCCCGGTCTGCCTTTCCTCGACAAGATCGTGGTACGGCTGATCCCGGATGAAAACAACCTGCTGATCGGCCTGGAGCGCCAGGAGATCAACATGGTGCCGTTCATCTCCGGTGTGCGCATCATCGACCGCATCGAGAAGATGAAGAATGTCATCGTCACCCAGAAGGGTTATGAAGGCATCGGCCCGATCAACTGGCTCGCCTTCAATACCAAGAAGAAGCCGCTCGACGATGTGCGGGTACGCCAGGCCATCGCCTATGCCGTGAATCGCGATTTCATCACCGGCAAGCTGATGGGCGGCAAGCCGGACCAGGTACTCGGCCCGATCATCAACACCTCGCCCTTCGCCGACCCGACGCTGGAAGCCTACAAGCTCGACCTCAAGAAGGCCGAGAAGCTGCTGGATGACGCCGGCTACAAGAAGGGTGCCGATGGTGTGCGTTTCCCGCTGCAGGTCGATTTCATCCCCGGCAACGACGAGCAGCAGCGCAACCTGGCGGAATATCTGCGGCCGCAGCTCAAGAAGATCGGCATCGCGGTGGAAGTGCGTGCGGCGCCGGATTTCCCGACCTGGGCGCAGCGCGTCGCCAGCCATGATTTTGATCTGACCTTCGATCTGGTGTTCAACTGGGGCGATCCGGTGATCGGCGTGGCACGCACCTATCTCACCTCGAATATCCGCAAGGGTGTGATCTGGTCCAATACCCAGCAATATTCCAATAGCCGGGTGGATCAGTTGCTGGAACAGGCCGCTGTGGAAACCGACACCACCAAGCGCAAGGCACTCTACACCGAGTTCCAGAAACTGGTGGTGGCGGATGTGCCGATCCACTTCATCAATTCGGTGCCGTATCGTACCGCCGCCGTATCGAGCCTGGGCAACCTGCCCACCTCGATCTGGGGTCCGATGTCGCCGATGGATGAACTCTACTGGCAGAATCGCTGAAGCCTAGCCCATCTCACCTCAAGCATACCGGATCGCCATGGCCCTGTTTCGGGATATTCTGATCAAACTCGCCAATGCAGCCTTGCTGCTGCTGGCGGTGGTGATCCTGAATTTCAGCCTGATTCATGCTGCTCCTGGCGATCCGGCCCAGGTGATTGCCGGCGAGATGGGCGGCGCCTCGCTGGAGGTGATTGCTGAAATCCGCCAGCGTTATGGCCTGGATCAGCCTTTGGCGCAGCAGATGCTGACCTATGTCGGCCGCGTGCTGCATGGCGATTTTGGCCATTCCTTCTATTTCAACGAACCGGTGACGAAACTGATCCTGCAACGCATGCCGGCCACCATCCTGCTGGTGCTGGCCGCGCTACTGCTGGCAGTGCTAACCGGCACCCTGCTGGGGGTGCTGAGCGCGCGGCGGCCGAACAGCCTGCTGAGCCATTTCGTTACACTATTTTCGCTCGCCGGCTATGCCGCCCCGGTCTTCTGGACCGGGCTGATGCTGATCCTGCTCTTCGCCTCCTATATCCCGCTCTTTCCAGCCAACGGTATGGCCGATGTGGCACATCCCAAACAGGGCATCGCCTATATCCTGGATGTGCTGCATCACCTGACTCTGCCGGCCCTGACACTCGGCATTGTCTATATGGCGCAATATAGCCGCCTGGCCCGCACCAGCATGATCGATGCCCTGCGTGCCGATTATATCCGCACCGCGCGCGCCAAGGGGCTGCGCGAAACCGTGGTGGTGTTCAAACATGCTTTGCGCAACGCGCTGATCCCGGTGGTGACCATGGTCGGCCTGCAATTCGGCCATCTGTTTGCCGGCGCGGTACTGGTGGAAACCGTGTTCAGCTGGCCCGGCCTCGGCCGCCTGGTGTTCGAATCGATCCTGCGCCGCGACTATCCCACCCTGCTCGGCGTGCTGTTCTTCTCGGCCCTGCTGGTGATGCTGGCCAATATCCTGACCGATCTAGCCTATCGCCTGATCGATCCGCGTATCCGGGTGCGGCAATGAGCGAGGCCAAGACCGCTACCGCCGCGCATCATTCGCCAGGACGCGAAACCCTGGCGCTGTTCCTGCACAATCCCACCGGCCTGTTCGGCTGCGCGCTGCTGCTGCTGGTGTTGCTGGCAACATTGATCGGCCCGCTGCTTTATCCGCTCGATCCCTTCGACATTGCCGGCGCGCCGTTCTCGGCGCCGGATGAATATAACTGGCTCGGCACCGACTATCTCGGCCGCGATATCCTGGCCGGTCTGCTGGTCGGCGGGCGTGCCACCCTGGCGGTGGGCGCCGTGGCGGCCTTGATCACCCTGGTGATCGGCATTGCCATCGGTGCGCTGAGCGGCTTTTTCGGTGGTGTGCTGGATATCGTGCTGATGAAGATCACCGAATTCTTCCAGGTGCTGCCGACACTGCTTTTCGCCATGGTGCTGGTGACATTGTTCGGCGCATCGCTGGAAACCATCACCATTGCCATCGGCGTGGTGAGCTGGACCGGTGTGGCCCGCCTGACACGGGCGGAATTCCTGCGCATCCGCGAGCTGGATTATGTCAAGGCGGTGACAGCGGCGGGCGGCGGCCCGGGCTATATCATCCTGCGTGTCATCCTGCCCAATGCCTTGCCGCCGATCATCGTGGCGGCCGCCTTCGCCATCGGTGTCGCCATCCTGTTCGAGGGTGGCATGAGCTTCCTCGGCCTGGGCGATCCCAATGTGATGAGCTGGGGCCTGATGATCGGCCAGAACCGCAATTATGTGCTGGATGCCTGGTGGGCGGTGCTGGTGCCGGGCAGCGCCATCTTCATCGCCGTGCTCAGTGTCAGCCTGATCGGCGACGGCATCAACGACGCGCTCAATCCGCGTCTGCGCAAACGGTGAGCGCCATGGCCCCGGCATCGCAACCAATCCTGCAGATCGAGGACTTGACCGTCTGCCTGCAGCAGCCCGATGGCAAAGCACCCGTGCCAGTGCTGGAGCGGCTGTCTTTCTCCGTCGAAGCCGGCAGCACCATCGCGCTGGTGGGCGAGTCCGGCTGCGGCAAAAGCATGACCGCTCTGGCGATCATGGGCCTGATGCCGGAAGGCTTCAACATCACCGGTGGCCACATCCTGCTGGAAGGCCGCGACGTGGCCCGTATGCCGGGCGAGGCTTTGCGCCAGTTGCGCGGCAACCGCATGTCGATGATCTTCCAGGAACCGATGACGGCGCTCAATCCGGTCTACACCGTGGGTGACCAGATTTGCGAGGCGCTGCAGCTGCATCAGGGGCTGGGCCGCCAGGCGGCACGCGAGCGCGCCATTGCCATGCTGCGCGCGGTGCAGATTCCGGCGCCGGAGCGGCGCATCGACAATTATCCGCATCAGATGTCGGGCGGCATGCGCCAGCGCGTGATGATCGCCATGGCGCTGGCCTGCCGCCCGCGCCTGCTGATTGCCGACGAGCCGACCACGGCGCTGGACGTGACGGTGCAGGCGCAGATATTCGACCTGCTGAAATCGTTGCAGCAGGAAATCGGCACCGCCATCGTGCTGATCACCCATGATCTCAGCGCGGTGGCTGATATCGCCGATGAGGTGGCGGTACTGTATGCCGGCCGCAGCATCGAACAGGGTCCGAGCCACACCATCCTGGCTGATCCACGCCACCCCTATACACGCGGCCTGATTGCCAGCGTGCCGCATCTGCGCCTGGGCGCAGCGGCTTCCGGCGCAGCAGCGACGCTGGAGGAAATTCCCGGCATGGTGCCGGGCCTTGGCAAACGCGGCGCGCTCTGCACCTTCGCGCCGCGCTGCCGCCACGCCGCCGGGCCATGCCACGAAACGCCGGTTATCGCCCACACCATCACACCCGGCCATCAGGTGGCCTGCTGGCACCCCCAGGAGGCAACGCCATGGGAGGCCACGCCATGAGCCAGGTGCCGATTCTGCTGGATGTGAACGATCTGGTGGTGCATTTCCCCGCCGGCCGCAGCGGCGTATTCGGCCCGCGCCAGATTGTGCATGCGGTGGATGGCATCAGTTTCCGCGTACCGCGCCAGAGCACCTTCGGCATTGTCGGCGAAAGCGGCTCGGGCAAATCCACCACCGCCCAGGCCATCATGCGCCTGGTGCCGACCACGCGCGGCCAGGTGCGGCTCGGCGACCAGGATTTGACCGCCCTGCGCGGCGATGCGCTGCGCCGCACCCGCCGGCATTTCCAGATGATCTTCCAGGACCCGTTTTCGGCGCTCAATCCGCGCCGCCGTGCCGGCGACCTGATCCGCGAACCGCTTGATCTGCTGCAAGTCGGCAGCCCGAGTGAACGGCAGCAACGCGTGCTGGATTTGCTTGCCGCTGTCGGCCTGCCGCCGGAAGCGGCGGCGCTGTTTCCGCATCAATTTTCCGGTGGCCAGCGTCAGCGCCTGGTGATTGCGCGGGCGCTGTCAACCCAGCCCGATCTCATCGTATGCGACGAGCCGGTTTCGGCGCTGGACGTAGCCATCCAGGCGCAGATTCTCAATCTGCTGAAAAAGCTGCAACGCGATCTCGGCCTGACCTATGTGTTCATCTCGCATGACCTGGGTGTGGTGCAGCATCTCTGCGACCAGATTGCGGTGATGTATCTCGGCCAGATCGTGGAACTGGCACCGGCCGCTGCCTTGTTCGGCCGGCCGCTGCATCCCTATACCTGGTCGCTGATGGCTGCCGCCGCGCCGCCCGGCGTCTTGCGTGGCACATTGAAGACACGTTTCGGCCTGCGCGGCGAACCGCCCAGCCCGATCAACCCGCCGCCCGGCTGCCGTTTCGCCGCGCGCTGCCCGTTTGCCGATGATCGCTGCCGGCGCGACATGCCTATTCTCACCAGCCAGGGGCGCACCGCCCAGGGCGCGCAGCATCTGGTGGCCTGCCACAAGGCCGAAGAAGTGGCCGCTGCCGGCCAGGCCATCCTGGCAGCTTAGCTGGATCAATCGGAAAGTATCATCTGGTTCTACAGCCAAAGCCGGCAGCATGATGATCTAGGCGCAGCGAATAGCCAGGAGGATTCCCGTGAGCGCTTCAGTCAATGCCCTCGCCTCGCCGCTGCATAACGAAGACCTGTCCTTCCATTGGATGCCGTTCACGGCCAACAAGCAGTTCAAGCAGCAGCCGCGCATCATCGCCCGCGCCGAGGGCATGCATTACTGGAATGATCGTGGCGACAAGCTGGTGGATGGCCTGTCCGGCCTGTTCTGCACCCCGGCGGGCCATGGCCGGCGCGAAATCCGCGAGGCCGTGGCAGCGCAGCTTGAACGGCTGGATTACGCGCCGCCATTCCAGTTCGGCACCCCCGGCAGTTTTCAGCTGGCGCGCGAAATCGCGCAGCTCACACCGGCCGATATGGATCGCATCTTCTTTGTCGGCTCCGGCTCGGAAGCGGTGGAAAGCGCCATCAAGATCGCCATCCAGTATCATCGCCGCCGGGGCGATGGGCAAAGGCTGCGGGTTATCGGCCGCGAGAAAGGCTATCATGGCGTGAATTTCGCCGGCTGGTCGGTCGGCGGCATGGTGCGCAACCGCGATATGTTCGGCCTCGGCATGCCTGGCGTGTCGCATCTGCGCCATACCCATATCGCAGAGAATCGCTTTCAGCTTGGCCAGGGCGAGCATGGCGCCGATCTCGCCGACGATCTGCAGCGCATGGTCGACCTGCATGGCGGCGACACCATTGCCGCCTGCATCGTGGAACCCATCGCCGGTTCGGTGGGTATCCTGCCGCCGCCCAAGGGTTATCTGGAAAAGCTGCGCGCCATCTGCGACCAGCACGGCATCCTGCTGATCTTCGATGAAGTGATCACCGGCTTTGGCCGCACCGGCGAGGCCTTTGCCGCGCAGGCTTTCGGTGTGACGCCGGATATCATGACCATGGCCAAGGCGATCACCAACGGCAATATCCCGATGGCGGCGGTGGCGGTGCGCAATGGCGTGTATGACGCCATCGTTGATGCCGTACCGGGCGGCATCGAATTTTTCCATGGCTATACCTGGTCGGCGCATCCGGTGGCCTGCGCCGCCGCCAGCGCCACCATGAAACTGTTCAAGGACGAAGACCTGTTCGGCCGCGCCAAGGCGCTGACGCCGAAATTCCTTGAGCGGCTGGATGCCCTGCGCAAACACGCCATCGTGCAGGATATCCGTGGCTACGGCCTGCTCGGCGGCATCGACCTGGCGCCGGCCGAAGCCGCTGGCGCCCGCGGCTTTGCCGCTCTCACCGGACTGTTCAACAGCGGCGCGGTGGTGCGCGTGACCTATGACACCATCATCCTGGCGCCGCCCTTTATTGCCAGTGACGACGATCTCGACGATCTGTTCGGCAAGATCGACGCCGTGCTGGCAAAACTATAGGCCGCCTTCGGCCAGGCTGAAGCCAGCCACCAGCACCAGCATGAACAGGCCGGCCAGGCCAAGTCGCAGCCAGGTGCGGCGCGCCACCTGGCCAGCCTGATCCGGCGGCAGGCAGGGTAGCCGCCGCACCAGGAAACCATCGCCCAAGGCAGGCTGCCGCAGCAAGTCGATGAAGTCCAACAGCGCGGCCAGCATGGGGATCGCGCTCCAACTCAGCGCCAGATAGAGCCAGCCTTCACGGCGCGCGCCGAGCAGGAATTTGTGGCCGCCCCAGAAGCCGGCCAGCAACGCGCAATACAGCGCCAGCAGGCGATTGACGCTACGCCGCTCGGCCAGCACGGTGATCGGGATCACCAGCGGCCCTGCATCGATTTCGACGGCGCATGCAGGCAGCGGATACCGCCTTCCTCGCCCTTGTCATTCAGCGGCTTGAACAATGTCGCCCCGGTGCGGCGATAGCGCATGCCGTTCAGCGGCCCGCTGGTCATCTGCAACAGGTTGCTGCCGGCATCGTAGCGGTAATTGCCGGTGCCGCCGTCATAGTCACGATAGCGCCGCTCGTCATAAAGCCCGAACATCGGCCCGGTCTGTGGCGAGCCCATGATCATGCCGCCGACATTGATCGGTGCATCACAGAGATACACGCCCTTGGGCAGCGGCCCGCTGACATCATTCTGCTGTGCCTGCTTCGCTTCTGCGGCCTTGGCCTGATCCAGCGGCGTCATGCCCGACATCACCCGCACCCAGACATTCTCGCCGGTTTCGGCATTACGCCATTTGCAGCCGAGCAGCGGATCGGGCACGCCGCCCTGCGAGATCAACTCAGACCGCACGATGAAGTTGTCCTTGATATACCGCGCACCGGCCGGCAGGCATTGCTTTTCCTGCGCCAGCGCCGGCAGGGCGGGAATGGCCAGCAGCAATGCCAGGCCGAAACGGCGCGCGCGCATGGCGCTAATTCCCCGCGCCGCCGGCGACGATCGAGCCGATCGCGCCGATGCTGTATTTGCCCGCAGCGGCAATCACATTGCCGGCACCACCGGAGACGATATTGCCCGCCCCGCCGGAGACGATGTTGCCGGCGCCACCCGCCACGATATTGCCGGCACCGCCGGCCACGATGGCGCCGGTCTGTTTGTTGATCAGATCATTGCCCCGGATCGCCAGCACGGTGCCGCGCGGCGCATTCATGTTGGGTACACGCACCACGGTGTAGCTGAGATTGCTCCAGCCGGCAGCCGGGCAGGGCCGCCCGACCAAAGCGCCGCCTTGTGGCACCACACAAAGCCCGGGATCGGCATTGTTGAACTGGCCGTTGGCGGAGAATTTCCATTCCTGGAATTTGGAGAAATTGCAGGTGGCAAAAAATACCTGGCCGCTGCGGTTCATCTCCAGGCATTGCGAACCCTGCTGCAACTGGCCGAAGAACACGTTCTCGTTCGGAATGTAGCGGATATTGTTGTTGTGCCGGCTCATGCTGCAGGGTGCCAGCACGGCACGACCGCCGTTATTGGCCAGGCATTGGCCACCATAGGCAAACACATCGGCCTTGGCGGCAGGTATTGCCAAGGTGACCAGGCCAACGACCATACTGCCCAGGATCAAGGATTTCATGACGGCGCCTCCGGTTCGAATTGTGGCGTCACTCTAGGCAGGCCGGGGCCGGCTGGAGAATCCCCCCTGCGGGGTATTTTGCGCCGCCAGCCCCACTTCCCGGATGCGGCCCGGGTTATGGTTTTGCTATGCTGACGTCATGACGACCCAGAGCATTTCAGTGGCCGTGGTGGAAGATGATCCACTGCACCGGGAGCGGTTCCGCGATAATCTGCGCGGCGATCCCGGCCTGCGCCTGGTGGCGGAATTCACCGGGATGCATGCGGCGCTGGATGGCCTGGGCAATCTCCAGCCGGACGTGCTGCTGGTGGATCTCGGTCTGCCCGATGGCAGCGGCTTCGATGTGATCCGGCATGCGCGCCAGGTCAGCCCGGCCACGGAAATCATGGTGGTGTCGGTCTTCGGTGGCGAAACCAACCTGCTGCGCGCGGTGGAGCTTGGTGCCACCGGCTATCTGCTGAAGGATTCGCTGCCGGGTGATTTCACCGCCGCCATTCATGCCTTGCGCGCCGGCGAATCACCGATCAGCCCGGCCCTGGCGCGGCTGCTGCTGCGCCGCTATCAGCCGGCAGCGCCGGTGGTGGAGAGCAAGCCCGCCGAAGGCGACGCGCCACTGTCAAAGCGCGAAATCGCCATCCTGGAACTGGTGGCGCGCGGCATCGGTTTTGCTGAAGTGGCCGAGCGGCTGTTCATTTCGCCGCATACGGTGAAGACCCATGTGAAGAATATCTACCGCAAGCTGGATGCGCATTCGCGCCCCCATGCGGTGTATATCGCGCGCCAGCGCGGCCTGATCGTGTCATGAGCCGGCCGCGCTGGCGCCGCCTGCTGCTGATCTGGCTGCTGCTGCTGGGCGGGCTTTATGGCGCCATGCTGAGCTATCTGTGGGCAACCCAGGAAAGCCGGCTGTTCTTTCCGCGCCCGCTGGATGAGGCGCGTGCCGCAACGGTGCTGCGCCAGGTGCCGGCCACACGCTCGATCTGGCTGCAAGCGACCGATGGCACGCGGCTGCATGCCTGGTGGCGCCCGGGGCAAGGCGAGGCCGGCCGAACCCTGATCTATTTCGGCGGCAATGCCGAGGATGTGCATTGGCGCCTGGCCGAAGCCGAGCGCTATGCCGGCTGGGATTTGCTGCTGGTGGATTATCGCGGCTATGGCCTGAGTCAGGGCCAGCCCGGCCAGGCGGCGATGCAGGCGGATGCGCTGCTGTGGTTCGACCATCTGGCACAAGGCAAGCTGGCGGGCCTGGCCGCGCCGCAGCAGATCGCCGTGATGGGCACCAGCATGGGATCGTATTTCGCCACCTATCTGGCCGCGCATCGCCCGGTGGCCGGCATCGTGCTGGCCACGCCCTTCGACAGCGTGCGCGACTACGTGCAGACCCGGCTGCCGCTGGTGCCGGTGCGGCTGCTGCTGCGCCATCCGCTGGATAGCCGCGCCCATGCCGGCGCCATCCGGGCGCCCAGCCTGTTCATCGTTGCCGCCAACGACAACACCATCCCGCCCGAACGTGCCGAGATCCTGTACAAAGTCTGGGCCGGGCAGCCGCGCCACTGGGTGCTGGTGCCGCAGAGCAATCATCACACCATCACTGCCGAGCCGCTCTACTGGGAGACGCTGCAACGTTTCCTGGGCGGGCTGCCCTGATTGCGGTAATGCCGGCTGGTTTGCCCCGTCTGGTGCTGGCGGCCCTGCTTCTGGCCGGCGCTTTGCTGGCCTGGCTGGCTTTGCTTCCAGGCGAGCCGCCGCCGGAAGTGACCCGACTGACGCGGGCCAGTTTCATCAAAAGCCCGGCCCATATGCCGCCCGATGCCGAGGGCCAGCCCTGGGAGGCGCGCAGCCTGCCGGATTTCTGGCGCCAGCACCGGCCAGGGGATGCCGGCCTGGGCTGGTATCGCCTGGAATTCGATGTGCAGTATCAGCCCGACACACCCTGGGCAGCGCATGTCTCCTTCGCCAATTCGGCCCTGGCACTGCGCCTCAATGGTGTGGAAGTGGCGCGCGAATCGGCCTTCGACGCGGCGCATCTCGGCGCCCGGGCCAGCCCGCCGCATCTGCTGATCCTGCCGGCACCACTGCTCAAGCCCGGGCGCAACCAGCTCGACATCCAGTTGCGGGTGGAACGCGATATCAATGGCGGGCTTTCAGCGGTGGAGATCGGCCCGCAGGAATGGCTCACGCCGCGTTTCCTGGCCCAGCGGCTATGGCGCATCGACCTGCCGCGCGCCCTGACCATGAGCAGCCTGGCGATTGCGCTGTTCGTCGCCCTGCTCTGGCTACGCCGGCCGCGCGAGATGATCTATCCCTGGTTCTGCGCCGCCGCGCTGCTCTGGGGCCTGCGCGCCCTGTATTTCACCGGCGATGATGCCTGGCTGCTGCCTTTGCGCCATCTGCTGGGCCTCAATGGCAACGAGTTGTTCCTGGCCGCCAGCCTGTCGCTCGGCTTCGCCTTGCTCGCCATCCTGGTCAACCGCTTTGCCGGCCAGCGCCAGCCCTGGCTGGAACGCCTGGCACTCGCCTTGTGCATTGTGCTGCCGCTGCCCGTGGCACCGCTCGGCATCCAGGTTCTGGCGCCCCTGCAGCCGGCCTGGTATGGCCTGGCGGTGCTGTTTGGCGGCCATGCGGTCTACACGGCGGCATGCTTCGCCTGGCGCCGCCGGCACTGGAGCTACTGGCTGATCCTGGCCGGCATCCTGGCCATGGCGCTGGCCGGCCTGCATGACTGGCTGGTGGTGACCGGCCGGCTGGCTTTCGATCCGATCCCCTGGCTTGGTTATGGCCCACCGGCCATGCTGGCAGCGCTGGTGATTGCCCTCGGGGATCGCTACTTCCAGGCTTTCGACGAAGCCGCGCGGCTGAACCGCGACCTGGAACAGCGGGTACGCGACAAGACGCTGGAAATCGAACATCATTATGAACGGATCGCACAGCTTGAGCGCGTCGCCGGCATTGCCGAGGAACGCGACCGGCTGATGCGCGAGATGCATGACGGCGTCGGCTCGCAGCTCATCACGGCTTTGCATGCGCTGGAAAAGGGCCGGCTCGGCCCCGCCGCCACTGCCGAGCTGCTGCGCGCCTGCATCGACGACCTGCGGCTGATGATCGACTCACTCGATGCCAGCGCCCATTCCATGAGCGACGCACTGGCCAATCTGCGTTTCCGGCTGGAACCGCGCCTGGCTGCCGCCGGCATCGCTTCCACCTGGCAGATCGATGATGCGCCGCTGGCCTTGCCGCCGGGCATCGTGCTGCAATTACTGCGTATCCTGCAGGAAGCCGCCACCAACACCCTGAAGCATGCCGGCGCCAGCGAAATGCGTATCGCCTGGTCGGTGGATGCCGCCGCGCGCCTGGCCTTGCTGCGGGTGGCCGATAACGGCCACGGCTTCACACCTTCGCCAGGCGAGGCCAGTGCCGGTGCCAGTGCCGGGCGCGGCCTGCTCAACATGCGTCAGCGTGCCGAGCGCATCGGCGGCGCGCTGGCCTTGCTGAGCGGCCCGGATGGCACCGAATTGCTGCTGTCGCTGGCGCTGCCGGTCAGCCTGCCGCCCGGTTCAGCGCCTTGATCAGCTTGCCGGAATTGCTGACAAAGCCGAAGCATTTCTTCACATTCCAGATCGTCGCCTCAGTGCAGAAAGCGGGCGACGAGGTGGCGCAGCAATCCTCCACCAGCACACAGCCATAGCCGAGGAAATTGGCATCGGTCAGGCTGTGCAGCACACATTGATCGGTATTCACGCCACTGAACAGCAGCGTGCGGATATCCAGGTTACGCAGGATCGAGTCCAGCGGCGTGTCCCAGAAGCCGCTGATGCGGTATTTGTCCACCTTGATATCTTCCGGCTGCGGCTCCAGTTCATCCACCACCGCGGCAGCCCAGCTATCCTTCTGCAATACCGGCGCGCCGGACCCCGGCAGCGGATCGCCCAGACCAACACCGCGCCCGTTCGGCTTGTAGAGATGAATCTGGTTCGGCGGCATGTTGGCCAGGTCGGCCCGGTTGCCCCAATTGACCCAGATCACCGGAATGCCGGCGGCGCGCAGCACCGGCAGCAATTTCTGCAACGGCTTGATCGGCGCCCGATCCGGGCGATAGTCGCCGCCGATATGATCGACCCAGCCACCGGCGCTGCAGAAATCATTCTGCATGTCGATCACCACCATCGCCGTGCGGTTGGCATCGAAGATCACATTCTGCGGCGCGGCCGGCAGGCTGACCGGGCGGCTCGGGGCCGGCGGCAGCGCCATGTCGATGCTCTTGGCATTGGCGGCCCAGACATGGCGGGCCGCCGGCGCCGCCAGCGGCAGCATCTGGGCGGCGGATGTGGCGGCTTTGGGTTTTGCGGGCTTGGTCATGCAGGCAGCTCCGGTTGCGCGATACCGGAAAGACAAAGCAATTCCTTTGCCAAGCGACGTGCCGGCCGTTGACGCGAAAATCGCCAGGTGTCGCGTGCATACGATGCCCATATTTTAGTCTTTGCATGCAATTTTGAGCAGCATCCAGGAAATAGTTCAGGCTGCAAATCGCGTAAAGCCGGCCATGTTGCGCTGCAAGAGCACTGGCATGGTGATTGCAAACCCATTCCTGCAACAGGCGCCGCCAATGCCGGCGGGCCTGTGCCGAAGGGGGAAGTCATGCTGCATTCCGATCGTCGCCGGTTCCTGCAAGGCAGCGCCGCTGCTGCCGGTGTCACCTTGCTGGGCAGTTGGTCGCTGCCCGCCCGCGCTGCCGGTCCGCTCACCGTGGGTGTGCTGATCCCGGGTTCCAAATCCGACAAGGGCTGGATGGAATCCGGTTATGACGGCCTCAAGGCGGTGGAGAAGAAGCTCGGCGACAAGGTGAAGATCAGCTTCATCGAGAATGTGAAATTCGGCGAGATGGAACAGGTGCTGGTGACGCTGGCCAGCAAGAATGAATTGATCATCGGCGTCGGTGGCCAGACCCAGGCTTCGGTGATGAAAGTGGCGCCGCGTTTCGCGCGCAAGAAATTCGCCATCGTCGGCGGCAATGCCGATCCCAACAAGCCGGCCAATGTCTCAGGTTATGATGTGCGCCAGGCCGAGATCGGCTTTGTGGCCGGCGCCGCCGCCGCCATGCTGTCGAAGAATGGCGCCGTCTCGTATGTCGGTGGCCTGGAAATCCCCGCCATCGTCAATACCGGCAAGGAATTCGGCAACGGCGCGCGCTACATCAATCCCGCCATCAAGTATTTCGAGAATTACACCGGCGATTTCGACGACGTGGCGAAATCCAAGGAAGCCACCCTGGCCGCCATCGCCCAGGGCGCCGATATCCATTACCACATCCTCAATCTCGGCCTGCGCGGCATGGAACAGGCAGCGCGCGAGAAAGGCACCCATATCATCGGCAGCTACACCGATCGCTGCGGCAGCGATCCGCTCTATATCGCCTATTCGATCACCGGCGTCGGCTTCCAGGTCGAATATGCCATCGAGCAGGCTGCCGCCGGTACCTGGAAGCCGGAATTCAAGCCCTTTGGTCTGGCAATGGGGCCGAAATCTTCCGACATGATCATCTGCGGCGGCGGTACCCCGGCGATGCAGGCCAAACTGGCCGAGATCAAGAAGGATCTGCTCTCCGGCAAGATCAAGGTGCTGGACGCCTGATGCAGGACCAGGCCGAAGCGGCAACCATGTCGGCGGCAGCGGGTGAACGCCCGCTGCTGGCGCTGGAAGGCGTGTCGAAACGCTTCGGCAATTTGCAGGCCCTGGCCGATATCAGCCTGAATTTCCATGCCGGCGAGGTGCATTGCCTGCTGGGCGAAAACGGCGCCGGCAAATCCACCCTGTGCAACCTGATCTTCGGCAGTCATGCCCCCGATAGCGGCTTCATGCGTTATGCCGGGCGTGAATGGCTGCCGAGCGGCCCGGCCGAGGCTTTGCGCAGCGGCATCGCCATGGTGCATCAGCATTTCAGTGTGGTGCCGCGCATGAGCGTGGTGGAAAATCTGATGCTGGGCCAGGTCAGCGGCCGGCTGACACATAGGACCTATGCCGCGCGCATCCGCGACCTGAGCCGGCGCTACGATCTGGAAATCGATCCCGAGGCGATTGTCGGGGAATTATCGGTAGGCGAACGCCAGCGCGTCGAGATCGTGAAATGCCTGATGCGCGAACCGCGCCTGCTGGTGCTGGATGAACCCACCGCCGTGCTGCCGCCGGAGGAAATCGACGCCTTGCTGGCCGTGGTGCGCCGCGTGGCCGATGATGGCCGGGCGGTGATCATGGTGACGCATAAGCTGGCCGAAATCGCCAAAGTGGCCGACAAGGTGAGTGTGCTGCGCGGTGGCCGCCATGTCGTCACCATGCGCATGGCCGAGGCAGAGATGAGTGATCTGGTGCGCGCCATGGTGGGTCGCGAGGTGGTGTCGCTGGAAAGCGCGCTGGCCGCCAGCCTGGCTGATATCAAGCCACTGGCGACCGATCCCGACAAGCCGCGCCCATTTGCCCTGGTCTGCGACGGCCTGACCGTGCGCGACCGCAGCGGCGCGGTGCGGCTGGATAATTTCACCCTGGAAATCCGGGCCGGCGAAGTGGTCGGCCTGGCCGGCGTGGAAGGCAACGGGCAGACGGAACTCGGCCGTGTGCTGGCCGGCTTGCTGCGCCCCAGTGCCGGGCGTTTCCATATCGGCGAACACGATCTGACCGAGGCCGGCCCGGCAGCGGTGACGAAAGCCGGCGGCGGCATCGTGCCGGAAGACCGCCATGCCGTGGCCTGCGTCACCGGCATGAACGTGGCCGAGAATATGTTCCTCAACAAACTGGGCCAGTTCACCCGTTTCGGCCTGCTGCAGCGCCGCGCCCTCACCGCCGCCGCGCGCGATCTGATGGCGCAATATGATGTGCGCGCCGCCGGCGCCGAAGTGGCCTTCGGCGGACTTTCCGGCGGCAACCAGCAGAAGGCGGTGCTGGCGCGCGAACTGACCCTCGATCCGCTGGTTTTCCTGCTGGCGGCGCAGCCGACACGCGGCCTGGATATCGGCGCAGTCGAGGCAGTCTACCGCCAGATTCGCGCTGCTGCCGCGCGTGGTGTCGGCGTGCTGCTGATTTCCAGCGAACTGGATGAATTGATCGCCGCTGCCGACCGCATCATCGTGCTGTATCGCGGCCGGGTGATCGGCGAGAAGCCGGCCCGCATGGATCAGCGCCAGGCCATCGGCGCTCTGATGTCGGGACATGAAGCATGACCAGCCTGACCCTGCATCGCAGCGATCTCTCCCGCGCCGCCCTGCGCCTGGCAGTGCCGCTCGGCGCCACCACGCTGGCTTTGCTGCTCGGCCTTCTGATGATTGCGCTCTCCGGTCGCTCGGTATCCGATGCGGTGCTGGCCTTCATTGATGGCGCCATCGGCTCGCCTTATGCCTTCGGCGCCTCGGTCAACCGGGCCGTCGCCCTGGCATTGGTCGGTTTCGGCTTCATCATCGCCAATCGCGCCAACCTGACCAATGTCGGCGGCGAGGGCCAGATCGCCGTGGGCGGCATCGCCGCCACCGCCTTGGCACTCTATGGCGGCATGCAGCATCTCGGCCTCGGCCTGGCGGTTTTGCTGCCTTTGCTGGCCGGCGCCGTGGCTGGTGCGCTGTGGGGCGCCGTCGCCGGTGTGATGAAGGTGCGCTTCGGCACCAATGAAGTGATCTCCACCTTGCTGCTCGGCTTCATCGCTTTGCTGCTGGTCTATTGGTCGGTGCAATCCGACAATCTGCTGCGCCAGCCGCGCACGTCTTCGGCCACTTTGCCGGAATCGCTGCCGATCCCGCCGGAAACACAATTGCCGCCGCTGAGCCCCGATCCGGAATCGCCGCTGCATATCGGCTTGCTGCTCTGCCTGGTGGCCGGCATCGCCACGGCAATCCTGCTGCAACGCTCCACCTTCGGCCTGCGGCTGCGCGCAGTCGGCCTCAACGAACTGGCGGCACGCCGCGCCGGCATGCCCTGCGATGGCCTGCTGATCGCGGCTTTGGGCCTTGCCGGGGCGCTCGGCGGCCTGGCCGGGGCCAGCATGATCCAGGGCGAGCAATATTATCTCAAGACCGGCTTCTCCTCCGGTTATGGCTTCGATGGCCTGGTGGTTGGCCTGCTGTCACGCGGCTCGGCCACCGGCGTGCTGGCCGGCGCGCTGTTTTTCGGCTTCCTGCGTTCCGGCGGCATCTCGATGGAAATTTCCGCCCAGGTGCCGGCGGCCCTCACCCTGGTGATCCAGGGCCTGATCGTGATCGCCGTCGCCGGCTCCGTCATCCTGGCGGAAAAATTGAGCGGGGAAACCAAATGATCCTCGACCTGCTGCCGATCTTCATCGCTTCCACGCTGCGTCTGGCGATGCCGCTGATCCTGGCCTCGGCCGGCGAATTGGTCAGCGAGCGCGCCGGGGTGCTCAATCTCAGCCTGGAAGGCATGATGCTGACGGCCGCGTTTTTCGGCGCGCTCGGCGCCTGGGGCACCGGCATTCCGGCCCTGGGCATCCTCTGCGCCGTGCTGGCGGCCCTGGTGGTGGCAGCCGCGCAGGCGGTGCTCAGCGTGCGGCTGCGCGCCAACCAGTTGGTGGTCGGCATCGGCTTCAACATCCTGGCGCTGGGTGCCACCACCTTGCTCTATCGCCTGATCTTCGGCGGCCTGTCGCGCGAGCAGATCCCGGCACTCGGCAAGCTGTACATCCCCGGCCTGAGCGACCTGCCGCTGATCGGCCCGGCCCTGTTCCAGCAATCCCTGCTGGTCTATTTCGGCCTGGCCTGCGTGGCGCTGATCTGGTGGGTGCTGAAATATACCAGCTTCGGCCTGGCGGTGCGCGCCGTGGGCGACGATCCGCGCGCCGGCGACAAGGCCGGCATTCCGGTGGCACGCACCCGCTTCCTGGCCGTGCTGATCACCGGCGCCATGGTCGGCCTGGCCGGTTCCTTCCTCTCGGTGGCGGATATCAACACCTTCACCGAAAACATGACCAATGGCGCCGGCTATCTTGCCCTGGCCGCCGTGATCTTCGGCGGCTGGACGGTGTGGCGCACCCTTGGCGCCTGCCTGCTATTCGGCGCCGCCACCGCGCTGCAATTCCAATTGCCGGCCATGGGCGTGAATGTGCCCACCGCCCTGCTGCTGATGCTGCCCTATATCCTGGCTTTGCTGGCGGTGGCTGGGGTAGTCGGCCGGCGCGACCCGCCCGCCGCCCTCACCCTGCCGTTCCAGCGCGGAAAGTGATGCCATGCCGCAAATCCCCGCCCAGCCCTATGAATTCGAGTTTCCCGCCGGCAAGCTGGCGCTGATCGTGATCGACATGCAGCGCGATTTTGTCGAGCCGGGCGGCTTCGGTGCCGCGCTGGGCAATGACGTCGGCCTGCTGACCCGCATCATCCCCACGGTGGCCGAGCTGATCGGCGGTTTCCGCCGCGCCGGCCTGCCGGTGATCCATACCCGCGAAGGCCATCGCGCCGATCTTTCCGATTGCCCGCCCGCCAAGCGCCAGCGTGGACGCGGCAGCCTGACCATCGGCGATAGCGGCCCGATGGGGCGTATCCTGGTGGATGGCGAGCCGGGGAACGACATCATCCCGGAGCTGGCGCCCTTGCCGGGAGAAGCCGTGGTGCTGAAACCCGGCAAGGGCGCCTTCTATGCCACGCCCTTGGGCGACATCCTGCGCCGCGCCGGGGTCAATCACCTGGTGTTTGCCGGCGTCACCACCGAAGTCTGCGTGCAGACCACGATGCGCGAAGCCAATGACCGTGGTTATGAATGCCTGCTGGCCGAGGATGCCACGGAGAGTTATTTTCCCGAATTCAAGGCCGCCACGCTGGCGATGATCCGCGCCCAGGGCGGCATTGTCGGCTGGACCGCGCCGACCGCCGCCATCCTGCCGGCGCTGGCCTGAACCGCAGCGCCATGGCCGCCGATTACGGCGCCTATCTGCCCGGCAGCGATTGCCGCGCCGAGCCAACCGGCTGCGGCGCGCTGCATGGCCTGACTTTCGCGGTGAAAGACCTGATCGACGTGGCCGGGCATGTCACCAGCGGCGGCAATCCTGATTGGGCGGCGGCACAGCAGCCGGCCACCATGCATGCTCCGGCAGTGACGCGTTTGCTGGCGGCCGGCGCGCGGCTGCGTGGCAAGACCATCAGCGATGAACTGGCCTTCAGCCTGGAAGGCGAGAATGCGCATTATGGCACGCCGCGTAATCCGCGCTGCCCGGGCCGATTGCCGGGCGGCTCCTCCAGCGGCTCGGCGGTGGCGGTGGCGGCCGGGCTGAACGATCTGGCGCTGGGTACCGATACTGGCGGCTCGGTGCGGGTGCCGGCGAGTTTCTGCGGCATCTATGGGTTCCGGCCCAGCCATGGCCGCGTGCCGCTGGCCGGCGTGGTGCCGTTTGCACCGAGCTACGATACGGTGGGCCTGTTTGCCGGCAATGCGCGGCATCTGGCGCTGGCCGGGCGGGTGCTGCTCGGCAACCTGAACCAGGCCACATCGATGCCGCCACCGATCACGCGGCTCTATCATGCCGTGGATGCCTTCGCCCTGGCTCAGCCGGCAACCGCAGCGGCCTTGCCGCGCCTGGGTGAAGCGGTGACGGTGTTTGATGGCGCCGAAGCCGAATGGCTGGAAGCCTATCGCGTGTTGCAGGGTATCGAGATCAAGGCCAGCCTGGGGCCATGGATCGCCAGGGCGGCGCCACGTTTCGGCGCCAATATCGCGCCGCGCTTTGCCGAGGCTCTGGCGCTGTCGGAAACAGAGGCGGCACAATGGCGGCCACGCCGCGCGGCTTTTGCAGCCAGGCTGCATGCCCTGCTGCCGCCCGGCAGCGCGTTGCTGCTGCCCAGCGCGCCAGGCCCGGCGCTGCCCTGCGATGCCGATGGCGTCATGCGTGGTGATTTTTATCGCGCTGCGCTGACGCTGGGCAGTCTCGCCGGGCATGCCGGCCTGCCGGCCCTTTGCCTGCCCGGTACGCTGGTGGCGGGTTGCCCGGTGGGTCTGTCGATCATCGCCGGCCCGGGCCAGGATGAGGCATTGCTGGCCTTCGCGGTCAGCAATGCGCTGGCATAATCAGGCTGCCTTGGCCTTGTCGGCCTTGCGGAACTTCTTCTTGTGCTGCTTGTCCCATTCCGGCTTTTTCAGCTTCTTCGGGCGCGGCCCCTGCTGCCGTTCCGGTTGCTGCTGTGCCGGCATACCGCCCTGGGCCTGGTCCAGGCGGCGGATACGCAGATTCTCGCCGGTGCCATGACGATCCACCTGATCCCAGAAGGCTTCGGCAGCATCGGCGGCAATCTCAAAATGGGTTTCGGTCGGCAAGATCTTGATCGCGCCGATATCGCGCCGGCTGACATGGCCGACGCGGCAGATCATCGGCAACAGCCAGCGCGGATCGGCATTATGCTTGCGACCGGCCGACAGGCTGAACCAGACGCCGCCGCTGAAACTCTCGCGCTGGCGCTTGCCTGCTGCCAGGGTGCCGGCCTGGGCGCCGGCCTGGCTGTGGGTTTCGGCCAGGCTTTCCGGCAATTCCTCGGCCGCCGGGCGATTGCCGCGCTGCAGGCGCAGATAGGCGGCAGCGACCTGCTCGGCGCCATGGCGCTCCAGCAATTCGCGCACAAACTCCGCTTCATCCGCCGTCGGCGCGGCCTGCAAGGCAGCGTCTTCCAGGATGCGGCGGCGATCTTCAGCAGCCACCTCGGCGGCGCTCGGCGGCTTGCCCCATTCGGCGCGGATATTGGCGCCACCCAGCAGGCGCTGCGCGATCTGGCGCCGGCTATGCGGCACCATCACCACGCACAAACCCTTGCGGCCGGCGCGGCCGGTGCGACCGGAGCGATGCAGCAGGGCTTCGGAATTGGCCGGCAGATCGGCATGGATCACCAGTTCCAGCCCGGGCAGATCGATGCCGCGCGCCGCCACATCGGTGGCCACGCAAATCTGCGCCCGGCCGTCGCGCATCGCCTGCAAAGCCTGGCTGCGGTTGGCCTGCGACAGTTCACCCGACAGGGCCACAACATCAAAGCCACGATTGGCAAGCCGGGCGCTGAGATGGTTCACCCCCATGCGGGTGGCGCAGAACACCATCACGCCGCGCGCCTCATGCAGGCGCAGCACATTGATGATGGCATTCTCGCGCTCGCCGGTCGCCACCAGCAGCGCACGATATTCGATATCGCCATGCTGGGTCCGCTCCTGCGCCGTGGCGATGCGCAGCGCATCGCGCTGAAACTTCTTCGCCAGGCCGGCAATGCTCTGCGGCACGGTGGCCGAGAATAGCAGCGTGCGGCGCTCGGCCGGCGCGGCGGCCAGGATGAATTCCAGATCCTCGCGGAAGCCGAGATCGAGCATCTCATCGGCTTCATCCAGCACCACGGCGCGCAGGGCATGGATATCCAGCGAGCCGCGTTCGATATGATCACGCAGGCGGCCCGGCGTGCCTACCACCAGATGCGCACCGCCCGAAAGCATCTGACGCTCCTGACGCATATCCATGCCGCCGACACAGGAAGCGACCCGGGCATTGGTGCCCTCGTAGAGCCATTCCAGTTCGCGGCAGACCTGCAAGGCCAGTTCACGGGTCGGCGCCACCACCAGGCCCAGCGGCAGGCTGCCACGCTGGAACTGCTCGGCGCCGCGCAGCAGGGTCGGCGCCATCGCCACACCAAACGCCACCGTCTTGCCAGAGCCGGTCTGCGCCGAAACCAGCAGATCGCGCTCGCCGGCCTCCGGGTTCAGCATTGCCTGCTGCACCGGGGTCAATTCGGCAAAACCACGCGCAGCCAAGGCCCGAGCCAGGGCCGGCGTCACATTTTCAAAGGAAGTCATGGGCGGAAACTTTCAGATCGCACAACAAGCGCCAGCGCCACGGGCACATTGCCCGGCGCCACGGCCGCATTGCAGGGGGTGCGCGGACTTTTAGGCGCTTCGCCGCCCGGCGTCAATCCGGCTTTATCAGCCCTATGAGAACAAACTGAGTAAGTAGCTCTGTGGCGAAGACGTGGAACTGCTGTCCTTCAGCACCAGATAGCGCGAAACCAGCTTTTCCACCGCGTCACTGTCCGTCTTCAATTCATTCACATCCACTTTGGCCGCCACGGCGGCGACCTGGGCATCCTCCTCCTGATAGGCGATTTCCTTCGGGATGGCATTGGCCACCGTCACCACTTCGCGCATCACGGCATCGGCCAGCAGGCTGATGGTGGAACTGGCGCCTTCGATTCGCCGGCCGAATTCAATGGCGGCACGCACGCCCGGTGCCTGCTCATCGAGATGGCGCTCATATTCCAGCCGCTGGTATTTCTCCACCAGGCTGCCGGCCATGCTGTCAGAGGTCAGTGTGGCGACACCATCGGCAGCCACATTCAACGCCTCCGCCATCGCCTTGAACCGCGTATCCGAAAAGCGGTTGGCGAGCGAATTCTCATCCGTCAGATCGCTTTCCAGAATCTTGCGGATCTTGCCCAGATTCTGTTCCTCGCCTTCCAGGTCGAAGGCGCTGAGCACAAAATTCAGCAGCCGGCGATTGGCGAACAGATCGTCGAGCGATTTCACATCGCCGATATTTTCCTCGAAATAGGTCACTTCACGCTGCACATCGCTGCGCTTGATGAAAATCTGATATTCCTCGCTGTCGTATTCGTAAGCCTCATCGGCTGCGCTGGTGCTCGGTGCGGCAATCTCGCTCAGCAATGTCTTGCTTTTGGCGGCGCTGTAGGCGGCGGCATCGCGCGGCGCCAGCGCGGCCAGATTGTCCAGACCATTGCCGGCGGCGAGATTGTATTTCTTCGCCAGTTCGAGTTCCCTGGTGCTGCCCTGGCGCGCCACCGAGCTCGTATCGCCAAGGTCGCTGGTCAGGATGTCCTTCAGCTTCTGCTTGTTGTTGAGATAGAGCGCGCCCATGCCATTGGCTTCTGCCAGCACGCGCAGGAAACGGTCATCCTCCAGCAACTCATCCACCGAGCCAGCCTCGGCGACGCGCTGCTGGAAATAGGCTGCATCATCGGCAACCTGAGCATTGTCACGCGCGAATTGCCCATTGCGGCTGCGGATCACGGCATTGTTGAGCTGCCGCACCTGCTCGGCCAGTGCGCCATCACCAGCACTGTCGCTGGCTTCTGCGGCATTCTCAGCCGCTTGCTGCTGCAACTTCTTGTACATTGCCACCGCTGAGACGGTGTTGGCCGCATTGCTGCCGCTGCTGGAATAGAGAATGCTAAGATCAAGGTCCATGGCGGCAGCTAAACACGCCAAGGCAGCAGTCCGGAGCGATATATTGTTACTGCAACGCGCTGTTACACAGCGGCCTTCAGTAAATATTCACCACATTCTGTCATCTTGCGTCGCAAATAAGCGATTCTTCACGGCAATGAGCGCAAAGTAACACCACGAAAGCGCGGCCATGCTTTAGCTGTTTTGTAGCTCAAGCCACAGATCGCACCATGACCCCGCCGCCGCTCCCGCCCGTACCGCAGACCGAAGCCAAAAGGCTGGCGACGCTGCGTCAGTATCGCATCATGGACACGGCACGCGATCCACGTTTCGACCGGCTCGCCACCCTGGCAGCCGAGTTGCTGGATGTGCCGATGGCAGCGATTTCACTGCTGGATGACGAACGGGTCTGGTTCAAGGCGCGCCATGGCATCACGCTGACCGGGGGCAGCCGCTGCCATGCCTTCTGCAGCCACACTTTGCAGCGCGATACGCTGCTGGTGATTGAGGATGCCGCCGCCGATCCGGAATTTGCCGATAATCCGCTGGTGCGAAACGCACCACATATCCGTTTCTATGCCGGCATGCCGCTGAAGGCGGCCAATGGCCAGAATCTCGGCGCGCTTTGCGTGCTGGATCATCAGCCGCGTCAGCTGGATGCCAAGGCGCGCAAATTGCTGCACGATCTGGCTCTGCTGGCAAGCGATGAGATCGAATTGCACAAGCAGCAGCTTGATGCGCGCCGCCATGCCGAGGCCCGCGCCCGCGCCGAGCAGACCGAACAATTGCTGCTGCATTCGATCAACCACGAGTTCCGCACTCCACTGAATGCCGTGATCGGTTTTGCGGAATTGCTCGGCGACAATATTTTCGGCCCGACCAATCCGACCCAGCGCGATTACCTGCAGGTGATCCGGCGCAGCGGCGGCGATATCCTGCGCCTGCTGGTCGGGGTGACCGACATGGCCGACACCATGCGCGGCGAGGCCGAGCCGGCCTATTCCGATATTGAGGCCAGCGAGATGCTGCGCGATGTGGTAGAGCAGCACCGCCCGCTGGCCCAACAGCACCAGATTGAAATCGGCTTTCAGGGCTGCGAAAGGCGCTGTCCGCTGCGGCTCGACAAGGGCTGGCTGACCCAGGCGCTGGGCAATCTGATCCGCAACGCCATTGTCTACAACCGGCCACAAGGCGCGGTGGAAGTGGGCTGCGAGCATGAAACCGATGGCATGGTGACACTCTATGTCGCCGATACCGGCCTGGGCATCCCGGCGCGGCGGCGCGGCGATGTGTTTCAGATGTTCAATCGCCTGGGCCGCGAAAACAGCGATATCCGTGGCAGCGGCCTGGGCCTGGCACTCAGCAAGAAACTGGTGGAAACCATGGGCGGCAGCATCGGCTTCGAGAGTATCGAAGGCCAGGGCAGCCGCTTCTGGACCCGCTTTCAGGCCGCCTGATCACAAACCCAGAATCAGCTTCGACATGATGTTGCGCTGGATTTCATTCGAACCGGCATAGATCGAAACCTTGCGCATGTTGAAATAGCGCGGCGCGGCGCCATCGGCATAGTCCGGGCCGATGCCGGGCTGGTTCGAGCCTTCCTGCTGCGGCGAGAATGGCAGCGCATAATAGCCCACCGCCTCGGCGGCCAGTTCGGTCACCATCTGCTGCAATTCGGTGCCGCGCGTCTTGAGCAATGACGATGCCGCGCCGACATTCTGGCCGCTGCTGAACTGGCCCAGCACGCGCAGTTCGGTCATTTCCAGCGCCATGATCTCGATTTCGCATTGCGCCAGCTTGGCGGCAAAATCCGCATCCTGGGCCAGCGGCGCGCCGCCATCGGCCGCCTCGGCGCGGGCGATCTTGCGCACATGGCGCAGGCCACGCTTGAGGCTGCCGGAATAGGCATTGCCGCGCTCGAATTCCAGCAGGTATTTGGCACAGGTCCAGCCCTGGTTCAGTTCACCGACCAGATTCTGCTTCGGCACCTTCACATCGTCGAAAAAGACCTGATTGACTTCCTGCATATGCGGGCCGGGCTCATCCAGGGTGATGATCGGCGCCACGGTGATGCCGGGGGATTTCATGTCGATCAGCAGGAAGGAGATGCCTTCCTGCGGCTTCTTGGTCTGTGCCGTGCGCACCAGGCAGAAGATCATGTCGGCATGCTGCGCCTCGGAGGTCCAGATCTTGCTGCCATTGCAGAGGAAATGGTCGCCCTTGTCCTCCGCCTTCATCTGCAACGAGGCCAGATCGGAACCGGCGCCCGGCTCGGAATAGCCCTGGCACCACCAGACCCGGCTGGCCAGGATATCCGGCAGATACGTGGCCTTCTGCTCCGGCGTGCCGAATTTCATCAGCACCGGGGCCAGCATGCGCGGCCCGAACGGCACCACGATGGGGGCGCCGGCGGCGGCCATTTCCTGCTCGTAGATATAGCGCTGGCTCGGATTCCAGCCCGGGCCGCCATGCTCCACCGGCCAGTTCGGCGCCAGCCAGCCCTTGGCCGAAAGCCGCTCCTGCCAGCGCTGGTGCAGATGCTTGGCGATATAGCCGGTGCGGGTGCGCGCCATCGCCGCCCGCATCTCGTCGTCAAAATACTCGGCGATGAAGCCGCGCACTTCGGCCTGGAAGGCAAGGTCTTCGGACGAGAAATCGAGATTCATGGCCTGCTCCCGGCTTTATTCTTCTGTGGCTCCAGTATAGGGCGAGTGTGTGCCGCCATGAAATACTGACGCTACGTCAACTCAGCCGAAAACCTTCTTCAGCAATTCGGTGCTGCGCGCCGCCGGATTGCTACGGATCGACGCCTCTTCCTGGGCGATATAATGGAACAGGCCATCCAGCGCCTTTTGCAGCACATGATCGGTGATATCCAGATTGCCCAGGCTGCCGCCGGTCGGCAGGGCGGAAAGCTTGTCGGTGACGGCATGATAGGATTGCAGCACGCCGACATCGCGCATCGTGCCATCGATCACCGGGCGCATGGCGCTGGTCAGCGGCTGGTTGGTGGTGCGGCGGAAATATTGCGTGGCGGCATCCTGCGGCCCGTTCAGGATGCCCTGGGCATCCTGCAGGCTCATATCGGTGATCGCCTTGACAAAAATATCGCGCGCCTTGGGCGCCGCTGCCTCGGCGGCGCGGTTCATGCGGGTTTCCAGATCGTCCACCAGGCCGGCACCGCCCACGGCCTGCAACAAGCCCTTGCCCTTGGCCAGCACACCCGGCAGCGGAATGCGGATCGCCGGGTCCTTGAGATAGCCATCGGCCTTGCCGACCTGGCCCACCGTGCGTTCGGCCGCCACTTTCAGCGCCTCACGCAGACCGGCGGTGACATCGCCATCGCTGAGCTTGCTGGCGCTGCCGGAGGAGCCACCCAGGCCCGGAATGGCATTGCCGAGATTGCCGGGCAGGTTTTTCGGCAGATTGAACTGCGCCTGTACCGGCAGGGCGGCCAGCAGGGCCAGGCTGGCGGCAGTGGCAAGGGCGGCGGCAATGGCAAGGCGGCGCATGGCGTTTCCTCCGATGATACGAATGGCCGCAGTCTAACCCAGCCGCGCGTCAGTTGACAGGTGTCGCGCCAGGGCGGAAAAACAGGCTATGGCGATCCGCAACCTGTTCCCGACGCAAATCTATGCCGCCCCGCTGAAAAGCCAGGGCAGTGAGGCCCTTAATCAGCGGTTGCTGGATGAGAGCATGGCGCTGGCCGATGCCGATGCCGCCGGCCAGGCCTGGAGCGAAAAGAACTATCTCGGCGGCTATACCTCTTATGGCAGCCATTGCCGGCTGCATCTGATTTCGCCGCTTTTCGCCGAACTGGAACGCGCCTTGCGGCCGCATGCGCTGCGCTATGCCAAGGCGCTGGATTACGACATGCGCGGCCGCCGCCTGAGCATGACCGATTGCTGGGTCAACATCATGCCGCCGCAGGTGATGCATGGCTCGCATCTGCATCCTTTGTCTTTCATCAGCGGCACTTACTATGTGCGCACACCGCGCGGGGCGGCGCCGCTCAAATTTGAAGACCCGCGCCTGGGCCTGCTGATGGCAGCGCCACCGCGCCGCGCCGATGCCCCGGCCGCCAAGCGCCCGTTCATCAGCCACCGCGCTCGCGCTGGTCATCTGGTGCTGTTTGAAAGCTGGCTGCGCCATGAAGTGCCGGCCAGCGATGTGCGCGGCGAGCGTGTCTCGATCAGTTTCAATTATGCCTGGGAGCCGGCGGCGCCGGCCGGCAGCAAACGCGGCAAGGGAGCATGAGCATGCGGATCGCAGTGATTGGTGTAGGCGGCGTGGGTGGCTATTTCGGCGGCCTGCTGGCGGCGGCGGGCGCCGATGTGGTGTTCGTGGCGCGCGGCGCGCATCTCAAGGCGTTGCAGGAAAACGGCCTCAGCATCGAAAGCAGTGTGCGGCCGCTGAGCGGTGTGAAGGTGCGCGCCAGCGACGATCCGGCCAGCCTGGGCGGCCCGGTCGATCTAGTGCTGATTGCCGTGAAGCTGTGGGATACCGATGCGGCGCTGGCAGCGGCGCGACCGCTGGTGGGTGAGCATACCGCCATCGTGTCGCTGCAGAACGGCATCGAGGCAGTGGACAAGGTGAGTAACGCCTATGGCGCGGCACGCACTTTGGGCGGCGTGGCCATGATTGCCGCGATCATCGACCGGCCCGGCGTGATCAAGCATACCGGCAATCTGGCACGCATGCAGCTTGGCGAATTGCAGGGCGGCGGCAGTCAGCGCCTGAGCGATTTTGCCGCCATCGCCCAGGCCGCCGGGGTGGACCTGGTGATCCCGGCCGATATCCATCGCGCCATCTGGGAAAAATATGTGTTCCTGGCCAGCTTTTCCGGCATCACCGCGCTGACCCGCAGCGCCATCGGCCCGATCCTGGCCGAGCCGCAGACCCGCGCGCTGTTCCTGGCAGCGCTGGAGGAAGCCTGTGCCGTGGCGCGCGCCCAGGGCGTAGCGCTGGCGGATGACCATGCCGCCAGGAGCCTGGCCGCCACCGAGAAAATGCCGGCCGGCACCAAATCCTCGATGCTGGGCGATCTGGAACGCGGCAACCGGCTGGAATTGCCCTGGCTTTCCGGCACGGTGGCGCGGCTTGGCGGCACGCTGGGCGTTGCCACGCCCAGCCACAGCTTCATCAACACAGCCCTGCTGCTTTCCGCCAACGGCCGGGCGTGACGCCGTAGCTGGCCTTGAAATGCCGGCTGAAATGCGCCTGGTCGGTGAAACCCGCCGCCAGCGCCGCTTCCGCCAGCCCGGCCCCGGCAATGATTTGCCGGCGCGCCTCGCGCAGGCGCTGCTGGCGCCGGTATTCGCTCGGGCTCAGGCCATAAAGCCGGCGGAAACCGCGCGCCAGATGGAAACGGCTGATACCGGCTTCGGCCGCCAGATCGGCGATGCCGATATCCTCCAGCAGGCTGGCCTCCAGCAGATCGCGGGCGCGGCGCAAGCCAGGCCCGGCTCCGGCTCCAGTGATGGTAGCCGGCTTTGGTGCAACTCCGGCATGACGGCTCAGCACCAGGCCGAGCATCGCCAGCAGGTTTTCGTCGCGCTGCAATTGACCAGCGGCGGCCACGCCATCAAACACGGCGGCGATGCGGCCGGCGGCTTCGGCATCCTGTGCCAGCGGCTGGCGGAATAGCGGCTCCACCGCGCCATCATGGCCCAGTTCCGCCGCATAGCCGCGCAGCAGCGGCACCGGCAGATACAGCATGCGATAGACGAAGCCGCCGGCATCGGTGGCCTGGCCGTCATGCACTTCGGCCGGATTGAACAGCATCAGCGCGCCGGGCCGGGTGTAATGCACACCACCCCGGCAGCGGAAACGCTGCGAGCCGCTTTCCGTCATGCCGATGGCATAGGTTTCGTGACTATGGCGATCATAACTGTGGCGCACGAAGCGGGCGCGCAACGCCTCCACCCCGGCAGCGGCATCCGCCACCAGCCGCACCCATTCACCCGGCTGTGCGTCAGTCATGCCGGAATTCTGCGATAGCCGGCCAGCACTGGCAAGATCACATTCATACAAGACCGGCAGGGCCTGGCCGGGCCAGACTGGCGCCATGCAATTCGAAACCAAAATCGCCCTGGCTTTACGCGCCGACCTGCCGGTATGGCAGAAACTCAACGTCGCCGCCTTCCTGGCCAGCGGCATTGCCGGCAGCGACCCAGGCCTGCTCGGCCAGCCCTATCTGGATGGTTCCGGCAACCAGTATCTGGCACTGATGCGGCAACCGATGCTGGTTTTTGCCGGCGACGGCGCCGACCTGGCCCGCGCCCATGCCCGCGCGCTGGAACGCGGCGTCCGGCTGGCGGTCTATATCGAGCCGATGTTCAGCACCGGCCATGACGCCGCCAACCGCGCCACCGTAGCCGCCTGCCAGCCGGCCGATCTGCCGCTGGTCGGCCTGGCTGTGCATGCCGAGCGCAGGCTGGTGGACAAAATCCTCAAGGGGCTGAAGCTGCATCCTTGATGGATGCTGCGGCATGGGCAATCAGCCGGCTGGCAGCTTCGTCGAGGGTATCGAAATTCTTGGCGAAGCAGAACCGCACCACGCTGCGCACGTGATTCTCGGCATAGAAGGCGCTGACCGGAATCGCCGCCACGCCGGCTTCGGCTACCAGTTGCTGGCAGAAAGCGGCATCATCCACGCCCGGGCCGAGATCGACATTGACAAAATACGTACCCTGGCTCGGCAGCACGTTGAAACCGGCATCGATCAGGCTTTTTGAGAAACGGTCGCGCGCCGCCTGCAATTCCGCCCGCATGCCGGTGAAATAATCATCCTCCTTCATCAGGCCATAGGCCACGGCAGCCTGCAAATTCGGTGGCGTGGTGAAGGTGACGAATTGATGTGCCTTGGCCAGCACGCGCATGATGGCCGGCGCCGCCACCACCAAGCCGACCTTCCAGCCGGTGAGCGAAAAAATCTTGCCGGCCGAGCCGATCTTGATGCAGCGCTCGCGCAAGCCGGGCAGGCCGATCAGCGGCTGGTGCTGCTGGCCGTCGAAAATCACATGCTCCCACACCTCGTCGCAGATGGCGATGGCGTCATGTTCGATCAGGAAGCGGCCGAGCAATTCCAGATCCTCACGCGGAAACAGGCTGCCGGCCGGGTTGAGCGGATTGTTGAGCAACACGACGCGGGTCCTGGGCGAGAAGGCGGCGCGCAGATCGGCTTCCGTGATGCGCCAATGCGGCGGCTTCAGCGTCACAAAACGCGGCACCGCACCGGCCCGGCGCACCAGCGGCAGATAGGCATCATACATCGGCTGGAACAGCACCACCTCATCGCCCGGCTGCACCACCGCCATCAAGGCATCGGCCAGCGCCTCGGTGGCACCGGAAGTCACCATCACCTCGGTTTCCCAATCGATATCCAAGCCCTGAAAGCGCTTGTAATGCGCCGCGATGGCCTGGCGCAATTCGGGGATCCCCATCATCGGCGGATACTGGTTCCAGCCATTCACCACCGCATCGGCGGCCTTCTGGCGCACATCCAGCGGCCCTGGATCGTCCGGAAAACCCTGGCCCAGATTCACCGCCTGATGTTCGCGCGCCAGGCGCGACATGGTTTCGAAGATGGTGGTGGGGATATCGGCAAAAATCGGGTTCATCACGCTGATCCTATACCAGGCCGTCGTCTACCGGGCCGTCGTCTACCGGGCTTGACCCGAGGGTCCAAGAGATTGCCGGGTCAAGCCCGGCAATGACGCGGCGAACGGCTTACTTGTACAAATCCTTGAACTGATCGCGCAGCAGGTTTTTCTGCACCTTGCCCATGGTGTTGCGCGGCAGGTCATCCAGGAAGATGACGCGCTTGGGCTGCTTGAACTTGGCCAGCCGGCCTTCCAGCGCCTTGAGCACGGCGGCCTCATCCAGCGGCGAAGCCTTGTCCTTCACCACCACGGCGGTGACGCCCTCGCCGAAATCCTTGTGCGCCACGCCCACCACGGCGCTTTCGATCACGCCCGGCATGCCGTCGATCTCGGTTTCCACTTCCTTGGGATAGACATTGTAGCCACCGGAGATGATCAAGTCCTTGCCGCGGCCGACGATATGCACATAGCCGCGATCATCGATCTTGCCGAGATCGCCGGTGATGAAAAAGCCATCCGGGCGGAATTCCGCCTGGGTCTTTTCCGGCATGCGCCAATAGCCCTGGAATACATTCGGGCCCTTCACCTCGATCATGCCGATATCGTTGGTGCCGAGCAGCGCGCCGCTCTCCGGATCGGCGATGCGCAGGGCCACGCCTGGCAGCGGAAAACCCACCGTCCCGGCAATGCGCTCGCCGTCATAGGGGTTGGAGGTGTTCATGTTGGTCTCGGTCATGCCGTAGCGTTCGAGAATGCGATGGCCGGTGCGGGCCTCCCATTCGCGATGGGTATCGGCGAGCAAAGGCGCCGAGCCGGAAACGAACAACCGCATATGGCGCACCAGATCCTGCGTCAGGCCGGTATGCTCCAGCAGGCGCACATAGAAGGTCGGCACGCCCATCATGCTGGTGGCGCGCGGCAGCAGGCGGATCACCTGATCGGCATCGAATTTCGGCAGGAACAGCATCGCGGCGCCGGCCAGCAACACCACATTGGTGGCCACGAACAGGCCATGGGTGTGGAAGATCGGCAAAGCATGCAGCAGCACGTCATCCGTGGTGAAGCGCCAATAGGCCTGCAATGTCTCGGCATTGGAGAACAGGTTGGCATGGCTCAGCATGGCACCCTTGGAGCGACCAGTGGTGCCGGAAGTGTAGAGAATCGCGGCCAGGTCATCGGCGGCGCGCGGCACGATCTCGAAGCTGTCCGACGCATCGGCAATTGCCGCCATCAGGCTGCCATCGCCCTTGCTGCCGAGCGTCAGGCAATGCGCCACGCCGAGCCGCCCGGCCAGAGCCGCCAGTTCCTCCGCCCCTTTGGGCCGGCCCACCACCACGCGCGGTTCGGCATCGCCGATGAAATATTCCAGCTCAGCCAGCGTGTAGCCGACATTCAGCGGCAGATAGATGGCGCCCGCCGCAACCACGCCGAGATACAGGATCAGCGCTTCCGGCGACTTGTCGAGTTGCACCGCGACGCGGTCGCCCGGCACCACGCCGAGGCGCACCAGGGTGTTGGCGAAGCGATTCGCCAGGCGGAACGCGTCGCCATAGGTGAAGATGCGGCCATCCTCTGCTTCCAGAAATGGCTTTTCGGCATCGGCGACACGTGCCTGGATCAAACTGACAAGATTGTGATGCATCCCGGTCGTCTCTTTATTTTCCCCGGCGGGGCTTGAACTTGGGCGCCCATTACGACCAAGCGGGCCACAAATGGCAAGGTCCAGCCTGATCCAGTGCCGGTGAAATTGCGTATTTCCAATGCTAAATTTCACAGCCTCAAAAGGAGGAAATCATGCGTTCCAATGCAACCGCCCACCGCCTGTCGCGTAGCCGCGCCCTGTCACGCAGCCTGGCGCTGGGCCTGGCCCTGTCCCTCGGTGTCGGCGCTGCCAGTCTGGCCAGCCCGGCCCTGGCGCTGGACCTGATCGGCCTCAACAACCGCAACGAGTTGATGCTGTTCTCCGACAAGGCACCCGGCAAGGTGCGCAGCCTGGCGGTCAGCGGCGTGGAAGGCAAACTGCTCGGCATCGATCTGCGCCCGGCCAATGGTCAGCTCTACGGCCTTTCCTCCAGCGGCCAGCTATACACCATCGACCTCAAGACCGGCGCCGCCACGGCGGGCGCCAAGCTCAGCGTGGCACTGGACGCCATCGACCACCTGGTGGTGGATTTCAATCCGCAAGCGGATCGCCTGCGGGTGATCGGCAGCACCGGGCAGAATCTGCGCGTCAATGTCGATACCGGGCAGACCATCGTGGATGGCAAGCTGGCCTACGCGGCGCGCGACGGTGCCGCCGGCAAGACGCCGAACGTGACCAGTGGCGCCTATATCAATTCCTTCCCGGGCGCCAAGCAGACCCAGCTCTTCGAATTCGACAGCACCAATGCCGCCTATATCGTGCAGGACCCGCCGAATGACGGCCAGTTGCGCACCATCGCCCCGGTCAAGCTGGGCAAGGAGGCGGTGATTGCCGGTATGGATATCTACACCGATGCCAAGGATGAGTATCTCGGCTTCGCCACCATCGGCGGCATGCTGTATCGCTTCGATGTCGGCACCGGCAAGATGACCCGGGCCGGCGCCATCGGCGATGGCAGCGTGATGCTGATCGATATCGCCGTCGGCAATCTGCGCTAATGGCGACTTTGCTGCGCAGAACCGATCTGCTGCTGGCGGCGGCGCTGGCCCTGGCAATGTTGCCCGGGGCCAGTGTCGGCCAGGCCGGTCAGGCCACCATCCGCCAGCAGGGCATCGCCTTCACCCCGGCCAAGGCGCGCATCGCCGTGGGCGGCAAGGTGTTGTTCGAGAACCGCGACCCCTTTGCCCATAACGTGTTCTCACCCACGGCCGGCGGCACCTTCGATATCGGTTTGCAGGAACCGGATGCGCAGACCGAAGTGGCCTTCGCCAAGGCCGGGGTTTATGAAGTGCGCTGCCGGATTCACCCCAAGATGCGGGCCGAAATCACGGTGCAGTAGGGATCACGGGCAGCAGGACGGTGCAGCAGGGTCAGCCGAAACAGGCGATCTGCTCGGGCGCCAGTTGCGCCATGCGGGCCTGGATGATCCCGGCGCGGCGCTCGATATAGGCGCTGGGCCGGGCCGCATCCCAGCGGATCGGGTTGGGCAACACGGCGGCCAGCCGGGCTGCCTGGGCCTGGCTCAACGCTGCCGCCGGGCGCTCAAAATGCGCCCGCGCCGCCGCCTCGGCGCCGAAGATGCCCGGCCCCCATTCGGCAATGCCGAAATAGAGTTCCAGGATACGCCGCTTCGGCCACAAAGCATCAATCGCCAGCGCCAGTGGCGCCTCCAGCCCCTTGCGGATGAAGCCGCCGCCCGGCCATAGGAACAGGTTGCGCGCCACCTGCATGGTGATGGTGCTGGCGCCGCGCAGCCGGCCGGATTCCTGATAATCCTCGATGGCATCGCGCACCGCGCCGAAATCGATGCCGTCATGCAGGCAGAAGCGCGCATCCTCGGACGCCACCACGGCCCGTGCCAGGGCCGGCGCCACCCGCTCCAGCGGCACCGGGCGATAGCGGATGGTTTCGCCGCTCAGCGCGCGCAGCCCCATCAGCGGCGTGGCTGGCGGATCGATCCAGCGATAGGCCACCAGCCCGAGCAGCCAGCAGCCGAGCACCAGGCCGATACAGGCCAGCAGCAGGCGGAATAGTCGTTTCAGCAGCCGTCGCATGCATCTAAGCAACAGAGTCGGGCCGGTTTTTTCAACCCCTACAGGCTGGACACCGCCCCGGGCGCGGCGCTTAATGGGTGAAATACCAATAAATCCCGGGGAGGGTATCGGCCGCATGCTGCAAGGCACGGCGATCTTGCTGCTGTCGCTGGCCTATCTCGGCCTGCTGTTTGCCATTGCCCATGCCGGCGAGCGTATCAGCCCGCGCTGGTATAGCGGCCGCACCGGCGCGCTGATCTATTCCCTGTCGCTGGCGATCTACTGCACCTCCTGGACCTTCTATGGTTCGGTCGGCCGCGCCGCCACGGTGGGCGCGGATTTTATCCTGATCTATGTCGGCCCGGTGCTGGCGATCACCCTGGGTTATCCGGTGATGCGCAAGATGATCCTGGTCTCGCGGCGGCAGAATGTCACTTCGATTGCCGATTTCCTCGGCTCGCGCTATGGCAAGAGCCGCGCCGTGGCGGTGCTGGCCACACTCACCGCCGTGATCGGCGTGCTGCCCTATATCGCCTTGCAGATGCAGGCGGTCACCGTCACTTTCGAAGTGCTGGTGGGCAGCGATGTGGCGCAATTGCTCAATGCCAGCCTGCCACCGCCCTGGCGCGACACCTCGATGTTCGTCGCCGCCATCATGGCTTTGTTCACCATCCTGTTCGGCGTGCGCAACGTGCAGGCCACCGAGCAGCATCGCGGCATGATGCTGGCGATTGCCTTCGAATCACTGGTCAAGCTGGCCGCCCTGCTGCTGGTCGGCAGCTTCGTGGTGTTCGGCCTGTTCGACAGCCCGGTGCGCCTGCTCAGCACCATCGTCAACGCCCCCGACCTGACCGAGCGGCTCAGCGCCGGTTTTGGCAGCAACTGGATCGTGATGACGATCCTGTCCGGCTTCGCCTTTCTCTGCCTGCCGCGCCAGTTTCATGTTGCCGTGGTGGAGCATGGCGATCCGGCCGCCTTGCAGACCGCGCGCTGGCTGTTTCCGCTCTATCTGGTGGCGATCAACCTGTTCGTGGTGCCGCTGGCCGCCGCCGGCATGCTGCTGATGGAGAAAGGCGCCAATCCCGATCTGTTTGTGATCACCCTGCCGATGCTGGCGGAGCAGCAGGCAATTGCCGCCTTCGCCTTTATCGGCGGGCTTTCAGCGGCCACCTCGATGGTGATCGTGGCCTGCATGGCGCTGTCGATCATGGTGTCGAATGAACTGGTCACGCCCTTCCTGCTGCGCTCGCGCGCCGGTGGTTCGGGCCAGGTCGGCCGCCTGGTGCTGAATGTGCGCCGTGGCGCCGTGGTCGTGATTCTGCTGCTGGCCTATATTTATCATTCCTGGGTTGCCGGACATCTGCCGCTGGCTTCCATCGGCATGATCTCGTTCTGCGCCGTGGCGAATTTCGCTCCGGCCGTGCTGCTCGGGCTCTATTGGCGCGGTGCGCATCGCTACGGCGTGATTGCCGGGCTGTCGGCGGGCTTTGCGGTCTGGCTCTACACGTTGCTGCTGCCCTCCATCGACGGCGCAAAACATGGCCGGCCGATGCAGCCGCCGCTGGCCGATTACCTGCCGGCACCGCTGGATGGCTTCGATCCCACCTTGCAGGGTTTCATGGCCAGCCAGGTGGTGAACCTGTTGCTGCTGGTATTGGTATCGCTGCTGGCGGCGCCGCGCCTGCGCGACCGTGAACAGGCGGAAATCTTTGTTTCCGGCGGCGACCTGCCATTGCGGCTGCCGGCCGAGGAACCGGCCCATGATCCACGCATCGAGGAATTGCGCGCCGTGGCGGTGCGTTTCCTGGGCGTGGAACGCGTGCAGCGTGCCTTTGGCGACCGCCGCATGAGCCTGAGCGAAGCCGTGGCCTTCACCGAGCATCTGCTGAGCGGCGCCATCGGCGCGGCATCGGCCCGCATCGTGATGGCCTCGGCGCAGACCAAGGGCATGCTGAGCCCGCGCGCCGCCCGTGCCATGCTGGGCGAGGCCTCGGAAGCCATCCGGCATAACCTGGACCTGCTGCGCACCACGCTGGATCATATCGGCCAGGGCATCGGCGTGTTTGACAGCGAACGCCGGCTGGCGGCCTGGAACCAGCGTTTCTTCGACCTGCTCGACCTGCCGCCGGGCCTGGCCGAAATCGGCGTGCGGGTTGAGGCGATGGCCAGCCATGGCGCGCCGGAATTATCCAACATCCTGGCTGCCGGCGGCCACCCGGCCCGCAGCCAGGCCGGCACCCGCATTCATGAACGGATGCGCGCCGATGGCGTGGTGCTGGAAATCCGCATCGATCCGATGCCGGATGGCGGTTTCGTCGCCACCTGCACCGATATCACCGAGCGGGTGCGCGCCGCCGAGGCCTTGCGCGATTCCGAGCGCGCCATCCGTGTCTACACCGATAATGTGCCGGTGCTGATTGCCTATGTCGACCGCGACGAGCGCTATCGCTTCACCAACATGCCGTTCCGCCGCGCGCTCAACCTGCCGCAGGAACAGATCGATGGCCGGCCGATCCGCGAGATGCTGACGCCGGAACGTTACTGGCGCCTGAAACCGCATATCGAGGCGGTGCTGGCTGGCCGGCGCCAGAGTTTCGAAATCGAATTCCCCACCAACGATGCCGAGATCGAGGTGGCGCAAGGCACCTATATTCCGCATCGTGATGCCGGCGGCAATATCGCCGGCTTTTTCCTGATGTACCAGGATATCACTGAGCGGCGCCGCGCCGATGCCGCCTTGCGCGCCGCCTATGCCAGTCTGGAACGCCGGGTCGCCGAACGCACCGCCGAGCTGGAAAAATCCCGCGCCGAAGCCGAGGCCGCCAATCTCGGCAAGACCCGCTTTCTGGCCGCCGCCAGCCACGATCTGCTGCAGCCACTGCATGCGGCACGATTATTCACCGCCGCGCTGGCCGAACGCGAGGCGGAGAATGAACTGGTGGCGCGCATCGATCATGGCCTGGGCGCGGTGGAAGCCCTGCTGGATGCCCTGCTGGATATCTCCAAGCTGGATGCCGGCGCGGTGCGGCCGGAACCGCGCCCGGTGGCGCTCGACCCGCTGCTCAGTTCGCTGGTCACCGCCTTTGCGCCGCTGGCGGCGCGACGTGGCGTCGGCCTGCGGCTGATCCCGAGTCGGCTGACGGTGCAGAGCGATCCTGCCCTGCTGCGCCGCGTGTTGCAGAATTTTGTCGCCAATGCGATCCGCTACAGCCGCCTGGAACATCCGCGCCGCCGCGTGCTGATCGGCTGCCGGCGCAGCGGCAACAGCGTGCGGATCGAGGTTTGCGACAACGGCCCCGGCATCCCGCCCGACAAGCGCGAGGTGATCTTCCAGGAATTCGCCCGGTTGGATAACCAGCAGGCCGATGCCGGCGAACGCGGCCTCGGCCTCGGCCTGGCCATTGTCGAACGTATCGCCCGCATGCTGGACAGCCCGGTGACCTTGCGCTCCGACATCGGACGCGGCTCGATTTTCGCCATCACCGTGCCACGCGCCGCCGCCGAGGCGCCACCGCAGCCGACTGCCGCCCCGCCGCCACATATGGCGGCGGCCAGCCTGGCCGGCTGTTTTGTGCTCTGCGTGGATAACGAGGCCGGCGTGCGCGAGGCGATGCTCACCCTGCTGCAAGGCTGGGGCTGCGATGTAGTGGCGGTGGAAGCGCTGGAGCCGGCGCGGCAGGCGGCGGCGCTGCGCGGCCGCGGCCCCGATATCATCCTGGCCGACCTGCATCTCGGCGATGGCATGGAAGACCGGCCGGATGGCCAGGACGGGCTGGAGGTGATCGCCCGCCTGCGCCAGGATTGGGGCCGGCCGATCCCGGCTGTGCTGATCACCGCCGACCGCGCCCAGGATCTGCGCCGCCGCTGTCAGGCCGCCGGCATCGACCTGCTGCACAAGCCGGTGCGCCCGGCTGCCCTGCGTGCCTTGATCAGCCAGCGCTGGCGGCCACCACTCGATCCGGCAGCCAAGCTGGATGCAACAGGAGATTGAAGCAACGCAGAATTATGGGCGTTTGCTGGCCTGACCGGCCTGTCTCAGGAAAGCCGGAATTTGTTCCAGAAACGCTTCGACGCATTGCCTTGCCGCCCCATCCCTGCCGACGAAACGGCAAAAGCCGTGGGTTGTATCCGGCGCCAGATACTGCAAGACGGCCCGACCATGAGCGGCGAGTAGGTCGGCAAGCAAAGCCGGATCGTTCCGCAACGGATCATGCTCCGCGATCAGCATGCAGACCGGCGGCAACGACGCCAGATCAGGAATATTGGCAAGATGACAAGCCGCGCGCATTTCCTTGTCACCGGCAAACAGCGCTGCCCAATATTGCCGCATATTCTCGGCCGACAGGCCCGGCGCATCGGCATATTGTTGATAGCTTGCCTTGCCGATATCGGGATCAAGCGCCGGATAGAAAAGCAGCACACCACGAATGATCGCAGTCTCGGCCAGGGCCAGCGCGGCATGAAATGCGGTGAAAGCACCCGCGCTATCGCCGGCCAGGATCAGGCCATTTGCAGCGATATCCACCAATCCATTGGCCAATTGCAGATGACGAATGACATCCAGCGCATCTTCCCGCTGTGCCGGCCAGGGGCTTTCCGGCGCCCTGCGGGTATGAACACTCACCAATCTGGCAGACATTTCCTTCTGCAACAGGCAGCATAGCGCATGGTGGCTATCAAGATTGCCGGATACCCATCCACCGCCGTGAAAATATATGATCGTGGGCTGATCGCCGGGATGGTCGATGCCATAGATTCGTATCGGGATTTCTCTGCCCGGCACGGAGACATACTCGTCGACGAATGCGCGCCCGTCAGCTTCCGACGCGAGATGCAGGCCAAGCGCTGCCGCCGTCAGGCGGCGCTTTGTTGCGAAGCCGATCTCCCTGCCATCCGATATCCGGCTCCAGGCCGGAAAATATCGTTTGAGAAGGGCCGCTGCCTCTGGGGGAACGCCGATCACGAATTATCCGCTCGCTCTGAAAGATTGATGAAATTGAGACACGAGGGGCTGCCCCCTCGTGTCATGCGGTGCAGAATTGCCGAAACTGGAGGGGTTCAGCCCGGCGGCAGAATGGCGGCTGGAAGCTGAATCCCCTGTTCCTTGTAGAAGCGGATCGCCCCAGGATGCAACGGTACAGCCGTGTTCTTCAGGATGTTTTCGGGTAGCGTATCCTTGGCCGCAGCATGCGTCTTGAGCAGGCGTGATTGATGGGCAAAAACCGCCTTGACAATGCCATAGGCAAGCTCATCCGACATCGCCTTGTTCACGATGACGATATTCCACATTGCCCCGGTCAGGACCGTACCCGTCTGGCTCTTGTAGGTGCCGGCGGGAATCTCGAACGGCACCACATCGGGAAAACTTTTCCTGATCGTGTTCAGCCGACCGTCGTCAAAGCCGAAGAACGCAACATCCTTGGTCGATTCCAGTTCTTTGATCGTTGGATGCGGCGCACCGCCGGCAAGCAGCAATGCATCGAGGCGACCATCCGCAAGCTGATCGCCCTGATCCCCGGCCCCCCCGAATTGAAAGCTGGCAGAGATGCCCAAAGCCTTGAACCAGCGCGGCCAATACACGCCCCCGGTTCCGGCTTTGGGGCCAACGCCAATGCGCTTTCCAGCCAGGTCTGGCACGCTGGCGATATTGGCGCTCTTGAGCGCCACCATCTGGAATGGGGTTGGATACATCGAGAACAAGGCCCTGACATTTTGATGCTTTACCCCCGGACTGAGGTCCGAATGACCCTGAATGGCGTCAAGGGCCGGCCCCGTGGTGGTCATGCCAAGTTCCACCTTGCCCGTTTCCACCAGGGCCAGATTTTGTGATGGCCCTTGGGTCTGGCGCGTAGAGGTCGGGATTTGCATTGTTTCGCTGAGCAGGCCGGCCAAACCCTCGCCATATACGGCGTAGACACCACCCGGCGATGCGGTTGCGACCATCAACGATGCAGGTTTGCCCTGGGCCATTGCCCAATTGCATACAGTGAGCATCGCAAGCGATGCCAGAGACAACTTCCACAGTTTCACGATTTCCTCCTATGTGTTTTGTGGATCAGCGATGTCAGGCCGGACTGGCCCGGTTTCTGCGGGCCAGCCGCCAGAGCACAAGACCGGAAGCGAGCGTGGCCCCTGTGACTACGGGTATTGTGTAATCAGCGATGATCAGCACCGCCGCGATCACAGCCAGCATGCGTTCCACATGTCCGAGGCGGCCCAGAAACTGCCCCTCTCCGGCCGCCGCCAGCAGGATGATCGCGCAAACACCGAGACCAAAAGCCTGCAAGGCCGAAACCACGCTTCCGATCAGCAGGATGTCCGGGCTGGTGTAGAACATGAATGGCAGGATGAATGCCGCGATGCCCAGGCGCATCGAAAGGAACGACGTCTTGATCGGATTGCCGCCGGCCAATGCGGCAGCCGCAAAGGATGCAATGGCAACCGGCGGCGTAATGGCTGAAATGACCGCGCAGTAAAAGACGAACATATGAGCCGCGATGGGTGACACCCCCATTCTCTGCAGGGCCGGCGCCACCACCGCCGCTGCGATTGCGTAGGCAGCGGTAGTCGGCATGCCCATGCCGAGAACGATGGCAATGGCCATGGCGAGGATGAAGGCGATGGGCAGGCTTTCCCCCGCCAGTGCCAGGATGACGGCGGATAACCGCCCGCCAAGGCCGGTCAACCCGAGGACACCAACGATAATGCCAGCGCAGGCCATGACGCCGATCAACTGCAACGACCGCCGCGCGGTTTCGGATAGGCCCCAGCCGAGCGTGTTCAGCATTTTGCGCAACATGGCAGGTACCAGCGCGCGCCTACCAGTGAAGATGGCGACCGCGAGTATCGCCACGGCACCAAGGCCGGTGGCGATCAATCCAGCCAGGTTGACCGGCATTCCGGTGGTCGGTAGGTAGATGAACAGGATTAGCGGGCCTGCCAGGAAACTGGGGGCCAATTTCAATTCCACCGTGGCAAGCACGAGCAGGGTGGCGGCCAGGCCCCAGCTTCCCGCCGCGATGACCGAGTAACCCGCAATGAGCAGATACAGCAGCACAAAGAGCGGCAGCAACAACAACAACCCACCGCGCAATTCCTTGAATTTTGGCAATTCGTTTCTGGGCAATCCCCGGATACCAAGACGGACAGCCTGGAAGTCGACGGAAATGAAACAGGCGAGATAAAACAGCAGACATGGCAGCAATGCCGCGAGAGCGATATCGGCATAGGGAATGCCGGTGATTTCCGCCATGATGAAGGCGCCGGCGCCCATGACGGGCGGCGCCAATTGACCGCCCGTTGAGGAGGTCGCCTCGACCGAGCCGGCTTCATTCTTCGGATATCCCAGCTTCAACATCATCGGGATGGTGAAAGTGCCGGTGGCCACCACATTGGCCACTGCCGAGCCCGAGACAGTGCCGAACAGCAATCCCGACACTACCGAAACTTTTGCCGGACCACCGCGCGCCCAGCCGACAAGGGCAAGCGCACTGCGCATGAAATAATCCCCGGCACCGCAGGCCTGCAGAAACACCGCGAAGGCCACGAACAGGATGATGTAGCGTGATGAGGCCGCTGCGGTGATGCCGAAAATTGCATCCTGGCTATAGAGATAGGAAAAGATGTTGCCGGTGTCGAAACCGGGATGATGCAACACACCCGGCAAATACGGCCCGATGAACAAGTAGGTGAGAAAAACCCCAGCGATCAGTGGCAGAATCATGCCAGAAACACGCCGCGCAAATTCCAGCACCAGGCCGGTGCCAACGGCACCGCAGATGAAATCGCCGGTGGTGGTGATCACCCCTGTGCGCATCAGCAGGCCATCCAGATTGACGACGATATAAGCCAGGCAACCCAATGTGGCCAATGCCAGGATCCAATCCCGCACCGGGATACCCAAGTGCCTTTCGCGCTCGAATCCACGCAGCCAGAGGAAAGCCAGAGCGGCGCCAATATTGACGTGGATGACGCGATAGACCCATTCGTCTATCGCCAGGAAATTCAACACCACAAGATGAAACAGGGCATAGGCGAATGCCGTACCCGCAAGCGCCTTGAGCAGCCAGGGCGCCAGTTTGCGGTCCTCGCCTTCATAATCCATCGCGCTCGCCGCGCTGACGCCCGTCTGAAACTGCTTGTCATCAACAGTCTCGGCCCCTGCTTTGGTCGTCTCGTGCATTTTTCCTCCGCAACCCCGCATTCGCGATTTTATTTGTATGAATCATTTTATTTGTTCGGACAATTAATCTGTTGTTACCGGCCTGTCAAGGCCTGTCTATAGTGGCGCCGATTGTCTAAGGGACATCATCCAGGTGCCACCGTGGCTGATTGAGGGATCAATGGCATTGCGATATCCGCTTGTTGCGGAAAAGATCATTCAGAGTATCAAAGCCGGGGATTATCCGGTCGGATCGGTGCTGCCGAGCGAGCCCGAATTGTCCAAAAAACTCAAAGTCAGCCGCTCGACTTTGCGCGCCGCGCTGGCCCAATTGCAAAGTTTCGGAATGATCGAGCGCCGCCCCAGGGCAGGCACGCGGATATGCGCCGACACCGTGCCACCGGTTTATGTACACACCATGAGTGCGAGTGGCGATTTGCTGAATTTCGGCGGCCATACGCGCCGGCAGATCAAGCTGGTGGAAAATATTGTCATGGACGAGGAGCTTGCCGGCTGGATGGAACTACCCGCCGGACGCCGATGGCTGCATGTCGGGCAAACTCGCCATCCCTATGATCAGGACACCGTGCTGTGCTGGACCGATGTCTACATTCCGGCCAAATATGTCGAACTGAAATCGCAGATCGAGAATTATCCAGGCCTGTTCTATACGCTGATTGAACAGGCCTATGGCGTGACGGTCGGCGAAATAACCCAAAAGATCCGGGCCTGCGATGTGCCACCGGCAGTTTTGCAACATTTTGACAACTTGCATGAGACCAAAGCGCTCAACATTACAAGGAAATACGTTACAAACACGGATACCTGCGTGCTTGCCTCGCGGACTTATCTTCCCAATGACCGCTTTGATTATTCGATCATGTTCACCCGACAAACCGGGACGCCGCAAGCCGGCTAGACGCGAAGCCTCAACACCACCCGGGTGCCAGCCAAAGCGAGACCGGGCCTCTACTCGCCGCTGACCGAGAAGCGACGCGACAGGATCACCGCCTGGGTGCGGCTGCGCACACCGAGCTTTTTCAGGATTGCGGTGACATGCGCCTTGATGGTGGCTTCACCGACCGACAATTCATGCGCAATCTGCTTGTTCAGCTTGCCATGCGACAGCAGGCCCAGCACGCGCAATTGCTGCGGCGTCAGTTCCGCCACGCGGCGGGCAAAATCATCCGCCGGGGCGCTGGCCTCCTCGGCTTCCGCCGGCAGCCAGACTTCGCCATCCAGCACCGCCTGCAAGGCTGAGGAAATGGTTTCCAGAGCTGCCGATTTCGGCACGAAGGCGGCGGCGCCGAATTCCATGGCACGGCGCATCACTGCCGGATCGCGGGTGGAGGAAACAATTGCCACCGGGATCGCCGGATGGCTGGCGCGCACCCCGGCCAGGCCGGCAAAACCATCCATGCCCGGCATGTCGAGATCGAGAATCAGCAGATCGACATTGTCCAGCCGCTCCAGCTCGGCACGCGCCTCATGCAGATTGGCGGCGCCCAGCACCTGAGCACCGCTCAAGGCCTGACGCAAGGCGCCGGCCAGTGCTTCACGCACCAGCGGATGATCATCAGCCACGATGATGGTAAGTGGCGCGTCTGCCACGATAGCCCCGATTTCCGTCCCCTGCCTGCAACCGTAACGCCCGGCGCCTGGCAGCGCAAGCAACCGCCCCGATAAATCGCTCGCTTAGAGCGGGCGGCGCTGCGCCGGCAGCTTCGGTGGCAGGCCGGTGCAGCCCGGCAGTACAAAGCCCTCGAACGGCGCCGCTTCATACACCGCCACGGCACCGGCGGCACGCAGCCGCGCCGCCAGGCCGGGCCTGGCATCCTGCACGATCAGCATGTTGGACAACCACATTTCACGGGCGATGGCGCTGCCGGTGTCCGCGGCGGCGGCAAAGCTGGCCGGGCCGGAATAGCGCCAGGGAAACACCACCAGCAGCCGGCCACCGGCCTCGTCGGGCAGGTCGGCCTGGGCCAGCGTGCCGCGCAGGCTGAAGCCCCAGCCGATCAGGATGGCGAGGAAAAACCCGGCTGCCAGCAGATGCCGCATGCTACGTTCCACCCGTCTCCGCTCAGGCCCGGCCCAGGCCCCGGCCCAGGCCTAAGCCCGGCTCAGGCCCCGGCAGGCGCGGTCCGCACCAGCGGGCGCTCATCGATCGGGAAATGCACAATCGCCGAGAAGATGCCGAGCGCGGCACTGATCCACCACACCACGTCATAAGAGCCGGTCAGGTCAAACACCTTGCCGCCGAGCCAGACGCCGAGGAAACCACCGACCTGATGGCTGAAGAACACGATGCCGAACAGCGTCGCCATGTAGCGCGGGCCAAAAATCTGCGCCACCAGACCGGAAGTGAGCGGCACCGTGGAGAGCCAGAGCAGGCCCATGCAGAAGGCGAAGATCAGCACGCTGGTCTGGGTCATCGGCATCAGCACAAACACCGTGATGACAATGGCGCGGGCAAAATAGATGAAGCTGAGCAGGTATTTTTTGCTCTGCTTGCCGCCCAGCACGCCGGCGGTATACGAGCCGATCACATTGGCCAGACCGACCAGCGCCAGCGCCCAGGCGCCGGTGCGCGGGTCCAGGCCACGATCCACCACATAGGCCGGCAGATGGGTCTGGATGAACGAGACATGGAAGCCGCAGACGAAGAAGCCGGCAATCAGCAGCCAGTAGCTGCGTTCGCCCCCGGCCTCACGCAACGCCTCGCCCATGGATTGCTGCGGCCCGCCCGGATTGGCGGTGCGGCCGGCCAGGGCGGTGGATAGCGGCACGATGGCGAGCGCAAACAGGCTGAGCAGGATCAGCGCAAAGGCCCAGCCATAGGCGGCGATGAAGGCCTCGCCCAGCGGCACCATCAGGAACTGGCCGAGCGAGCCGGCAGCAGTGCCGAGACCCAGGGCCCAGGAGCGCCGCTCCGGGCTGACCATGCGGGCAATGGCGGCCAAAGCCACGGTGAAGGACGTGCCGGCGAGGCCGATGCCGACCAGCGCCCCGGTGGTCAGGTTGAGCAAGGCCGGCGAAGTGGAAACCGAAGTCAGCGCCACACCAGCGGCATAGAGGATGGCACCAGCGGCCAGCACCCGGCCGGAACCGTAGCGATCGGCAATCGCACCGGCAAAAGGCTGGCCAAAACCCCACAAAACGGTCTGGATGCCGATAGCCAGCGCAAACACCTCGCGGCCCCAGCCATTGGTGCTGCTGATCGGCTCCATGAACAGACCAAAGCCGGAGCGCACGCCGAAATTCAGCAGCGCAATGGTGCAGCCGGCCACAATCACAACCAGCGGCGTGCGCCAGCCGAGGGCGGGAGGGGAAACGGTCATGGCACGGCTCCGATTTTAAATTTTGAGCATCATGTATACCGAAGAGAGTGGAAATCAAGCATCCCGTGGTCGGCCAGCGGGTGGTGATTATTGCCGATCCTGCTCGATGATCACCACGCCATGGGCGGCCTGGGCGCGGCGCTGGATTTCGTAGGCGACCAGAATGAAGCCGGCCACCAGCCCCATGCAGAGGCCGAGCCAGGCGCCGTAGAGGCCGAGGCCGAAACCGAGCAGCACGGCGCCGATACCACCCGGATCGCCGCCCGGGGCGCCGACCCAATCGGCCAGCCACAGGCCGGTGACCAGGCCAGCCACCAGGCCGGCCAGGGCATAGGGCGCAAGGCGATACACCCGGCGCCAGGCCAGCAGCAGCAGAACCGGCAGGCCGAGCAGCAGCATGGCGCCATACATCGCCGCCGCCGCGCCGAGCGCCAGGGCGAAACCGGCCGCCATCAGCGACCAGCCGATCGGCCCGGCCACCACCAGCAGCAGCATCGGCGCATGGGCCATGATCAGGCCCAAAGGCGGCGCCAGCAGCACTGCCATGACAAAACGCAGCACCGGCGAAGCCGGCAGGCCGCTGACGCGCCAGCGCGGCCGGCTGCCCCCGCCACCAGCGCCGTCATGCGGTGGCGGAGCCGCCGGAAAACCGGGCGATTCGCTCACATCCGGCGGCTTTCTTCAATCTTGCGATCGGTATTGAACTGGCTGAGCGAATAGACCGCCCACAGGGCCGCCGGAATCCAGCCGATCAGGGTGAGTTGCAGAATCAGGCAGATGATGCCGGCAATCGGCCGGCCGATGGTGAAGAACAGCAGCCAGGGCAGGAAAATGGCGATCAACAGACGCATGGCAGGCGGCTCCTTGTGCGTTTCAATGACAGAAGCGGCAGTTTACCCGCAATCGGCGGTGCGGCGCCAGCCCAGCAGGATCAACAGCTGGGCCAGGACATAGCTGATCCAGATGGCGGGTCCGCCCCAGGTCAGCGGCAGCATGAATTTGTCGATGGCGATCAGCGAGTCGGAAAGGATGAAACTGACTGCGCCAAGCGCCACCCAGAGCCGCCCACCGGCCAGGGCGGGCGGCAGGGCGGGCGGCAGGGCGATGGCAGGGCGATGGCGGCCAGCCCCATGGTCAGGATGGCGGCGATATAGAGGCAGACCGGCAGGCGCAGCGGCCCCAAAGCCGGCCACAACCAGGCCAGCATGATGCCGCCATAGACCAGCAATGCCGCCAGCCCCGCGTATTGCAGCAGCGTCAGGCGAAACGGCCGGCCGCGCCGACCGAGGAACAGCGTCAGATAGGCCAGATGCGCCAGCAGGAAACTGGCCAGGCCAGGCACAAACAGCCGCACCCGGTCGAGCGCCAGGAAGATGTCGCCGGCAGCGGAAAACAGCAATGCCAGCAGCAGCAGCCGGGCGGCAGGCCGGCCAATGACGGCGCGCCAGCGCCAGACCTGCCAGGCCAGCAGCGGGCAGACCAGGCCCTTGACCAGCACGATGACCCAATGCGGCACCGCAAGCAGCGGCAGCAGCATGTACAGCGCGGCAAACAGCAGCGCCAAAACAAACGGCGCGCCCAACGATGCCGGGCGCGCCGCGATAGTCATCAGGATAACGCTTGCTTACTTGCCGAGGCTCGGATCGATCGCCTTGCAGGCTTCCACCAGGCCCTTCACGGCATTGGCGGAATGCTCGAACATCTTCTGCTCGTCGGCATTCAGTTCGATCTCGACGATCTTTTCCACGCCATTGGCGCCGATCACCACCGGCACGCCGACATACATGCCGGTCTGGCCATATTTGCCGTTATCCAGCCAGGCAGCGCAGGGCAGCACGCGGCGCTTGTCCTTGAGATAGCTTTCCGCCATCTCGATGGCCGAGGAAGCCGGCGCGTAGAAGGCCGAGCCGGTCTTGAGCAACGCCACGATCTCGGCGCCGCCATCCCGGGTGCGCTGGATGATCTTGTCGATCTTCTCCTGGCTCGACCAGCCCATCTTGATCAGATCGGGCACCGGAATGCCGGCCACGGTGGAATAGCGGATCAGCGGCACCATGGTATCGCCATGGCCGCCGAGCACAAACGCGGTGACATCATTGACCGAGACATTGAATTCTTCGGCCAGGAAATGGCGGAAGCGGGCGCTGTCGAGCACGCCGGCCATGCCGATCACCTTGTTATGCGGCAGGCCGCAGACTTCGCGCAGCACCCAGACCATGGCGTCGAGCGGGTTGGTGATGCAGATGACGAAGGCGTCCGGCGCATGCGCCTTGATGCCGGCGCCGACCGCCTGCATGACCTTGATGTTGATGCCGAGCAGGTCGTCGCGGCTCATGCCCGGCTTGCGGGCCACGCCGGCGGTGACGATGATGACATCCGAGCCGGCGATATCGGCATAATCCTGGGTGCCGCGCAGCTTGGCATCGAAGCCTTCCACGGCGCCGGCCTGGGCCATGTCGAGCGCCTTGCCCTGGGGCAGGCCTTCGACCACGTCGAAGATGGTGATATCGCCGAGTTCCTTCAGGCCGGCCAACAAGGCCAGCGTGCCGCCGATATTGCCGCCGCCAACAAGGGCGATCTTTTTGCGCGCCATGGGGAAAACCTCCGGAAAGTGCCTAGGGAAAAACCGGGGCCTAGGGGTATCCGGAAAAGCGCGGGCCGGCAAGGCCCGCGCCTGTCTTATTACCGGGTCTTTTACCGGGTCTGGTACTGGAGACGGCTCACTTCGGGGCCATGCGGATGGCGCCGTCGAGGCGGATGGTCTCGCCGTTCAGCATCTGGTTTTCGCAGATATGGCGGGCCAGGGCGGCATATTCCTCGGGCTTGCCGAGGCGCGAGGGGAACGGCACCGAGCGGCCAAGCGATTCCTGCGCCTCGGGCGGCAGGGCGAACATCATCGGGGTGCCGAACAGGCCGGGCGCGATGGTGCAGACGCGGATGCCGAAGCTGGCGAATTCACGCGCCAGCGGCAGGGTCATGCCATGCACGCCGGCCTTGGAGGCGCCATAGGCGGGCTGGCCGATCTGGCCGTCGAAGGCAGCGACGGAGGCGGTATTGATGATGCAGCCGCGCTCCTTGCCATCCATCTCGGCCTGCTGCTGCATCTTGTGCGCCACCAGGCGGATCATATTGAACGTGCCGATCAGGTTGATCTGCACCACGCGGATGAACTTCTCCAGCGCCACCGGGCCATCCTTGCCCACCGCCTTCATCGGCGTGCCGACGCCGGCGCAATTGACCAGCACGCGCAGCGGGCCGACCTTCTCGGCCGCCTCGTTCACCGCCGCCTCGCCGCCAGCCGCATCGGCCACGTCGCACTTGATCGCCACGCCGCCGATTTCCTTGGCCACCGCCTCGGCGGCTTCCAGGTTCATGTCGAACAGCGCCACCTTGGCGCCGGCCTTGGCCAATTCGCGCGCCGTGGCCGCGCCCAGACCCGAGGCACCGCCGGTGACAATCGCGCCTACACCCTTGAGATCCATGATTTTCCTCCTGATTGTTCGCTACCGTTACAGAACCATGCCGGCCTTATAGCCGAAACCCGGCGATCTTGGCGATAGCCGGGCAAATCCCCATATCCCGGGCATGGACCATGCCCAAGACACCAGCCAGACCAATACCGAGCCGCCCCGGCTGAAGCCGCGTTTCCGCGCCAAGCTGAAAGCCGCCCTGGCCTATATTCCCTGGGCGGATACCCTGCTGGCGGCCTATTTCTGCGCCACCGACCGCAAGACCCCGGCCGGTGCCAAGGCGATCCTGTTCGGCGCCATCGGCTATTTCATCCTGCCGCTGGACCTGATCCCGGACCTGCTCGGCGCGCTTGGCTATACCGACGACCTGGCGGTGCTGCTGGCGGCGGTGAAAGCCGTGCAGAGCAACATCACCCCGGTGCATGAGGCGCGCGCCCAGCGCGCCCTGGCCCAGGCGAAAGCCGGGGCCAGGGCCGAAGCAAAGGCAGAAGCCTAACCCGCCAGCAGGCCGCCGAAGCGGATATTGCCCTTGGCGACGCCATCCTGCACCACCTGCCAGCCGCCGGCCTGCAGCATCCATTCCAGGCGGAAATCGCGGTATTGCCGCTTGGCTCGGGCGCTGCCATAGGCTTCCGCCATGGCCTTGAATTCGGCGATGCCGGCCTTGGCCTCGGCCAGGGTCTGCTGCACGCTGGGCCGTTCCAGCGCCCGCGCCAGCCAGGCCGCCAGGCGGCTGCCCTCGGCCGGCGGGGTGCGCTGCGCCTTGGCATTCATCACATGCGGGAATACCGCACAATCGGCGCGGCCAAAGCTTGCGCCATTGAAATAGGGCGCATCGCCAAGCTGCTCTTCCAGATAGGCAAAAAGCTGCGCCAAGCTCTGCTTTGCGGCGCCCAGAATGGCGGCCTGCGCCTCACCCTCGGCACGCCGGAAGGCCGTTACCTCGGTGGTGCAGAAGATCACCGCCTCGAACGGGCCGTCGCAGATTTCCTCGATCTGGCGGCTGCGCGCCCGGGCCAGCGGATCGGCCGGCCAGAGCGCCGGGCTCGGCCATTTATCCTCGATGTAATCCAGGATGATGGTGGAATCCCAGATCGCCGCATCGCCATCCAGCAGGGCGGGAATTTCGCCACGCGGATTGGCCTTGAGCCGCGCCGCATCGGCCTCGGTCAGGTTGGTGCCGCGAATCTCGAAGGCCAGCCCCTTCTCGCGCAAGGCGAGTTTCACCTTCTGGGCATAGGGCGAAAGCGGTACATCGATCAGGGTCAGGGTCATTGTTTTCCTCCGGGGTGGCTTGTTTTGCATCAGGAGTTTCCGCGCCCCGGGGGTGGGGGTCAAGGCATGGCGCCCTGTGACCGGGCGCACAACCCGGCCGGGCTTTGCGCGCAAAAACCGCCACGGCCATCGTCGGCGCCGCCCGGCTATGCTATAGACTCGGGTATGCGATACCTCCCCCGCCACGGCTTGGCCTTGCTGCTGGCCGTTCAGCTTCTTGTTGGCCCGCTGCCGGCGCAGGGGCAATCCGCCACCCCGGCGGAAAGCCATGCCGTGCCGCCGCCACCGCCGCCGATCAAGGCGGCGCCGGAGATCATCCTGCCCGAAGGCACCGTGCTGGCCAGTGGCCATGTGCTGGGCGGCGCCACCCTGATCAAGCCGATCCCGGGCCAGGCCATCGTGCGCTTTGAAGATGGCAGCGAGGAAATCTGGGATGTGGAAGTGGCAACCGATATCGGCACCACACGCATCTACCGCGCCGGCCATGTGCTGGTGGCGCAGGCGGAATATGTCGCCCGCGAACGCGATGGCCACCCCTCCTGCTTTGTCTACCAGATGCATATCGCGCCGGAATGGATCGGCGCCCCGAGCGGCAGCGAAGCCCCGCTGGGCCGCCCCGGCATCGGCACCGCCGATGACCGGGTTTACTCCTTCCGCGAAACCCCCTGCCCGTAACCTTCTGGCCTGAAATGAGCCCGCGATGATCCAGCTTGACCGGCGCCGCCTCACCCAGGGCCTGGTCGGCCTGCCGCTGCTCGCCCTGGCGAGCCAGGCGCATGCCAGCAGCGGCGATCTGCGCTTCGCCTCATTGGAAGAAGCGCGCCAGGCGCTGCTGCGCTGGCAGCAGGGCGGCGGTTCAAACAGCAACCCGCCGGCCGGCCCGGTCAGCCTGCACCAGATGCTGCATCATTGCGCCCAGAGCCTGGAATATGGCCTGAGCGGCTTCCCCGAACTGAAACCGGCCTGGTTCCGCGCCAGTATCGGCCCGGCAGCGGCACAGGTTTTCCTGTGGCGCGGCAAACTCAGCCACGATCTGGCCGATCCGATCCCGGGCGCCCCGGCCCTTGCCGCCCAGGGCGACATGGCCGCCGCTTTCGCGCGGGTTTTCGCCGCCATCGATGCCTTCAGCCTGGCTGTGCGCAACAACACGGCGCTGATGCCGCATTTTGCCTATGGCGACGTGGCGCCCGCAGATTATGCCCGGCTGCAAGCCTTCCATATCGCCCAGCATATGGAACCGCTCGGCGCCCGCCCGGCATAAAAAAACCCGGAGCATTGCTGCCCCGGGGTGCTTCTGCCGGCTTAGCTTACTCGGCTGCCGACTGCGCCAGTGTCGGATAATCCACATAACCCTTGGCACCGCCACCATACAGCGTGGCGCGTTCCAGCAGCGCCAGCGGCGCATTCTGGCGCAGGCGCTGCACCAGATCGGGATTGGAAATGAAGGGGCGCCCGAAAGCCACCATATCGGCGCTGCCATCGGCGATGGCGGCCTGGGCCATCGCCAGATCATAGCCGTTATTGGCGATCCAGACGCCGTTATAACGCTGGCGCAGCGCCTTGTAGTCGAAGCCGGCACCGAAATTGCGGTCGGCGCCCGTGCTGCCTTCGATGATGTGGATATATGACAGCGCCAGCTTGTTCAGTTCTTCCACCACATAATTGAACAAAGGCTGCGGGTTGCTGTCGGCGGCATCATTGGCCGGCGTCACCGGCGAGATGCGGATGGCGCTGCGATCAGCGCCCACGGCATCGACAATCGCCCGCATCGCGCCCAGCATCACCTTGGCGCGGTTCTGGATCGAGCCGCCATAGTCGTCGCTGCGCTGATTGGAGCCATCGCGCAGGAATTGATCGAGCAGATAGCCATTGGCGCCATGCGCTTCCACGCCGTCGAAGCCGGCGGCAATGGCATTCTCGGCCGCCTTGCCATAGGCGGCGATGATGCCGGGAATTTCCGCCGCATCCAGGGCGCGCGGCTCGGAGACATCGGCAAAGCCGCCATTCACAAAAGTCTTGGTCTTGGCGCGGATCGCCGAGGGCGCCACCGGGGCCTGACCGCCCGGCTGCAACGAGCTATGGCTGACCCGGCCGACATGCCAGAGCTGCAGATAGATGTGACCGCCCTTGGCATGCACCGCGTCGGTCACCTTGCGCCAGCCGGCAATCTGCTCCGGCGAATGGATGCCGGGGGTATCCTGATAGCCCTGGCCTTCCGGCACGATCTGGGTCGCCTCGGCGATGATCAGGCCGGCCTCGGCGCGCTGGCCGTAATATTCCGCCATCAGATCGGTGGGTACATTGCCGGCACCGGCGCGGTTGCGGGTCAGCGGCGCCATGGCGATGCGGTTCTTGAGATCGTAGCGGCCGAGACGGATCGGCGAAAACAGGTCGGTCATTGGGCTTCCTGTGAACGATGGGCGATTTACCGCCCTAACAATAGGAAGCGATCACAGATAGGCAATAAGCCGGCCGCAAATCACCGCACCGGTCCAGGCCAGCAGCGACAGGGCGGCGGCCAGCCGGGCCGGCCATGGCGGCAGCGCGCCCCAGGTCACCGGGTCGCCCCAGCGGCCCAGATGAAACACTGCCACATTGAGCAGGCCGCAGCCGATCAGCAGCAATTTGGCCTGAAACGCCGGGTTGGCGGCCAGATGCGCCGCTTCGGTGCTGAACAATAGCAGGCCCATGGCGATGGCCAGGCCGAGGCCGCTGCCGGCCAGCGGCAGGCAGAGCCGGGCCAGATGGGCCGGCATCAGGCCGCGCCCAAAGCCGAGCAACCGCAGGTCAAACACCACGATGCCGGCGAATAGCGCGACGAAGCCGAGGATATGCAGCACTTCCACCAGCGGATAGAGCCACAGCGATTCCCGCATCGCCGCGCCCAGGGCGGAATCCTGCAATGCCAGCAGCCAGGGATGCGCGCTGATACCCTGCCCCGTCATGGCGTCCGGCCTCAGCGCAGTTCGACCGTGAAGCCATTATGGGTGACGCGCTCGGCACGCATCTCATCAGCTTTGCTACGGCTGGGATAACCCACCACCAGCAGCCGGTCACCGACCTTGATATCGCTGAGCGGCTTGCCGCGCGCCACCATGCGGGCCGGCGGCGAGAGGGTCACGGTCCAGCTCTTGTCGGTGGTCTTGAGCCGCAATTCACCATGCGGGTTGTTGGGATCGATGGCTTCCACCGTGCCATCCAGGTTCAGCACCTGGCCGGCATCATAAGACCCCCAGCCATGATGCGCCCAGGCGGTGGATTGCGCGGCCAAGCCCAGCGCGGCGGTGGTCAGGCCAAGGCCGGCCAGCAGCAGATGTCGGCGGATCATCGCAGCACCTTTCCAGCAATAAAATCAGCGTAACCGAGTATAAGCCGGAAAGGCGCGGGGCGATCCGGTTTTCACGCCGAATCGCCCCATTTCACGAAAGTTTCAACCCGGAAGCCAGGCTGGGTTAGCGCGTCATCACCTGGCCGCTGGGCATCACGATGGTGGTGGTGGGCGCCGCCGGCTGCACGGTCTGGCCCGGCGCGGGCTGGATCACTGTGGTGGTCGTGGTGGTGGTGGTGCCGGCCGGCGCGGCGGCGGCGCTCGGCACCAGGATCGTGCCACTGGTCGGCACCAGATTGACCAGCACATTGCGGTTTGGCGAATTGCGCGTCAGCACCGAGTAATTCTGATCGTTGATGAAGATCACGCGGCCGCCCTGCTCGACCTGCGCCTGCACATAATAGGTGCCGCTCGGATTGATATCGCCGAAGCGATAGCGCAGGTCGAAACGCGCCGGCAGCGGATTGGCGACGATACGCTGCTCGGCCACGGTATAGGCTGCCATGTCGCCGCGTGTGGCATCCAGCAGGCGCACCACCAGCACGGAATCCGCCGGCAGCACCACCCGCTCGCGCGTGGTGATGGTGCCGGAGAGCGTTTCCTGCGCACCGCCGGCACAGGCGGCCAGCGGCAAGGCCGCACCGAGGGCAATCAGCGCCAGCAGGGCGCGGCGGCGCGGCCGTGCCGGAACGGCATGATCCTGGCTGGTTTGGGGAAGGGTCTGATGGATGCTCATGATGTTTTCCTCATTGTTTGTTGCATCGGGCAGTGGCGCTACTCCCCAGTTGCGCCGCCGCTGACCCTGATCGGAGTGCCGGAACGTGGCTCAAATATGGCTTTGACGCGGTTTGTTTTGGGCTGAATACCGGTTTTTATCGCCCGCAGCAGTTGTGCGGGCCGCGAAAATCAGCCGATGCGGCAGGCTTGAAGCCGGCGCTTTTCCCTCCCATTTATAGGTCATGCCGAAACTTTCCTTTTCCTTCGATGGGGCCGCCTTGCAGGAGCGCATGCGCAACACCGCGCGCCGTGCTTCCGATACCGCAGCGCGGGTGCAGGCGCGCCTGGAGCGCGGCAGCACGCTGAAAGCCGTGCGCTTCACCGGCGATATCGCGGTGGCGGTGGTGACGGCGGTGGCACAGCAGCAAAGCCGCCTGCAGGAAGCCGCCAGCCAGGCGGTGAGCCAGGCCGGCAACCAGTTGGGCAATTCCCTGAACCAGGCGGCGCAGAGCGGCATGATGAACGGTGCCGCCACTGCGGCCGGCATCGCCGCCCTGCTCAATGCCCATAAATATGCGCGCGGCGAAATCGGCCTGTCCCAGGCAGTGCAATCGGCCACGCGCGAAGCCGTCTCCGGTGCCAGCAGCGGCATGGTGGCGACGCTGGCGGTGAGCGGCTCAAAAATCGCGCTCGGCGCCATCGGCGCGCCGGTGGTGGTGAAGGCTGCTGCGCCGGTGGTGGCCGCCGCCGTCACCGCCTGGCTTGCCACCGAAGCCACCGAACGCGGCCTGGCCCTGGCCGGCGACTGGCTGATCGTGCCGGGCCATGCCCTGCCGGAAACACCGGCAGCAGAACCGGAACCAGAATCCAAGGCATGAAAAAGCCCCGGCAATTGCTCGCCGGGGCCTGATCGATGCGATAGCCGGGCGCTTACTTGGCGCTGTCGGCCACTTTGTAGGCGGCTTCGGTCTTTTCAGCGATTTCCTCCAGCGACACGCCCGGGGCGCGCTCGACCAGCGTCATGCCGCTGCCCTTGCGATCAACCTCGAACACCGCCAGATCGGTCACCACCACATCCACCACGCCGGCGCCGGTCAGCGGCAGGTTGCAGCGCTGCAGCAGCTTCTTCTCGCCATCCTTGGAGGTATGTTCCATCACCACCACGACGCGCTTGACACCGGCCACCAGATCCATGGCGCCGCCCATGCCCTTCACCATCTTGCCCGGGATCATCCAGTTGGCCAGATCGCCATTCTCGGCCACCTGCATGGCGCCCAGAATGGAGAGGTCGATATGGCCGCCACGGATCATGGCGAAGCTGTCGGCCGAGGAGAAGAAGCTGGAATAGGGCAGTTCGGTGATGGTCTGCTTGCCGGCATTGACCAGATCGGGGTCTTCCTCGCCCTCATAGGGGAAAGGCCCCATGCCCAGCATGCCGTTTTCCGATTGCAGCACCACATGCATGCCGTCGGGGATGTAGTTCGAAACCAGCGTCGGGATGCCGATGCCGAGATTGACATAGAAGCCGTCCTTCAGCTCTTTCGCTGCGCGGGCGGCCATTTCATCGCGGGTCCATGCCATGGTTCTGTCTCCTCAGGCCGGGCGCTTGCGGGTGGTGCGGTTTTCGATGCGCTTCTCATAGGGCGCACCGCAGATCAGCCGCTGTACATAGATGCCGGGGGTGTGGATATGATCGGGATCGAGCTGGCCCGGCTCCACGATCTCCTCGACCTCGGCCACCGTGACGCGGCCGGCAGTGGCCATCATCGGATTGAAGTTGCGCGAGGTCTTGCGGTAGATCAGGTTGCCCTCGGTATCGGCCTTCCAGGCCTTCACCAGGGAAAGATCGGCCACCAGGCCGGTCTCCATGATGTAGCGCTCGCCGTTGAACACACGCTCTTCCTTGCCCTCAGCAATCAGCGTGCCCACGCCGGTCTTGGTGAAAAACGCCGGAATGCCGGCGCCACCGGCGCGGATACGCTCGGCCAGAGTACCCTGCGGGTTGAATTCCAGTTCCAGTTCACCGGCCAGATACTGCTTGGCGAAAATCTTGTTCTCGCCGACATAGGACGAGATCATCTTGCTGACCTGCCGGGTTTCCAGCAAAAGGCCGAGGCCGAAGCCATCGACGCCGGCATTGTTCGACACGCCGGTGATGCCCTTCACGCCGCTATCGCGCAGCGCCAGCAGCAGCTTTTCCGGGATGCCGCAGAGGCCGAAGCCGCCGCACATGACCATCATGTCGTCGCGCAGCAGGCCTTCCAAAGCCGCATGCGCATTGGGATAAACTTTGCCCATGTCTCCCCGTTCCTTGCCATATTGGGTGGTTCGGGCGGACATTACCGGTTGCCTCCGGTGGTGGCAATGCCCGACCTGACGCTGCGTTCAGGTCCGATCCGGGCAACGCGCCCCGATCCAGGCCGCTTGACGGGCGCCCGCCAAAGCGGCAGACTACCCCCATCATGATCCGCGACCGGCGACTTACGCAGCTCCTCCTTATCGACCCGATCCTGTAAGCAGGGTCGGGCAGCAGCAGCTACGCGTAACTCCCCCATCTTTTTCGGTCGCCTGCCATGTCTATTCAGCCTATTCGCGATTTTTCCGTGTGCCGGAATCAAGCTTTCGCCGGCCTCGCTCTGCTCTGCGGTGCGCTTCGACTTAGCGGCGGCCGCTGAGTCTCGCCCGGGCCACTCGGCGGCCGTAGCACGGCCCTTCCGCTTTCCGATCTCAATCCATTCATGTTTCAGGAGTGCCAGATGAGCACCGCAACCCCCATGCCGTTCCACAAATACCGCCCGTTCCAGCCGATCAACCTGCCCGACCGGACCTGGCCCAACCGCACCATCACCCAGGCGCCGACCTGGTGCAGCGTCGATCTGCGCGACGGCAATCAGGCGCTGATCGAGCCGATGGGTCCGGAGCGCAAGCGCCGTATGTTCGATACGCTGGTGCAACTGGGCTTCAAGGAAATCGAGGTCGGGTTTCCCGCCGCCTCGCAGACCGACTTCGACTTTGCGCGCGAGTTGATCGAGCAGAAGCTGATCCCCGAGGATGTCACCATCCAGGTGCTGACCCAGGCGCGCGAGGAATTGATCACCCGCACCTTTGAAAGCCTGAAGGGTGTGCATCGCGCCATCGTGCATCTGTACAATTCCACCTCCACATTGCAGCGCCGCGTGGTGTTTGGCCTGGATCAGGCCGGCATCACCAAGATCGCGGTGGAAGGCGCCAAGGTGGTAAAACGCTTGGCCGATGCAGCACCGGAAACCGACTGGATCTTCCAGTATTCACCGGAAAGCTTCACCGGCACTGAAATCGACTATGCGGTGGAAATCTGCGAAGCGGTGATGGATGTGTTCCAGCCGACGCCGCAGAAGAAGATGATCCTCAACCTGCCGGCCACGGTGGAGATGAGCACGCCGAACATCTATGCCGACCAGATCGAGTATTTCCTGCGCAAGGTGAAAAACCGCGACAGCATCATCCTGAGCCTGCATCCGCATAATGATCGCGGCACCGGCGTGGCCGCTGCCGAACTGGGCGTGATGGCCGGCGCCGACCGCGTGGAAGGCACCTTGTTCGGCAATGGCGAACGCACCGGCAATGTCGATGTGGTGACGCTGGCGCTCAACCTGTTCACCCAGGGCGTCGATCCGAAGCTGGATTTCAGCGATATCACCACGGTGGCGCGCACCGCCGAATACTGCAATCAGCTGCCGGTGCATCCGCGCCATCCCTATGTCGGCGAACTGGCCTTCACTGCCTTTTCCGGCTCGCATCAGGATGCGATCAAGAAGGGCATGACGGCGCAGGGCCAGCGCAACGATTCGGTCTGGGAAGTGCCCTATCTGCCGATCGATCCGGCCGATGTCGGCCGCGCCTATGAGCCGGTGATCCGCATCAACAGCCAGTCCGGCAAAGGCGGCATCGCCTATGTGATGGAGCAGGATTACGGCCTGGAATTGCCGCGCCGGCTGCAAATCGAATTCAGCCAGGTGATCCAGAAAATCGCCGATGCCACCGGCAAGGAAATCTCGCCGGACCTGATCTGGAACAGTTTCGAGACCGAGTATCTCGGCCAGCCGGAAGCCACCTATCGCTTCAAGGGCCATCGCACCCTGCCCGATGCCCATGCCTCCGACCGCCGCAGCCTGACCGCCGAGGTGGAAGTGCAAGGTGAGACAATCACTCTGGAAGGGGCCGGCACCGGGCCGATCGATGCCTATATCGACGCACTCGGCCGCCATTCCGGCCTGGTGCTGAACCTGATCGACTACCGTGAGCATGCCATCGGCAAGGGCAGTTCCACCGAAGCGGCGGCGTTTGTCGAATTGAAGCGGCCGGACGGCTCCACCCTGTTCGGGGTTGGCCGCGACCGCAATATCGTCGCCGCGTCGCTCAAGGCGGTGACCTCGGCGGCCAATCGCCTGCTGAGCAACAGCTAGGCCGGCCAGCGCGTATCTGCGGGCTAATTTTTAGGCAGTAAGGCCGAATTGTCGGCAGCCTTTCGCGAGGCTGCCGGCATCTGCCTGCGACCTGCCCCCAAAAGCAACCCCTTAATGCCTTGCGACTCGGGCTTGCAACTTGCGGAGCGTCGCGGCACGGTTCTTGAAGGGAGTTTAGGGCGAAAAACGCCCGAGCCCGTTTTCTGCCCTTCCCGGCAGCCGGGGCGGGCCGGCGATAAACGTTGAGGAGTGCGAGACATGAAACTGGTCACGGCTGTCATCAAGCCATTCAAACTCGACGAGGTGCGCGAGGCGCTCACCAGCCTGGGTGTCGAAGGTCTCACCGTCACCGAGGTCAAGGGCTTCGGTCGGCAGAAGGGCCACACCGAAATCTACCGCGGCGCAGAATATGCGGTCAGCTTCCTGCCCAAGGTGAAGATCGAAGTTGCGGTCAAATCGGCCCTGGCCGACCGCGTGGTGGAAGCTATCCAGGCTGCCGCCAAGACCGGCCAGATCGGCGACGGCAAGATTTTTGTGCTGGACCTGGAAAAGGCCCTGCGCATCCGTACCGGCGAAACTGACGACGACGCGCTGTAAGTTTTGTTTTTTACCCAGTAGCCATTTCGGCCCGGCTGCCGTTGCGTCCCACTCCTCCGGGGACCCGCGCCTTGCAAGCGCGACGGCAGCCGGTTCCGCGTCTGCTGCTATTCCATGGCGCCATAGCGCGCTGCCACGGCGGCGCGGGCGGCCTCGATGGCCTGATCCATCGCCGCCAAAGCTGCCACCGGCAGGGTTCCGACACGGCATTCGCGCTCCAACTCCGCCGCCGCCTCGGCCAAGGCGGCCAGGCCCAATGTCGCTGCCGAACCTTTCAGCGTATGGGCAAACCCGGCAATGTCTCCGGCCGGCACTGCCGCCTGCCGCAAATCCCGCCATTGCGCGCTGAAATCCCGCAGGAAATCGCGCAGCATCTCGGCGGTTTCAGCCTGTCCCATGCGGCTTTCCAGCCGCCCGAGCCTGGCGCCGTCAAAATCCGCTGCCGCATTTTCCGCCGCTGCACTATCCGGCTCGGCCATGGCTGCTGCTCCGGGCAGCGGCAGATGCCGTGCCAGCATGCGATACAGCGCCTGCGGCTCAAACGGTTTGCCCAGATGATCATCCATGCCGGCGGCACGGCAGGCCACGATATCCTCGGGCAGGGTATTGGCCGTCATCGCCAGGATCGGCAGTTGCGCCAGGCGCCCGCCCTGTTGCCGGCCAAGCGCCCGTAAGCGGCGGGTGGCTTCCAAGCCATCCATACCCGGCATCTGCATATCCATCAGGATGGCATCGAAGGCCTCGCTGCGCGCCATGGCGATGGCCTCGAAGCCATCACTCGCCAGCGCCACATAATGCCCATCCTGGCGCAGCAGGGTGGCCGCGATACGCTGGTTGACCAGGTTATCCTCCACCAACAGCAGGCGCAGCGGCGGCAGCGCCATCCCGACTGCTTGCGGCACCGGCGGCGCACCGAGCGGCAATTCCAGTTCCACCCAGAAACACGAGCCGGTGCCAGGTTCGCTGGTCACGCCGATGCGGCCGCCGAGCAATTCCACCAGTTTCTTGCAGATGCTGAGGCCCAGGCCAGTGCCGCCATAGCGCCGGGTGATCGAGGAATCAGCCTGCGCGAAGGCGGCAAAGAGCCGCGCCTGCTGCTCCGGGCTGATGCCGATGCCGGTATCGCGCACCTCGATACGCACCTGCTCGGCAGCGCCATCGCCGCCAAGCCGGCGCAAAGCCAGCACCACGCTGCCGGCTTCGGTGAATTTCAGCGCATTGCCGACCAGATTGAGCAGGATTTGCCGCAGCCGGGTCGGATCGCCGCGATGCCACGGCGCCAGGCCGGGATCGATTTCCGCCAGCAGGCGCAGGCGCGGCTTTTCGCCGGCGCGCGGCGCCAGCATCGACAGCACCGAGGCGCCGAGTTCCTCCAGCGCAAAATCGATCTGCTCGATATCGACGCGGCCGGCTTCCAGCTTGGAAAAATCCAGGATGTTGTCGAGGATGCCAAGCAGCGCGCGGCCGGAACTCAGCACCGCCTCGACCTGGCTCCGCTGTTCGGTGTTCAGCCCGCTGCGCAGCAGAAGCTGCGTCATGCCCAGCACGCCATTCATCGGCGTGCGAATCTCATGGCTCATCACCGCAAGGAATTCCGCCTTGGCGCGCGCCGCCTGCTCGGCGGCTTCCTTGGCGGCGGTCAGTTCGGTGATATCCAGCGCCACGGTCAGGATTTGCCGGATCGTATCGTCACGGTCAAAAATCGGCAGCTTGTTGTAGAGCCAGACCCGCATCTCGCCACGCGCATCGGGATGGCGCACCTCGACAAAACCGGTCTCGCGTCCGGTTGCCAGCACCTGCTGCTCGTAGTCATGGATATAGGATGAACGGCGGTCGCCGAAAGCCTCCTGCGCCAGCTTGCCCAGCACCTGTTCGGAAGGCAGGCCGACCAGTTGCTCGGCGAAATAGCGGTTCACCAGCAGATAGCGCAAATCCAGACCCTTGAGATGGATCGCCACCGGCAAGGCATCCATCACCGTCTGCAAGGTGCGGCGGCTCAGTTCGATCAGCCGTTCGGCCTGCTTGCGCTCGGTCACGTCATAGGACAGCGACAGCACCGCTTCCACCGCGCCATCCTTGTCGAGCAAAGGCAGCTTGTTGGTCTGCCAGTCGCGCATGCGGCCTTCCGCATCGGGAAAACTCTGCTCGAAGAAACCGGTCTCGCCCTGACCGGCCAGCACCGCCTGATCGCGCACCGTGGCCAGCTTGCTCGGCAAAGCCTGGAACAGGCTGTCGGCGGTATGGCCCAGGGCGCGCTCCGGCGCCACGCCATTGATCTCGCCGAAATAGCGGTTGACCAGGCGATAGCGCAGGTCGCGGTCCTTGACGCTGACGATCACCGGCAGGCCATCCAGCACCGCGCGCAGCAGGCGGCGGCTTTCCTCGGTGGCGCGCTCGGCCTGTTTCTGCCGCGTCACATCCAGGGTCACGGTCAGGATCTGCGAGATGCGGCCATCTTCGCCGCGCAAGGGCAGCTTGTTGTAAAGCAGATATTGCGTCTCGCCGGTGGTTTCCCAATGGCGTTCCATATCGACAAAGCCGGTCGCCATGCCATGCACCAGCAATTGCCGGTCCTGTTCCTGCGTGCGGTCGGCAATCACGCTGCCTTGCGAGACATGCGCCGCCACCTCCTCCATGCGTTTGCCGATCATCCGATCCGGATTCTGGCCGGCGAATTTGGCGAATTGCCGGTTCACCAGCACAAAGCGCAGTTCCTCATCCTTCAGGCTCACCGCCACCGGCAATTCATCCAGCACGGTCTGCAACATGCGGCGCGCCTGTTCGATTTCACGCTGCGCCCGCTTCTGTTCGGTGATGTCGAACATCACCGTGAGGATTTCCGCCACCATGCCGGCGGCATTGCGCATCGGCACCTTGTTGATCAGCCAGGCGCGTTCGCGGCCCGAGGCATCGGGAAAACTGGTTTCGACAAAGCCGGTGGCACGGCCGGTGGCGAAAACCCGCACATCCAATGCCGCCACATTGCTCGGGCCATGCGGCCCCACCACATCGGCGGCACGCTGGCCCAGCAGATCGCTGGCCCGCCGCCCCACCACTTCGGTGAAATGCCGGTTGACCAGCGTGTAATGATGCTGCCGGTCCTTCACATGGATGGTGACCGGCACCTCATCCAGCACATTCTGCAACAGGCGCCGGCTTTCCTCCAGCAGCCCTGCCGCCTGGCGCGCCTCGGTGATGTCGCTCACCACGCAGACCGAGCCGCCATCCGGGCGCGGAAACGATTCCATGCGCAGAATGGCACCATCGGCGCGCTCGATCTCGCCTTCATGCGAGCGGCCATCCACCAGCATGCCGACCGCCTGGCGCAGATAGTCGCGCACCCGGGCCGGATCGCGGAAACGCTGCGCCGCTTCATGCTGCAACAGGCTATCGGCACTTTCGCCAATCGCCGGCCGCCCCGGTGGCAGGCCGAGCAAGGTGCGGAAACGGGCATTCACCACCACCACGCGGCGCCGGTTGTCAAAAATCGCCAGGCCCTGGCCCATCGCTTCCAGTGCGGTATCGATCACGGCGGATTTTTCCGCCAGCGCCTGCTGTGCCTGGCGCAATTCCACCAGCGCCGCCTCGCTGCGCTGGCGTGCTGCCGAAACATCCAGCAAAGCCGCCTTGAACACATCGGTGGCCCGCGCCATCTGGCCGATCTCGTTGTCATCGGCCAGATGCGGAATCGCCGTTTCGAGCCGGCCGGCGGCCAGCGCCCGCATCGCCGCCGTCATCGCCGCCAGCGGGCGCACGGTGCGGCGCGCCACCAGCAGGGCACAGGCGATACCCAGCAGCAGGCAGAAACCGCCGACAATCAGCGAGAAGATCGCGCCGCTATGCAGATCGGCCATCAGGCCGCCGGCCAGCCGGCGTTCGCTTTCGGCGGCCTGGCGGCGCAGATCGACGGCCATGTCGCCGATGCCCTGGCCGCGCTCGGCCAGATAACCGCCCAGGCGCAGCAATTCATCATCCAGTTCGATCAACTCGCCGAAGCGGCTTTCCACATCGCCATGCTCGGTCAGCAATTCCTGCACGGCGCGGCGCGGTGCCTCGCTCTGCAATGCCTCTTCCAGTTCCGGCAGATCCTGGCGCAGCAGGTTGAGCTGCTGATGCGTTTCCAGCAAAGGCGCCCGGGTGCCGGTGAGCAGGATTTCCAGCGCCCGTGCCTGGGCCTGGATCAGCCGCTGGCGCGCCTCGCTGGCCTTGCGTGCCGCCGCCAGGTCGCCATGCAGCAATGCCGTCACGCCAATCTGGTCCAGCCCCTGCAACACATGGTCCAGCTTGGCGATCCAGTCGCGCCGCGCCTGCTCGCGCTGATCCTGCACCCGTACCAGAAAGCTGAATTGTTCGATGAAGCCGGTCAGTTCCTGCCGGATATCGCTGAGCCGCCCATCGGCATCGGCAGCGCCATAACGGCTTTCGGCCTCGGCCACGGCAAGGCTGAGCCGCTCGGTCTGTGCCGATACCGCGCGGCGCTGGTCGATGCCCCGGCCATTCACATAGGCGAAAACCGCCAGACGCAGATCGGCAGTGCCGCGCTCCACATCAGCCGCCAGGCCAGCCAGCCGGGCCTGACCGGAAAATGCCAGCGCCTTGCGCTCGATTTCCCGCAACGTCGCCAGACCGATGCCGTTGGAGATCAGGATCACACCGACCAGGGCCAGGAAACCGCCAAAAATTAGCTTTCCAATACCCAAAGCCGGGCGTAGCGGCGGCCCGGCGCTGTCTTTCTCCCGCGCTGTCATGGCGTCGCCCAATCCATCTCCCCGCGCAACTGCTATCTCAGGTTAGCGCAGACGGCGGAAACGAACCAGTACGTGAATTATGTCGGGATCGGCGTGTTCAGCTTGCCCGCCGCATGGCGGCCACCAGGCGCTCGACATTGAGGCGATACAGCTTGGTGAAACGATCCGCCTCGGAACCCGGAGCGCCCAAGGCATCGGAATAAAGCCGGCCGCCGACACTGACCTTGGCTTCCTTGGCAATCTGCTCGATCAGGCGCGGATTGATCACATTCTCAAAGAACAGCGCCTGCACACGCTGGCGTTTGATCTGGCGGATCAGCCGCGCCACGCCCTCGGCCGAGGCTTCCGATTCCGTGCTCATGCCCTGCGGCGCCATGAAATCGATCTGGTAGCGGTCGGCGAGATAGCCGAAAGCATCATGCTGAGTGATCGCCTTGCGGTCACTGCGCGGCAAGGCGGCGAATTGCGCCGCCGCCCAGCCATCCAGCGCCTGCAATTCGGCGGCATAGGCGGCGCCGCGCTGGCGATAGCCATCGGCATGCGCCGGATCGGCGGCGGCCAGGCCGGCCACGATATTGCCGATATAGGCCTGCATGCGTTGCAGATCGTGCCAGACATGCGGATCGTTCCGGCCATCGCCGTGATCATGCTTATGGCCATGGCTGTGATCGTGCTTGTGGTCATCCGCATCCAGGCGGCGCGGCTTGATGCCCTGGCTGGCGACGATGCGTGGCCCCTTGTAACCAGACGCCGCCACCAGACGATCCAGCCAGGTTTCAAAATTCAGCCCATTGGCCACCAGCAGATCGGCACCGGCCACGGCGCGGGCATCGGCCGGGCTGGGCTGGTAGACATGGCCATCGCCACCGGCCGGCACCAGGGTTGTGACACGGACCCGCTCGCCGCCAATCTGCTGCACGATATCGGCCAGGATCGAGAAACTGGCAATCACCTTGAGTTTCTCACCCGACTTGTCCTGAGCCTGGGCCTGGACTGGGGCCGTGGCAGCGGAAAACACCAGCAGCAACGCGAGCAACCAACGCTTCATGATCAGGCCTCCAGATGGGGCGCGCGGAACAGCCGCAGCGCCAAACCCTGCACCGGACCAAACAGCAGCGACACCAGATAGACCGCGCCGCAGGCCAGCACGATGGCCGGGCCGGTGGGCAGGTCGGCATGGAAGGACAGCAGCAAGCCGGCCAGGCCGGCCAGCGCGGCAATCACGGCGGCGCCGATCATCATGCCGGGCAGCGAGCGCGCCCAGAAGCGCACGGATACCGCCGGCAGCATCATCAGGCCGACCGCCATCAGGCTGCCCATGGCCTGGAACGCGGCGACCAGATTGACCACCACCAGGCCGAGGAAAATCAGGTGATAGACCGCGCCGCCGCCAGGGCCGCGCAGGCTGCGCAGGAATTCCGGATCGAAACCATCCAGCAGCAGCGGGCGATACAGCGCCGCCAGCAGCAGCAGGCTGATACTGGCCACGCTGCCCAGCAGCAGCAGGGCCGCCTCATCCACCGCCAGCACGGTGCCGAACAGGATATGCATCACATCCACCGCCGAGCCGCGCATGGAAATCAGTGCCACGCCCAGGGCCAGGGCAATCAGATAGAATGCCGCCACCGAGGCATCCTCGCGCTGATCGGTGGCGCGCGTGGCGGCACCGGCCGCCAGCACCACCACCAGGCCGGCCACCACCCCGCCGAGCGAAATCGCCGGCAGCGAAAAGCCGGCGACCAGGAACCCCACCGCCGCACCGGGCAGGATGGCATGGCTCATCGCCTCGCCGAACAGGCTCATGCGCCGCAGCATCAGGATCACGCCGATCGGCGCCGAACCCAGCGCCAGCGCCAGGCAAGCCACCAGGGCGCGCTTCATGAAGGCAAATTCGGCAAATGGCGCGATCAGGAATTCATACAGCATGGCCGGGCTCAGGCCGCCTTGCCGGTATGGCAGACCAGGGCATGTTCGGGCCAGGATTCGGCCATGTGGCGCGCGCGCAACTGGTTTTCCGGCGTCAGCACCTCTTCGGTGCGGCCCCAGGCCACTTTCTCACGCGCCAGGAATAATGCCTCCGGAAAACGGCTGCGCACCAGTTCCACATCATGCAGCACCGCCACCACGGTGCGCGATTCACCGTGCCAGCGCTGCAACAGGGCGACCAGATCGTTCACCGTGCGCGCATCCAGCGCATTGAAGGGCTCATCCAGCAGGATCAGCCGCGCATCCTGCACCAGCACGCGGGCAAATAGCGCACGCTGCGCCTGGCCACCCGACAATGTGCCGAGGCTGCGTTTCTCGAAGCCTTCCAGGCCCACGGCGGCCAAGGCCTCGCGCGCCGCCGCCAGGCCGGCCTTGCCGATACGGCCAAAAATGCCGGCACGCTGCCAATGGCCGAGCAACACCAGTTCCAGCACCGAAATCGGAAAGGCGCGATCCAGGTTGGCCTGCTGCGGCAGATAGGCGATCTGGTCCTGATGCAGGCCACCGCGCTCGATGCTGCCTTCGGCCAGCGGCAGCATGCCGGCAATGGCCTTGAGCAGGCTGCTTTTGCCGGCGCCGTTGGGGCCGATCACCGCTGTGAGCGAGCCGGCGCGGAAGGCACCGTTCAGATGATGCACCGCCGGATGCCGGTCATAGGCAATGGTCACGTCGCGGCAGGCAATATCCAGGCTCATGGTTTCACTCGCTCAGAATGGCCCAGGCGATCAACGCCCAGAGCAGCGCCAGCACCGGCAGTAAAACCAGCAGCCGGCCACCCAGGCCGGTCATCAGGAAAAGCACCGGCCAGCCCGGAGCAAGCGGCGGCGCGGCATGGTGATGATCCGCATGCCGGTGCGGGCTGGCAGGCGGATGGGAATGGCTGTGGCTGGGCATGGTCGGCTCAAATGTTATTGTATAACATACGCGATATGATCAACAGGTCAAGCATTGCCACGCATCCTCGCCCTAAAGCCGACACAATCAGCCGCCAAACCATCTGCCAACAGCCAAACACCCGGCAACGGGCTGGGCAGCCCAGACGAATACCCGTATAAGCCAGGACATGCCGAGCAAACCCGCCTCTTCCCCCGGCTCCAAACCCTCCGGCCAGAAAGCCCGTGGCCGCAGCGGCCGCAAAAAGACCGCTACCTGGCCGCGCCGGCTGCTCACCCTGGGATTGCTGGCCGGCATCTGGGGCCTGGTCGGCTTCGGCGCCCTGCTGGCCTATTTCGCCTACGATCTGCCGGATTTCAATGAGTTATATATCATTGAACGGCGCAACTCGATCTCGCTGCGCGCCGCCGATGGCAGCATGCTGGCCACCTTCGGCGATCTCTATGGCGAGCATCGCACTCTGGCGGAACTGCCCAAGCACCTGCCGCAGGCCTTGCTGGCCACTGAAGACCGCCGCTTCTACAGCCATTACGGCATCGACCCGGTGGGCCTGGCCCGCGCCACCTGGCACAACCTGCGCGCCGGCCGCGTGGTGCAGGGTGGTTCCACGCTGACCCAGCAATTGGCCAAGAATGTTTTCCTCGATCCGAGCCGCACGCTGAAGCGCAAGACCCAGGAATTGCTGCTCGCCTTCTGGCTGGAGCGCAATTTCACCAAGGACCAGATCCTGGAGATGTATCTCAACCGGGTCTATTTCGGTGCCGGCGCCCATGGCGTGGAAGCCGCCGCCCAGCGCTATTTCGACAAGCCGGCCGACAAGCTCAGCCTGACCGAAAGCGCCATGCTGGTCGGCCTGCTCAAGGCGCCGTCGCGGCTGGCGCCGACCGGCAATATCAAATCGGCCCAGGCGCGCGCCGCCCAGGTGCTGGAGAATATGGCGGCTGCCGGCTACCTGGACGACGCCCAGGCCAAGGCGGCGCTGGCGCGGCCGGCGCAACTGGCACGCTCGCGCCTGCCGATGCTGAATGCGCGCTACTTCGCCGATTGGGTGGTGGAGGAAGTTTATCAGCTGGTTGGCCGCGACCATGCCGATCTGGTGGTCTGGACCAGTCTGGATGCACGCCTGCAACAGGCGGCCGAGCATGCCGCCGAAGCGGCGCTGGCGCGTGATGGCGACAAGCTGAATGTGGATCAGGCCGCCATGGTGGCGCTATCGCCCGATGGCGCGGTGCGCGCCATGGTGGGGGGCCGCGAGTATCTGGAAAGCAGCTTCAACCGCGCCACCCAGGCGCGGCGCCAGCCCGGCAGCGCCTTCAAGCCGATCCTGTTCCTGACCGCGCTGGAACAGGGCATCCGGCCCGAGGACCAGTTCATCGACGGCCCGATCAGCATCGATAGCTGGAGTCCGCGCAATTTCGATGGCAAATATGCCGGCCCGCTCAGTTTCGCCGAGGCGGCGGCGCGCTCCACCAATACCGTGGCGGTACAGCTTGCCGAACGGGTCGGGCGCCAGCGTGTGATCGACACGGCGCGCCGGCTCGGCATTGTCAGCGACCTGAAACCGCATCCCTCGCTGGCGCTCGGCGCCTTCGAGACCGGGCTGCTGGAACTGACCAATGCCTATGCCGCCTTCGCCAATGGCGGCTATACCGTGCTGGCTTATGGTGTGCTGGAAGTACGCGACGGACGCGGCAACATCCTGTTCCGGCGCGACGGCCAGAGCGTGATGGCGCATATGATCGATCCCGAGCCGCTCGGCGAACTCAATGAATTGCTGCAGGGTGTGGTAGAACGCGGCACCGGCCGCGCCGCCCGCATCGGCCGGCCGGCCGCCGGCAAGACCGGCACCACCTCGGATTACCGCGATGCCTGGTTCATCGGCTATACCCCGGATATCATTGCCGGCGTGTGGGTGGGCAACGACAATAACGCGCCGATGCACAAGGTTTCCGGCGGCGGCATGCCGGCGCAAATCTGGCGTGCCTTTATGCAGGAAGCGGTGAAAGGCAGCCAGCCGCGCGCGCTGCCCGAACGCCCGGCGCCGTTGCAGCCGGCGCTGTCCGGCATCACCTCGTTGTGGGACCGCATCGTCAGCCAGTTCGGCGGCGGCCAGCCGCTACCTGCGCCAGCACCGGCGGTGCCACCACCACCGCAGACCCAGCTTCCCCAAGCCGGAACCGTTCCCGCCGGGACCGAGCCGCAAATACGCTGGCATGTTGGCCCGCAGCCCGTAAGACAATAAAGTGATGCCCATGAGACCAGCCATGAGCCTGCCCATTGCCCTGCCCCGTCGCCGGTTTCTCGGCCTGGCCCTGAACCTGATCCTGGTCGCCAGCTTGAGCGGCACCGCCATGCTGCGGCCAATGCCGGCTCAAGCCGAGGGTGCCGCCGTGCAGCAAGGGATTGCTCATGGTGCCGACGATACGCCGCTGGCCGTGACCCTGATGCTACCGACCGGGCGGCCGCAGCCGGTCGATGGCTGGCCCGCCCTGCTGCTGATCCAGGGCAGCGGCCCGACCGACCGCGACGGCAATCAGTTGCCGCAAATCCGTACCGACCTGCTGCGCCAGATGGCCGACTATCTCGCCAGCCAGGGCATTGCCACCCTGCGCTATGACAAGCGCGGCATGCACGCCAACAGCGCCAGCCTGCCGACCGATCCGGGCAAGTATTCCGACTTTTTCCGTTGGGACAATTTTGTCGGTGATGCCACCGCCGTGTATCGTTTCCTGATTGAGCATCCCGGCGTGGATACCAAACGCAGCGGTATTCTCGGCCATTCCGAAGGTGGCCTGATCGCGCTGGCTGCGGCCGAGCGGCTGCGCCAGAATGCCACGCCGGCCATCCCGGCACCGGCGGTGCTGGTGCTGGCCGCCACGCCCGGGCGCCGCATGGAAGCGGTGCTGACCGGCCAGCTTGAATATCTGCTGGAAGAACAGCAGGTGCCGGCCAACCAGACCCGCGCATTGCTGAATGCCAATCGCCGCATCATCGAAGCCATTGGCCGCGATGGCCAGGTGCCCGGCGACGTGCCGCGTGGCCTGAAACCGCTCTATCCGGGTTATGCCGGGCCGTTCCTGCAATCCCTGTTCCGGCTCGATCCGGCGCGCCTGGTGCAGGATTTCGCCGGCCCGGTGCTGGTGCTGCAGGGCCAGGCCGACAATCAAGTGTCTGCCGAACGCGATGCACCGGCGTTGGACAATGCCCTGGCCGAGCGCAAGGACATGCCGCATAGCCTGCGCATCTTCCCGGCGCTGTCGCATAATTTCAAGGTGACGGACGGCCAGCCGCAGCCCTCCGACCTCTCAGGTCCGGTGGGCGAGGAAATGCTGCGCGCCCTGACCGAATGGCTGGCGCGCCATCTGGCTGCCAAACCCTGACAGGTCAGCCCCTGGTGCCTCAGGGGGCGCGGCGCACGATGAACCAGTAGGCGGCGCAGGTCAGCAAGCCCATTGCCGCAATGGCGAAGGCCAGCGGCAGGGCGGTGTGGTTCAGGGCATGGCCGACGCCGATACCGACAAGCGCCGCCACCGTCATCTGGGTGAAGCCCATCAGCGCCGCCGCCGATCCGGCCATCTGCGGAAATGGCTGCAAGGCACCGGCCTGGGCCTGCGGCATGGTGAGGCCAACCCCGGCAGTGTAGATCAGCATCGGCCCGACCAGGCTGAACCAGTGCCAGCTTTGCCCGAGCAGATGCGCCGCCAGCGCCAGCGCCGCCATCAGCACACCCCCAGCCGCACAGCAGCCGACGCCGAGTTGCAGCATGCGGTCGACACCGAGGCGCAAGGTGAAGCGCGCGCCGATGAAGGCGCCGGCGATATAGCCGATCACCACCAGCCCGAAGCAATAGCCGAATACGGTTTCCGACACGCCGAACACGCCGATCAGCACAAAGGACGAGCCGGAGATGAAGCTGAACAGGCCGCCATAGCAGAAGGCGATGCAGGCGGCATAACCGCGAAACCGGCCATGCCGCACCAGCGCGGAGAAATTGCGCAGCATCGGTCCCGGCCGCATCGCATCGGGATCGCGGCGCTGATTGCTTTCCGCCAGCAGCAAAGCGATGCAGAGCCACAAGGTCAGGCCGATCAGCGCCATGGCGGCGAAATTGGCCTGCCAGCCGAACCAGGCATGCAGATAACCGCCCAGCACCGGCGCCACCGCCGGGGTGAGGCCCAAAGCCATGGCGATCATCGACATCATGCGTGCGGCACGCTCGCGGTCGAACAGGTCGCGCACCATGGCGCGGCCCAGCACCACGCCGGAACAGGCGCCCAAAGCCTGCACAAAGCGCCAGGCGATCAAGGCTTCGATACTGGGCGCCAGCGCGCAGCCGATACTGGCCAGCACAAAGATCATCACGCCAACGAGCAGCACCGGCTTGCGGCCAAAGCGATCGGAAAGCGGCCCATATATAAGCTGTGTCACGGCAAAGCCGGCCAGGAAGGCGGAGAGCGTGAGCTGCACCGTGGCGGCATCGGTGCGAAACAGGCTGGCCAGGCTGGGCAGCGAGGCGAGATACATATCGGTGGAAAGTGGGCCCAGCGCCGTGATGCAGCCGAGCAGCACCACCAGGGCCAGCGAGTCGCGGTTCAGTTTCGCCATCAGCCCAGCCTCGCCCCGTCTTATGTCGTCATCCCGGCCTTGCCGTGTCGTCAACCCAGCAGATGCAGGTTGGCGCCATGGCGCTTGAGCCAGCCACGCGCGGCGCGCAACTCGGTCTCGCCACCGACCAGCCGGGCCACCAGGCGCCAGAAGGCGTCGGAATGATCCATATGGCGCAGATGCGCCACTTCATGCGCCACCAGATAACGCAGGATGGCAGGCGGCGCCATGATCAGTCGCCAGGAGAAAGACAGGTTGCCGCCGGCCGAGCAGCTGCCCCAGCGGCTCTGGGTGTCACGCACCGTCACCTTCCGTAACGTCAGCCCTTCGGCGACAGCCATCTCGCGCGCCTGCTGGCTGAATTCGGCGCGGGCGCGCTGCTTCAGCCAGTCACGCAGCCGGCGCGGCAGATGCTCGGCCAGGCCGGCGACATGCACCGCGCCATCTTCGAGCCAGACCGCGCCGCGTGCCTTGGCCTCCGGCCGGTGCCGAATCGGCACCTGCTCGCCCAGCAAAGGCAGAAAGCCGCCATCCTGCCAGGGTTCACGCTGTGGCCGCTCGGCCTGACGGGCGAGAATCCAGCCGGCCTGTTCGCGCATGAAGGCCTGGCCGACCGCCAGGCCAACCCGGCGCGGCAGCACCAGCACCACGCTGCCATCGCGCGGCATCACCCGCAGCAGCATGCGGCGGGCGCGCGCATCGCGGCGCAAAATGAAGGGGTATGGCTGCCCGTCCACCACCACCTGGTCGGCCTGCCAATCGATTGTGTGCGAATAAGCCTTGGTCACGACGGGGGCCTGTCATATAACTGTAACCATGCTGACGCGGAACTGTCGCGGCACGCCAACTATATAGTCGGGCTCCCCCGACCAGGGTGGAAATTCTAGCATTGGAGAGCAAATAATGAAACTCAAGGGCACTTTCGGGCGCCTCGCGTTGGCGCTGCTTGGTGGTACCGCACTGGTCGCCACGGCTGGCGCAGCACTGGCCCAGGCCAAGGACAACCGGATCGAGCTGCAATGGTGGCATGCGATGACCGGTGCGCTGAACGAGCGCGTCAATGAAATCGCCGACGGCTTCAACAAGGGCCAGGACAAGTACAAGGTCGTTGCCGTCAACAAGGGCAGCTATCCCGAAACCCTGACCGCCGCCATGGCCGCTTTCCGTGCCGGCAAGGGCCCGCATGTTGTGCAGGTCTTCGAAGTCGGCACCGGCACCATGATGGCCTCGCGTGCCGCCATCAAGCCGGTCTATGAACTGATGGCGCAGAACGGCTACAAGTTCGATCCGGGCAGCTATCTGTCCTCGGTCACCGGCTATTACTCGACCAGCGACGGCAAGATGCTGTCCTACCCGTTCAACTCCTCCACGCCGGTGATGTACTACAACAAGGACGCCTTCGAGAAGGCGGGCCTGAACCCGAACCAGCCGCCGAAGACCTGGCAGGAAATGGACGGCGTGGTGCGCAAGCTGAAGGCGGCCGGCGTCGCCTGCCCGTTCCAGTCCAACTGGCAGACCTGGATTCAGCTGGAGAATTTCTCCGCGCTGCATAACGTGCCTTTCGCCACCAAGTCGAACGGCTTCGATGGCTTCGACACCGAGCTGAAATTCAACAGCCCGCTGCATGTGCGCCATATCACCCAGCTGTCGACCTGGCAGAAGGAAGGCCTGTTCGTGTATGGCGGCCGCAAGAACGAGGCGAATGCCAAGTTCGTGTCCGGCGAATGCGCCATCCATATGGAAAGCTCGGCCGGCTACGCCACCTTTGCGCGCGGCGCCAAGTTCAAGTGGGGCATCTCCATGCTGCCCTATTACAGCGACGTGCAGGGTGCGCCGCAGAACTCGATCATCGGCGGCGCCTCCTTGTGGGTGCTGGCGAAGCACAAGACCGAAGAATACAAGGGCGTGGCGCAGTTCTTCGACTACCTGTCGTCGACCGAGACCCAGGCCTGGTGGCACAAGGCGACCGGCTATCTGCCGATCACTCCGATGGCCTACGAGACCACCAAGGCGCAGGGTTTCTACGCTGCCAACCCGGGTACCGATGTCTCGATCCAGCAGATGACCCTGAAGGCGCCGACCAGCAATTCCAAGGGCTTGCGCCTCGGCAACTTCGTCCAGATCCGCGACGTGATGGACGAAGAACTGGAAGCCGTGTGGTCGGGCAAGAAGACCCCGAAGGAAGCGCTGGACACCGCCGTGGAGCGTGGCAACCGCCTGCTCCGCCAGTTCGAGCGCGACAACAAGCGCTCGTAAGGGTGTGATCCTGGAATTGGCCCGCGTCTTGACTTTGTCAGGCGCGGGCCTTTTCTTGACCGCCCGCTGCACCCCGATTCCCTAGAGATCGCCCGTCAGAGACATCCCGGCATGGAAAAGCGCGTCGTTTTCAAACACAAGCTGCTGCCCTACATGCTGCTGGCGCCGCAGATCGCCATCACCATTGTTTTCTTCTTCTGGCCGGCCGGGCAGGCCGTCGTGCAGTCGGTTCTGCGCGAGGATGCCTTCGGCACCACCAGCCAGTTTGTCGGCCTGGAGAATTTCGTCTACCTGATGGAAGACGAATACTACATGAATTCCTTCAAGGTGACGGCGGTGTTCAGCCTGCTGGTCACCAGCATCGGCCTCAGCCTGTCGCTGCTGCTCGCGGTCACAGCCGACCGTTTGATCCGCGGCGCGATGGCCTACAAGACCCTGCTGATCTGGCCCTATGCCGTGGCGCCCGCCGTGGCCGGCGCGTTGTGGAGCTTCGTGTTCCTGCCCGGCCAGGGCATCCTGGCCTATGTGCTCAAGGTCATGGGTTATGACTGGAACTACCTGCTCAATCCCGGCGAAGCGATGACCGTGGTGGTGATCGCCGCCACCTGGAAGCAGATCAGCTACAATTTCCTGTTTTTCCTGGCCGGCCTGCAATCGATCCCGAAATCGCTGATCGAGGCCGCCTCGATCGATGGCGCCGGCCCGGTGCGGCGTTTCTGGACCATCGTTTTCCCGCTGCTCTCCCCCACCCTGTTCTTCCTCATGGTGGTGAATGTGGTCTATGCCTTCTTCGAGACCTTCGGCGTGGTGCATGCCACCACCCGCGGCGGCCCGGCCAAGTCGACGGAAATCCTGGTCTACAAGGTGTGGTATGATGGTTTCGAGGCGCAGGATCTCGGCGGCTCATCGGCCCAGTCGGTGATCCTGATGCTGATCGTGGTCGGCCTGACCGTGCTGCAATTCCGCTACATCGAGCGCAAGGTGCATTACTGACCATGATCGAGCGTCGCCCCATAGCCAACGCCGTCGGCCATGGCATCCTGCTGCTGGCCGTCGCCATCGTCGCCTTCCCGATCTATCTGGCGCTGATCGCGGCATCGCATACCATCCCCGATCTGGCGCAATCGCCGATGCCGATGCTGCCCGGTGCGGAATTCTTCAAGAATACTGCCCAGGCCCTGTTCGACGGGCCGCAACTGGTCGGCGTTTCCGGCGGTACGCCGGCTTTGCTGCTGATGGTGAACAGCCTGATCATGGCGGTGTCGATCGCCGTGGGCAAGATCATCATCTCGCTGCTTTCGGCCTTCGCCATCGTCTATTTCCGCTTCCCGCTGCGCAACTTCTTCTTCTGGATGATCTTCATCACCCTGATGTTGCCGGTGGAAGTGCGCATCATCCCGACCTACAAGATCGTCGCCGATCTCGGCCTGCTCGATACCTATACCGGCCTCGTGCTGCCGCTGATTGCCTCGGCCACCGCCACCTTCCTGTTCCGCCAGTTCTTCATGACCGTGCCGGACGAATTGGTGGAGGCGGCCCGCATCGATGGCGCCGGTCCGCTGCGCTTCTTCTGGGATGTGCTGGTGCCGCTGGCCCGCACCAGCATCGCGGCGATGTTCGTGATCCAGTTCATCTATGGCTGGAACCAGTATCTCTGGCCGCTGCTGATCGCGTCCGATCCGAAATACCAGACCATCGTGCTGTCGATCGGCCGCCTGGTGCGCGCGCCCGATGCTTATCTGGAATGGCCGGTGATCATGGGCATGGCAGTGCTGGCCCTGCTGCCGCCGGTTTTCGTCGTGGTGCTGATGCAGCGCTGGTTCGTCAAAGGTCTCGTGGAAACGGAGAAGTAAGCCGCCATGGCAAAGGTGACGCTCAGCAGCGTTAAAAAGAACTACGGCGCCATCCGCGTCATTCACGGCGTGGACATGGAGATCAAGGATGGCGAATTCATCGTCATCGTCGGCCCCTCAGGCTGCGGCAAATCCACCCTGCTGCGCATGATTGCCGGCCTGGAAGCCATCACCGACGGCACCATCAGCATCGGCGACCGCGTGGTCAATGACGTCGAGCCGCGCGACCGCGATATCGCCATGGTGTTCCAGAATTACGCGCTCTATCCGCATATGAGCGTATATGAAAACATGTCCTACGGCCTGCGTATCCGCGGCATGAGCAAGGATGACATCGCCAAGCGCGTCGATCGCGCCGCCGGCATCCTGCAATTGCAGCCCTATCTGCAACGCCGCCCGCGTGAACTATCGGGTGGCCAGCGCCAGCGCGTGGCGATGGGCCGCGCCATCGTGCGCGAGCCGAGCGTGTTCCTGTTCGACGAGCCTTTGTCCAACCTGGATGCCAAGCTGCGCGTGCAGATGCGGCTCGAAATCAAGCGGCTGCACCAGCAGCTCGGCGTCACCTCGGTCTATGTCACCCATGACCAGGTGGAAGCCATGACCCTGGCCGACCGGCTGATCGTGATGAACCAGGGCCGCGCCGAGCAGATCGGCACCCCGGCCCAGGTCTACACCACGCCGGCCACCACCTATGTCGGCGGTTTCATCGGCAGCCCGCCGATGAATTTCCTCTCCTGCGAAGTGGCTGGCGGCCATGCCAAACTGGCCGATGGCGCCTTGCTGGCTTTGCCCGCCGCCTATGCCGGTGTGGCGCCCGGTGCCTATACGCTGGGTCTGCGCCCGGAGCATATGCGCCCGGCCCAGGCCGGCGAGACCGGTCAGGTGACATTGAGCGTGGATGTGGCCGAGGAACTCGGCGCCGACACCCTGCTGCATGGCAAGCTGGGGAATGAAGAAGTGGTGGCGCGGGTGCCGAGCAATGCTGGCTATCATGACCAGAGCAAGCCCAGCCTGGTGATCGACGCCAGCCAGCTGCACCTGTTCGACAAGACCAGCGGTGGCCGCATCGGCGCCTGATGGCACTGCCGGCGCGGTTTCGCCCGGCCGATCTGGCACGGCTCAGAACGCGACCTTGGTTTGTGGTTCGAAATCGGTTGGCAGGTTGGGCCGTGCTTCGGAGGCGGTGCGGCTCAGGGCGCTGCATGTGTAGGTGACGCGTGACGGCGCCGACAGCGAGCAATGTTTCAGATCCTGGCCATTGAAGATCGGTTTCGCCCCAGCGCAATGCTGTGCCGCCAATGCCCGGATACTTTCCGGCTTGTGCAGCGTGGCATTGTAGCAGACCGAAAACAGCGGCAGCGTGGAAACCGGGTCCAGCCGCTGATTCTCCACCGTGATGAAATAGGGCGCCGAAATCGAGCCGCTGCAACCGGCCAGCAACCCCAATCCCAGCACCAGCGCCAACCTGGGCAGACGGACGGCGAAACGGGGCGGCATGGCGGGACGCGGCTGGATCATGGCCGGCACTTTGCCTGCTGGCCCGGCACTTGGCAAGCTGCCGGGCGCGCTGCCGGCCGTCAGCGCATTCGGCCGACCCTGGCGCTGGCTGCCATGATTCGAGCATAATCCGGCGCTTCAATATCTCCGCCCGCAACTCTTGCCCTGCGAATCCCATGAGCGACGATTTTTCCCTATGGCGCGACCGCCCGGTGGTAGTGACCGGCGGCGCCGGCTTCATCGGCTCCAATCTGGCGCGCCGCCTGGCCGAACTCGGCGCCCGTGTCACCGTGATCGACCGCATGCTGGCCGGCTATGGCGCCAACCTGTTCAATCTGGCGCTGCCGGCCAATCCGATTGCCTTGCTGGAATCCGATATCGGCGCCGAGAATGCGATCAGCGATGCGGTGGCCAAGGCCGACACGATCTTCAATTTCGCCGGCCAGACGTCGCATATGGATTCCATGCAACAGCCGCTGGAAGACATGGCGCTGAACCAGGTGGCCAATCTGCGCTTCATCGAACTGGTGCGGCGCGTCAATCCGGGCGCGCGCATGGTGTTTTCCAGCACCCGGCAATTCTACGGCCCGCCGCAATACCTGCCGGTGGATGAAAAACATCCGCTCAATCCGCCCGATATCAACGGCATCCACAAGCTGGCGGCCGAGCAGTATCACATGCTCTATGCCCGGGTTTACGGCATGCGCATCACTGCGCTGCGGCTGACCAATGTGTATGGCCCGCGCATGCGTATCCGCGATGCCAAGCAGACTTTCCTGGGCATCTGGGTGCGCCATGTGATCGAGAATGGCACCTTCGAAGTCTGGGGCGGCACGCAACGGCGCGATTTCAGCTATGTGGAAGATTTGGTGGAGGCCGCTTTGCGCACGGCGATGGCCGATGCCACCATCGGCCATGTCTACAATATCGGCGGCCATCCCTCGCTGACCCTGGATGAACTGGCCGAATTGCTGGTGCAGGTTGGCGAGAGCGGCAGTTTCATCCGCAAGGAATTCCCCGCCGAGCGCAAGAAGATCGATATCGGCGATTATTACTGCGACGACAGCGCCTTCCGCGCCGCCGCCAACTGGCAGCCGCGCTGCGACATGGCCGAGGGCCTGCGCCGCACCATCGCCTATTACCGCGCCAACAAACATTTCTATCTGTGAGGCCTGCCGCAATGATCCCGCAAACCGATCCAAAAGCCGGCTATCTGGCGCAACAGGCCGAGATCGACGCTGCCATCCGCCGTGTGCTGGAAGGCGGCCGCTACATCCTGGGCGATGAAGTGAGTGGCTTTGAGGCCGAATTCGCCGCCTTTGCCGGCGCCAAGCATGGCATTGCCTGCGCCAGCGGCACCGATGCGCTGATCCTGGCGCTGCGGGCGCTGGAAATCGGCCCGGGTGATGCGGTCTTCACCGTGTCGCATACCGCCGTGGCCACTGTGGCCGCCATCGAACTGACCGGCGCCACGCCGGTATTGCTGGATGTGGATGGCTATTATGGCCTCGACCCGGCCCAGCTTGAGGCGACGCTGGCGCAATGGCCGGCCAACGCACCGGCCCGGCCGCGCGCCATCATTCCGGTGCATCTCTATGGCCAGCCGGCCGACATGCCGGCGATTGCCGCCATCGCTGCCCGCCATGGCCTGGCCATCATCGAGGATGGCAGCCAGGCCCATGGCGCCCGGCTCGGCGGCATCGGTATCGGCCATTGGGGCGCGCTCAGTGCCTACAGCCTCTATCCGACCAAGAATCTCGGCGCCATCGGCGATGGCGGCATCATCACCACCGACGATCCCGGCCTGACCCAGCGGCTGAAGGAATTGCGCGAATATGGCTGGCGCGAGCGTTATGTCAGCGCCATCATCGGCATGAACAGCCGGCTCGACCCGCTACAGGCGGCGATCCTGCGCGTCAAGCTGACCCGCCTGGCTGAGGATACGGCGCGGCGCCAGGCCATTGCCCGGCGCTATGATGCCGGGCTGGCCGGCATAACCGGGCTGGCACTGCCGGCGAGCCGGCCCAGCGCGAACGGACAGGGCGCGAACGGATTGGGCGCCGAGCAGGTCTATCATCAATACGTGATCGATGTCGGCCCGGAACGGCGCGATGGCCTGCGTGCCAAGCTGACTGAAGCCGGTGTCAGCACCCTGGTGCATTATCCGGTGCCGGTGCATTTGCAACCGGCTTATCAGGGGCGTGTCCTGCTCGGCCAGAGTGGCGTACCGGGCGGCCTGCCGCGCACCGAGCGTGCCGCGCTCGGTATCCTCAGCCTGCCGATGTTTCCGCAATTGAGCGATAACCAGGCCGATCAGGTGATCGCGGCGGTGCGGGCGGCGCTCTGAGCGCCACGCGCGTTTATCAGGCGTGGCGGCTGATCAGCGCCACCCAAGGTCGTTTCAGGCGTGGCGGCTGATCAGCGCCACGCCGGCACAAACCAGGGCGATGCCGGCCAGCTTGCCGGCGCCGAGCGGTTCGTTGAACAGCCACCAGGCCGCCAGCGCCACCACCACATAGGATGCCGAGACCATCGGGAAGGCCACCGAAACCGGCAGCTTGCGCAAGGCATACATGTAGCATAACGCGGCCAGGAAATAGAGCCCGAGGCCGATGACGGATTGCGGCGCCAGAAATTGCCGCAACAGATTGTCGCCGCCGGCATTGGCACCATATTTCAGCAGGATCTGGCCGCCGACACCAAGCAGCACGCTCAGCGCCAGACTGATATAGTACGGCATCATAGCGCCTGCCTGCCTTCCATCTCGGCGCCGCTGGCGGGCGCCTGCGCCTTGTCATTGCGCAGCACATCGCGCACCACGAATTGCGGCCGCTTGTTGATCGCCAGGAACATGCGGCCGAGATATTCACCCACCAGGCCCAGCATGATGAGCTGCACGCCGGCCAGCAGCAGCACCGCCGCCATCAGCGAGGCCCAGCCCTGCGGCACGCCGTCGGAAAGCAGCGCCTCGACCAGCACAAAGACAAAACCGACAATACCCAAAGCCGCCATCGCCACGCCGACCAGGGTGCCGACGCGCAGCGGGATGACCGAGAAATTCAGGAACATCGACATGAACAGCCGCAGTAGCCGGGCCAGCGTGTAGTTGCTGCGGCCTTCGGCGCGCGGCAGGTGATCCACCTGCAGGCGGCCGATCCGCTGGGTGATCTGCATGATCAGGCCATCCACATAGGGGAACGGCCCGTCATGCGCCACCACCTGCCGCGCCAGAAAGGCGCTCATGCAGCGGAAGCTGGAAAGATACAGGCCCTTCGGCTTGTCGAGCAGATGATCGGCGCACCAGTTGGTGAAGCGGCTGCCGAGATTGCGCCAGGCTTCGTGCTTCTTTTCGGCGTAATAGGTGTAAACCACGTCGTAGTCATGCTCGCAGGCATGGCGCCACAGCTTTGCCACTTCCTCGGGCGGGTTCTGCAAATCATCATCCATGGTGATGATATAGGCGCCACGGGCATGGCTCAGGCCGGCCATCACCGCGTTATGCTCGCCATAATTCCGCGACAGGTTGACCACGCTCAGCGCCACGTCATTGGCCCGGCACAGCGCATGGCAGACATCCAGCGAATTATCCGGGCTGCAATCATTCACCAGCACGATCTCCATGCCGCCGGGGATATCCAGTTTCGCCAGGGCCTCGACCAGCGTCGGCACGCTGCTGGCGCCATTGTAAACCGGCACGACAATGGAAAGCGCGAAGGCGGGCGCAGAGGTGGATAAGGGCTGGGTCATCACTTTCCCCGGGAAAGAGCCAATGCAGCAGCATTAGAGGAAACCACGCCGGCTTCCAATAGTCTGCTGCCCGGCATCGGCTGGGCCGATATCCGGACCGGCAATGGGAACCGGGGTGGAATTGCGCCATCCTGCGGCCCGATTGCGGCACCATCATGGCCCTGCGCCGCCCTGCGACACGGAATCCGCCATAAACCCATTGCTTCCGGTGTACGCGAATGATTTACCAAGGCGATCTAGTTTTCACCCGACCAGCCATGCGCCAGCACAGCCCGAACGACCAGACCCGCCGCAGCGACGCCGCCCAGGACCAGACCGGGCTGATGGCGCTGGATTGGTCGCGGCTGCTCTATGGCTTCCTGATCGTGCTCTGCTCGACCTGGATCGTCGGCTATTTCTTCCCGCCGCTGAATCACGATACGGCGGTTTTGCTCTATATCTCCAAAGTCTGGCTGGGTGGCGGCAAACTCTATGTCGATGCCATCGACATGAATACGCCGCTGGTTTTTGTGCTGCATCTGCTGCCGGAAATCCTGGCCAAGGTCACCGGCCTGCCCGGCACCACCTGGCTGGTGATCTGCCTGGCGCTGGCCATCCTGGCTTCCTACCTGACCTGCCGCTGGGTGCTGGCCGCCAGCCTGGACCCGGCCCATGCCACCGCCGATGCCCTGCTGCCCTTGCTGCTGCTGTTCCTGCTGATCGTGTTTCCGAACCAGACTTTCGGCCAGCGCGAACATATCATGCTGGTGCTGGCGATGCCCTATCTGCTGGTGGCTTCGGGCCGCGCCCAGGGCGAGGAACTGAGCCGCCGGCTGCGCATCGTCACCGGCCTGCTGGCCGGCCTGGCCTTCTGCATCAAGCCGTATTTCATTGCCATCCCGGCTTTGGTGGAGGCCTATCTGCTGACCCGGCGCGGCTGGCGCGCCACCCTGGCCGATCCGGTGCCGTGGTGCATGCTGGCGGTGGGGCTGGCGCATGCCATCTTCGCCGTGCTGGTGACGCCGGAATATTTCACCATTGCTCTGCCGATTGCGCGCGAATTCTACGCGCTGGTTTCCGATACCGACTGGCTCGACCTGATCACCGGGCCGCATCTCGGCCCGCCCAGCGTGATCCTGCCGCTGCTCTGCCTGCCAGCCTGGCTGGCAATCCGCTCCGACCTGGCCCGCATCATCTCGCTGGCCGGCATCGGCGCGCTGTTCTCGGCCTATGCCCAGGGCAAGGGCTGGCCCTATCAATCCATGCCGGCCCAGGCGCTGACTTTGCTGCTGGCCGCCGTGATCATCGCCCATGTGATGGACCATCAGGTCTGGCCGCGCCGCTCCATCGTCGGCGGCCAGCCACGCCAGCAGGGGCCACGGCTTTTCGCCGCTGCCCTGATGCTGCTGGTACTGTATCAGGAGGGCCTGCATACGCGGCCTTTCTTCAAGCAGCTCGAATATGCCAATTCGGAAGTGCCGCGCCTGCTGCATATCATCCGGCAGGAGGCCTATAACAAGCGCATCCTGGTGCTGTCGCCCGGCATCTATCCGCATTTCCCGATCATCAACTATGCCAATGTGCGCATGACCATGCGCTTTGAAAGCATGTGGGTGCTGCAGGGTGTCTATTCGGATTGCGTCGAACTGGCGCCGCTCTACAATCCACCTGAGGCGATGAGCCGCGGCGAGGCTTTTGTGTTCCGCTCGGTGGCGGAGGATTTCTATAAGAAGAAACCCTCCCTGCTGATCGTCGACAAGGTGGCCGGCATCCCGCGCTGCCAGGACGAGACCTTCAACTATCTCGACTATTTCTCGCGCAACCCGCTCTTCGCCAAGCGGCTGGAAGATTACGACCAGTTGATGGAATTCGACCGCTACGTGATCTACAAGCGGCGCGAGCCGGCGGCCAAGGTCAAGCCAGCTTCCTGACCCGGGCTCAATCCCGCACCAGCCAGGCGCGGGCGATGAAGCCGCTGCCCATCAGCATGGCGATCAAAGCCGCCATCGGTACGGCGCTGCCGGTATGCAGCGCACCGACCAGGGCGCTGGAGGCGCCGCCGCAGCCGAATTGCAGAATGCCCATCAGCGCCGCCGCCGTGCCGGCACGCGGCCCCTGCACTGTGGCCATCGCGGTGGCACCGGCATTCGGCATCACCATGCCCATCGGCGCGATGGTGAGGATCACACCCGCGATCAGGAAGGGCAACGGCAGCCCGGCCCAGGCCACTGCCAGCAGGCCCAGGCTGGCCAGCGCGGCAAAGCCACCGGCAGCGGCGAGGATTTCCGCCGAGGTGAAGCGGCGCAGCAGCACGCCATTCAGCTGCGAGGCCCCGATCAGCCCGGCCGCGCCGCCGCCAAACACCCAGGCATAATGATGCGGCGCCATGCCGTGCAATTCGATGAACACAAAGGGCGAGCCGGCGATATAGGCGAACATGCCGCCCGAAGGCAAAGCCGAGGCCAGCGTATAGCCCATGAAGCGGCGATCAGCGAAAAAGCCGGCATAATCCTTGAGCGAACCGAGCAGCGATAGCGGCCGGTAGGGGCCGGGATGGCTTTCCGGCAGCAGCCGCCAGGCGGCCAGCAGCACGATGCAGCCGACCAGCGCCAGGAACAGGAAAATCGCCTGCCAGCCGAACCAGATCAGCATGTAGCCACCAAGCAGCGGCGCCAGGATCGGCGCCACGCCCAGCACCAGCATCAGCAGTGAAAACACCCGCGCCATCTCCTGCGGCGGGTAGAGGTCGCGCACCATGGCGCGGCCGATCACCAGACCACCGCAGCAGCCCAATGCCTGGATGAAACGCAGGCCGATCAGCATCTCGGTGCTGGTGGCGAAGGCACAGGCGGCCGAGGCCAGCACAAAAATCAGGCTGGCGATGAAAAGCGGCTTGAGCCGGCCAAACCGGTCGGAAAGCGGCCCGGTGAAGAGCTGGCCGATCGCCAGGCCGAGAAAAAACGCCGACAGGGTGAGCTCGATGCGGCCTTCCGGCGCGGCGAATTGTCGCGCCAGACCGGGCAAAGCCGGCAGATACATATCTACCGCCAGTGGCGTGAAAGCGGTCAGCGAACCGAGAATAAGGGTAAGCCGCGCCAGAGAAACCGGCACGCGGGTGGCTGTGGTCATGGGAGGCTCCGGCTGCCGTTGATCGGCGGCTCTGGCCCGTCTTACACCCATTTCCCCGGCAAATGCACGCTTTTCCCTGGCCAATGCATGATTTTCACGGAAGAATCACGCTCTCGGGAAGGTCGTGATAGGGGCTTGAAATTGCGGCCGGAATCCCCAACTATCAGTTCGACATAAACGGTGCATAAACATCCAGCCCGAAACTGGGTTGGCACCGTCGCAAACCAGGAGGCAAACCACCATGTCCACCCCGTTCAACCAGACGCGCTATGGCTATCGCGCCGGCACGTTGGATCAGGCGACCATCGACCAGGCGCTGCGTTCCTACATGCTGCGCGTCTATAACCTGATGGGTTCGGGCCTGGCGCTTTCCGGCATTGTCGCCATTGCCGTGGCCAGCAGCCCCGCCCTGATGCAGACGCTCTTCGGCTCCGGCCTGGGCATCATCGTCTCGCTCGTGCCGCTCGGCCTGCTGCTGGTGATGAGCTTCGGCGCCAACAAGCTGTCGGCCACCGCCGTGCAGGCGCTGTACTGGGCCTTTGTCGCCACCATGGGCGTGTCGCTGTCGGTGATCTTCATGCGCTATACCGGCGCCAGCATCACCCGCATCTTCCTGATCACGGCCGCCATGTTCGGCGCCATGAGCCTGTGGGGCTACACCACCAAGCGTGATCTGACCGGGATGGGTTCCTTCCTGTTCATGGGTGTGATCGGCCTGATCATCGCCAGCGTGGTGAATATCTTCCTCGGCTCCACCATCCTGCAGATGGCGGTGTCGGCGATCACCGTGCTGGTCTTCACCGGCCTGACCGCCTTTGACACCCAGCGCATCAAGAGCGAGTTCAATGAAGGCGATGCCGCCGACATCCAGAGCAAGCAGGCGATCTTCGGCGCCGTCGCGCTCTACGTGAACTTCCTCAACATCTTCATGGCCCTGCTCAGCCTGTTCGGCCAGAAGAACGAGTGATCCAGTAGGTTCCCAAGGGCCAGCAGCCCTTTCTCCAAGGAACCCCGGTGGCCCCGCCACCGGGGTTTTTTGTTGTCTGGCCGGAAACATGCTATCTTTGCGATTGTCACCTTGCCGGAGCAGTTCCATGGCCACCATGACCGTTTCCCTGCCCGATCCCATGAAGGAATGGATCGAGGAGCAGATTCGCCAAGGACAATATGCCGATGCCGGTGACTATCTGCGGCATCTGGTGCGGCGGGATCAGGAGCGGCAGGGCAGTAGGCCGCAACTCGCCACTGCTGAGCAACCGCTCAGCCTGGAAGAAGCCCGTCGGCTGGCGGCCGATGCCAAAGCCAGTGGCATCAGCCCGCGCAGCCCGGCAGAAATCTTTGCCGCTGCGCGCGCTGCCAGCCGCGCAGGCACGCCCATCTGAAGGCCCCGCTGCTTGCGCCGCTACCGCCTGTCCCGGCGTGCGGATCAAGATCTGTTCGAAATTTTCCGTTTCGGTATCGAAACTTTTGGCCTGCTTCAGGCCGAGCAGTATCAGACCGACCTGGAGCATTGCTTTGATTTACTGGCGCAAAATCCGCGCCTCGGCCGTCCTGCCGACATCATCGCACCAGGACTACGACGCCACGAACATGCGCGCCATATCATTCTTTATGAAATCGAAACCGACGGGGTGCTGATCCTGGCGGTTCTGCATCAACGGCGCCTGTTGCACCTGTTCTGAGGTGCCGGCCGGATTTTTGCTTTTCCCGGCCCGCTGCCTATGCTTCCATATGCTTACAAACGATATGGAGTCGCCGCCGCCAATGCCGCAAGCGCCGAAAAAGCTCGTGCTCGCCATGATGAAGCATGAGACCAACACCTTTTCGCCCCTGGTGACCGACCTGGCCCGCTTCGAGGCCTGGGGGCTGTATCGCGGCCAGGCGGCGATCGATGCCTATGCCAAGACCAACATGCCGCTGGGCGTCTATCTCAAGCAGGCCCGCGCCATCGGTGCCGAGGTGGTGCTGCCGATTGCCGCCGAGGCGATGCCGAGCGGCAAGGTGACGCGGGAAGCCTACGAAGCCCTGTGCGCGCCGATCCTGGATGCCGTGCGTGCCGGCTGCGATGGCTGCCTGCTCGACCTGCATGGCGCCATGGTGGCCGAGCATACCCATGACGGCGAAGGCACATTGCTGGAGCGTATCCGCCAGATCGACCCGGATTTGCCGATTGCCGTGACGCTGGACCTGCATTGCAACCTGACCCAGCGCATGATCGACAATTGCGATGCGCTGATCGGCTACAAGACCTATCCGCATGTCGATATGGATGTGGTGGCCGAACAGGTCGGTGCCATCCTGCTCGGCTGGCTCGGCGGCAAGCGGCCCAAACCGGCCATGGCCTGGCGGCAATTGCCGTTGCTGTCGCAGACCTTGGCCCAAGGCACCGCCGACGAGCCGATGAAAACCCTGATCGCGGCCTGCCAGGCCGAGGAAGCCGCCGGCCTGCCGGCCGCCACGGTGTTCGGTGGTTTTGCCCTGGCCGATATTCCCGATGCCGGCACCAGCGTGATCTGCATCGGCGATGATTTCGCCCAGGCCGATGCCGCTGCCGAGCGCATCGCCAGACTGGCCTGGGAGCGGCGCGACATCTTCCTCTATCAGCATCGCGATTTGCAGGAGACGGTGGCCGCCGCCAAGCAGCAAGCCGCCGCTGTGGATGGCCCCATCGTGCTGCTGGACCATGCCGATAATTGCGGCTCCGGCGGCACCCAGGATGTGATGACGGTAATCGCCGAAGTGCTGCGCCAGGGTTTGCAGGATGTGGCGGTGGGCGCCGTGTGGGATCCGGAAGCGGTGCGCCAGATGCAGGCTGCCGGGGTCGGCGCCACCATCACGCTGAAGCTGGGCGGCAAGACCGACATGCCGGCAATCCATGAAGCGGGCCGGCCGCTGGAACTGACCGGCCGGGTGCGCACCATCACCGATGGCGAATGGGTGGTGCGCGGCCCGATGTATACCGGCTATGTGGTGAAGATGGGGCCATCGGCGGTATTCGAGACCGGCGGCATGCAGATTGTGGTGGTGTCCAACCATCATGAACCCTGGGATACCGGCGTGTTCACCTCGATGGGCATCGATCCGCTATCGAAGCAGTATCTGCTGCTGAAATCGCGCATCCATTACCGCGCCGGTTTTGCGCCGCTGGCCCGCGCCACCTATACGCTGGACGGCATCGGCGTCACCACCTCGGATAACAGCAAGCTGGATTACAGCAATCTGCGCCGGCCGCTTTATCCCTTCGACCGGCTGAATGACTGGCCCTGACCCGCGATGAGTCTGCGCGACGCCCAGGGCCTGGAGATTGGCACCGACGATCCCGCCGTGCTGGCCGGCCTGGATGAATTCGATGCCAGTTTCCTGCGCTATGGCAAAACCGCCGGCGCGATCATGGATGCCGTGCAGCGCCAGCCCAGCCAGGTGCTGGCCAATGCCAAGGCGGCGGCGTTGCAGCTTTTTATGCAGACCGGCGATGCCGCAGCCAAGGCGGCGCCTTATCTGGCTGCTGGCGCCGCGCATCTGAACCAGGCGCTGCCGCGCGAAAGGCTGTGGCTGGCGGCGGTGCAGGCCTGGGCGCGTGGCGATACGCCCGGCGCCATCGCCCTGCATGAGGAGATCGTGCAGCATTTTCCGCGCGATCTGGCGGCGATGAAACTGGGCCAGACGCATCTGTTCCATATCGGCGATGCCGCCGGCATGCTGCGCCTGGCCGAGGCAACCCAGGCCGAGAATGCCGAGAATCCGTTTCAGCATGGCATGCTGGCCTTCGCGCTGGAGGAATGCCACCGCCTGGATGCGGCCGAGGCGGCGGCGCGCCAGGCCATCGCCATGCGGCGCGCCGAACCCTGGGCGCATCATGCCCTGGCGCATGTCATGGAAGCGCAAGGGCGCGTTGCCGAAGGGTTTGAAACCCTGGCCGGACTCAGCGATTGCTGGGCCGATTGCAACAGTTTCATGCTGACGCATAACTGGTGGCATACCGCGCTATTCGCCATCGACAATGACCGCCCCGAGGATGCACTGCGGCTCTATGACGAGCGGGTCTGGGGCGTGTGGAAGGAATACAGCCAGGATCAGGTCAATGCCGTGGCGCTGCTGGCGCGGCTGGAATTTGTCGGCCTGGAAGCCGGGCCGCGCTGGCAGGATCTGGCGCCCTATCTGGAGGGCCGCCTGCATGAGCATGTCGATCCCTTCCTGGACCTGCATTACCTCTATGGCCTGGCGCGCGCCGGCTATGACGCCAGCGCCCATGAAATGCTGACCAGCATGGCGGAATACAGCCATGAGCGGCCACAGGAACCGGCCTGGCGCGAAGTGGCGCTGCCGGTCGGGCGCGGCATGGTGGCCTATGGCCGCGGCGACTGGGCCGAGGCTTTTCGCCATCTTGGTGCCGGCCTGGCCGGGCTGGAGCGGATCGGCGGCAGCCATGCCCAGCGCGATCTGTTTCACTGGCTGTGGCTGGAAGCCGGCTGGCGTGCCGGGGCATTGACGGCGATCCGCCCCGAACTGGCGCGCCGCATGGCCGCCCGCCCCGGCGTGGCGCGCCATCGCCGCGAATGGGAACGCAGCGCGCCCGCGTGAGCCGGTTCAGCCGAGAAACAGCACAATCATCAGCGCATTGATGATGTCGATGAAAAAGCCGCAGACCAGTGGCACGATGATGAAGGCGCGATGCGCGGCGCCATGTTGCTGCGCCACGGCGGTCATGTTGGCGATGGCGGTGGCGGTGGAGCCCAGCGTGATGCCGCCGAAGCCGGCCGAGATCACCGCCGCCTCATAATCCCGCCCCATGGCCGGAAACACCGCCAGCAGGATATAGGCCACGGTGAGCACCACCTGCACCGACAGAACGGCGATGATGAACAGAAAACTGCCCTGCAATTCCCATAATTGCAGCCCCATCAGCGCCATGATCAGGAACAGGCCGAGCGACAGGTCGGAGATCAGCGCCAGGCCCTGGCCGATGCCGGGCCATAGCCGCAGCACCGCCTTGCTCATCGCCATCGGCACCAGGGTGCGGATCAGGATGCCGGCCAGCAGGCAGCTCACAAAGGTCGGCAGCGTCACTTCCATGGCGGCAATCAGCGCATGCAGGCCGAGGCCGACCATGATGGTGGCATTCAGTGCCAGGATGGCCCACAGGATGCTGAAATAATCCAGATGGCGCGGCGCCTCGTCATGTACGGCGCCGATATCCAGGTTGCTGGTGCCGGAGGGTTCGACACCGCGCCGGCTGATCAGAAACGCCGCCACCGGGCCACCGATGACACAGGCGGCGATCAGCCCCACCGTGTTGCTGGCGACGCCGATTTCCAGCGCATTGCCGATGCCATGGTCGCGTTCGAAAATCGGCGCCCAGGCCAAAGTGGTGCCGAAGCCGCCGGTCAGCGAGATCGAGCCGGCCATCAGCCCGGCCTTGGGATCGAGGCCGAACAATGTTGCCATGCCCATGCCGGTCAGGTTCTGCAACAGGATGAACCCTGCCGCCAGCGCCACCAGGATGGCCAGCGGCCGGCCACCGCGCAGCAAGGTGCGGATATCCGATTTCAGGCCGATGCCGGCAAAAAACACCAGCAGCAGGAAATCGCGTATCTCCAGGCTGAACTGCACCTTGCGGCCGGTGAGGAAATACACCCCGGCCACCACGGCGACGCACAGGAAACCACCGGCCACCGGCTCGGGGATGGAATAGCGGCGCAGCAGCTCGATCCGCATGGTCAGGATCTTGCCGCAGATCAGCAGAACCACCGCCAGCGTGAAGGCATGAAAGGCATCAATCACAAACAAGGTTTTCTCTCCGGAACAATAACGAATCAGGGCACGAAACAGGCTGCGAATCGGGCCGAATCGGCTTCCAGTATCATAAAAAACCCATAAAAATCAGGCGAATCGTTTGTTAATGCGATTCCGAATCGCCGCGATTGGCGCGGCTTGCGCGCTTCGCCTTGACAGCGGCTGCAACTCATCCTTGAGATTGCGGCGATGCAGCCAGCCGCCATAAGCATGATGACGTGCGGCATGCAGCCTCAATCCTAGGGATCACACCGATGTTCACCCGTATCAAGACGATCGCTGCCGCGTTCATCGTCGCTGGTTTTCTGACCGGCGCCGTCGCACCGGTCATCGCCAACGCCGCCCAGGCCCAGGCCACTCAGGCTGCCCCGGCCAAGCCGGCCGCCAAGAAGGCGACCAAGAAGGCCACTGCCAAGAAGCCGACTGAAAAGAAGGCGAAGAAGACCTCTGCCGCCAAGCCGGCCGCCAAGAAGGTCAAGAAGGCCGCCTGATCGGCGCTTCTACCTGAACCGCTTGAAGCCTCCCCCGGACATCCCGGGTGGAGGCTTTTTTATTCAGCTCGCCCGGTTAGTTCCACGGGTACCCGGTTTAGTCTTTTGATCCGGGGCTGCCGCTCGACTTCACCACAAAGCCGTCATGGGACGAGGAGGCAAGTTTTGCTTCAACCGTGTTCCTGAAACACCGGACGACCGGAAAGCCCAGTCTTGCTGCGCGATTTCGTCAATACCCTACAGGCTAAACTGGACAGCCGTGGGTTCGTTCAGGCCGCTTTGGAATAAACGCTATCGACCAGTTGCGCGATGGCGCGCATGATCTGGGTCAGATTGAAATCCTTCGGCGTGAACACCCCGGCGATGCCGGCGGCACGCAGCTTGCGCTCATCCTCCGGCGGAATGATGCCGCCCACCACCACCGGCACCTCGCCGATGCCCTCGGCACGCATGCGCTCGATCACATCGGTGGCCAGTTCGACATGGCTGCCCGACAGGATCGACAGGCCGACCAGATGCACGCCCTCTTCCAACGCCGCCGCAACGATCTGCTCCGGGGTCAGCCGGATGCCTTCGTAGACCACTTCCATGCCGCAATCGCGCGCCTTGACGGCAATCTGCTCGGCGCCGTTGGAATGCCCATCCAAGCCCGGCTTGCCGACCAGCAGCTTGATCGGGCGGCCCAGGCGCTGTGCCACGGCGGCGACCTCGATACGCAATTCTTCCATGCCATCGTTGGCGGTGGCATTGGCGGCAGCCGCCACGCCGGTCGGCGCGCGGTATTCACCGAACACGCCGCGCAGGCAGCCGGCCCATTCGCCGGTGGTGACGCCGGCCCTGGCGGCCTGGATGCTGGGTTCCATGATATTGCGCCCGTCGCGCGCAGCAGCTTCCAGGGCCTGGAGCGCAGCGGCCACCGCCTGCGGATCGCGCTGTGCGCGCCAGGCCTGCAGCCGTTCGATCTGCTCGGCTTCCGCCGCCGCATCCACGGTCATGATCGCGCCGCCTTCGCTGGCGACCAGCGGCGATGGCGCGCTTTCGGTGAACTTGTTCACGCCCACCACAGTGATGTCGCCGGTTTCGATGCCACGCACGCGGCTGGTGTTGCTTTCCACCAGCGCCTGCTTGAGATAGCCGCTTTCCACCGCCTGGATCGCGCCGCCCATATCCTCGATGCGGGCCAGTTCCGCCCGCGCGGCGGCCTTGAGTTCTTCCACCTTGGCCTCGATCGCCGGATTGCCGTCGAACAGATCGCCATATTCCAGCAGGTCGGTCTCATAGGCCACGATCTGCTGCAAACGCAGCGACCATTGCTGATCCCAGGGCCGCGGCAGGCCGAGCGCCTCGTTCCAGGCCGGCAATTGCACGGCACGGGCGCGCGCCTTCTTCGACAGCACCACGGCAAGCATTTCCAGCAGGATGCGGTAGACGTTATTCTCCGGCTGCGGCTCGGTCAGGCCAAGCGAATTGACCTGCACGCCATAACGGAACAGCAGAGCCTTTTCATCGGTGACGCCATAGCGCTCACGGCCGATCTCCTCCCAGAGATCGACAAAGGCGCGCATCTTGCAGATTTCCGTGACGAAGCGGATGCCAGCATTGACGAAGAAGCTGATCCGCCCGAAGGCCTGGGCAAAATCCTCCGGCGGCACCTGGCCGGACGCCTTCACCGCATCCAGCACCGCAATGCCGGTAGCCAGGGCATAGGCCAGTTCCTGCACCGGCGTGGCGCCGGCTTCCTGCAGGTGGTAGCTGCAGACATTGGTGGGATTCCATTTCGGCAATTCACGATAGGTGAAGGCGATCACATCGGTGATCAGCCGCATCGAGGCGGCCGGCGGGAAGATATAGGTGCCGCGCGACAGATATTCCTTGATGATATCATTCTGCACCGTGCCGTTCAGTTCGGCACGGCTGGCGCCCTGCTCCTCGGCCACCGCGATATACAACGCCAGCAGCCAGGCCGCCGGGGCGTTGATGGTCATCGAGGTATTCATCTGGCCAAGCGGAATCTGGTCGAACAGCACCCGCATGTCGCCAAGATGCGACACCGGCACGCCGACCTTGCCGACCTCGCCGCGCGCCAGCACATGATCCGAATCGTAGCCGGTCTGGGTCGGCAGGTCGAAGGCCACGCTCAGGCCGGTCTGGCCGCGTCCCAGATTGGTGCGGTAGAGCTCGTTGGAAGCCCGCGCCGAGCTATGGCCGGAATAGGTTCGGAACAGCCACGGCTTTTCCGCTTTTTTGCTAGTGCGAAGAGGAAGTTGTCCCGATTTGGCGGTCATGCTGGTCGAGCCTATAATAAAATTCCACCCAGATTAATTTTGGAGACATTAAATTGCCCCCTTGCAGCCCGCAACGGAAATATCATAACCTCCGCTGCACTGCAAAACGATATTGCCATTTTTGCGGCGCTGCCGAAGAATGTCAATCGCATTGCAGCGCCGTGCCCAGGCCGGCCCGGCGGCAGTTCAGAATCGACCAAGCGAGGAGTTGCCTCGGTGAAGGAGAATGACATGTCCAATGCGGGTGGGACCGTGGTGGCGCTGCAGACCTCGAACGGCGCGGCGGTGAAGGGCGGCTACAAGGATCTTTACGAGGTGGGTGAAATCCCGCCGCTCGGCCATGTGCCGAAGCAGATGTATGGCTGGGCGATCCGCCGCGAGCGCCATGGTCCGCCGGAAGAATCGTTCCAGCTCGAAGTGCTGCCGACGCCGGAGATCGATGCCGACGAAGTGCTCATCCTGGTGATGGCGGCGGGCGTGAATTACAACGGCGTGTGGGCTGGCCTCGGCGTGCCGATTTCGCCTTTCGACGTACACAAGGCGCCGTTCCATATCGCCGGCTCGGATGCCTCCGGCATCGTCTATGCCGTCGGTCGCCGCGTGAAGCGCTGGAAGGTCGGCGATGAAGTCATCGTCCATTGCAACCAGGATGATGGCGACGACGAGGAATGTAACGGCGGCGATCCGATGAACTCGCCGACCCAGCGCATCTGGGGCTATGAGACCCCGGATGGCTCCTTCGCGCAGTTTGCCCGCGTGCAGTCGCGCCAGCTCATGCCGCGCCCCAAGCACCTGACCTGGGAAGAAAGCGCCTGCTACACGCTGACGCTGGCCACCGCCTATCGCATGCTGTTCGGCCATCGCCCGCATATCCTGCGGCCGGGCCAGAATGTGCTGGTCTGGGGCGCCGCCGGCGGTCTCGGCTCGATGGCGATCCAGCTGATCGCCATTTCCGGCGCCAATGCCATCGGCATCATCTCGGATGAATCGAAGCGCGATTTCGTCATGAGCCTGGGCGCCAAGGGCGTGATCAACCGCAACGACTTCGATTGCTGGGGCCAGCTGCCGCCGGTGATGGATACCGAGAAATACGCCGAGTACATGAAGAAATGCCGTGCCTTCGGCAAGGCGATCTGGGACATCACCGGCAAGGGCAACGATGTCGATTTCGTCTTCGAGCATCCGGGCGAGCAGACCTTCCCGGTCTCCTGCTTCGTGGTGAAGCGCGGCGGCATGGTGGTGTTCTGCGCCGGCACCACCGGCTTCAACCTGACCTTCGATGCACGCTTCGTGTGGATGCGGCAGAAGCGCATCCAGGGCAGCCATTTCGCCAACCTGCTGCAGGCCAGCCAAGCCAACCAGCTGGTGATCGAACGGCGCCTCGATCCCTGCATGTCGGAAGTGTTTTCCTGGGCCGATATCCCGCGCGCCCATACCAAGATGTGGAAGAACCAGCACAAGCCCGGCAACATGGCGGTGCTGGTTTCCGCCAAGGTACCCGGCCTGCGCACGGTGGAAGACGCCATCGAGGTCGGCAACAACTGAGGCAAAACAGCAGGTTGCGGCGGAGACAAATCCGCCGCAACCTATTGAAGAAAATACAAACTCTGCGCCCTTTCTGAATAACATAAGAATTATTATATTAGAGTCATGGCGACTGTTTGGGGCTTCTATGGGCGATATCAGGAACGGGCCGAGCTGGATCGCATACTCGGGCGCGGGCGCTGGTTTTTTGCCGAGATCACCGGCCGGCGCCGGATTGGCAAAACCACGCTGATCCAGCAGGCGCTGCGGCAGCATGCGGGAACGCCACGCGCGATCTATGTGCAGATTCCGGATAGTGACATAAGAGGCGTTGTCGAGGTATTCCGCGATGCCCTGGAAGACTTCGAGCCCGAACAGCAAACCCCGCTGCATAGCTTGAGCGATCTGGCCCAAGCCATCGAGCGGCTCTGCATGGCCGGCGTGATCGTTGTCCTCGACGAATTTCAGTATTTCCACCGGAAAACCCTGGCGCCGTTTCTGTCCCATCTGCAAGCCAGGGTGGATCGGCTCCGCGACAGCGAACGCGGCGGGCTTATCGTGCTCGGCTCCATTCACACGGAAATGACCGCGATACTTGAAGACAGGGCATCTCCCTTATTCAGCCGGGTAACTGATCGCCTGCGCCTAGGCCACTGGGATTTTGCCACACTGTTCGAACTTTACGCCGAACATGGCGTGGTTGATCCCGGGCATATGTTGTTTCTGTGGAATCTGTTTGAAGGCGTGCCGAAATTCTACCGTGACGCCTTTGATCACCGGCAACTGATGTCGATGCCGGATTATCGTGCGAATACGCTGCGAAGGCTCTTCTTCGAAGGTTCCAGCCCGTTGCGCGACGAAGCGGATAATTGGTTCCTGCGCGAATTGCGTGGCCGCTACGACACTGTACTGAAATTCATCGCCAGCCATGGCCCATGCACACATGGCGATATCGTGGCACCCTATCGTGCCGCCGGCGAACAAAATCAGGTTGGCGGTTACCTTCAGGCGCTGATCGAGCGCTACGGCATGGTTGAGCGCCAGTTGCCGATCTTTGCTCCAGACAGAGCACGACGCGCACGTTATGCCCTGGCCGATAATTTTCTGGCCGCCTGGCTGGCCGGACTGGGACGACAGATCAGAAACGCGCGTATCCAGCCATTGTCCGTCTGCCTGGATCGCGCCGATAGCGCGCTCGCCACGCGTGAAGGCATCGCCTTCGAAAAAATGGTGCGCCTGTTGCTGGAGGAAACCGCGCGCAGGCAGCGCGGCGACATCGCCTTGACCGAATTGGTGCGCGGATACTGGAATCAGGCCGGCGGCATCGAAATAGACATCGTCGCCATGGATGAAAACTCGAAGACATTGCGGCTGGGCAGTTGCAAGCGCAACCCCGCAGCCCACGGCAATGGTGCCGCCTTTGCCCTGCTTTGCGACCGGTTTCTCGATACCGGTGATGGCCGGCGCTTCACAGGCTGGCGATTGGAGCGCTGCCTGTTCAGCCCCGCATTTCCTCTTGCCCACCGCAATGACCTGCAAGCCGACGGCTTTCGTTGCTTCGACTTGCAGGATTTCCGTCACTTGCTCGAACGCGTCAACTAGCCGAGGCCTCAATCATGTCTGCCGCGCCCCAATTGCCTGCCAATTCCGAAACCCTGCTGCTGCCCGGCCTGCTGCCGCTTTGCGCCGAGGCGCTGGCCGCCACCGAGCAATTGCTGGCCCAGGCCACTGCCGCCGTGGCGCAACTGGTGCGCGGCGCCGATGGCCGCATCGATGCCGAACGGCTGGAGGAAGAGCAGTTCGCCGCCCATGGCCTGTCCTGGTATGCCACCTATGCCGCCACCATGAAGGAGACGCTGCATTGGGCCGAGCGGCTGGCCGCCGAGGGCAAGCTGCGTGAACTGGAAAGCCTGATCCTGCAAGCCGGTTTTGGCGAATATCTGTCGCAGATCCAGGGCGGCATCCCGATGAGCCAGGTGGAAATCTGCCGCCCGGCCGATATGGGGGTGACGCCGGAGGCGATTGAAGCCTTCCGCGTGCCGGCAGTGCTGGCGCTGGTTGCCCAGGGCAATGGCGGCGCGGTGCGCAGCCGCATCGCGGCGCTGATCGGCGAGAGCCTGGCCAGCGGCGATTTCGGCGAACTCGGCCTTGATGAAACCATGGCCATGGTGCGCGAGCAATTCCGCCGCTTCGCCGAAGACAAGGTGATCCCCTATGCGCATGACTGGCATCGCAAGGATGAATTCATCCCGATGGCGATTGTGCAGGAAATGGCGGAACTGGGTGTGTTCGGCCTGACCATTCCGGAAAATTACGGCGGCCATGGCCTGGGCAAGACCGCGATGTGCGTGGTCTCGGAAGAACTGAGCCGCGCCTATATCGGCGTCGGCAGCCTGGGTACCCGCACCGAGATTGCCGCCGAACTGATCCTGCGTGGCGGCACCGAGCAGCAACGGCAATACTGGCTGCCCAAGCTGGCTTCCGGCGAAATCCTGCCCACCGCCGTGTTCACCGAGCCGAATACCGGCTCCGATCTCGGCTCGCTACGCACCCGCGCGGTACGCAACGGCGATTATTATGAGGTGACCGGCAACAAGACCTGGATCACCCATGCGGCGCGCACCGACCTGATGACGCTGCTGACCCGCACCGATGCCACCGAGCCGGGTTACAAGGGCCTGTCGATGCTGCTGGCGGAAAAGCAGCGCGGCGACGATGCCAATCCTTTCCCGACCCCGGGCATGAGCGGCGGCGAGATCAAGGTGCTCGGCTATCGCGGCATGAAGGAATACGAAATCGGTTTCGACGGCTTCAAGGTGAAGGCGGAAAACCTGCTCGGCGGCCGCGAAGGCCAGGGCTTCAAGCAGCTCATGGAAACCTTCGAGAGCGCCCGCATCCAGACCGCCGCCCGCGCTCTTGGCGTGGCGCAATGCGCGCTGGAGCTGGGCATGAAATACGCCCAGGAGCGCGTGCAGTTCGGCAAGCCGATCTACAGCTTCCCGCGCGTGCATGGCAAGATCGCCTGGA